>ENA-UOXK01002333-UOXK01002333.1-mixed-culture-metagenome-genome-assembly--contig:-NODE-2333-length-11103-cov-43.255793_pt1 | contig 11103 bp, 11 predicted proteins | sample MGYA00238160_ERZ761638 | MGnify/ENA primary metagenome ERZ761638 (study PRJEB28912, sample SAMN08777098) | mixed culture metagenome | isolation source: Freshwater growth medium | place: USA...
CGCCGCCGCGATCGCCATAGTCGCGCCCACGATCGCCGCCGCGATCGCCATAGTCGCGCCCACGATCGCCGCCGCGATCGCCATAGTCGCGCCCGACGCCGCGGTCCCGGTCGTCGCGAGGATCGTCGCCGTACCGCCGATCGGCGTCTCGTCCACTGCCGCGGCCGGGGCTGCGTGTATCATAAGGGTCGCGCGAGCTGCCTCGATCGTCGCGCCCGCCGCCGCCACGGTCGTCGCGGCCACGGTCGTCGCGGCCACGGTCGTCGCGGCCACGGTCGTCGCGGCCACGGTCATCGCGCCCGCCGCGGTCGAAGTCCTGGACGCGCTCCGGGCGGCCGCTGCTGCCCTGGCGACTGAAGTCGTCGCGCCCACGGTCGTCGCGCCCGCCTCTGTCGCCTCTGTCACGATCGTAGGCACTGTCGCGGCCTCCGCGATCGTACGGGTCGCGCGAGCTGCCGCGGTCGTCACGGCCGCCGCTGCGCATGTCGTCGCGGCCGCTCCGGCTGTCGACCTCCTGGATCCTGTCGAGGCGCCCGCTGCTGCCCTCACGCGAAAACGACGAGCGCTGCCCTCCCGATGGCGAGGACGGGCGTGCGGCGTCGCGGCCGGCTGAGGAGCTGAACCTGTCTGCGGTGATCGAGGAACCTGGCCCTGGCGTCGACTTGGCCGGATCATAGCTGGACCTCGTGCTGCTGCTGAGTGAGGAGCCTGGGCCCGGCTGGGACTTGGCTGGGTCTGAGGAGCTGAACCTGTCGGCGGTGATCGAGGAACCTGGCCCTGGCGTCGACTTGGCCGGATCATAGCTGGACCTCGTGCTGCTGCTGAGAGAGGAGCTCGGCCCGCCGTACTTGTCGTCGCCGTACCGAGCAGATGAACTCAGGCTCGATCCAGGGCCCGGCTGAGATTTAGCGGGTGCATAGCTGGATTTGGCGTCGTAGCTGGACCTCGGCACGCTGGAGCCAGCGGTGACTGATGACCCGGGAGCCGGCCGGCTCGCAGCCGGATCGAAGCGGCTGCCCGAGGCGGAGGATCCGCGTTCGAGCAGATTGGGCGGCCGCTGGTTGGCGGCCGAGTCGGGACGCTTGAAGCCAGGCGTCTGATAGCTCATCGCCGAGACGGAGACAGACAGTACCTCCCGCTACAGTCCTCACCCGTCTTGGGGGCAGGGCGCGAGCGTCACAAACTAGAAAACGCGTCGTTGTGGTCTACCGAACGCTGCGCAATCACCTACAATACACCCTCAATCTGCCTGAGCGTGCCTGCGATCTGTGTTTCTCCTGAGATTATACCCCCTCGACTGCATGAACCGACATGCACATGCACATGTGACATAATATGAGGAGCGCGCACCGGCGGCGCCGCACAGAGCGCGCGGTGCGAATAGAGATGGCATCATCGGCGAACCGAGCTTAACTTGAGTACTTTGACCAGCTGCTGTTGTGGACCTCTTGCATGAAGCTCCCAGCCGATCAGCCTGCCAGCGGGACTGCCTATGTGAAGCGTCACAGCAGCTTGCGGAGCGCCTCAAAAGCGGCATTCAGCTCGTACACGGTCGGGACGCCCTTTTGGTCCAGGGACTCGTCGCGCACGTCGGGATGCAGCACGCGCGAACGCTCACGGAAGGCCTTGCGCAGGCGTTTCTCATCGAGATCTGGGGCGTCGAGCAGCGACAGACCGAGCAACTTCAAGTCGGGCTCGAAGAGTTTGATGCGGTAGAGCTTCTCCTCGCGCGCCGCCTGTTCGCGCACCTTCTCCTTCTCCGCGTCGAGGCCGAAGGCGCCAAACAGCCCCTCAAGCACCGCATCCTTGGCCGTGTCCGTCAGCTTCCGCGGCCGCCTCGACTTAAGCGCCTCCTCCGCCTCCGCTCGCTTCCGCCGCAGCTCGGCGTCGATCTCCGCGGGCGAGGCGAGCGCTCTCCCCGGAGCCCCATCCGCCGCCTCGGCCGCTGCCGCCTCGGCCGCTGCCGCCTCGGCCGCAGCCCGCCTCGCGTCCTTGGCCGCTGCTGCACCCTGAGCCGCCGCTGCGTCCGCCACAACCTTCGCCTTCGCCGCTGCGTCCGAAGCCGTCGCCGCGTCGGAGCCGGATCGTCCGCCGGCTTTCGCCGCTTCCTTCTCCTCCCGCGCCTTTTTCGACTCCCCAAACAAGGTCGCGAACAAGGCGTCGACGGCCACCGCGCCGACAGCACCGCCTACAGCCACCCCGGCGAGGGTAGCCGCCTCGATCGGATTGTCGCGCTCCCATTGCTTGACGGCATCCTCTGCAACTGCGGCCTGTATCTTTGCCGCGCGCACGGCCTCCGCGCATGCCTCTTCCGCTGCGGCCTTGGTATCCGCCACCTCCTGCGCGGCATCTTGCTCGGCCGCAGCCTCATCTGCCACCGCTATCGCGGCTCGAACTTTATCCATCGCTGCATCCCATACTGCAGCCTTCGTCTCGACAAGTGCCTCTGCAGCCTCCCTTGCCCGACGCGCCTCGACAAATGCCTGCTGCGCGGCCAACACCTTCGCTTCCGCCAGCTTCTTTTTCTCATTGACTTCGATGCCAAAGATGCCGCCAGTCTGCCATTTTACTGGCGCCACCCTGTATCCTGCGCGGAGGTGGATCCGCGGCCGTGCTGATGGCATGTTCCAGGCCTGTGCTCCTGCGAGCCAGACAAAACAGAGCATGGCGTTCGGCATCATAATGTCGGCAGCCAGCGCCCTACCTCCTACCTCGGCCGCACAGGGACTCCACCCCTTACGGACGCCACCTTCGCGCTTCGTTCGAAGCGTCGCGCGAAAGTGTGTCGGCGCGCGCGCGCGCGCACGGCGCACAGCGCCGCAGGGCGTCGTGGTGAGCGTTCCGACGGGTGTCAGGCCTGCGCGTTGAGTTGAACTGCGAAGGAATTTCCGAACCTGGAACAGACCTGGAATCCTGTGTGTCGCCGTCCGCGCCTGGCCTGTCCTGCATGTTGCGTCGCGCGTTCACGACGCTGAGAACCCGGGACCATTCAGGCAATTTGTACCTCGCCGGCATGGTGGGGTCGGCTGCCGGTGCTGGAGGCTTGTACTGGGCCTCGGAGCGGGACCGCCAGCGACGTGCGGACCTGATGCGAGAGTTCGAAGGCCGGCTGGCGGCAGCGCGCGTGCAAGCACGGGAGGAAACCGTGGTTCGGAAGGCCGCGCTGGAGGGCAAACAAACTCTTTGGACTGGCAAACTTCTTGCCGTCGACCATCGCTTACAGGGGCATTTGATGCTGCGCGGCTGCCGCGTTGGCCAGGTCATTGATATTCTCGAGGAGGGTGTTGGCCAGGACGGCCGATATCTCACCTGCATCGATCGCAACACGGGAGCAGTTGGCATGCACCTCAGCGAGTGGGTCGAGCGGCAGTAGATCTCTTGTCTGCATCTCCACAGGGCTGTGCTGGGAAACTTCCCGCCGGTCCGTGCATTTGGAGCTCCGCTCTCTGAGTCGTGAGCGAGCTGAGAGCTCTCGTCTGTGTGGCCACGCACGGTCTAGCGTCGGTGTGACGTAAAATGACGCTTCGAGTTTGATAACCACCTACTCCTATAGCTGAGTCCACCGTGGAATGTGCCGAGTAAACAATTCTACATGCGCTGCACCACGCAAGTCGACGTCCGCCCGTAATTAATATTACAAGGCCGTGTCTGAGACGGCGAGCTGTCCGTATACTGTACACGCACACGACATACACCTTACACGCTCCACAGTGTGCGTGTGGTTGCGGAAGATAGCGCGCGCTGCCCGCGCTCTTCGTCAGCACAGCTGGATGCGATGGAAAGCCCACTGCATCGCCAACGACGAGAAAACGGGAATTGTCAAGTTGTCGTTCAGGTTGAAGGGCTCGTAGAGCTCCGTGAGCGTCGCCGTGAGGGCGCCAAAGAAGACAGGATATTCTCGCAATCGGATGGGGCCGAACGTGGCGAAGCCCACAGCACAGCACACGCTGAACATGGCGAGCGATCCTTCGAGGCTCTTCTTGCCGGCACGCCCTAGCTTGAGGATTCCAAATGAGTCGCCACCAAAGCTCACCCCCATGATGGCGGCCGTCATGTCCCCGAGGACGAGGAAGAGGATGCTGGCCATGGCTATAGATGGCGGCGAGAGCGCTGCGAAAAGGGGCACGCATGCGTGTCACCGTGTCAAGAAAGGCGTGGACGGACCGCGGGATAAGGACCGGGTCGCGTGCCGCGCACCGATGGAGATCGTGCAGCCGAGGCTGAAGTAGGATCCGCCCGTCAGGTGCGTATACTCGTGCTTGCGCAAGATGGATCGCAGCGGCCAGTTGCGCTGAACGCCCGGTATGTATATCCTCGAAAAGTCGCAACAGATACCGACAACAGTGATCGCGATGCAGATTCGAGTGCAATCATGATTTGTGAATCCATTTCGGAGCAGGAGCGCTTGGGTTAGCGGAACGAGCAGGCCGGCGATGTGGAACGCTTTGCGCTCGACCTCCTGGACGGCACGCGCAACCTTCTTCAGCGAGACACCCAGTTTCGACATGAGCTTCTTAGGATCCACGTGCTGCTTGTAGATGAACATGATCGAAAGCATCAGCACGCACACCGCCGCAAGAACGTTCAAGATATACTCTTGGGATGGCTTCTGGTGTTCGAGCAGCGTCGGTTGCGCAGACATTCGATTGCTGACGTTCCGCAAGGACCGGCCGAGGCTCGACGCCATCAGCGACCACAGATGCGCATGTGAAGACATCCTTTGTACGAGGTGTTATATGTCTTTCATAGGAACCTATTTTTAGAGCGCAAAGCGCAATTGTGCTCGGGAATGGTAAACCCTCGAAATCACGCTCCGTTCATTTGCCGAATCTATGGTAGGGCACGCAGGATTAGGAGTAAATATTAGATGGTGTCAATTGGATGGTGGTGAACTGCCTTTGGGGAACCGCTCTGTGTTCCCCGCCTATGATGGTATGAAAATGGTTGCGACTTGCGCCCTCTTAAGCGCATGCCGCATCTATCAAAAGCTGTAACTCCCGCAGTCGAGCGTAGTAAGCCCTACTCTAGCTACGTGCGAGGATCCCACAGCAGGCCATTGCGCTGCGCGAGCGCGCACAGTTGGAGCTGAAAGCTCGGATTCTGCAAAATGGAAGGCCTCGCCGCCGAGCACTCTGCGAAGAGCTCGAGCAAATTGCGACGGTCGCGCATCATGAGGTAGGCGACAACTATTGTCGCGGACCGATTGACGCCCGCCATACAATGCACGAGCACCGCGCCGCCGACGGCGTGCGCGCTTGTAATAAACTCACTGGCTGGCTTGAGGAAGGTATCAAGCAGTGGGAAGTGTTGGTCGTCGTGTGCTGACAGTTGTAGGTAAGCGATGCCGCGGGCCTTGTAGTCATCGACCGGATCACGGCACACGCTCGGTGCAAGGTTGAGCACGGCGCGCACACCGAGTCGATCGAACATGCCGAGGTTGGCGGCGTGCGCACCGCTGCCCACAAAAATCGGTGGCTCGCCTGGCATGCGGGATGGCTCGTCCGTGCCTGAGGGGACCCTCCCTCGCGCCCTAGCCAGGTCTATCGCCGCGGACACCGATGGGCGCAGTTCCTGAAGCAGCACACGGCCTGCTGTGGGAGTGAGCTGCAGGCATGATGGCGCAGCGATCTCAGAACTGTTGGACCATGCCGGCGTGGGTGGAGCTGCCGATGGCGGCGGCGATGGTGCGTTCTTAGCAGCGCGTGCCGCACATATTGGTGCGTGCCTCGAGAGTACCGACGGCGCAAACAGGCGGGAGCACGTGCTGCATGCGACGCGCTCGAGGTTTTCTGCCATCTCGCGGTTCCCCGTGAGCGTGAGAGCCTTCAAGGAGCCATCCGTAACAGAACCCACCATTGCGGACGGCGCCATTACGGCGCTCAATCAGGCTCTAACCGTCGATAACGTATCAGAGCAGGTCCTCCAGCGAACCGGACCGGGCAGACGTGCCCCCGCCGCCCCCGGCGCCCAGCCGGCCGTATTCCACCGGGCTCCGGGGCCTCTACTTGATTTGAACATTTGATCCAAAGGGGTACATTGTACAGGGGGAGGTATTCTCAAGGGTATTCTTTCTGGATTCACACACTATCCCCACCACCTGATTTTGAACTCAGTGTTGTACCCGGTTCGGCGGTTCATGAACAAGTCGTCATGCCGGTTCTGTTAAATCTTAAAAGACACTCAAGACTCATCACTCTTTTTGTCACAGTTTGCGGTCAGACGCTGCTTTTGCACCGGCACAGTCGAGTCCGAATTACCAGTATCAGTAAGAGACTATCTAGTGTATACTCGACGTTGGTTGCGTCATTTGGAGCATGAACTCTTTCATGATTCTGAGAGGCGAGCCAGCATTTTCAGCTGTCCTTCTTCTTGCGCCGCCTCGGCGACAAGGCTGGACTCCGGAGACGATCGACAACGTCAAGCTCAAGATCCTCGGCAGGGAGGGCATCCCGCCTGACGAGCAGCGCCTGATCTTCGCGGGCTCGCAGCTCGAGGACGGCCGCACCCTCTCGGACAACGAGTCTACAGTGCACATTGTGCTCCGCCTGCGCGGCGGCGGCGATGTCCTTCGACGGAGCTCTGCGCCCGCTGTCGTCCTGTTTGGGCACCAAGCCGGCGGCCGCAAAAACTCCCCGCTTGGCCGCAGCCTCAGCGTCGAGCTTGCCTTGGTGCACCCACTTGTCCCACTTCTCTCGACTCGGCAGCCTGATGAGGTCGCTCGCACCACCGAGGAGGCGCTCTGGTGCAATGGAGGCTCGCTTCGAGGGGAACACGGACACACGGATGACGTTCCGTGCTGTGGCCTGCCGCCGTGGCCGACAGGCGAGCACGCCGTCGATGACCAACGCTCGCCCGATTCGCCCGGGCAATCGCAGGATGGGCAGCGTGCGCATCGAGCAGGTGCACGCGTGGCAGATGGCCTTGGCAGATTCAAAGCGATTCACCCACACGGCTCGTCCAAATCGCGGCCAGATCTCGGAGCACCCTATGTACATGCGACCGCCCGCGAGCTTGATGAGCGTCGCGTCCTCCGCCGGCGCAAGCTGCGGCAGATAGCCGTGGCGGATCATCTCGGACGAGGAGAAGAAGTATGCTCTGAGCCATCGAGTGCCGCCCAGAGCTCGCAGGGTCTCAACCGCTCGCCAGTGATCCTCGGCGGTGATGCCCATGACGATGGACGCTGCGGGAGCATAGCCGCCGCTGATGCCCGCCGCAACAACGCTGGAGCAATCATAATGATCGAGCACCCACTCGGCCACCCCGATGTGATAGGGAAGCAGCAGGCCGCTCGAGTCAAACCACAGCACGACCGCTTTGTCGTCAAGCGGTGGGCCTGCATCCGTGAAGAAGCAGTCGAGGACGGTGTGCACGAGGCGCAGCACCTTCGTGCCAAACCAAAGGCCGATGTCGAGAACGCAGCGGTCGAGCCAAAGGACGACGGCAAGCAGGTAGCGGCCGATCGCGGCGAGTAAGCTCCTTGTCGTGGACATGTCGACCCGCGCAAGCACACACTAGTCAATGTGCCCGACGTTTGATGGTGAGGGAATCGCTCGAAGGCTCGCGTGTATGCACATCACCCACGCGCGTTGGATGCCGTGCGCGACGGGAAAGTCAAGTCAAGTCAAGACATGCAGTCAAGAAGTCAAGTCCGGAACACGTGGCTACAAGTAAAGACGTGTGTCCCGTGTGTGTCCCGGCTCCCCCCGGTGTCTTTTTACAAGTAAAGACGAGACTTCCCTTTGGTTGCAAAGACTTGCCCGTTTGCGTAGGAATCCTATCGGGGTACTTCGGCTGGGGAGGGCAAGCGCTTGTTGCTCGGGGGCGTTCCGATCAGCTCATCAGCACAGTACGTCTTCACACACATCGCTTTTGGTCCTTTTGACGGAACGCGGAGGTCAACCTTAATTCGCGCAATGTCGGGAGGCTTCATCACACGCACGAGCTGAAACGATGGCGCTTGTCCCCTCCCTCTCTGCTATCGGCCTCCTGGTCACGCCGATAGCGCACATCGCACCACCGCTGCCCGAACCTGCCTGCATGGTCGCGTCGCGGCTGGTCGTTTCCAGCACCGCAAAACCAATTGCTTTGCCCACGTCCGACCTGTTCGGGTTCGGCAGTGCCAACATGTTGGCGGCAGAGCTGTTCGGGTTCGGCAAGGAGTTCACGGGCTACAAAAATCCGAAGACTGCCGAGCGTGAAGACATAGTTGAGATCCCACCGCCAAAGACGGACTTCAAGGAGAAGTACAGCTTGTCGCCCAAAGTCGAGATCGACCTGTCAAAATACTTTGATGTCGAGACGGACGCGGAGAAGGCCGCAAAGGAGAAGGTGGCTGCAATGGAAAGGAAAAAGGCTGAGGCGTTCGCACGCGAAAACTTGGCGGCTGAGGAGGCGAAGGCTAAGGTCGCGATGGTTGAGAAGCTCGAAAAGTCTAGCGCGGCTCGAGAGGCGAGGCGCCTCAAGGAGGAGCAGCAGGCCGCCAAGGAAGAGGCTAAGGCCAACGCAGCCGCGGAGCGCGAGGCTGCCAAGGTGGCGGCCAAGGCGGCAAAAGCCGAGGAAGCCGCGGCCAAGAAGGAGACCGAACCGTCATTCTCGGCACCTTCGCTCTCGATGCCCCAAATCGCGATGCCTTCGATGCCAAAGTTCGGTGCGCCCGCGATGCCAAAGTTCGATGCGCCCACGTTCTCGATGCCCAAGATGGAAATGACAAAGGTCGAAATGCCCAAGCTCGAGGTGCCTACATTGGAGCTTTCCGCGCCTGCGGCGCCTATGCCGCCGCCCGCGCCCGTTGCGCCAACGCCGTCGCCACCGCCGCCCATTGCGTACCAGCCCGCCGCCCCTGCACAGCCAAAGCTCGATGCGAGTGCGCTCACGGGCAAATCGTCCTCGGAACTCGAGGCGGACGCGGCTGAGGCCGTGCGCGCTGGCCGCGCCGAGAGCGACCGCCTGCAGTCGAATGGCGCTGCTGAGAAGGCGGCTGTTCTCCAAGCAGCACAATTGGAAGCGTCCAAGGTGCGCTCTGAGGCCAAGGCCAAGGCAGACGGCATCACAGGCGCAGCGGACGCTCTCGTCGCCGAGGCCAAGCGTGGTCTGACCGAGGCGAGTCGCGTCAAGGCGGGCTACAGTACGAGGCTCGACACGCTGCAGGCCGATCAGGCTGCCAAACAGGTTGAGCTCGATCAGACGTTCTTTCTCAACTTTGGCAAGAAGGGCGAGCTAAAGGATGCCATCAACGCCCTCAAGAAGGAGGCCAAAGAGGTGAGCAAGCAGCTCGAAGGCGCGGCCAAGGTTGAGGGTAAGGCGCAGGACGCCTTTGACAAGCAGAGCGAGGCAACAGCCAAGCAAGCTGACGTGGCTGCCAAGGTAGTAGCCGACGCAGTCAAGCAATCCGAAAAGATCGAGGCCGATGCCGCCAAGAAGGCGGACAAGATTGTAAGCGACGCGCAAAAGGCGGCGGCGGCGGCAGTCAAGGAGGCGGACAAGGCCGCCGCCACCCTGCGCCGGGCCGCCGCGGTCGCGGCGAAGGCGGAGGCAAAGCTTGTCAGATGAAGCTGGCTGGTGGGTAGCGTGTGCCGCATGGTCGGCCTCGTGCGAGGACATTGGACTGTAGAACAGGATCCTCAAGGATAGCACAATGACGTTGCATGTAGCAAGAACACGTGTTCCGAGTCAAGGCAAAGGAGTAGCTCAGCATGGCAACGGCATGGACTTTGCATCGCATGGCATGAGGGATCAGGGATGAGGGAGTTGCATTGTGCGTTGTGTGGTTTGTGTGCGCGGTGTGTGCATCTGCGTCCAAGCATCGCCCACGGCGTCCTCTACGTCGACAGCGCCGGCTTTGCACCCCGGTTTACGCGACGAAGCGCGGACACCGACCGACGCCGCGACGCCAACCCGACCGAGATCCCTCGAAAAAAGCTGCGACCGACAACACACTCATACTTGCCGGCCTTTAGCCGGAGAACTTGCATCCCCACTGTGCCCCTCACACGGCATTTCGTGTTCGCTTCCATCGCCAACAGTGCTACTCGCGTCCATGTGAATCTCGAGCTCTCGGCCCTGTGCTCGCTGCATTCGCCCAAAGTTCCGGACCAACACCAGAAGCCGTAGGGCCTGTGCGCCATATCTTACGCACAGCACAATCACCTCAACTTCGACGTCCAGCGGTTTCGTCGGGCCGACCACGTGCAGGAAAATGGTTGAGATGCACAGCAACGTGACAAAGATGTCAAACACGTTCCATCCCTCGAGCAAGAAGTGGCGGCAACCGCCGGCTGCCAGTGCCCGTGTCATCACTTCGAGGACCATAAAGAGCGTCACTGCACCGTCAGCAAGCACGAAGATCCAAAATTTGACAGCGTGCCGTAACGGGTAGTCTTTTTCAAGGAGGACCCACACGAGAAGTAGCCCCGACAGAATGAGCGCTGAAGCGTACAGCGCAGCGTACACGCGAGAGTAATGGACACGATTTGCATAGATGCGAGCCCGCTCACTCCACGTCACGTGCACGCAAGTATCTTCATGGCTGCTTAAGGCTTCGTGCGAGTACGGGCCCGGCGATGGCATGATCGGCGTCCGGCGTCGCGGCGTCCGACCGATCGATTTCGTTTGGGGGCATGTCGGGGCGCATTCATAATGAATACCAGTCAAGTCAAGTCAAGTCAAGTCAAGTCAAGTGATTCAAAATGGCGGTCGCCTTTCCGCCGCCTTTGGTGCCCATCGCTGGCGCGAGCGATCGGGAGGGCAGATCTCGGCGCAACCGGCACCACTGGATAGCCCCGAGTCGGGGCATCATCCCCATCTTCTTGATCTTGATCATCGCGGCGCACCGGGGCTTCAACATCGTGCCTTTTCAGGAAGTCTACAGTACGGCAATGCAACACGGCTCCAGGCCGACGACGGGAGCGATCGGGTGCCTGCGCGATGGCTGTTCCGACGGGCCAAGGTGTCGGTAGGGCCTTGCGACCGCCGGCGCCGCGCGTCGAGCACGCGCGGCCCTTCTTCGACGAGTTTTGGCGTTTTGGGCTTGACAAGGGCACGTCAATCGTTTTTGGCCAGGCAACAAGGGCGGCTGGCGCGGCGGCGGCAAGAGTGGTCGAGGGC
>ENA-UOXK01002343-UOXK01002343.1-mixed-culture-metagenome-genome-assembly--contig:-NODE-2343-length-11063-cov-36.961664_pt1 | contig 11063 bp, 8 predicted proteins | sample MGYA00238160_ERZ761638 | MGnify/ENA primary metagenome ERZ761638 (study PRJEB28912, sample SAMN08777098) | mixed culture metagenome | isolation source: Freshwater growth medium | place: USA...
CCTACCAATGCGTCAGAACCTGTCCGGGAGCACGGGGATGGGGTGAGGCGTGGGCCGCGGGTGCGGTGCCATCTTCGTGCACAGAAATGGCCTTAGAAATGGCACCGCATGTGGTAGGGTGTGCAGAGACTCGAGAGAGCCGTACGTGCCATGTCTGTGGGGCTCTCGATTGCGCGGCACAATCATCAGCCGTTCCGATTACGGTAGGGTATATGTCTTTGCAAGTTATACTTGTGGGGTGGGGCCCTTTGGAGAGCGCTCGACACGCGGCGCCGGCGGTCGCCAGACCCTACGGACGCCTTGGCCCATCGGAACAGCCCTCGCGCGGGCCCCCGATCGCTCCCGTCGTCGGCCTGGAGCCGTGTTGCTTTGCCGTACTGTAGACTTCCTGAAAAAGGCACGAAGTTGAAGCCCTGGGGCGCCGCGATGATCAAGAACAAGACGATGGGGATGATGCCCCGACTCGGGGCTATCCAATGGTGCCGGTTGCGCCGAGATCTGCCCTCCCGATCGCTCGCGCCAGCGATGGGCACCAAAGGAGGCGGAAAGGCGACCGCCATTTTGAATTTGACTTGACTTGACTTGACTTGACTTGACTTGACTTGTTCCAGGCCAGCCGCGCGATTGTCGCCCCCCTCTACGCGCCGCCGCATGGCGCTCCTCCTCGCTGCGGCCGCCACACGCCTAGCTCCGTCCGCGCGCATAGCGATGGCTGCGGCCGTCACACGACACGCTCCGTCCGCGCGCATGGCGATGACGGGTGCTGCGATTGGCGCTACCACCGCGCCCATGGGACGCTCTCAACCGCTTATGTCGGCAAGCGAACACGTGCCAAACGTGTTGTTCATCGAGTGTGGCTTCGGATGTGACCAGCACGGCCAGACGGCGACCAAAGCTGCCGTTCGCGCCTGTCGCAACGCAATTGAGTTCAACTCCATTCCAAGCATCGGCAAGCTGGTGCCCGGTGGCTACGCGAATATGAAGCTCGATGTGCAGCTCGGCGTTCCTGCATCATACTTGACAGACGTGGACGAGGCCACAGTGCGCGCCGTGTTCCCATATGGCCAAGTCCAGATTCGGATGGAGGCGGGCGGACTACTTGCCGACAGCGGCATCGCGCTCGAGAGAATGGGCGACAAGAATCAAGATATGATCATTTGTGTTGCCTGCGTGACCGTTGGCTATTAGTGTCGCACGCCGTCGATTGAGATGTTGGTCATCTCAATCAGAGTACAACTGGTCTAGTACGTCCCACAGCATGGTCCAATTCCATGATTCGTACTATTCGTAGCCCTATCGGCATCGCGATGCGATTTGGCCGACTTTCTGAACAGCTGCCGACGTCACGAAGACGAGCGTCCAGTCGGATGCCTCGAGCGGTTGCAGTGGTGGAGGCATAAGGGGCTTGAAGAAGGGCGTCGACCGATTTTTGAGAAAAGGAGTTGGCAATCGCGAAAGTAAGGAGTGGTGATCACTGATGACTGAGAAGTGGTGATCCGACGCCCCGCCGACGACCGAGGCGGGTTGGCAGCGGCGATGTTCGATGATGAGCATTGAGAATCGAGGCGCTGCCGCGCGGGCAGCCGATAATTTTGTGTGAGAGCTCGCGCGCCAGCGGCGCCAAGAGCGAAGTGGCTTCCGCCGTCATGCCCCACAAGGGTTTGACATCCACAAGCGCGGCCGGCCGACGCAATACGCATAGCGAAAAGTGGTCAGCTCTGAAAAGTCCACAGCCTCTCTAATCTTGTGCGTGGCTGCGACCGTTTTAGAGTGGGGATATTAACAGCCAAGGAGTTCACACCTCCATCTCTTTGTTTTACTTTATGTCAATCGATGTCGATTCGTGCGACGGTGGGCTGTGCCTCCGCATCGCGCACGGTTCGGCCTTCGCGTGCTCCGCGTGGATGTGGACACCCGCTCATGAGCGTCGAGGACAGAATGCACGCTCCGTGCGACAAGAGGTGGCAGCGGTGTTTAGCTCTGTGCTGCCTGCTGCGGTGATGAGCATCGTGGAGAGCGCAGACAGAGCACTGCTCGAGACGGAAGAGAGCCCATCGGCCGCCGTTGCCATGGCCATCTCTAACCATCCTAACCTTCGTGCAGCCTGGCGCGAGATATTGAGCACTTACGGCACGCTCGAGGCGGCGGACGACCTCGATGATGACGATGAGACATTAGTTGTGACAGTGCGACTCGACGATGAGATCCAAGATGATCCGTCTCGACCAGATGCCGCGGCACCCACTGGTGACATGTCCGCGGAGTCCGTCGGTGGTGGATGCGGCACCGAGGTCGCGCCACTCCGCGTCGGCCGCTACCACTACGGAGCCAAGACACCACCAAAGGCCACGCTTCGAATTCTCGAGCGAGATGCTCGAGTTCCGACGGCAGAGCTCAGAGACTTGGGTGGGCTGAGCGCGTGCGCCGCCGGCGATATGTCACAGCTGCGTGCGTTGATTGCCGCCGGTTGGCCAGCGCCGCACGCCGTTGATAAGTTCGGCTCGACGGCGTTGATGTGGGCAGCCAGTTACGGGCGAGTCGAGGTCGCACGTCTCTTGATCGAAGAGGCTCGCGTGGCCGTCGATGCGCGCAACAAGGCGGGGCGCACGGCGCTCATGTTTGCGTGCAAGTACGCCAGCCAAGTCTCCGCGTGCTATGAGTTTGTGCGCTACCTGCTTCAAGAAGCCCGCGCGGATGTGACAGTGCGCATGAAAGACGACTCCGCCGCCTTCGACTGGGCCGTCTTCGGAGGGCATCGGCCCACGATGGAACTGCTCGCCGCCCACCCGGACGTGGACATCAATGGAATGAACCGATTCGGGTGCGCGGCCGTGCAGTGGGCGGCCGCCGCTGGCAACGTAGACACACTGCGCTGGCTCCATACTCATGGGTTAGAGCTTGGACATGTCAACGGGGCTAGCCACGGGGCAGTCGCCAAAGCGGCATGGAAGGGCCACTTACCTGCGCTCGAGTGGCTGCTCCTCGACCCATCTGGCCCGTGTCTGCGCTGGCAGTGTGCACTACGCGATCCCGATGGGCGGAACGTCGCCGAGTTGGCCGCTATGAACGGTATGCACGAGGCTGCAACGCTCCTCGCGCCGCTCGTCGTCGAGGCCGAGCGAGGAGGGAGAGCGTGTGCCTTGGAACCGCCCCGCTGCGCCGTCGACCAGCGCTGTGAATGAATTTAGGTCGATTTCTGAACTGACCTTTTCGCATTAAAGCGTGGCCGTGTATGCGCGGTGGCCGCTCTCTCTACCCCGCTCGGCACTCGCGCCATTCATGAGCAAGCAGGAAGATCTGATCGGCACCACCGTACAATTCCTGTTGTGCAGCCTGTGCGCCGTTGTTATCGGACTCTATGCCCTCGGGCCTCTAAATCACGCTGTCATGTTTTCGTGGCATCCAATCTTAATGACGACAGCCTGGATCGGCGTTGCACTTACCTCCGTTGCTGTGAAGCGACGCGGCGGGCGCACAAACACGCTCATCCACGCGCACAGCATGCTTGCCGTCATGTTTCTCACGCTCGGCGGCTATTATGCCATCCACACGCATAAGAATAACTTAGGAAAGCCTCACCTGCAGACGTACCATTCATGGACGGGCATCACCGTGATCGCTGGCGTGGCCATCGGCGCGGTCGGCTCAATGAGCGCTTTGCATCCTGACTTTGGTGCGTTGCGAACACATAAGGACGTTCGCCTCGCGCATAAGCTCTTCTTTCGTGGAATCACAATGCTGGCCTTCGTGACCATCCTGTCCGGCTGGTACAAGCTAACCAAAGAGCTACTCAGTACGGTGTTGCTCGCAGTATTGGAAGCGGGGATCGCCATGATGCTGCTCAGGCCCACAGCGCCGGCACCACCAAAGGCTAACACCGCAGTTTGATCATGGTTCTGCAGCTGGCACGCGCGCTCCGGCTTGCTGTCGTACTCTCGACATCGACTCGGTATCTCTTCTCAGGCGAGCCCGGGAGAGATCTGAGATGCGATCTGAGATGCGATATCTCCCCGGAGAGATCTGAGATGCGCCACCGAGACACAGATATCAGAGACCGGGCCAGGCGGAGAGGACATGCGACATGCTGACTCAGACACAACAAGTGCAACAGAAGTGTCAGGGTGGCCTCCTTCGCTCCTTGAGAGCCGCCTGCGCGCCTCGGCGGTCTTGTGGGTCCCCGCACGCCATGGTCCGCACTGCCTCCTTTGTCCTTACGATCTTTTAGAGGTGTAACGGAACCTTATTGAACGCAACGAGCATGCTAAGCAACGTACTCACCGTCACCCACGGTGCCCTCGCGCCATCGCATGGCATGCCATGGCGGTCTCTTCCGCTCTCTATCTGTGACAGTTAGCTAAACCTCAACACTTCGCTCGCGCCTTTTTCGTGTCGTCGACGATCTCCTCCTTCGCGTAGTCGAAGACGATCGTTGTGTCCGCCGCGAGCTCGAGCGCACGGTCGAGCCACAAGCGAGCTTCCGCCTTCTCGCCCTTCTTCAGGTACAGACGGCCGATCAGAGCCTTATTAGCCAGTGAGTACTGCTTGGGCGGCGTCGTCATGAACTCTTCGCTCTTGAGGAGCAGCCTGAGCGCATCCGCCTCCGAAAACTTGCGGAGGCCAGGCGAGAGCGAGCGCATCGACTGCGCCGCAATCCAGGGCAAGGCGGACGTGTGGAAGCCGAACGAGCCGAGAAGGTGGTATGCGTGCGGTTCGGTTGGCGCGAGCTCGACGGCACGATCCCAGCTCTGCACCATCGACGAGCACACGCGCGCCTGCCCGAGGCCACCCTCGAGAATCTTGGCGCGCACCTGGATGGTCTGCCCGTACCACACCCGTGCGTCCGAGCTCTGCGGGTCGAGCTCTATCGCGGCAGTCGCCTGATTCACCGCCTCGACCGCATACTCCTTGGCAGCGCTCGTTTGCTTGGCGAGCAGAGCGTTCTCTGCGAGGTACAGATTGCACGTCGCGAGCGCGACGCGTATCCGGGCGTCCTTCGACGCGGAGAATGGCCGGAGTACCTTCCACGCCAGCGCACTCTCAAACTTCTCATTGAGAGCGACCGCCTGCTCCAGCGCTTCCGTCTCGGGGCTCTTCGTTGTTGCGGCCGGCTGTGGAGGCGGTTCTGTCTCCGTCAGTGACGATTGTCCGGCCTGTACGAGCGGTTTGGACTCGCGTGTGGCCGCACGTGCCGCAGCGCGCGCATCAGCATCAGCGCGCAACTTGGCCGCCAAAGCAAACGATGTCGCATCATCGCCGTTGTCGTTGTGGAGCGCAGCGCGAGCAGCCGCTAGCGTGGCAGCCTTCGCCGCTGCCACCGCCTTCGCCGCATCGAGTGCGACAGCAGCCTTCACCACCGCCTCCGCCTTCGCCGCATCGAGTTCAGCTGCCGTAGCGGCTGTCAGGGCCGCTACTTTCTCCCTCTTAGCCATCGCATCATTCTTGGCCGCAGTGAGTTCGGCTGCTGCATCACTGTCGACGGGCGCCGGCAGAGCTTTGGGCGTTCCATACAGCGCACGCAGCTCGGCAACACGCGCGGCCGTGGGCCGAGGCTGGTTTCCTGAACCGCTTACTGCCATGGTTCCGCGGATGCGCGCCTGCTTGGTTGGTCGTGGTCCGGCCCAATTTGGGACATGTGGCAGACAGAATTCACGCCTCATCCGGACGTTCACGTTCACGTTAAATTGCCATCGCAAGACGCACAGCCACAGGTCCCGTGGAGACACAACGGAGTTTGCGGTGGTGCAGAAATTTTTTCGGCTGGAGCTCTAACTACATTTGTAAAGTGTGACAGCCCTAACACTAAGAGGTACAGCCGTGGCTGCGCTTATTCAAGCTGCCTCCGGCGCAGCTCCAGATTCACAGCTCTGCAAGCAAGCAAGCTGATTCTGCTGCTTGCTTGCTTGCTTCACAGCTCTGCCAAGACGGTTCGCCCGACCCTCTCGAAGTCACTCAGGTCGTTGTACACGGTGGAGGTGAGGCGCACCCAGGTCGAACCGCCAAAGCCGAAGACGGGCATGTAGTAATTGTACTTGTGGAACAGCGTGTAGCCAAAGCCAGCCGGGCAGTTGGCCTTGCACGGAAGCTCCACGTTGCACATGTTCGCCTGCACGTCGCTCGAGAAGCGTCGCGTGCCGCCCCACGTCTCGCTCAGATGCGCGCACGCAGCCTCGGCGAGGTTGTGTGTGTACTGCAGGATGGCCGCCTCGCCAAGCCACTCGCGCCACGCCAGCGCCGCACGCAGCGAGATGTAGCGCGTCACGTCGTCCGTCGTGCCCTGGTACATGAAATACTTTTCGAAGGGGGTTCCCACCCCACCCTCGTCAATAACGAGCGGGAAGAGGTACGGCTGCGCCTCGGCCCGCGCCCAGAGCACGCACACGCCGCGCGAGGTGTAGAGGTGCTTGTGGCCGTTGCCGACGTAAAAGTCTGCGCCGAGTGCGGGCACGTCCAGCGCGAGGTTGCCAGGGGCATGCGCGCCGTCGACGAGCGTGAGTGCGCCGGCCTTACGGCATGCGGCGGCGAGCTCCTTGATGGGCAGGATGATAGCAGGGATGGAGACGATGTGCGAGAACGAGCACAGACCGACGGTGCCACCCGCATAGTGCAGCGCTTCCTCCACGAGCGGCACGAGCAGTGCGGGGTTCGCCACGTCAAGGCCGAGATTCGTGGTGTTCACCTCGATGATCGGGTGCTGGAAGCTCGGCGACGCCGGCTCGCCAGGGTACGTGCCCGCCATGAAGGTCATGGCGGCCTTCACCTCGCCGTACGCGAGGTCCAGGTAGAGGATGCCCTTCTTCTCGAGAAAGGCGGGCACTGAGCGCAGCACGGCGTTGATGCCATGGCTCGCGTTGTCGACGATGTTCGTCTCGTTCATCGGCGCCTTGATGTATTTGGCTAGTTCCTTCCGCGTCTCGAGGAGCATGTTAATGTAGACCGAGTTGCCCGAGCTTGTCATATTGGAGCGAAACCAGAGGTCGGGGTTGGCTTCGGCTGTGAGAACGAGCTGCTCTGTGGCTTTGCGAACTTTGATTGGTGTGGAGCCGTACGAGCCTTGGTTTACGTTCGTGTAGGCGGGGTCAATATTGAACTCGGCGAGCATGGGATGGCCGAACGCGGGCGGCGTGGCCGATGTTTTCCACGACTGCACCGCGTCCCACCATGCGTTCGGATTAGTAGCACCGAGACAGTTGGCTGCCAACAGCGCCAACAACATGCGTACCCCCCCAACCAAATCGAGGTGTGAAATGGCTGTTAGTTCTCCTCACAATCGTTGTAGAGGATACATGTACATGTAGGGATCCTTCGGGGGCGCTTGCATGCATCCATTTGGCATGTTCGCGTCGTTCCTTTTGTTGGATGGTCGTTCGACCAAAAGCCGCAACTCCGAGCCCGACCTCCAACCCCCCCTTTGCCTCCACCTCGCCGGTTCTCTGTCCATCTCGCCGAAGAGCCTGGTGAACCGCTCACGCTGGCAATCCAGTTGACCCTCAAGCGAAACCATCAATACATGGTCGAGAATCGCACGGGAGGACCTGGTGAGAGCAGCGGCCGCAGTGCTGCTTACCTGCAGAAGCTGAGGGTTGGAGCCAAGCATGTGATACAGGTCGACTCTGTTTTGAGCTCCCTCGCCACGATAACGACCGCAAGAGAAGCTTACCGGAGAGAACTCGAGGCGGTGCAGAGCTCGACCGTCGTGGTCCACGTGCAGACCAAGGCCGAGCTGGAGAAGCTTGAGCTGTGGCAGCAAGGAGATGCATCGCTGGCGACCAAAGAGAAGATGATCGAGCGTCAGAAGCTTCGATACGATCGTCGCGTTCTCGAGATGCTGCAGCAGTTTTGGGAAGCCGCCCTGCGCTCGGTGCAATCTGCGGGCGACGAGCGCGCAGACTCGCTTGATCAGAAAGGGCACGCCGTCATGCTCCGGCGCGTCTACCGCGTGATGATCAAGGATTATAAGCCGGACGAGGCCGAGGAGGCCATCGCCAAGGACTGGGAGCATGACACACGGGGCGCCACTTCGCTCAGCCGCAAGCGTTTCATGGACTCATTCTTCGAGCTGGCCGACCTTTGGACAAACAGCATCTCCTCCTTTGAATACGTGGCCTTCCTGCAAGGGTTGTTTTCGCAGATGACCATGTCGGTCGATGGGCGCACGTACTTTTGGAAGGACGAGAGCGAGTGCCAATTTGATGAAGACACGTTTGGAGGGGAGGAGGCGGACGACAGCGAAGGCGGCGAGCACGGGCCAGGCGGCGTGCATGGAGGAGGCAGCGACGGTGGCGGCGACGGTGGCGGCGACGGTGGCGGCGACGGTGGCGGCGACGGCATCGGTCGGGACGATGGCGGGGACGGAGACGGCGGCGGAGACGGCGGCGGCGGCGGCGATGACGGCGACAGTGGACAGTCTCGGCAGGCGGCTACAGAGAAGGTGAAGAAGAAACAAGAGGTCCAGGCGTCCGAGCAAGCGTCCGCACGCAAGATACAGGCGCATTTGCGTGGGAAGAAGGCAAAGAAGGAGGCGACCGAGCGCAAGGACGCAGTGTTGGCCGTCCACAAGGCGGGCCGGAAGCGGCGCATGAGTAAAGGCCTCAAGCTCGCAGGATCGGATCGACGATCGCCGCACTCGCCTCGCGAGGGCGGCACCCCAGGTAGGCGTGGCCAAATTCAGCGTTGGGCGATCCGCGGTGCGCTGCTGCCTCGGGCGCAAGAGATCTTTGACGGTCTGTCCGAGGCAGAGCAGGACTACATCGCGCACCTTGCTGAGCCCTACCGCGAGGCCGCCGTGTTCAGACTCAAAGAGCGTCGGGGCAAGTTCGTCGGCCTCCAGCCGGGCGACTTGGTGCATGCGGAGCGCGTGGCTGGCACCGGCCAGTTCGAGCCTGCGACGGTCCTCGCCGTCGACCGAGAGGCACTCACGATGGACCTCAAGTTCTCTGAGGTCTTGACCAGCGCGCGGCCGCTTGGCGTGCTTTGGGAGGAGGTTGGTGCCGTGCCGCCCGCGGATGGGGAGGAGCTCGCCGATGAGAAGCTCGCAGCGGCGATACTGCGCCAGGCATCTTTGCATTCTGCAAGCCGTGCCCGGAGTGTGAGAATCGCTTTCACAGTGGAGGAGCTCGAAACCTTGGAGATGAAAGCACCACTGAGTGTGAACCACTTTGTACGGGTGGGCGATGTGTATTTCCGTCCCATCGCAGCCGAGGGCGATGTCAGCATGCGAATGGGCGTCTCCTACCACGAGATCGACACCATCGACGACTCCGTGAACGCCGCCGTCAGCTCGAGCCCTCACCGAACGCGTTCCTCCTCTCCCCGCGCCAAGTCAAACATGCCATGCCGCTCGCTTGAGGACGTCCCCTACCACCTGCGCGTGGACTTGAGCGCCGTAGGTGACCCGTTGATCGACCGCGTCACGGTGGGAATGGAGTTGGAGGCGCAACGCGATGGTCACAGCTGGGCCTACGAGCGCTGCGTCATCGTCGGCGTCGAGCGGGCGTCTGGGTTGCTGGCAGTGCGATTTGGCGACGGGCTCGTGCGTGAACGAGTGTTTCTCCGCGAGGTGCGCCCCTGTGACCCTCGCTCGGCTGGCATGCCTGGGAGCGTGCTGCCGCCGATCACGCCTCGCTCCGCGGTCAGTGGTGAGGAAAGCACTCCTCCTTGGCTTGCAAGCGTGAGCCCCCGCGGCCGCCTGGCGGACAATGTCCCGCGGTCCTTTGAGAGCAACAACAGCCCGCCCCTGGCCACACGCGAGATGGCGCCCCATGGCCCCCCCCATGCCCTCCCCCCCCTAGACACGAGCGAGGCTCTTCCCCCCAGGCCCGCCCAGTGTCCCCCGGGGGGAGACCCCCTCGACAGTTCAGGGCACTACGCGGCGCGTGCAACACGCGCCGGCGCTCTGGGTCTACCGGTAAGCCCTCGGCGCGTCCCCCCAACTGCCGTGATGCAAAGGACCAAAGCTCGCTCCCTCTTGATGGAGCGCTCGGGGCTCGCCTACCCGTCCCCGCGTGGCAGACTCTCTCCCCCCCTCAACCCCGTGCCCCAAGGCACTCCTGGTTCTGGAAGGCTCTCGAAGGCCGTTGGCGGGCTCCTCCTCCCGCCGTCCCCATCCCACACGCCCGCGAGCGCCCGCCCGGTGGACCCTGAGAGATGGCACCGGACCGTCCACCGATCCTATTATGGACTGATCGCTGCCATTCCAGCTGAGCGTGAGCGTCACAACGCCGTCGAGCCGCCCGCGAGGCATAGCGACTCCGATGGGCCAACACGGCGAGAGCGCTACCACGCGGCTTTCCTCGCATCCCAGCACCAGCCCGACGCGTGGCATGCGGGGCTCTTCGCGATGCTCTCGGAGGAGCGCATGCGACAGCTTGACGAGCTCGAGGACCGCGTGCGTTCGGAGCGCGCCCTGATGCGAAGGAATATGGGGGAGTACACGCACCGCAGAGGGAACCCGATGTACGAGCGGTGCATCGAAGTGCAGCACCGGCCGCCGTCTCCTATCCGCGCGCCGTCTCCTATCCGCGCGCCGTCACCGCTGCCAACAGCGGTCTCGCGGCTCATCGCGCGTGTGCAGCTAGCGCGAGGGCCCGCTGTCCCGAGTGCAACTTGTTTCGGACTGGCACCGATTACCGGTAGATGATCGCCGCACCTGGAGCGGCCTGATGTGCGATCAGCGATGTCGTTTCGGCGCCGCCTGTGGCTGCGCGTAGTGTCGCCGCTTTGCCGATATTGACAGGTCATAGCCCTCGCTGAAACGCGCGAAAAGCAGCTCTGCGCTGCGTTCTTGGGAATACTGCGTCCACGCGAGAGACACACAGTGGCTCTCGTGCTTGGGGGTCCGGAGTGTGTGCGCGCGTTGTGTTGAACAGCAGCAGCACACATCTGTGCCCAGACTCACTTTCACAGGCGCAGGGGACACCCCCGGACAGCCCAGGTGGCACAGACAGGGGATACGGTCAGGAGCGTTCTTGGACGGGGGATGAGGTGTAGCAGGTACCGAAGCACACACGATAGTTCAGTTCAGTTCAGTTTCTTCGCGGTCCCCCCACGCTCACTCCACCACCGTC
>ENA-UOXK01002344-UOXK01002344.1-mixed-culture-metagenome-genome-assembly--contig:-NODE-2344-length-11058-cov-56.057075_pt1 | contig 11058 bp, 11 predicted proteins | sample MGYA00238160_ERZ761638 | MGnify/ENA primary metagenome ERZ761638 (study PRJEB28912, sample SAMN08777098) | mixed culture metagenome | isolation source: Freshwater growth medium | place: USA...
CCTCGGAGGCGGCCGCCGGTGAGAGTGCATGCTGAGGCCCACTGATTGCATGCTGTACTGCTGACGTCCTCCTCGGAGGCGGCCGCCGGTGAGAGTGCATGCTGAGGCCCACTGATTGCATGCTGATAGCGGCCGCCGGTGAGAGTGCATGCTGAGGCCCACTGATTGCATGCTTTACTGCTGATTGCACGCTGAGTGCTGATTGCATGCTGAGTGCGCCACGGAGTGCGCCTCGGATGTCCCCTCGGATGCCAGGTTCTACAACGCCCCCGAGCCCCCCTCCCACCCGAACCCGTCCCTCGCGAACCAAACTCCGACGAACCTTCTCCGCGCCGCTGGCTACGAGTATGTGGAGACGCGCGACGAGCTGCTCGCCACAGCGCTCGGCGCCGCGGTGACGAAGCGCAGCACCAAGCCGCTGCTCGGTGAGATTGCATGCTGATTGCATGCTGATTGCTGATTGCCGGTGACGAAGCGCAGCACCAAGCCGCTGCTCGGTCTCTTTGAGTCGAACCTTCCCTTCCGACCGGCTCGCATGCAAGTGCTCACCACGGCGCCCCTCACCAGGCCTCTTTAGCGAGACGAACATGCCGTATGAGATCGATCGGAGATGGCCCGAGAAATCGTCCCAGTTCCCGAGCTTGAGCGAGATGGCGATCTCGGCCGTGCAGGTACTCTCCGAGCTCGCGCGCGAGGAAGGCGCGCCCTGCATGCCCACGCTCAGCACGGCGCCCCGCCCCTCTTCCCCACAGGTGCTCTCCCAGCTCGCCGGCGAGGAAGGCTTCTTCTTGATGGTCGAGGGCTCCAAGATCGACAAGGCCGCCCACCCCAACGACCCCGGTGCCCTTGATTGCCTTGATTGCCTTGATTGCCTCCCCCATCAAGATCGACAAGGCCGCCCACCCCAACAGCCCCGGTGCCCCAATGTAATGAGGATCCAATCTGAGTGGATCTCCCTTGATTGCCTCCCCCATCCCAACGACCCCGGTGCCAGTTTAATGAGGAACCAAGCTGAGTGCATCCTCCACACGTGGCTGCATGCACGCGCTCACCACGGCGCCCCCCCTCCCCCTCCCCCCCACAGGTGCCCACCTGCATGAGATCCTCGAGTTTGATAAGACGGTGGGCGCGATGCTCCGGTTCGCAGAGCAGGTGATTGCAATTATTGGGACTTGATTGAAATGGATGGCCACCGATGGCTGCTTATGGCTACTGATGGCCACTGATGGCTGCTGATGGCCCATGTTCGACGCTGCTTGTCGGTTGCAGGACGGTCGCACCCTCGTCATCTCACTGATGACCTCCCTCACGACCTCCCTTGATTGCCTCCCTCATCAGGACGGTCGCACCCTCGTCATCTCCACAAGTGATCACGAGACGGGTGGCCTCGCGCTCGGGCGCTCGCATTTCATAAAGGACGGCAACCTGAGCGGTCCTCTCGGCGACGGCACCTTGCTCGAGGTTCATATCTCCCTTGATTGCCCTTGATGCCCCTGATGACCTCCCTGATGACCTCCCTGATGACCTCCCTCATCAGGCACCCCTCGCCACGAGAACGCTGCTCGGCGAAGCTTACGATCTGGTGGATGAAGCGTACGCTGCTTGATTGCGCCTTGATTGAGCCTTGATTGAGCCTTGATGGTCACTGAGTACCTCTTGAGTACCTCTTGATTGCGCTCCTGATGGCCTTCCTCCCTGATGACCTCCCTTGATGGCCTCCCTCATCAGGTACACCATCGAGCTCAACGTGCTGCGCAATCAGTCCAAGTCGGCTGAGTCGATGGTCGCTGCGGCCCTCGCGCACCCATCACTCGCGCTGCCCACGGGCAGGTGAGATTGCATGCTGATGACACAGGATGACGACTGATGACGGCTGATGACCACTGACTTGCCCTCGTGTGCTCGCCTCCCCCCGCAGAGCACCGACCGTGGAGCAGGTGGCTGTGAACGCGACGCAACGGGCGATCCTCGTGGGGTTGCTCCGCAATGCCCTCGAGCTCGGGTGCAATCTCGGCCCATTAACCGCATATGAGCTCGCCTTCGTGCGCTCGGCGGTGGAACTCATGGGCGCGCACCGGGAAGACGCGTACCGGTCGCTCAGCCCACTGACTCCACAGGGTTCCTATGGCCTTGTGAAGATGCTCGGAAATGTCCTCTCGGCGCGCGCGAAATTGGGATGGTCCACTTTTGGACACACAGGCCAGGACGTCAAGGTGCGCCGCCCCGCTGATTGCATGCTGATTGCATGTGGATTGCATGCTGATTGCATGCTGATTGCGTGCTGATTGCCTTCCTCATCAGAGGCATGGACGTTAAGGTGCGCCGCCCCGCTGCGTGCGCGCTGAGTGCCTGCTGAGTGCCTGCTGAGCGCCCCTAGTGAAACCAACTGCCTCACCAAATGCTTTCTCTCTCGTGCGCTCTCGCTCTTTGCCTAATATGGCAGGTGCATGCGGCCGGCGTGGGCGCATCGCTCTTCGCGGGTACGAAGGAGAACACTCAGCTGGGACGGATCGTCGCCGACCTTCTCCGCTTCAACCTGACGAGCTTGAACGCGTCGCTCGCGACCCTGAGGTCACCCACCCTCTCAGAGAAGGACCGCGCATACGCGGCGGAGAAGAATCTGACCTCGTACCTCTCGTGGGGCAGATAAAGGCGATGATCCCTTACCTCTCGTGGGGCAGATGAAGGCGATGGTCCCTTACCTCTCGCGGGGCAGATAAAGGCTCGGACCCGAAATACCTTCCGTGTTCGGGCATGTGTTAGCTGCACAGCTGCAGGGTGCATGCAACCTCGAACAACCAGATGTAACGGCTGGGTCTCGACGTTATCTCGACGGCTCTCCCTCTCTCGGCTTTGTGCAGTGAGTTAAGTTGGGGCTGGTCTTGTGGTTTCTGCTTCAATGTCGCAGCGCGGGGAGCACCGGCGGCCAGCACAAGAATTGTCGTGTCCTCTGTCCAAGCCAAATAAAAACAGAAGAAGGAACGTGTAGAAACGATACCGCGAGGGGCTCGACGGCCGGGTTTGGGGGCACTGGAGTGTGCGTGGGGGGTGCGTTTTGTGAGCCTGCCAAGCGAGGATTCAATGGTGACGAATGGTGACCGAAAGACCAACATTTTCGGAAAGTTGGTCCGGCAAAAAGTTGGTCTTTTTTCAAAAGTGTACTGAGCCCCGAGCTCCAAGACATGCTCCAAGAGTGTATGGATCGAAACGAAGGGGGCGCTGCTACGAGCACACGCGGGCGGGACGAGACCGCAACCGCTCAACGGCGAAGCTCACACCGCCGGGGGCGAAGTAGGTGTGAACGCAAAAGGCGGGCACCGAGATCCCCCGGGGAATCTCATTTTCACGCCGAAAAGCATGGCAAGCCGAACTCGGCGCACAAGCCCCCGCTCACGCTAAGCTCACGCTCAAGCTCCAAATATTAGTCAAACCCACCAACCAACCCACCAGCAAGCAGCATGCCAGCAACCGCCTTGCTGACATCCAGACGTACTGACCGTCACTCAGGACGTCGTAGTGGACAGTACAAGCCAGAACGAGGAGATATCGGAGAACGGAGATCCTATCTCGCAGATAATCTCTAAGGAGATATCGGAGATGAGATCACGGTAAGATCACGGAGATAATCTCGGAGACACGGAGAGTTCCGGTGAAGCGCCCGAAGCGCGAGATGCAACCTATAGGATCGGTTTGGCACCCAGTACCGAGAATGTCCCTATAGCATAGGAAGATGCTAAACGTGTATCCATTCAGTATCCATTCACAGGATGCCGTTCACAGAGCACACAGAGGATGCCGTTCACAGAGCGCCCCAACGAAAAGACCATACTTGGTCTGGCGAAGCCGAGCGCGCCCAAACTGATCAAACTTGGGAGGGACGATTTCGGAAAATCGAATCGCCGTCGGACCAAACGCCGACGGAGCATCTCCGTCGACACCGATGACGTCGCTCAAAGCCGCGCTCTTCCTCGCGCTCGTCGCCTCGGCCGCGGGCGTCATCATCCGTGGCCCGAGCGTCACCTATGATACATACATCAGGGCCGGCAGTACCACGACGGCTCCTATAAGTACTATCAACTACACGACGACCAACTTCAACAATGACAGTTTCGGGTGGTGGGCCGGCCCGCTCACGATCAACGCTACCTCACAGGTCACATCAGGCGTCACTTCCGCGACGATGGCCATCCTGATCAAGTTCGACTTGAGCTCCATCGTCGGGGCCACGCTCGTGCCGGACAACCCGGTCTGGCTCAACTACTTTGTGTCCAACGCAGGCGAAGCTGCCTCGCTCCGCGAGCTCACCGTTCCCTGGAACCATGTGTGCCCGCCGCCCGCGAAGACGCGCGCCCCTCTCGCAACCGCGCGTGGGACCCTGGTTGAGACCCCTTCCCGCTGACGCGTCCCTTTCCGCCCCTCCCCGCTTTTTCGACAGTCCACGGTCACGTGGACCAACCTCCCATTCGCACCGTCATCGTGGAACTCCGCCAACGTCGCCGTCCGCGGCGCCACAAACGTAACCTTCCCAGGAACCGTTGGCTGGCAGAGATTTGACGTGACCTCATCGATTGCCGCGTGGCTCGCCGGTAGCCGTGCAAACAATGGCTGGATCGCGTTGCCCACTGGCGGCACCAACGGCGTCCAGCTGCAGTTCTCGACAGCCGTGAACTCCCCATACCTCGATGTCCCAACGGTGGGGAGTTCACCTACGGCGCCGCCGCCCCCGAGCCCCTCTAAGCCGCCGCCGCCGTCGCCTCGTGCGCCGCCGCCGCCGCCGCCGCCGCCCCCCCCCCCGGCATTTTCGTACGCATTCAACGGCGAGAACTCGAGCTACACGGGCGGCTGCCAGTCGACGTGGATCCGCTCCGACACCCCCGACTACTTCGGCTACCAAGACACGGGCCTGTGGTGGGACGGGAGCAGCTCCGTCGGCCACTACGACTCGGTGCTCGTGCAGTTCACCGACATCATCGGGCTCGGGCCGAACCAGCTGCGCCCGCACGAGCAGATCCAACGCGCGACGCTCCGGTACAATGTGGACGAAACCTTCTCGGCCAACGCGCGAGGCGCCTCCGCCCAGCTGCACGAGATCTCGAAGGAGTGGAGCGCGAGCTCCACGACGTTCCTCACCTTTGCGGGTGCGCAAGGCCTCAACGAGGCCGAGTACCGCACGCCAGCGATCGCGACCGCGTTCGCGAATCCGCGGGCGGGCTGGTACGAGCTCGACGTGACGGCGAGCGTCCAGAGCTGGGTCAACGGCGTCAACAACAACGGCTGGATCTGGATGCCATCGCCGCAGATTCTCGGTGGATCTGGCGATGGCTCCTCGATGCGCGCGTGCAACGCGCCGCCAGACCGTCGCGTCAACCTGGTCGTGTTCGCGGCGCTGCAGCCGCCCAGGCCGCCCTCGCCGCCCGCGCGGCCGCCGCCGCCGCCGCCGCCGCCCTCGCCGCCGCCCTCGCCGCCCCGCGCACCGTTCACGGTCATGCAGATCCGCAACGCCCAGCACGCGCGGCTGCGCATGGTTGCTCCAGACACAAACTACGCCACCGCCACCTGGGTCGGTTGGCGAGGAATTTCAGCGTGCGCGCCAGCGGCGTACAAACCCCCTCTCGGCCCATGTGGTCGGCTCAGCAACCTCAGCTGCTGCTCCCAAACGGCCTCATCCGATGTCGATGCGCTCCTGTGCTCACACGTGTGTGTGTGTGCCTCTCGTCCCCTGACCACACTGCTGCCCGCAGGACCGATGTCGATTTCGTGCTGATGAAGTTCGACCTGAGCGCGCTCTCGGGCATGGCTCCCATCTCCCGCGCGCTCTTCCGCTACACCGTGTCTAACGTTGGCGACCAGGCGGAGATGCACGAGTTCCGCCGCGGCTGGAATGCGAGCACCGTGACGTACAACAACCTGCCGATGCCGCAGATGCCTCTTCCCTTTCCTCTGGCGGTCATCGACACGTACTGGGGCCCGTCGGTCAACGACGTCTTTACGCCTCTCGCCGGGGCCACGCTAACCCTCGACGTGACGCCGAGCATCAACAGGTGGCTCACGGGCACGCCCAATCACGGCTGGGTCTTCGTGCCGTACTTTGGCAACGGGTGCGGCATCCGCACCGCAGCCTGGGCGACGGTTGCGCAGCAGCCGGCGCTCGAGGTGCACTTTGACGCGCCGCCCGCGCCGCCGTCGCCGCCCGCCCCGCCTCGTCCCCCCTATACCATCCCGCCGCCGATGGGGCCTCCGCCCACAATCCCCGGGATGCTCGAGTTCAACAGCCAGACGGCGATTTCCTCGGGCGGGTGCCAGTCGACCATGTTGCGCTCTTCGGAACCGGGCATCGCCTTTGGGCAACTTACGAATCTGTGGTGGGATGGCCTGCAGGTTGCCGGCTACCGCGACTATGTCCTCGTGCAGTTCACCGCCATCTTTGGGAGTGCATACAACCTCATCAAGCCGCACGATATCATCACGAGCGCCAAGCTTCGCTACTTCGTCGACCTCTCGGCCTCGGCCGATTCCGTCGGGGACTATGCTAGCCTGCACGAAATCCTCAAACCATGGGCTGCCACGACCACGACGTACAACAGCTTCGCGGGCAACCGAGGCCTCCTCGTGAACGAGGACTACAGATCCGTGGAGGTTGGCATCGCACCAGCCACCCCGGCCGGCTGGTATGAGATCGACGTCACCATGTCCGTCGGTGCCTGGCAATCGGGCGGACCGAACCACGGCTGGATCTGGGTGCCCACGGGCGGCAACAACGGTGCTGCTCTCCGTTCCTGCAACTCGCCCGCCGACCGGCGCGTCAACCTGCGGGTCTTCTATCAGCAAGCGCCGCCCGCGCCGCCCTCACCGCCCTCGCGGCCGCCCTCGCCGCCCCGCCCGCCGCCCAAGCCACCACCGCCGCCCCCGCCGCCACTCGACGCCATCATTATCACCGGCCCAAGCGCCTCCATGTCGACCTGGATCCGCTCGACGCAGCCCACAACTGTGCAAGCGCAAGCGCCTTACCCGAACAACGTCATCTGGTGGGACGGCAACTCCGTTGATGAGACAGACCGCGACTACGTGCTGCTCTGGTTCAACATTTCGGGGATTCCAGCGGGCCGCTTCCAAGCCGCGACCCTCCGGTACGTCATCGGCGGGGACGGCAACTCGCCGGGCAACATGGGCGAGCTGCACGAGCTCCTCGTCCCGTGGAGCATGTCCACCTCGTACAGCTCGCTGCCGTACGTGCCCGCCAGCATCACTGGCGGCTCGTCGAGCACCTACGGCGCGGCGGATCACAACATGCCGTGCATGCTCGGCCCCCACTCGGTCGATGTGACCGACAATGTCAGGGCGTGGCTCTCGGGCACGCCCAACTACGGCTGGATCGTGGTCCCGACCTTTGCCAACGGCTGCGGCATGCAGTCGCACCTCTCCACCACGGGCGAAGCGCCCCAGCTCATCGTCTCCCTCGTCGCGTTTCCGCGGGCGCCGCCCTCGCCGCCCTCGCCACCGGCCTCGCCACCGTCGCCACCCTCGCCACCGGCCTCGCCGCCGCGGCCACCGCCGCGGCCGCCGCCGCCGTTGCTGCCGGGCGCAAGCTACGTTGCCGCCATCACAGCGACCTTCACCGTGGCGGGCGACGTGTCGAGCTTCGATCAGAACGCATTCAAGAACCGCCTGGCAACCCAGATGAACGTGTTCCCGGCCGCGATCTCGCTCGTCGTCTACTCCGCCTCCGTCGGCGTCCAGGCCACCATCACGTACCCGAGCCTGGCTGCGGCAAATGCTGGGGCGACGACACTCGCGAGGACGCCTGCCGTACTCAGCGCTGCCCTTGGCGTCACCGTGCTGACCGTTGCCAACGTCGCACCGACGGCCATCGCCGTCGCTCCGCCCCCGCCGGCTCCGCCCCCGCCGCCGATCAACTCCGGCAGCCTGGCTTTGAGCGCGGGCAGCGGGGACGGCGTGTCCCAGGGTGTGGTGATCGGCGTTGCGGTGGGCGTGACTGCCTTCGTGCTCCTCGTCGCCATCATCGTGTGCACCTTTAAGCTCCGCCAGAAGAAGGCGACGACGATCGTCAAGGCCATCCCGACCACGACCATCAACAACCCGATAGCGCAGTCCTCGGCCACGAGCGGCGTCGAGATGAAGGACGCAATCTGAGCCCGCGGTGCGCGCGCGCGGGGCGGTGCAGGCGGCGGCGACAAGGGCGGGGGCGGCAACGAAGGCGGGGGCGCGGGAAACAAACACCCCCCCGGGAGAGAATGGCGGAGGGAAAGGTGGCAACCGTGGCAGCAGTGAGCTGTGGTCGTCGGCGGCGGCAGGGAGGAAGAAGGCGCCCGCGTGGTGAAGGGAAAGGTGGCAACCGTGGCAGCAGTGAGCTGTGGTAGGCGGTGGCGGCAGGTAGGAAGAAGGCGCCCTCGTGGGGATTGCGCGGAGATCATCCGTGCCGCTGAAGATGGCAGGCGCGCCGCGAAGGTTTCAAGTGCCGTTCGTGTACATACGAGAACGAGCCGTGTCGTACGATGAGGTCTCGTATCGGATTCACATCGTATGGCGCTTTCGTAGGATTCGTACTGGCACCTGATTCGGGCAAATTGGCCCGCCCCGCGGGATGTTGAATCGAATAAGGAACAGGAGGCGAACACGCCGAACAGCCCCCGCGTCCGCCCCGCCCGCCGCGCTGGAGCCTCAGCCTGTGGCCCTTTTAACCCTTTCCGCCTTTGCCCTTTGGGGCGGCCGAGTTCGACCACTCCTCACTCGCATATAGATATACACAATGGGACGATTCGCAGGACCCCCTGAAGCCTGAATTGCGGTAGGGAATTTGAAGCAGACAGAACACACCCCCAGCCCTTGGCCTTGGCCCCTTTAAGAGCTCTAGTGAGAGCTAAGTTGAAAGTTCGTACACACCCATTTATCGAACCAATGTATCTATCAACACACAATAGACAATTGATTCCGAACAGCGATCGTGGATGTAGGACGTAACTATTTCGGAGACAGTTTGAGCTTTGACAGGCACTGGCATGATCAGGCATATATGGCTTTTTTCTTTGATGTTCATTCCTCTGAAGTTCAAATACAATTGTATGGGCCCAGGGGGCGAGGGCTGGGGACCCGCTTTTCCTTTCGTCTCTCTTCGATTCTGTGAATTCAAAGATTTGGTATATTCATACCCTTCGGCAAATATTGGGTGAAAGTCTCCGACAAATCGAATCGCCGTCGGACCAAACGCCAACGAAGCCTCTCCGTTGACACCGATGACGTCGCTCAAAGCCGCACTCTTCCTCGCGCTCGTCGTCTCGGCCGCGGGCGTCATCATCCGTGGCCCGAGCGTCACCTACGATACATACATCAGGGCCGGCAGTTCCTCTACGGCTCCAATTATCAACTACGCTACGACAAACTACAACGACCTACGTTCCGGGTGGTGGGACGGCCCGCTCACGATCTCGACCACCACTGGGGCCATATCAGGCACTAGTTCGGACACGTCCGCCGTCTTGATCATGTTCGACTTGAACTCACTCGTCGGAGCCACGCTCGTGCCGACCAACCCCGTTTGGCTCTACTACTTTATGTCCGACGCGGGCGGCAACCCCTCGCTACACGAGCTCACCGTTCCCTGGAACCATGTGTGCACACGCCACCCGCGAAGATGCGCGCTCCCCTCACAACCGCGTGGCACCCTGGCTGAGGCCCCTTCCCGCTGACGCGTCCCTCCCTGCCCCTCCCTGCTTTCGACAGTCCACGGTCACGTGGACCAACCTCCCATTCGCACCGTCATCGTGGAGGAACACCAGCGTCGGCGGCGCTGGAACCTTTCCAGGAACCGCTGGCTGGCAGAGGTTTGACGTGACCTCATCGGTTGCCCCGTGGCTCGCGGGTAGCCGTACAAACCGCGGCTGGATCGCGTTGCCCACTGGCGGCACCAACGGCGGCGAGATGCAGTTCTCGACGGCCGTGAACTCCCCATACCTCGATGTCCCAACGGTGACCCCACCGACGGCGCCGCCGCCCCCGAGCCCCTCGCTGCCGCCGTTCCCCCCCCCGGCGTTTTCGTACGTGTTCAACGGCGAGAACTCGAGCTACACGGGCGGCTGCCAGTCGACGTGGATCCGCTCGGACACCCCCGACTTCATCGGCGCCCAAGACACGGGCCTGTGGTGGGACGGGAGCAGCTCCGTCGGCCACTTCGACTCGGTGCTCGTGCAGTTCCCCGACATCATCGGGTCCGGGCCGAACCAGCTGCGCCCGCACGAGTACATCCAACGCGCGACGCTCCGGTACAACGTGGACGAAACATTCTCGGCCAACGCGCCGGGCGCCTCCGCCCAGCTGCACGAGATCTCGAAGGAGTGGAGCGCAAACTCCACGACGTTCCGCACCTTTGCGGGTGCGCAAGGCCTCAACGAGGCCGAGTACCGCACGCCAGCGATCGCGACCGCGTTCGCGAATCCGCGGGCGGGCTGGTACGAGCTCGACGTGACGGCGAGCGTCCAGAGCTGGGTCAACGGCGTCAACAACAACGGCTGGATCTGGATGCCATCGCCGCAGATTCTCGGTGGATCTGGCGATGGCTCCTCGATGCGCGCGTGCAACGCGCCGCCAGACCGTCGCGTCAACCTGGTCGTGTTCGCGGCGCTGCAGCCGCCCAGGCCGCCCTCGCCGCCCGCGCGGCCGCCGCCGCCGCCGCCGCCGCCCTCGCCGCCGCCCTCGCCGCCCCGCGCACCGTTCACGGTCATGCAGATCCGCAACGCCCAGCACGCGCGGCTGCGCATGGTTGCTCCAGACACAAACTACGCCACCGCCACCTGGGTCGGTTGGCGAGGAATTTCAGCGTGCGCGCCAGCGGCGTACAAACCCCCTCTCGGCCCATGTGGTCGGCTCAGCAACCTCAGCTGCTGCTCCCAAACGGCCTCATCCGATGTCGATGCGCTCCTGTGCTCACACGTGTGTGTGTGTGCCTCTCGTCCCCTGACCACACTGCTGCCCGCAGGACCGATGTCGATTTCGTGCTGATGAAGTTCGACCTGAGCGCGCTCTCGGGCATGGCTCCCATCTCCC
>ENA-UOXK01002345-UOXK01002345.1-mixed-culture-metagenome-genome-assembly--contig:-NODE-2345-length-11055-cov-64.825909_pt1 | contig 11055 bp, 8 predicted proteins | sample MGYA00238160_ERZ761638 | MGnify/ENA primary metagenome ERZ761638 (study PRJEB28912, sample SAMN08777098) | mixed culture metagenome | isolation source: Freshwater growth medium | place: USA...
TTCTATTTCGGTTTTGAGACAATTGCGGAAAAGTTTTGACAGGGGGTTGTCGGCACGCGCATCTCGACAACGTCGGCGCCGAGGGCGCGGGGCAATGCAAAGTCGCCCCGCGACGGCAGGTCTGCTATGTTGGCCGCTGAGGGCACATAGTCAAAATAGGCCGCCGTGCGTAGGCCGGCCGCAAGCAAGTGGTATGCGTTGGATATGTCAGCCATATCCACCGAGGCCGAGTACCCATGTACGAGTGCCGAGATGGCCACCGTATTATCGGCAAAGTGCACCACACGACGCCCAGCGAATCGTTGGGGAAAGGTGTAGTAGGGTGCCAACATGCCGAGTCCCTCCAGCTGGGCAATGTACGTGCGCCGCTCACGGCGCATATAGTGTCGGACGGTGTCGATGTCCGGGCGCCCGGATGCCACGACCGTCCAGCCGTCAATCGGGTCGTGGATCATCATGCCGAGCTCCCCGTTGAACTGCCAGGGTTCCGGTAGGGGATCGTTCCGCGAGAGGTAGTGTTCCCTGGAGCGCTGCGACTGCGCCTCGCAGTCGCGGGTGCGCTTGCGGCGCCAGCTGAAAGCTGCGTCGGAGTAGACCAGGATCGGTGGTTTGGAGTCGGCTACGATGGGAATGCGAAGTGGCGGGAGGCGCGGTGTCTCACCCTCGAGGAGCGCTCGGAAGAACGCGTGTGAGCGCCGCATCGCAGGTGTGAAGGCCGTTGGCCCAGGGTGGTTTTGCCTGTCAACCAGCGGGAGAAGCGCCGCGCGCCCGACGCGGGCGCAGGCTGTCTCAAGTAGGAAGCCACTGGTGCCCATAAGATGGGCGGCCGATCCACTGCTGATGCCGTGCTCGCTGGCTTCCTGCCACTGAGCGAGGACTTTGAGCCGCCGCCTGTCCGTCGGCGTGAAGGTAACATAGCCGTGGTCGGGCAGGGTGGTGAGGTCGATGTTGACCCCGAGCCCGAAGTTGCGGGTTGCCATCGGCTTCGTCTTCTCGGGGTCAAGGCGCTGAGCTCGACGCGGCTCGCGCCGCCCGCCTCCATCACCAAGTGCATCAATCAGGCTTTCGAGGCATCGCTGCGCGCTGTGCCCGCCGCTCTCCAGGTCGACGAGCATGTAGTCGTCGACGTAGTGGTCGGCGGGAGCACCACAGATCTCGCGCATGGCCGCGACAACGATCTCCGGGCTCTGCGCGAAGTTGATTACCGCAGAGGTGAGGCCGAAGGGGTGCCCAGGGTGGTAGTAGTAGCGCATCCCGGGCACGTCTGGGTCCCACAGGGCGATGACCATGAGGCACGGCTGGGACGTCGGGATCGTCTTGAAGGCGCTTTTCTGGTCGAGGAAGGCCGCGCGCCAGGAGAGTCCTTGCTTGATGGCGGGCAGCGGAGCGCCCCGTAGGAGCATCGCAGCCAGCCGGGCAACGATCGCCGAGAACACAAAGGATGGGTTCGCGATGGTCTCTGTGGTGCGCGTGCAGTTGTTGATCCCCACCCACTGCCCGTCGTCGATGCAGCGGTACGTGGGGCCAGTCTCCTTGAGCTCGAGCTTGGCAAACCTCGGCATCGGGATGGCACCATCTGGGCATACCCGTTGCACGTCGCGCCACGTGAGCGGCCCAACGAGGAGGTTCTTGTCGCGCTCCTTCTTGGTGCAGTTGCGCACCGCATCGGCCGCGGTGGTGAATTGACCGTATCGGTCAACGGCCGCCCGCCGTACGCGCCCGTCTACTTGGCGTCGCACGGCCTCAGCATGCGCTGTGAGGTTCGCCTGGCATCGGCCGGCGTCAGCTTGGGCGGGATTGGGCGGTATACGCCGCCATCAATCGGGTCCCATACAGGGGCACCTTGCACCGCCAGCCGGGCAAGCTCCCGGTGCGGCCAGTCGAGTGCATCAATGAGCGCAGCGAGTCCGGCGACGTTGGCATCGGCTGCAATGCGCCGTGCATGGCTCGGCATATGAGCCTCCACAATAGTGCGGCTGCATTCGCGCAGCCGGTTGAGCTCGCGGACAAGGGCCTGCGCTCGACCGTCACGGTGGCGTTCAAGCTGATCGCCCCGCTGCAGCGACCATTGCACTGCTCGCTTGAGGTTGCCCTGCACGTGCGTGCCACGCAGTCTCGCATCAACCGGGAAGAAGTCCGCGGTGGCGAGCTTGGCGGTGGCCTCAGCGTAGTGCGCCGCGTATCCGGCCACCGTACGAACGCGGCGCTGATCAGGTGGAAGGATGATGCGTCCTCCTCCAGGCGCATCATGCGCCGCTAGCTTGGCTGGATACCGCTCGCGGAGCCCGGTGTAGAGGCGCATGCTGGCAATCGCACGCACCACGTCTGCGTAGTGGAGGCACGGCGGTGGAAGGGTGCCGAGAAAGTCCAGCGCAGGCCCGGGTACGGTGAGCAAGCAGCCCAGCAGGACTGTGCATCGCATGGTGCCCGAAGCGGTATGTGCGACGCGCTGTGGCGGCGGCGAGGTTGGGCGAGGCGCGGGCGGGGGGGTTGTGCGGCCTATGCGGTGGTTGTGCGACGTTCGCGACAACCAGTTTGCCGTATGTGCCGGTAAATCGCCGCATCGAGTGACGTGGCACCACTTGCCCGAAGAGTTCTTGTCGCCTCGTGATTCTTCGATGGCCGCCGCAGGTGCTGACGGACTGGCCGCGCTGCAGGGTTTGGGGGCCGCTGCAGCCGCCGTCGGCGCTGGGCTCGACGGCCCTCATTCTGACGATGAAGAGGTGCAATCAGCGGCGAGCGAAGCGCTCGACGCGAACGGCAACACCATGCCGCCAGCCCCGGGACTTGCGACAGCAGCCGATGCGGCGGCCGCTGTCGCGGCCGCTGCAGCTCCGGCGGCGGCTACGAAGCCGACGTACGGGCGTTTCGGCGGAGCTGGCTGCCATCGCCGCGGCAGCCGACCCAATCATCGGCCCAGTGATCGTGCAAGCACTGGCAGTTTCTCGCCAGCAGCGCGCAATGTCAAGGAGTTACGTGAAGCACTTGGAGGCGCCAAACGTCGCCGCGAAGACAATGGAAGCCATTGGGCCCACGCTGGGCAATGCCGATCGGACCGAGTTCCGGAGGCTGGCCAGCTTGCTCTTCGCTGAGCTGTCGGGCGTCGATGCGACGCTGGATCCCAAGAGCATCGGCTCGTACGATGCGATCAGCTTGGCGGTGGCGCTGCGCGAGCTGATGGAGATGTGCTCCGCGCCGTACTCACCGGGGACGGCAACAGCCACGGCCCCGCTGGCAGCTGGACCGACGGCGATGGTGCCGCATGATCCGACCGCGGTTGCGGCCGCCATGGGCACGGCAATGGCGAATGCGCTCGGCGCAAGCCTTGCCACCGTCGTCTCAGGCCTACCGCCGCCGTCAAAGCCGGCGGAGAAGAAGGGCGAGAAGCTGACGTCCGGGCAGATGTTCGCGTGCCTGGACACGTTCAATGGTCGGCTCGGTGCCGAGACGAAGGTGGCCCCCCACCAGGTGGCCAATCGTACGATTGCCGCCCATGTGCGCGAGAGCGTGGTTACGTACGGCTTGTGGCCGCAGGACAGCGCGGCGGGCGTCGAGAAGATGTCGCCCTTCGGCACCCTGTCGGGGGCGTTCAATGGCTCTGATGTGTCGGCGCTGGAGCTCAACTTGTCGAATGGCAAGTTCGAGGACATCAGCCGCGACCCAAAGGCGAGCGCCGTTGCGAGCACGAAGGAGTACCTGACGAGACTGCGTCTTCTCGTGACGACGATCGCCATCTTTCTGTGCGGGGTGAAGTGCGACAAGGCGCCGCACCTCATCGCGGGCCATGAGACCGAGGACTTCTGCTCGGTCCTGCAGTGCAACGAGTTCCTCACGTTCGCGGACACCCTGAGCGAGCGGCCGCTCGCGACGGTGAAGAGGGTGGTCGAGCAGACGCTGACCGACATCGCCACGGCGGCGAATGCGCGAACGGGTGAGCGCGTGAGCTTCACCCGCGCCCTCAAGGACGGCTTGGTGCAGCTAAAGTGGCGCGCCGAGATGGTCTCGTATGCCGGGCCGGGCGGCGGGTCCAGTGGCGAAGGGGCGGACGTGACGCCGCCAGCCGCCGAGAAGACCGCCAGCCGACTCACCGAGGAGAACATCGCTGAGATGATCAAGTCCGCTATCAGCATGGCCGGCCTCGGTGGAGGCCGTGGGAAGGGAGCCGGGCGCGGCGGCCGTGGGAAGTCGGCAGAGGAGAAGAAGACCGCGTACGAGCAGCGGAAGCGCGCCCGAGAGGTAGAGCACGAGTATCAGGTGGGCGGGGTGTCGACGAAGCGCCAGGCGAAGAAGGGCGGGTACGACGACGCGCCCAAGTGCTCGCGGTCTGGCTGCCAGAAGGAGTCGTGGTGCTGGTATTCGCATGCTCACCTGTAGTGGTGAGCGAGCACGTCCCGACGCCCCCCCCTTGCAGCAGAGAGAGGGAGAGGGGGGGCGAGGTGTGGGTGGGTGGGGAACGCAAGCGCCAGCGACACTCGTCACTCATCTTGGGCGCTTGCAATATTCTGGCGTTCGCTGCCAATGAACGCCGTCCATGGTAGGCGGCGATGGGCGTGCGTGTGCCAGGGTGGGTTCGCGCGGGCCAGCGGCCCGGCGCTCCATGTCTCATCGATGGCACCAGACATCGGTGCGCGTGTTTTTCCCAAGGGGTGAAGAGTGTGTGAATGAGTTCCCGAGGGTGTCCCGGCTGAAGTTGTTTAGCTACGCGGTAGCTGCACTGTCCAACTTCTTTGGGCCTCCCTCGGGATCTCATGGGTCTTCACCGGGTGTGAACTGTAGGACCGTTACTGTGGCGGGAGTACGAGTGCGTAACACAGACGCCGAGGGCGCCCGTACACTCTCTGGGAGGGCCGGGGGTCACAAAGTGATTGGCCCCGGCCCAATCTCCGCAATAGTCCTCAACGGTCCGAGGTATGTGGCTGCCCATGTGGCGCCGTGTTCCGAGTCGCTCGATACGGTTCGATATAGATCCGTGGCAGTCTCGGTTCTTCTAATGACCTGGCTGCGGTGGTGCAGCAGATCCGAGGCGCTGGATACGGCTCCGTTGGAGCCGTGGCAGTCTCGGTTCGTACACTGGTCATGGTACAGACGCTTATTACAGATCGGCGGACGTCTGCTCAGATTATCTCGCATGGCCCCGCCATAATCGGCTGGGGCGCCCCGCCAAAGGCGAGGCGGGTCCGAGTCTCGGTGCGGGTCCGAACGGATCCGCGTGAGTCTCGGCACATCTCCATGGCCCCGCCATAATCGGCTGTGGGCGCCTCTCCATACGGGAGGCGGGTCTGAGTCTCGTGACAGTCCTGGATCAAAGCGGAACGGGTCCAAGGGATCCGTGTTAGGTTGGGCCGGTCCCTAGGTCGGCGTAGCCGAGGGTGGCGAGCCGTCCACAATGGGCCCGGCCTGGCATGACCTGTTGGTCTGCGATTCGCGCCTGAGAGTTGGTGCGCGGTGGTGCCCAGCCGAGGGATGGGGCTTTCCAGCGGTTGGATGAGGTGGCGCGATGCCGGCTCGTCGCCGTTGCTCGGTGGCCCGGGCGGTGTAGCGAGCCCGCGACAAGTCGTCGCGTGGCGCCCGCCTGGCCATGCTTGCCCCTTGTGTGGAGCTAGGACACGCGCGGCACTCCAGCGAGAGGAGAGCCTGCCGTGCTTTCCATCGGGGAACGCAAGCGCCAGCGACACTCGTCACTCATCTTGGGCGCTTGCAATATTCTGGCGTTCGCTGCCAATGAACGCCGTCCATGGTAGGCGGCGATGGGCGTGCGTGTGCCAGGGTGGGTTCGCGCGGGCCAGCGGCCCGGCGCTCCATGTCTCATCGATGGCACCAGACATCGGTGCGCGTGTTTTTCCCAAGGGGTGAAGAGTGTGTGAATGAGTTCCCGAGGGTGTCCCGGCTGAAGTTGTTTAGCTACGCGGTAGCTGCACTGTCGAAATTTCGTTGTGTGGGGAATTGAGTTGCGACTCAAAACTCAAGATCACAAAGGACCTCGTAACTCAAACTCAAGATCACACAGCACCTCTTAACTCACGACTCAAGATCACTCAGCAACTCTTAACTCATCCCAACTCATCTGAATCAAGATATGCCCAAGGATATGCCCTGGAGCTCACGCCCCGCAGCCAAGGGTAGTCGACGGGGGTGTAACGGCGACGGGGGTGCTCTCGCGTCAGCGGGGCAACTTGATTACCATCGGTAATACGCAGTAATAGCGAGATGATGCACCGTGATGCAGGGTGCCAATCGACAGATCTCGGAACGTAGACCCCCGAACCGCGGAAATTCGGCTTGCATCGGTTAAGCGAAGGCCGCGAACACCTCGTGAATTTCTTTCACACCTTGGCAAACTCGTTTCTTCGTCACATGGAAAGCGCGCATTCGTCTTCTCCCCCCTCCGACCCCGCCGCCTCCGTCGCCACCGCCTCCAGTACCGCCACGCCCTTCTCCGCCACCTCCTGCCCCTCCGCCACCGTCGCCGCCGCCGCGAGCACCTCCACCGCCTTCCGTGCCTCCGCCGCCTTCGCCTCAACGCACATCACTGCTTGCGAGCAACCCTGCTGCAGCAGTCTGATGTGCGTTGAGGCCGACGAGATCGAGGACGGCATCAACGACGCCAGCGGTGCCGACGGCGCCAAGCGGCGACGCGTCGGCGACGCGTCGGGCGGAGCATCGGGCTCCGAGGCCCTGCACGAGGATGGCGGCGGCGTGCGCAATAGCGACGAGCTCACAACAACTGACCTCACGCAGCTCGCGGCCTGCGATGAAGTCGGCCTCGAGCTCAATGAGAAGGAGAGCGCCCTGCTAGTCGAGAAGCGACGCGAATGCGCAACGCGCGAGCGTCAACATGGGCTGAGCCCCATGCAGGGCGCTCAGCTGCATGGCTTCCGGCTCGTGCGCCGCCGCGGCGGTGAGGTGGCTGTCGAATGCTTGCTTTGTAATAAGCAGTTCGACGCGCAATCAGGCCGGTACTTCCTCAACAACTATCTCATCCGGCACGTGGGCAACGACAGGAAACATGCGCAGCTTGCCGCGGCCGCGCGTGAGGTGCTTTGCTCTGTAAGCAGCACGGGAGCAGCCAAGCCGTTTGAGGCCGCCAAGCCGTTTGAGGCACCCGCCGAGCCATGTGAGGTACCCGAGCCACATGAGGCCGCCGAGCCGCCCGTCAACGCGACGCCGCACGTGTCCGTCAGCCTCTGCATTGCGAGCACGCGGACGACGCGCTCCGGTGCTACCTTTGGTGCCGCCGTGGCGCCGACCGCACATCGGCTTGATGAGGCTGATCTGCGCGAGCTCGCGCTGGCCGACGACGAGCGGCTCTCCGACGACCAGCGCGCCGCAATTGCCGCCCTCCGCCTTTGGACGCAGACACTCGAGGGCGGCGCCGCAGCGCATCGCTTTCGTGTCGTGTTGGTGCAGGAGACTTGGCTCGTGGACTGCGAAGCCTGCGGCTCACGCACGCTTGCATACACCAAAGGCGAGCTTAATTTCCTGAATAGCTTCCAGCACAGGCACCTGAAGACCCCGGGCCACAGGCTCGCCGCTGCCCTGCGGCAAAAGGCAATCTGCCAGGCGCTGCACGATGCGGCCGTGTCGAGCGCGGCAGATGCGCAGGCGGCTGCCCGACAGTCGGCCGCTGCGGCAGGCGCACAGCCAAGCGCCACGCAACTTGAACTCGAGCGCGGCGCAGCCGCGGCAGCGCGCGCCGTCGAGGAGGCGCACGCACGTGTGCGGCTGATCGAGATGCTGCGGGAGAAGGGCGTGTTGATCACGAGCCTGCGGCGCAACATCTGGCTGCTGCGGCAGAGCTACCTGAGAAAGGCGGCGCGCGTGCGGACGTTGCTCGAACGCTTGGACGAGCAACGGCTGCGCGGTGCCAATCACGACAGACGCATCCACGTCACACTGGTGGAACTCGCCCTTGTTGCCGCACGTGCCAACTAACGAGTCGAGCCGTTGGTTGTACTCGCTGGCGCCGGGCACCGTCGTCTCGTCCGCTTGGATCTCGTACGCGACAGGCTCGGTGATGTTCGCCGCTGCCTTTGCGCGCTCATACAGCTTGCCCACCGCCTCAAAGAGGCGGTCGCTTACACCCGTCTCGTAGTGCACCTTGTCCTTCCGAAATTGAGCTCGCACCGTGGACTCGGCCGGTGCCTCGAGCGTCTCGTGCAAAAAGCGCCACGTCTTTGGGCCGCCCTGCTTGAGCAGCACTGCAAAGATGGCTTTTGATGACTCGTGCCACCGCATGTTGCGCGAGTGCTTCCCGCGATCACCGTCGCGCAGCCTGTGAACGGTCATCAATCGGTGATCATTGCGTATCACTCATCACTCAACAATCAGTGACTATCGCTCATCTTCTCATCGCTCTCATCTCTCAAATGAGCGATAGTCACTCTCTCAACGCGCAATGCTCATGAAGCTCATAGTCAATAGTGCTCATCACGCTCATCACTCATCGCTCATTGTTCAGAGGTCATCAATCAGTGATCACATCGTGCCACCTGAGCGAGTGGACGAGGTCGCGCAGGAAGTGGAAGAGCGTCTGGCGCTGCTTGAACTTGCCCGCTCGCTCGATTGCGATGATATCCTCGATGAGCGCCTTCGTGTAGAGGGCGACGACGTGTACGAGAAGATTCTGCAAGCGCATCGGACGCAGCAGCTGGCGGGCTACCTGTCGATCGCCATCATCGTGCCGCTGTGCAAGAAGTTGCCCTCCATCGTGATCTGCGCCTTCGCGACCTGCAACCGCTTTACGGCCGAGTGGGTGCGCCGGCTGTGGCAGCGGATCGAGGCGGGCATGGCTCAATTCGTCTCGCCGATTCTGGGCCCATTTGAGGGCCACGGCTCGGACGGCGATGCACGACGTGCCAAGCTGCAGTGGGAGGATATGCACCAGTTGCCCAAACTGCCCGGCCGCTTTGGCCTTGACGCGCCCTCGTTCACAATGTCGGCTCGTATCGACGGGGACGGCGCCATCACTGGCATCCACGCCCAGGATCCACGCCACAATCTGGGAAAGCTGTACAGCCACTTTGACTCGACGGCACGCCAGCTGCATCCAGGCGCAGCGGTGATTGCAACGCATGAGGACGTGCGCACCGTCTTCGAGACCTTCAACTCCGATGAGCACGGCCTGGCATGGTCCACGATCAACAGGGATGATCGCATGAACAAGGAGGCGCCGGCGCGAGCATGCTCGCTCAAGGTGCAGGACTGCTTGCAAAAGCTCATCGCCGGTCGCGCTCAGGACCCACGCCTTTCGCAGCCGGCGCCACAGATGGCTGGCTCACTCCAGTACGTGACTTTAGTGTCGCGCTACCTGCTGATCTTTTTTGGCAAGACGCTCACCAACGAGCAGCGCATTCAGAACGCGGGCTTCGTTGTTGGCTTCTTACGCCGATGGCGTGCCTACATAAGGCACGCCTCCGCTGCTCACGTGCTCACCTTGCAGGAGAACTTTCTGCCCGTGCAGACGTACCAGCACGTTATCCTGAGCTGCCACTCGGCTGCACTCAAGCTTGCGGCGCATGCAGCACGAGGCTCGTCGTACGAGTTGCACCTTGAGCGTTCCGGCTCCAACGAGTGTGAGACCACCTTTAGCGGCTTGAGTGGCTTTGGTAAGGTGCTGGTCAACACGCGCAACTTCACATTCGGCCAGGCGCTCGAATCGTTTGGGGACCACACGACCCTCGAGCTCTACAAATACTTTGGCGCTCAAGACCCACTACGGTTTGGCTCGCGGATGCACAAGTCAGACGTCGACATCTCGTTGCACGAGCCGACGGGTGCGGCCACGACGAGCACTGCGGCGCATCCCGCCAATTGGCGGGCGGCGTATTCGGCAGCTTGGACAGCAGGTGATGCGGAGAGTGCTGGTGTGTGCGAAGCACTGGGCATGAAGCCGCCGGGTGCGGCACCCAGCTGGTGGCTGCAGCCGTGGCAGGACGAGTCCAAGGATCTGAAGCACATGCGAACAGCGACCGCCGATGAGCTTGGCGACGAGGTCTTGGCAGACGGCATCGACGCAACGGGGGAGCTGACAGGCGAGCAATCAGCGCAGCGGCCTGATGCGACGCACCCGAGCGTTGCTGCGCACGACGCTGACGCGGTGATCGGAGGGGTGATGGGTGGGGTTGCTGGGGGCGCGCAAGAGGCTACTGTGGAGGTTGATTCGGCCCCTCCAAGAGAGGGTGAGGGAGAGGGCGAGGAAACGGAGACGGAGGATGAGCCGACGCCCGCAGCCCCGCAGATATTTCCTGAGCCCCGGCGCCAAGTGAACACTGCCAAAGAGCTTGACGAGGAGCCTACGGTGCTCAACGTGGATCCAGATGGCGCAGTTGATGACGTGACAGCACATCAGCTAGCCGCCGTCTTTGAGCGTGCGCAGGAGGAGGCAGATGAGCAGGCGGGCGATGAGGCTGAGCAGGGTGGAGATCAGGCTGAGGACGGCGAAGAGCAGGGGCAGGCGAGCACATCGTCGCCGCCTCTGCAACCCCGTCCGTGGCGCCGGCACGCCAGTGCAACGCTGATCCTGCCCGCTGAAGAAGGTGGCGGCGTCGCTTACAAGCGCACGATCATCGCCGAGCTCAACAAGCTCCGCCCCGGACAGCACCGCCTGTCGACTGATCGGCTGGCAAAAGTGCGACAGGCTGCAAAGCTGATGGCAGCGTCTCGGGAGCGGCCGGTGGCGGCGGCGGCACCGGCAGCAGCTGACGTACTAGCAGATGTGTCCACGAGCGCAGGCGCCAAGCCGACGGACGAATCGGCGCCGGCGCCAGGGCAGGCCACCGACGATGATGGCAGGCTACGCATCGGCTCCGACTTCGGAATGGCCTTCAAGGAGGGGACAGGCAAGAATGCGCGTTGGGTCTACTGGCTCGGCCGTGTTCGCAAGCTGTACAAGAAGCAGAAGCGCTCGAAGGTGGAGGTCAAGCGGCCGCTCGACGTCGAGGAGCTCTTTGGCGGTGGCTTTCAAGTTGTGGCATCGTGGTATACGAGCACACCCCAGCGCGGCTGAAGCTCTGGAGGCAGAAGCGATGGAGGTGGAGACAATGGTGGCAGTCGAGA
>ENA-UOXK01002353-UOXK01002353.1-mixed-culture-metagenome-genome-assembly--contig:-NODE-2353-length-11030-cov-40.110979_pt1 | contig 11030 bp, 2 predicted proteins | sample MGYA00238160_ERZ761638 | MGnify/ENA primary metagenome ERZ761638 (study PRJEB28912, sample SAMN08777098) | mixed culture metagenome | isolation source: Freshwater growth medium | place: USA...
GGTCCCGGGCGGAATCTCGGGCCATCGGCGACAAGGAGCACGTCGTCAGGTTCCTTGGATTGGATGTCATCCCAAGCGACGAGGGCGATTTGAGCCGCTGGCGCAACGAGAACACGATTGTGATGACCGAGGAGTAGTCGCATCATGGCGGGCCAATAATCAGCGAGTGCGCCTGTTTTGCCAACAAATGCGAGGTCCGCAGGGTGCGCGATGCGGTGGGTGTGGCTGCCCAGGGACATGTCGGTATTGTGCATTGCCTTTAGTACGGCGGATTGCCCTGAAAATTCGGCGTAGGTGTGCAGTGCGGGGATAGTTGAGTGGAGGACTAGAGGTTTCGTCAAGATGCTGGAGAGCTGCGACGCGAATGCGGCCGGGAGATTTCCGGCGTCATTTGTGACTCGAAGGCGGTGTGCGATTTCGCCAAAGAAAAGGAGTATACGCTCTTGCATGGGTGGCGAGAGGCGACTAGTGACGGATGGCAGAAGGGTTTGGATTTGGCCGCCGTCACATAAGCTGAGGAGTAGGACTGGGCCCCACAGTTTCGAATAACGTAGCCAATAAGCGTTGGCTTCGAGAAGATATTCGACATCGGAGTTAGAGGGCATGATGGCAATCTGTGTGAGAAGTTGGCGGGCCTCTGAGTGGAGGGCGCCGTCTCTGGAGGTACCAAGGAAGGCGCTACGGATGGCGGCGAGACATACGCAAAGAACGCTCAGAAATGAGCGGTGGTGTTGAGCGTCAGTGTAGTTGATTTGGGCATCACTGACGACGTTTGCGTGATGGGTTTTAAAGAACACGAGCTCCTCCTTGAGGTGCTCGGCGATGTCGGCGGTCACGAGCATTGTGAATTCAGCGGAGTCGTGGTGCCGTCGCAGGATGGCTGCTAAGATCGTTTGGAGGGGATCTTGCTCACGGAGTAGGTCAGCGACGAGGGATGCGGTGTCCGTGTGGATCGTCGTGATGAGGAGCTGTTGAAAGGCTTGTATACTCAGGTCTGCAGTCCAGTGTGGAAGTGCAGCGGCGACATCCATCTGGGGGAGTCTATTCCATAGGGTACGGCGGTGTTCCGGAGGTGATCGCTCCTGGTCCGAGCTGGTGTCGCCCAATCGGTGGTTGTGGGGGGCTTGGACGTCTTCCGAATAGGGGTGGCACATAAGGGCCGCCGCGAGCGTCCTACGTAGTTCATTACGTTCAATGGCCCTGATGGGCATTTCAATAGGCGCGAGGTTGGCGATATGTGTCGCCTTGACAGCTGCGTTGGATTGGACGTATGTGGTAATGACGTCGTAAAAATCCATCTCGCGTAGTGTCTGGGCAATAGCGTTGACTGACGTTTGGGGGTCGGTGTCTCGTGAGTCCGGGAACGTGAGGCGTAAGATGCCATCAAGGGTATCGTCGGTTGTGTCGCCGTATCCGATCCGGAATTGGAAATCGCAAAAGACCGGGTCAAATTCGGCGAATATATTCCGTGCATCAATCACTCCGACATGCAGGAGGCTCCAAATAGCGGTTTCGATGGTGATGTTTGTGGATTGCGGTCGTGTGAGTGTCCACGTACGGAACTGCTCTGTTGCGCATACATTGGTGATTCCGTTGATGTTTACCACAGCGACGATTGCGTATTTCTTCGAGTCGGGCGTACTCGCAACGTCGAGCTTGCGGCCATATGTAGTGAGGCGTTTGCCCTGGGGCGTTGTTCTGGTGGGGGTCATGTTTGACTTGCCAGCAGTACGGTAACTTGGTGGTTCGGGGGAGCCACTAGACGAGCTTGCCGAGGCCGGGTGGCAAGGAAGAGTAAGTCTTGAGGGTTGACGAGTGGTGTCTCGAAGTGGACGTCCGCGACCAAAAGGTGCGGGGGTGAATCGGGATGCGCCGGGTTCAGTTCCGCCAGCGGTTGGGTCAGTTTCGGCGTCTGCAAAGCGTGGTTTTATCGCGTGGGTGAGTCGGGACGCGCCGTGTTCAGTTCCGCCAGCGGTTGGGTCAGTCTCGGCTGAGAGTAGAGCGGGCTGGGAGAGTCCGTCTAGGGAGCGTGGTTTTATCGCCTCGATGAAGAGTCTCATTTCGTCTCGGAATGAGTCGTTGGCCCTGTTACTGGACCTGAGGTCTAGAGCGAGGCTTGCAATCGCATCGCTATTTGCACGAGCGGTGCGATCGGCTTCTTCGCGTTGGGCACGGCGGTCTGTGTCGCTTGCCTTAAGGTCAAGGGCGATTCGGTCAAGGGAATCCCGCAGGGTGAAGGTTACTTCACGAGAGTGATCGATATGGGCGCTGAGGTCGAACGTGAGGGTTGATAGCGTTAAATGGTGTGCCACTGATGATTCTCGAAGTTCGTCGAGGAGTGTTGCCGAAACAGAGTCTGGCGCGGCCATCGGTGCTGCTTCAAGTCCAGGATCGGGTGGCGCTATTGGTGATGATGCCCCAAGGAACGGATCGAAGGCAGGGGGTATTGAGGGCGATGCTCTGAGTAGTGGTGAGGGCGGCGCTTCGGAAGCCGCAACGGGGGGCGCTACTGTTGAGGACGACGCTCCGATCTCGGTAAGGGGAGGCAGTGTCGTGGGATCCACAGTGACGGAACCTGGTGTAGGCTCGATGGAAGCGTCGTGTGGTTCCACAGTCGCCTCAGGTGTACCGGGGGAGAGGAATGTTCCGAGTGTCGATGCTCGGGTGCCAGTGCCTTTGTGTTTCGGGCTGCCGCCTCGTATGCGGAGTGAAATGGTGGCGTGTGACCCGGGGTGTGGATACTCTAGATGGGATAGAGCGGTGCCATGTCGAGGTTTGGGTCGAGAGTAGTAAGATTCAGTAGAATTAGAATCGCCACGTACGGTGTCATCAGGGTGGGTAAGATAGTTGGTGACCGACTTCGTGTTGAATTGCGTAGGTGGTGTTCTCTGTTCGTACTGCGAGGCTTGTAGGGTGGGGAGGGTGGGCATTCCTTCTCCTTGGCCTTCTCCTTGGCTTGCACTACTGACGTAGGGCGTAGGGGCCTGTTCCTCCTCGTCATCGTCGTCAGATGGTGTTTCTTGCTGTGAGCCAGTAAATCCAGGCTCTCCAATCGTGACAGAGCAGTTCATACCGTGCGTGTAGTATGGGAGGTCTTGGATCCGAGTGTCGGTGTTGAAGATGTCATCTGCAGTGCCATCGGGAGCGTGGTGGGTAAGGTAGAGCTCCATTGGTTTCGGGAGAAGCGGTGATCCAAGGTAGGCAAAGTAGAGGTGATGGACTCGGAAGTAGAGGTCGGAGACTTTAGTATCACACTCAAAGGCGAGGTATTCATCGATATCAGGCAGGATCTGCTCGTTGTTGGCGGTCTCCACGACTTGGGCAAGCAAGAATCGGGGCCAGACTCGCACGAGGAGCTTAGAGTAAGATACGGCGGCGGAGATATGCATGCCGGTGGTGTAATGGCTACTGTCCAGCAAGCGCACACTAGGGTGGAGGGGTGTTGATCGGCCTGGGGTTGACAGGGAGGTCACCATCATGGTGACCTTGGAGCGCGCCGCTGTGGTCGACTCCGTTTGCTGTAGTACGGTGGCTGGGTTAGGCATAAGGCCATCGAAGTCATGGCGGATGGCCACTGTAAGGGCGTGGAAAGTGTCAAAACCTGCGTACTCGCGGGCAGGTACGAGTCTTAGGCTTCCGACTCGATGAAGGAAAATCGATGTCCATCCGTCGCGGCATCTCCGGTTTGCTCCAGTCGGCGCTAGCATGCGCAAGTGGCGGGCGTGAGTTATGTCTTGTCCGACGTGGACAAGGTTCGCGGATCCGTGCGTAGTGCGCGGTTCATTGATGCGGCAGACAAGGGCGCTGACGGCGCGGTGACCGGCATAAGGCAGGAGGCGGGCCGCGACGAGGATGGTACCGATTAGCTCGCCCGGTAAGTTTGCTTCGCGGCGATGGGAGATGTTAATGTGCGGGAGCCAGTCGGCTGCGTGTATGCGGATCCACGCATAGTCAATTACGGTAGTTACGTAAGGGAGGCCTCCAGGGGTGACGGTGCGGGCTGTGGTCTTGGAGAGATCGACAGCGAGGGAATTCTTGCTTGCCCAGTCGTACCGTCCATCGGGGGGCGCTAGTAGCGTTGTCGGGTGCAGAATTGGGAGCTCGATGTCGGGAAGCAGAGTGAAAATGACGTGCCGAACAAGGGACCTTTCCCCTTGCCTATCCGGCGTAGAGTGCTGCTGTGGCTTTGGGATCATAAAGAAGTCGCACACGCATCTAGCAAGGTAGAGTTCATAGCAGACTGATCTGGCGGCCTTCCGGACAGCCTTGGATGACTGAACGAAATGGGTAGTGCCGAGTATTGAGGCGGCAGCAACGTGACGGAGGATGATGGTCAGGACGTCTTTGGGTAGGCTGCTGAACAGTTGTAAATCTCGAACCGCTTGCTTGGAGGATGTTGCCGCCGCAAAAGGTAAAGGTGCCTCTCGCCTCGAGTTAATTGCGTCGACGAGGTTGAGATAAGCTTGCGTCGCCTGTTCCTCCGGCACCCACGGTGCTGCATTCGGTGAGAGTCCTGCCCATGCTACCGCACGGACGTAGCAACGGCAACGAGTGTAGTGCCCAGCACAAAAGCAGGTCGGCCAAGGCGGGGGCTTCGGGACAGCCAGGTTGGTGATGGAGCCCGAGGCTGTGCAGTGATAGCTGGTGGGCGTCTTTTTGCAGCACGAGCATGCGCTATGGTGAGGGGACCCGTCGCCACCTCGGTAGACTAGCTGGTAGGTGTGGAGCTCGATCACAGGGTACGTCGCAGCGGTAGGTGTACTCACATCGCGATCAAAACACCTGAGGTAATGGGCTGGCTCGCGGATGCCCAGACACCAGAGGGTGTCGCTAATGACACTGGCCTCGTATTGGGGATCGCGGTTGCGCTCATCTATCATCGGCCTCCACCATGAACCTCCCGTGAATTTCCCTCCGAGCACCTCTCGGTAGCCGATCAAATCGTGGAGGGCGCGAAGGGAACCCTGGCGCGAGCTCGGGGAAGCGATGTACGGAACGAAATCGGAGATGTCATAGAATTCCGACATCCAATCGCCACCGGCAGGAAGCGATAGAATGATTTGGAGTCGAGATGCGTGTTCGGGACCACACACGATCTTGGCCACGGCTGGCGACGTGAGTACGAATCGCAAAAGTCGGGAATCCCTTACAGCTCGCTGGTCCTGGATGACGAGCATCGATCGATGGGCTTGGAACACAAAGATGTGCCGACCAGATCGCATTCCGCCCCAAGGATCGACGGTTGGGCCCTGGACGGAGGAAATTACGAGGGTCTGACTGATGGCATCGGCCAACCAAAAGTCGATCTGCGCTTCGTCGGACGTGTACCTAATGCCCATGGGCGTGAAGGGGTTGCGCATGCCGAAAGCAGGGACGTAGGGTTCAAAACTCCACCATCCTTTGGCTTCCTCTTGCCAGTACTCGGATCGTCGCATAAGCTTTCCAAGGGGGGACTCGGAGTGGGACAGGGCATTGAGGACCATGCAGAATAGCCGAAAGGACGCGTGTTCAAGGCGAGCCCGGTACGTGGGTCCAAAACCTTGAATGCGCCAGCCCCCGGTAGGTAGCATCGTCCAGCTGTCGGCTGCGCCCTGGTAGTCCTGGATTGCCCGAAGGGTCGTTGGGCGAACAGCGTCGCTATCGATGGCGTACAGGGCACACTTACATCCAAAGCTAACAGTAGTTAGGGTCGAGGCGCTCGGTGAGGGGAGTGGTGGGTCGAAAGAAAAGCTGATGTTGAAAGCGTCGGCAAGGCCTTCGAGCCTGTCGAGCCAGGTAGTCGGGGAATTAGTCGTGATAAGTAACACGCGGCGGAAGGCGTGAGAGAAGGTGTACTGCCCACGTAGGAACCGCTCGTGTGGCACGTGGGCATGGGTGAAGTCCATGCACAGGGTGGGTATGAGGAGGGCCTTCTCAAGCGCGGTAGAGGTAACCAGCGATCGGGTCAACGCTCGACAGGCTTCACAGAGTTGTACATCATGGGAGCCCGGAGCGTCCGTCCAGGTAGCGAGGGGATGTTCGTATGCGTCGCCCGTCGCATAGCCTAATGCCTCAGTGAGCTTGAAGATGTCGTCGTTAGGACGAAGCGTCTCAACTCGGGGAAAGCTGTGAGTGTGTTCCCGCCAGTTCCAGTCGGTCTTAGTGGACAATCCGAAACGGATGGCCACCTCGACGCTGTGGGCAGGGTTGCGAGGCTCGGGCTCCTGATTCCATTTCCCTCCGCTTACACGATTGGCTGATGGAAGCGCTGGCATTCCATTCGAGTGGAGTATGGCGGTCAACTCCGCCACTCGGCGCTCGTGACTCGATTGCTCTTTGATTCCCTGGCAGTCGTAGAGTGGAAGAAGCGGGATAATGCATCGGGTCCCGTTAAGAAGATCCCATTCCGCACCGCTTCGTGGCCCAAGCGTACTGCATCGAAGGGAGTACATATGCTCAACGAATCTGTCGTCGCTCGGGTTTGGGGCTGTTCGCGCCTCCCGGGTGGCCACGCTGTGGGTGCCGGTGATGGCCAGCCCTAGGCTTTCGCAAACGGCGTTGAGTCCGAAATCAGGTGGCACGTCGTGGTCTGAGACCTGACTGGCGTGTACAAGACGCGCACTGGGGCGAGTGCCTCCACTAAGTCTGCCCAGGACGTGGAGTGTATCACCCTTGGCAATGTGATAATCAGCGGCAAGTCGTGCATCCTCGAGCTGCACCCCTGCGCGGATCAGGCGCTGCTGGCCAATCGGGGTGCCCTCCTTAATCTGGATCTTGGTCTTGATGATCTCGACCGTATCGGATGGCTCTACCTCGATGGTGATCGTCCTTCCTGTGAGGGTCCGTACGAAAAGCTGCAGGCTCTCCGACGTTGGAGGCAGCATCGTAGTCGGTGATTCAATAAGGAGGCAAGCAGCGAAGCAGTGGTCCAGTTCGGTGGGGATAGTGGCGTTCGCAAGTTGGTGGGTATTGATGGCCGTCAAGGTAGTGAAGGAGAAGGCCACGCCGAGAGCGAATGATGTGGCGCACAAACCCCGAGCTGTGAGACGAACGCTGGCGACCGGCAGATTGTAATATGGGCGTTCGAGTGCGTAGTTGAATGCCCAACGGAAGTCGTCTTCGAGTTGGCGTGCAAGTACGAGGATGATAACCTCCTCCTTGACTGGTATGGTAGTCGCGTGCGGACCGTACGCGCTGATTCCCTCACAGATAGACTCGTATGCCTCGGTGAGTGTCCCTCGAATTGCGAGCTGTAGGTTGGGGAGGTTGTGCGTAGAAGGCGGATGCTCCTGGCGGTTGGTCAGGTAGGGCTCGATCTGGCTGATCTGGATGCGCACATAGCTCGCAATCTTCGCTACGTAGCCGCCAGCCAGGTTGATCGAGACAGTCTCGCCGTCGCTGTCGGTCACGCCGACACGGTAATGCTGTCCGCGCTGCGACCCGGGCGACATATTCGGCAGGCTGAGATGCGGGCGATTACTGACGTTGGCCGGGCCTGGGTGGTACCCTCGGCGGTACGCCTCGAGGAGCTGCCGTCTAAGATCCACCCTGGGGGCCCAATCGGGATCACGAGCGTGCATCGGGAGCTCTGGGATGCGCACGTGTGGAACATACATCGGGGTATCTTGGGCGGGCGGTTTGGACCTTGGGTAGTAGGGTCCAATAGTGTTAGAATCACCATACGCGGCCGGGCCGAGAGGGGCGTGCCTCGCTTCAATCCCAGCGAGCTTCATCGCGATCGCCTCGTCCAGCAGTGCTTTGGTCCAGTCCCATGCGAATAGCTGTTCCCGCCAGTCGGCGCGGAATCCTTGTGGAACAGACACCGCTATGGCTTGGGGGTACTGTTGAGGAGGGACAAGCGTTAGTTCACCAATCGCGGCTGGGATGGTCTCCCCATTCGGATGGTACTCTCCCTCGAGCTGCAGCACAGAAGCGTCGGAAAGGAAGAAAGGGTCTTCTTCCCACGGGAATACCGTGGTCCCATCAATGAGCAGGGCATCTCCCTCGAACAGAGGGTCCTCTTCGAGCTCCTGTACTCCGTCGCCGACTGTAGCGCTTGCATCAGGCGCTGTGCCACCACGGAGGCTGCCCAGCATGTGGACCGTGTCGCCCTTGGTGAGGTGGCAATCGGCAGCGAGGCACCCATCCTCGAGCTGCTTACCAGCGAAAATCATGCGCTGTTGACTGGATGGCACCCCATCCTTGTCCTGGACCTTAGTCTTGACGTCCCAAATCGAGTCAGTCGGCTCGACCTCGATGGTGATCGTCCCACCCATGAGGGTCCGTACGAAAATTTGTAGGCCAGCTGGGGTCGAAGGCAGAGTTCGGGTGGCTACTTTCGCGGATGGTCTCGGCCAGCAGCACGAGCGCCGTTGGTGCCTGGGCCGTTCTCCCGCAGCCCGTCGGCTCTCACGACGCGTGTGGCGGCGTGACCGGAAAGGTGCCTCACAAGGTGGAGACGTCGGCTCGCGGGGGCGTTGGGATTGGTACCTTGCCCGCCGAGCGGATAGGGGGTCGTCCGAGGATTCTCCCCAAGGTCCTCCACTGGCACCGCACGTTCGCCACCGGGCCTCGTACGTCTGCTCGTACGATTCTCGCCGTCTCGTTCCCCTCGGAATAACGACCAGCGTGTGCCTGCATCCTCGGGGGGCGACACCCTCGCTGCGCCGGCTGAAGCTGATGTGATGGCGACTCAGGTCGTTCGGTGGGAAATAGTCCTTTCTCGCCTTGCAGGCTCTCTGCTCCTTCTCCTTGGCTCTGGTCGTCGCCACTCCGAGGGCGGTGGGCTCGGGTCCTCGGGCGTATGACCCCGGGCAGGTGGGCCGGCTGGCGGCAAGGGCAGAAATGCGGGCTGTGGCGATGCGGCCGCAACGCTGGTGGCGAACACGGTCCGAGACGCCATGTAGGTTCGCCGGCACCGCCAGCTCGAACACGCGAGACATAGCGAGGCGTCCACGCGTGATCTCTTCATCGCGCCAATGGTGAGCGGCCGTCGCGTCCTGCCCGAGGTGGAACCACTCCGGAAAGTACGGTAAGGAAGCGGCTGCTTGGGGTGCGGTCTTGAGGCTGATGACTGCCTCGTGGCTCAATTTCGGCGGGCGCGTCGAGCGCTCCTTGGCCTCTCCGGCATGCAGTTGCCTCACGTGCCTTTTGAGCTTCGCGTTCCTTGGACGTTGCGCGTGCTTGGCGGTCGCGTTGCACCTTGATCACCTCGTTTGCTCTCGCGAGCTCCTCGCGCGCCTTGTACGCGGCCCGCTCCTCAAGAGCTCGATGCGCGCGGTATGCCAGTAATCCTTCCCGCATTTCGCGAGCTGCCCGTACCTTGCGGCTCTCGTAGTGCTTGGGCTGCTTGCGCGCGCCGAGGTCCTTGGCTTCGGGCTCCGCCTTGGGCACAGTGAGATGATCAGGTACCTTGCCTTCGCCCTTGCGCTCCTCGAGGATCTTGACTTCCGCGGAGACAAGTTCGAGGAGTTCGATGAATTTGCGCATCGCATGCCGCTCTCGCGCCTTATGCTCCTCGAGCTCCTTGAGCTCCTTGCGCTCGGCGAGGTCGTCGAGTACTTGTCGTTCGACGAGCTCCTTGCGGGCCTTGCGCTCGGCCTTGGGCTTGGCGGGCTGCTCGGGCGCCTTGCTCTCGGGCTTGGGCTCAACGGGCTCGACGAGCTGCGTGGGCGCCTTGTGCTCGATCTCGGGCTCGGTGGGCTCGACAATCTTCTCGGGCGTGCTGGGCTCGACGAGCTGCTCGGGCATCTTGGGCCTCAGGCACGACTCGAGTTCCTTGAGTCTGCCCAGTGCCTTGAGCTCCAGGGTGAGGGCCTCGATCGGGGTCGTCTTCGGCGGGCACGCCTCGGCGACCTTCTCCGGCTGGATCATTTTCGCCTGGTGCACCTCGGTGAGCGCGTCGTAGTGGTTCTTCTCGAGCACCAGGTCGATGGCGACCGTGTAGAATCCCTCCTCTCCGAGCACAGCGCGAAGGACATAAAGGCCGTCGCCGATGTTCTCAAAGACGCGGACGACGCGGCGCCAGACTTGCGAGGCCGCGACGAGCTCGGGCAGGCCACCCCATGTACGGTCGCTCTGCATGCGGGCGCAGTACACAGACCACACTTCGCCTGTTTCATCCAGTACATATTGGGCAAGGGTGGTGGTATAGAAGGGGAAGTGGGGGTTCTTCTTGAGCCAGTCTCCGAGGGCCTCGCGCACTAATTTCTTGGCATGCTGCCCGCCGAGCGACGAGAAGAGGCAGGCGCCGTCCTTGTCGACGCGCTTGGGCTTCCCCGTGAAGGTGTCCGCGCGCGGCTTGATGTCGTGGTCGATGATGACCGTGGTCGGCGAGGTGGTGCTGCGCTGCCTCATCTCCATCGTGCGCACCGCGCGCGACGTGGAGGTGTGCCTGGCGGCTCGGCTGCCTGCAGCGCTGCAGTAGCTGCAGCGGGCGTCTTGGCGATCGTGTTCTTCGCCCAGAACGCGCTCGAGCGCGTGGAGTCGGTGATGATGGTCGGCGAGGTGGTGCTGCTCGTGGTGCTCTCATCCGTGTGCGTCGCGTGCATCGTTGTGACGAGCTTCGGCTGCTCTGCCGTCTGCGAGTCTGCTGCGGAGACCGCGGCATTCGTAGATGTCTTCGCATTCGACGAGTTTTTCGACGATTTCGGCGCTGATGAGACTGTCAGGAAGCTCTCCTTCGTGCGGTTCTGCTGCCCCTTCGATTGAGTGGTCAGGCAGTTCGAGTCGTGAGGCCTGGTCGAAAGTGAAGCTGCTGCGGGAACCGCAGCGTTCGTAGATGTCTTCGCATTCGACGAGTTTTTCGACGATTTCGGCGCTGAGGAGACTGTCAGGAAGCTCTCCTTCGTACGGTTCTGCTGGTGCGAAGATGGCTTGTTCATACGGTTCGGGTCGTGAGGTCTGGTCAAGGGCAAAAGGCTGCGGGCGTTAGCAGGGTTTTGGGGAGCGTCGGGCACAATGGGCTCCCCGACGATCCTCGTCCGGGGGCTACCAATGTTGGTCTGTAAGATGGGGTTGATAGCATAGATCATCTCTCTCGGTCTCTTTCT
>ENA-UOXK01002354-UOXK01002354.1-mixed-culture-metagenome-genome-assembly--contig:-NODE-2354-length-11028-cov-59.471886_pt1 | contig 11028 bp, 8 predicted proteins | sample MGYA00238160_ERZ761638 | MGnify/ENA primary metagenome ERZ761638 (study PRJEB28912, sample SAMN08777098) | mixed culture metagenome | isolation source: Freshwater growth medium | place: USA...
CTTTCTCGCGTATACACACCTGGGTGCGCATTCACGCACCCCCTGCGTTTACGCACGATGGGCCGCGTAAACGCACGACGGGCCGCGTATACGCAGGAAGGGCCGCGTATACGCAGCGTGGGACCCGTCCACGCTCGATGAGCGCTGTGGTGCCGCAGCAGACGCTGACGACGATGGCTACCGCTGCGAGCACGCGCACGACGAGGACGACCTCCACCGTTTGCTTCCCTCCGCGGATGTGCAGCGATGCGAGCTCCTCCCCACTGCTGGTGCCGTCTGCAGATTAGCACCGTTCCAACACCCGAGCTCCCTCGGAGGCTGTACACGTTGCCTGCGCCCTGCGGTTCGGCCTTCACCCGTGAGGTGTGCCACGTCAGCGGTATGCGCCAGGCCGCCTCACCCTCAACCGGCCCGGGTGCGCGCGTTCGAGACTGATGCGATCGCATCACGCCCTTGCAGATAGCCGTGCATGCCGCCATCCGCCGCCGCCACCGCGAGGACGCGATCGTTCGCCGCCTCTCGCCGCCACCACCGCCGCAGCGACGCGATCGTTCGCGCGGGCGCCGTCGCGAAAGAGCGCTGTCACGAGCGGCTTCGTCGGCGCGAGCGCTGGCACGGGCGCGGGCGGCGCCATGGACGCGAACGTCGGCGTGGGCAGTGTCATTGGCGCGAGCGCCGGCGCGAGCGGCACATCGGCTGGCCTCGATGGTGTCGCTGCAACGGGCGCACACACGCCAGTGCTGCTTCTTGAAGTGCTTGCGCAGCTTGTTCTGTGGCTGGCCGTTGGGGCCTAGGAAGCGGCGCGGGATCGGCTACTTTCCATGATGAGGCGGCCATTCCGATCGAGCAGTGGAGCGTGGCTTCCGCCACACAATATACTTTTCTGTGTTCCGGTAGTGCAAGTGTTCATCTTCGCGGGTACAGATGTGTTGAGTCGGGGGTGCTTGAGTTTTTGACGTCGGGGGCGCGGGTGCTTATCGCAGAAACCAGTGGTCCCGTTCACCCAACGCGATAGTAAGCAGCCTGGTGGGAGCTGCTCTAGCAACATGATTGCCGCAACCTTAACATCAGTCCGGTCCAATAACCGGTCCAATTTAACAGTACTCACTCCTGGTATGTGGGGCGCGGGCGCTTTAGCTCTCAACTGACAGGCTTTTAGCTGCCTACCCGGTGGTGGTCATAAATGAAGCTGCTGCGCTTGTCCAGTGTTGCCTTTAAGTTGACCTCCTTGGTCCTCCCTTGCTTGGAGTAGACAACCTTCTCAAGGTTCGATTCCCATGACTGTTGTTCGTCCTCAGTCGAGAAGTGTGGTTGAGAGAGTGGCACCGCGCACCTGATATGGTCGAGCTGGACGACGCCATACCACGCCTTTGCATAGTGTGCCTTGGCGGCGCCCTGTGTCTGCGTACGGACCGCGTACACGTAACGACGAAAGGGCACACCACCAGGTATGCCTCGCTGGCGGATAGCGTCCAATTGGTCCTCGCCTTTCTCCTCCTCCTCCCCCTCTTCCTCTTCATCCTCGATGTCCCCATCCCCGTTCCCATCCTCGTCCTTGTCCTCGTCCTCGTGCTCCTCGTGCTCCTCGTCCTTTTCCTTGTCTTCATCTTCATCCTCTTCGTCCCCATTCCCATTGCCGTTCTCGTCCTCGTCCTCGTCCTCGCCCTCGCCCTCGCCCTCGCCCTCGTCCTCGTCCTCGTCCTCGTCCTCGCCCTCGTCCTCGTCATCGTCATCGTTTCCGTCCTCGACGTCATGCTCAGCATCGGCCTCCTCCTCGTCGTCCTTGTCCTCATCGCCTTCCTCGTCGTCCTCGTCCTCGTCCTCATCCACACCGCTGCTGACACGGCGCGAACGCTTGGATTTTGGCTCCCGCATGCGCGCCTCCATTCGGCTCCAGGCATCGTCTGCACTCTCGACCTCGTCTTCGTCCTCGTTGACGAACAGCTGACCGATCTCCTCATTTGGCGCATCGTCCATCCAGCGCACAAGCGCGAGATCGGCGTGCTCGCCATCAGGTAGTTTGAACCGAAAGGTAAATATGAGCTCGCCCAAGAAGCCAAAAGCATCATACGTCGAGTCGTTGTGCTGCACCGAGACAAACTCTCGCCAAGCCGCTCCCTGATGACCACTCGAGGCATCGTACGCAGGCCGTGCCTTGCGCTTCAGCTGAAGCAAGCGAGCCACGCTGAACCCCATCTCCGCCTCATCATCGCCACCGTAGCCGCCCGCGCTGCTCGGCTCCTTAAACAGCATGCCAGGGCGCAGGTCCACACTCGCCATGCTCTCCGGCGGCAGCATCGGCACATGGCTCATCGCAGGCTGTGGAGGGTCACAGATGCGCGTGGCGCTGGAAAGGGCGAGCAAGCTCCACACAGCATGACCGCCGCTACCATTATCACCGCTGCTGCCCGCACCGCGAGGCTCAAGCTGCTCAGGCGTTGCCACACTCTCGCGAAACGCCTGTGTCAGCGCAGGGAGGCTGTCCGTGAGTCTCTTGGAGAGACGCGTTGCGGCCTTGGTCACAAGGGCTGGCAGCAAGCCACGCTGCTCAAACAAAACATCCACATTGACGAGCAGCGCCGCTGTCGCTGCCGCGGCGGCTGCGGTGGCCGCTGCCCTGTCAAACGTCTGCTGGGATGACACCTCCCATGATTTATGTGAGTCCAGACAGTCTGCAAGCCAGCAGTTTAAGGTGAATCTCACCACCTTGCCCACTGCATGGGCAATGTCATCGATGCAGCAAGGATGGTTCGTGGGGTTCGTGGGCACAGTCACCTCGAGCTTCATCCGGATGTTCGCCACGACGGTCGTTCCAGCGAGCGCCATAGGTACATCCTCATCGCCCCCATTGCAAAACACGCGGAGCGCCCCCTCGAGCAGCCTGAGCGGCGGGCAGGCACGTAGATTCTTGCCCTCCGTAGCTCCTGGCCGAAGAGAAGCCAGATCCAAGAGTTGGTGCTTCCCCTTCCGTGACCGTGGTCTTGGTAGGAGACGATTCTTGGTAGGATCTTTGCGGGGCGTAGGCGTAGGCGGCGGCTGGCAGCGCCGCCTGACGCCAGCTGCTTCAAGGATGAGGGCGAGAGCGCTGTTACCCTCGCGATCAGCCCACTCGGCCGCGCTAAGAGACGACCAAGTGGCAGATGCCTGGGCGCGCGCGCTCAGCAGCATCCCGACGGTAGCGATCGCCCCCACGCGAGCAGGGCTGCGCGCAGCCGTGATCAGATGGGCGCAGCGTTCGGCCGTGCACCCACTGGCACTGGCGCGTGCCCTGAGGAGAAGGATAGCCGTGTCTGCATCACCCCTGCGGCACGCTGCGGCTAGTGCGTCATCGGCCGGACATCGACCAGTCACATCATCAACGCCTAAGGCGTCGACAACGCCGTTCTCCAGCAGATACACGACATTCGCGTGAATGCCGAGCTCGGCTGAGCGCACAAGATCCGCGTTCGACAGCACTAGCCATCGCTCGGCATGCTTCATGGCGGCGAGTCGAGAAAGGTAGTCGGCGATCTGCTCTATGGCGTCGGACGTCTTGTTGGCATGGTGCTGGTACGCAATATGCAAGAGCTTTTGGCACATCTCGGCATGCTCGTCGTTCGTCCCACCCATTAACGGGCCGAGCCATCGGACAAGTTGTGCCACATGGCTCAGCTTGTGCCAATTGTTGGAGAGGTGGAAGTTTTTGCGCCCCTCGAAAGCTGTACGCATGACTGGCATGAGCTCCTTTGCAATCTGGTGCATGCGCCGCGTCGTGCTCTCGGAGATCATCGTCTGCTTGGTGATATTTGCAAACTCTCCAATCAGGTGCAGCGCCTTGATTGCGAGCTTTGCCCGGTTACCACGCTGTCGAGCCTCATTGACCTCGTCATCGTTCGTGGCGGCCTCCTCCTCAGAAGCGGCCGCTCGCGCAATGGACAGCAATGGCTCGTGCACGACCAGCGCGAAGAACTTGAAGGCGTTGGCCACATCGTACTTCGACTTGGACCGCACCGTTGGCGCGCCCGTCGCCTTGCGCAGGACGCCACCGAGCCCCTTGCGGCGGCAGCGGCCCAAGACGCAGTTCCAACCCTTGACTACATGTTGTTTGACGAACACGTTTGCACGCGCAAGCCACGCATCGAATGCCCGCTGCCCGCCCATCTCGTCGAAGAGGAACTGCATTATGAGCTGGGCAGTATTCGGTCGCATGCACAGTCCCAAATTGTGCAGGTTGAGATAAGCCGACACATGGTAAGGCTGGATTTGCAGGTACGAGAGATATGTCACAGGCGGCTTTGGCGGCCACCTGAGGCCCAGCCGTGCGAGGTTCTTCTTGGCAACGCGCATCTCGAGGTCGCGGGGGCCACGAGCGTTCTGCATCGTATCGTGAGCGGCCATGAGCACCGGCTGCATGTTGGCTTTCGAGCGTGTGTCAGGAGCCCTGCCGAAGAACGCCCTCCGGCGGTTGGGCTGTATGCAGTACGGGCAGCCCGTGACGCCAAGGACTGCGGCTTGTTGCGGGTTGTCCAGCACCAGCGCGTGGACGCCCGCGACAACCGTCGTGGGCATCTCCACGTCAGCATCCCAACGCTGTCTTACCGCCACGCCGCCCGCGCCAATCCTGAAGAGCTCGCCAAGCACTGCATCGTCGTATGCCGCTTCGCAGTTTGCCCGCAGTGTGACGCTTTCTTGTAATGCAGCTATCGTGGACGTCTCAAATGAGAGCTTGGCCGCGATACCAATGGTGAGCCATGCCCGCGGCTTGGACTGCTCTTCGAGTGGGATGTGCGCTGAGACCGCGTGCCACATCATGAATGACTCACCGTCGGGCTCGGCAGCCGCATCTTGAAAGAGGATGAACGTATACACGGCCCACGGCTTAAGAGTATGCAAGTGGCCCACGTCTTTTGGGTCCACTTGTAGCTCGACGCGGCGGGTGCGCTCTTCTTCCACGGCTTTGATGTACGCGTCCGAGTCGGTGGCGTGCGAATAGTAACGCTCACCCTTCTCGGTGCGGAGCGCCACGGCCGGACGCACTTGCTCCGTCGACCCTTCTCCTCTGGTCCTCGACGTGTAGACCCGCTGCTCACAGAAGTAAAAGGGATTCTCGGCCGCGTACTTGACGAGCGCCCGCCACGGGGCGAAAAAGCCCGGTAGCTGGCGCTTTCCACCCTTGCCGTCATCAAACTCGATCTTGCGCGGCTGAAGCTGCAGGCCCAGAGTTGCTGCGTATGCGCGCAGCAACTCGTTTGCCTTGTCATGCTTCATGACGGTGAGATCGCCACGCCCCGGCCTCGGCGCAAAATTGAGATTGAGTTTGGAGCTGTCACGGTCAAAGTCAACCTGCGACTTTGTGAGGCTCGCCTTGAGTTGCTCAAAGTTGACGATGCCACCAAAGCGCTTTAGGGGATGGACCTTGCAATCCGAGGATCGCAACAAGGCCATCCGGTGGAAGTACGCGTGCTGCTCTCCCTGGGCGTCGCGCTGTAGCTGCTTCGCCCGAAGATGCTCCGCGCCTTGTGGAGATGAATCGCCGTCTCCGGAGGCATCGGAGGTCCCATCGAAGTTGCTCCGTGGCCGAAGTTGCTTCGGAACCATCGGTGGAGGCGCAACAGCTTGTCTGCCGCCGCCGGCAGCACCGCCCGGAGGCACCACCTTCTCGATTTCGGCTGCTCGATCGTCCACGAGCCCATGCTGCGCCACGGCCATACGTGCAGGGGCTGCTACAGCACCCTCTGGAGAGTTCACGAACAGAGGCCCAGTGATGTTTGCAGCTACTTCATGTTCCTCCTCCTCCAAATTGTCGCTCTCGTAGCAGCCAACGCGTTCATGGATAGTGAGCTGGGCCCTGTTGAGGAAACTGAGACCGCAAGAAGGGCAACGAACGCTTGGCGAGTTCCAACAGTCATCTTCGACGGCCTCCATGCAATCGACAGATGCTGGTCCGTTCGTGTCCTTTCGTTGCACTGTACTCTTGACGCGATTCCAAATCACGCCGCATGCAAGGTACATGCATGGTACATGTATCTTCGACTTCGAACATGAGTCCGAAAATAGTCGGCTCGCCCGTCTTGGCGCTTTGACATCTTTTAGTGGGTAGTCTTGTACAATAGTAGGGGGTTGGCTCTTTGTACATGACCTACATCGAAACCACAAGACGCGGTTGTCGGTAAGTTGTCGGTTGTATGGACATTCTATGGACCGGATGATTTTTGTCCTATTGGGCGGTACCGCCACGTCTTTTGTCGAAGGGGGTACATGTACTGTGGTCTGTGCTGACTTGACGGTTTTGGAAACGAGTTCCGCAAGAAGATGTCGAAAAGAGGATATCTGAAGCGGGGCGCGCCCGGCGTGTGCAGCTGCACGGCTGGCTGGGGCGATAGACCGTATACGGCTGGCTTTGTGGCTGCGATACGGCTGGACCGTATACGACGGGCGATACGGCTGGCTTGTGGACTGCGGGACACCCGCGTGTGCTGACGAGTGCGGCGGGCGGGGCGTGTGCGTCGCACCCGGCCAGTGCTCATGCTTCGACGGGTGGGGCGGCGCGTCGTGCGGCGTTGCGCAGTGCGCGTCCGAGTGCTCGGGTCGTATCAACTGCACGGCGCCGGGCGAGTGCTCGTGTGCGGACGGATGGGGCAGTCACGACTGCTCCGAGCCGCAGTGCGAGGGCGGGTGCGCGGGGCCCGCGGGTGCGCGTGCGTGGCGAGCCGGGCCAGTGCAAGTACTTCGGCTGGAATGGCACCAGCTGCACTGTGCCAGAGGCTCAAACGCACCCCTTCGATCTCGTCTGCGGCGCGGGACTCTGCGACGAGCGTCACTGCCCAGCGAGCTGTCAAGCGCATGGAGTGTGCACGGAGCGAGGGTGTGTTTGCTCGAGCCCGTACATGCACGGGGACGACTGCTCGCAGCCCTACTGCGGAGCAGATGCATGCAGCGGACATGGCCGATGCGCGCTCGCTACGATGCCTGCCGTGCTACCAGCGAGCACCGTGGGCAACGCCACCAGCCGCCACCGCCTTGCGCCGATTGCCGCCGCTACCCTCACCGCCGCCGCCCTTTCCGCCGCCACCATCACCATCTCCGCGCCGCCATCGCCGTCTCCGCCGCATCCATCACCGTCTCTGCCTCCACCGCCATCGCCTCCGCCTCCTTCTCCCGCTCCATCGCCGCCGTCACCACCGCCACCCTCGCCGCCCCCGTCACCACCGCCACCCTCACCACCTCCGCCATCGCCGCCGCCGCCGTCGCCACCGCCGTCGCCGCCGCCCTCGCCGCCACCCTCGCCGTCGCCACCTCCGCCGCCTCCACCATCGCCGCCTCCACCATCGCCACCGCCACCCTCGCCGCCACCCAGTCCACTACCGCCTTCTCCACCGCCTCCCTCGCCACCTCCATCGCCCCCGCCGCCCTCGCCGCCACCACACGCGCCACCGCCGCCGTCACCACCGTCACCATCGCAGCCACCCGCACCACCGCCACCCTCGCCGCCACGGCCGTCACCTCCACCGATTCCCAGTCCACCACCCTCGCCGCCTCCCCCCTCGCCGCCGCCACCCTCATCTCCGCCCGCGCCGCCGCCCTCTCCGCCACCCTCGCCTCCGCCACCCTCGCCGCCTCCGCCCTCGCCGCCTCCGTCCTCGCCGCCGCCGCCCTCGCCGCCGCCACCCGCGCCACCGCCGCCGTCACCACCGCCACCATCGCTGCCAAACGTCTCGCGCTACATACACCGAGGCCCCGTCTCGCCGCCGCCATTGAATTCAAAATTTGTTGTAAGGAAGCATGCCGATGTGCATGCAAGCAGGGGTACCAAAGTTGATCATACTTGTTCTGAAATATTTACACAGAATGAACGTTCACCAAGTCTCACGAGGAAAGCATGCGTTCTCGCGCATTTCTAACGGTTAGTGGCGAGGTCAGTGGAGAGGCGCCTTTCCTGCCTGTTTGCAAGCTGCCTGCACGGGCGCGCGTGAGCGGCGCGGCGCGCGCGCGTATGCGCGCTGCCGGCCTGACACCATTTCGCACCACTTGCCCACTCGCAGGTTCTACCATTCCGCGGACAGCTGGTCTGGACACGATGCCGGCGCCGAAGAAAGTTGACACGACCGAGTTGACCGAGATCTTGGTCACCGAGATGAAAGCCATCGCCGGTAGCCTCGCGACCGAGTTATCCGATCACTTGAGCGCTATGCTGGATGGACACCAGAGTGCCTCACACATGATGGCCTCGCACGATGTGTGCCGCGCGCTCACGCAAGCGGAGTTCAACCATGCTGACAAACAAGTGGAGGTCGTGTACAAGCGTAACGTCAAGCAGCAGCGCAAGAAGAAGAAGAAGGAGAGCAGTGACGAGGACGAGGACGAGGACGAGGGCGAGGACGAGGACGAGGACGAGGACGAGGACGAGGACGAGGACGAGCCTGTGCCTGCCAACAAGAAGAGGACGTGGGTGCCGGCGATCATCAGCCACTCGGGTCTGTCTCCTTACGATGCGGCGAAGCGCCACATCCAGCGTGCCCATGATAACGACAACCAGATCAAGGCGCTCCTCAAAGGTCAGCAGGAGCTCAGGAGCGCGGTGATTGCCCTTGGTAACTGCGTAGATTCGCTGCGCCACGAGTTGGGCACGCGCCTTGTCGAAGACGATGAAGTTGCAACTGGCCCTTCTGGCCGATTCACCTTCCCTGCGGGAGGACGCTTTCACCCCGGGGCTGGAGCGCCTCCGCGGCCAGGGCGCAAAGACGCACGGAGACATCTGCTGAAGTCCTCCAAGGCGAAGAGCAAGGCGGAGGCAGCCGCTTTTGGAGAAGACGAATGTGGCGGCAGCGTCGCTGATGATGACGCCGACGGTGACGACAACGATGAGAATATCGGGCAAGTGCCCAAGTCGGTGCGGCCGGGCGATCGCTCAGCCCTGATCGCGAAGTTCACTCTACCCGTTGATGAGGAGACCACCAAGGACATTCTTGCCGCCCTAAGCATCGAACAGACAGCGGTATCCTCGATCCTTCCGCCCCTGCCGCTCTGCCCAGCTCGCTTAGCCCTCGCTGCCGCCCCTGTCCCAGCCACCGCCCATGCCCTGGGACGCTGCCGCTCTTGCCGCCCCAGCCCTTCGACCCAGCCCCCCGCTGCCCTTGCCCCCGCCCCACAGCGCCCATGCTCACAACTCTCCCATCGCCACCTATGTTGCCCCTTGTGCAGACCGCTGGCCATTTCGCCAAGCGCATCATGATTTTGCAGCGTGCGAGTTCAATCCTGCCGGACGACGTGCTGAACGGCATGCTGAAGTCATTGTTCAATGGGCGCCTTCAAAATTCGGACGCTAAGCAGACGCTCCGGCCTACGATCGACAAGCCCGCATGGGAGGCAAGTTCGGCCGAGGAGCAGGACGCGTTCATCGTCGCCCTCGTCAAAGACACGAACATCAAGAAGCAGCTCACCGCTCTCCTGAAGCTGAGCTACAAGAGCGTGAAGGACGATATCGTGACAAGCGCCGTCTTCGAGTTCTTTCCTGGGATCGAGAACAGCGACTTCCTGAATAAGTGCCGCGCGCTGCTCACAAAGTGCAACTACGGCGAGCTCACCGTGAAGGCGCGCGTTCGACCCCCATCACCCTTATCGGCCTATCTCGTTCGCCCCCCTATCACACCGCCGCCTTTGCCCCTCCCCCCTTGCAGTTCGCGCCGCTGAAGAATGTCAATACGATTCAAGCTGCCAACAAAGTCAAGGGCAAGGGGGACGACAGCATCGGTCCAATGACGCTAGCGAGCTGCGAGTTCGTGTCGCAGTACTACTTCCCGCTCCACCGCGCCGACTTCTACCTCAACGGCCAATTCCTTGGGATGGTGTGGTCCTTTACGAGTGCCTCCGCGTGCCTCGGATTGCCACTGATTACCCATGATTACCCATGATTGGTTCTGAGTGCTCTCGATGATCTATGATTCCCCTCAATGATCTATGAAAATGGGTCTGCATCGCTTCCAACCATTCTGATCGACTCTGATTGGCTCTGATGACATCTGAAGGAGCTGACTAGCGTTCCGATTACATGTTCACAGGAGGACAGCTCGGAGGACGAGCACTGGGTGATCAAGGTTGACAAGTTGATCCACCGGCGTGTGAATGGGCCACGCCCGCCGTACGCGACGACACTCACGGGCCTCGCGTGCACACTCTTCTGGGTGCACCACGTGCTTGCCCTCAGTAAAAAGAAACCAAGGGCAAACATGCAGACAAGACTCAGGGGTTCACAGGCATGCCCAAGGAGGGCTACATGAACTACGGCGCGATCATCAAGCAGGTGCAGTCGTGGCTGAAGAGGCCACGCTTCGCGCCAACAACCAACGTTCACCTCAAAGCGCTTCAGAGCCCAAACTAGGTGCCCGAACTTGCACTGCCCTCGCCTGCCCTCGCCTGATTACGTCTGGTTGCGTCTGATTGCGTCTGATTGCGTCTGATTGCTTCTGATTGCTTCTGATTGCTTCTGATTGCGACGAGGGATGAACAACGAAGGTGTCTGCTGCCTCCCGCGTCTGCTGCGCGCCGCCCGCGTCAGCGCGCCGGCAGCGTCAGCGCGCCGCCTCGTCGTGACGGAGACGCTGTTAGCATCTCACTGATAATCTACTCTCGGGTGGCCGGTCCTGCGGATGTATCAGCTGATACCTGATGACCTTGCCCGCGTCAGGTGCTGCAGCGAGCTCAGGAAGATGCATTCGCTTTGGTATTGGCGAGCGTCCACGAGTGGGCAGCGCACGAGGGGGGTAGGCGTGGGCACGTGCGTGTCGAGCAGCCGATTGCATGCGACAAAGTGGCGCGCGGCGTTGGCGCTCAGGCTCTCGAGCATCGCTTCGTCGTCGATCAGGGGAGCCAGCTGGGCGCGGAGCACCTGCCATTAGGTGCCATCAGGTGCGATCAGGTGCAATCGGGTGCAATCAGGGGAGCCAGCTGGGCGCTGAGCACCTGCCAATCAGGTGCAATCGGGTGCAATCAGGTGCGGTTTCGTCACGGAGGCGGAGTGCAGGGTGCAGACGGTCGTCAGAGGCCTTGCGC
>ENA-UOXK01002371-UOXK01002371.1-mixed-culture-metagenome-genome-assembly--contig:-NODE-2371-length-10944-cov-36.632657_pt1 | contig 10944 bp, 10 predicted proteins | sample MGYA00238160_ERZ761638 | MGnify/ENA primary metagenome ERZ761638 (study PRJEB28912, sample SAMN08777098) | mixed culture metagenome | isolation source: Freshwater growth medium | place: USA...
GCCACTGAGTGCCACTGAGTGCCACTGAGTGCCACTGAGTGCCACTGAGTGCCTCAGTTGGCTCACCTCCAAGTGCCACCTCTCTCCACATTCACACCTCTCTCCAAATTCACACCTCTCTCCACATTCACACACGCACACAGAACGCGGCGCTCTTCCAAATGTCCGAGGATAAGAGCGAGGTGCTCCTCAAGCACGTGGCACCATCGAAGCTGCAGCTCAAGCCTCTCATCTCCTCCGCCGTACCGAACCTGCCCATGGTGGCGCGCAGCGGCGGCGCGAGGCCCAAGGCCGAGTCTGTCGGAGGTGCGGGCTCGAAGCACGCAAGCGCGGCGTGCATGCAGGTGCTCATCACGGCGCCCACCGGTTCCCCACAGGTGCAGGCTCGAAGCGCAAGCGCGGCGCGGCAGGCAAGGAGGCGGGCAAGGAGGCTGGCAAGGCGGCGCCCACCAAGGCGCCCATCAAGGAGGCACGAGAGCCCGCACCCTCACTCGCGACTGCATGCAAGTGCTCACCATGGCGCCCACTCCCCACAGGCACGCGAGCTCGCTCCCTCCCTCGACCAGATCAAGCTGCCCGACAAGTACCGAATGCTCCCGGTGCCCAAGATCGAGATGTTGGGTGCACCGCAAGACCCGACGGTCGTGCAGCTCTCGCGACCGCACCGTGCGCCGCAGATCACGCTGCGCGAGAACGAACAAGGCGTCGCCCTGTCTGCGGTTGGGTACAAGGGGTACCGCATGGTGCGCGCGACCCACGGCGTCTCGAGTGGGTGCTACTACTACGAGGTGCTCGTGCAGGAGCCCTTGCATGGCGAGGACGGGCACATGCGGATCGGCTGGTCGACTGAGGCTGGCGATCTCCAAGCTCCCGTGGGGTACGACGTCAACTGATGACCTCTGATTGCCTCGAATGACCTCTGATTGCCTCGAATGACCTCTGATTGCCTCCCTCATCAGGTACGACGTCAACTCGTACGCGTACCGCGACGTCAACGGAGCCAAGTTCCACGAGTCGCTTGGGGAGCCCTATGGAGAGCCATATAAGGCAGGTGATGTGATCGGATGCATGCTACGTATGGGGGAGCCGGGCGCGATCGTGCGCCAACGGCAACGCTTCCGGGATCCCAAGGGCGTCGAGTACCTCGTCGAGGAGGAGCGCGCGCGTGTGCCCTCGGTGGGCAGCGTGCTCGCCTTTTACAAGAATGGCAAGCCGCTCGGCCCCGCGTTCACCGACGTGCATGCCGAGCAGTACTTCCCCGCCGCCTCGCTCTATCGGGCCGCGTGCCTCACCTTCAACTTCGGGCCCTCGTTCGCCTTTCCTCCGCCCGACCTCGAGGTCGACGCGTACTCGCCCGTGAGCAGCCTCGCCACTCCCAAAAGTGCTCAGGACGGCGCGGCCGACGGCGCGGCCGATGGCGCGGCCGATGGCGTGGCCGATGGCGCGGACGGGGATGGTGAGGGCGGCGGCGAGGGCGGCGACGCGGGCGAGGAGGCAGATGCGGCCATGGACGAAGCCGAGATGGAGGAGTGACCTTCGGCACGAGTGCGCGGAGGATTGGGAGGCGGTGTACTTCGTGGAGGAGTGAGTGAGAGGCGAAAACGCCACCCTAGCGAGGCCGAGCGCAAGCTCGCGGAACCTGCGCCGCCGAAGGTGTGGCTGTAGGAACGCAACGCACCGACTCCGGCGACTGCAGCCGAGCGCCGATCGTGGACGCCGCCCTGCGGCGGCCGGCGCGCTGGCGCGCACGTTCGCGCCTTACGCAACTTTGCGACTGCGAGACGCGAGTTCTCAATTAAAAAAGGAGATGATCCGTCGTCTAAGGTATAAGGACGAAAAACTAAGACGCTCTCGGTCTCGCCTATTTTATAGGGAGGGAGCCCTCTCGAGCGCGCGAAGAGCTCGAACCATCCCGAGCTCGACGCCGCGACCCACACCGCCACTTGCAACTCGCCCACCGCCTCGTCCACCGCGGCCTCCCTTGCCTCTCCCACGCCCCCGGCCGCGGGCAAAGTGGATCAGTCTCCACTTGGCGCGCTCCCGCCACGTATCGAAGCCCTCGGCACCGCTATGGCATCCAAGCGTCGACGCGCAGCCGCCGCACTCCCTCTCGACGTTCCCATGGAGCTCGAGGCAGCTGACGTCACACCAGGGCTGACAGCCGAGCTCAGCACTCCTCTGGGGCTGAGCCTGCGGCACCTGTGGCAGCTCGTCCATGCTGGCAGAAGCAGCGGGCTGGTGCTGCACCCCTTTCACAAAGGCAACAAAGCGCAGCACATTGTACGCTTGCAGCCGCAGCCGACTCGACAGCCCATCGTCGCACACGACGTGGCGCCGGTTGTGCGCGGCAGCGGTCAGCGCGACTTGCCACGCGCTGTCGGGCAAGTCCGCAAGGCGACGTATCTCGCGCTCGAGCTCGCGCGAGTAGGCGCTCGTGCCGTTGACACCGTCGCCAAAGTCAGTCGAGGAGCACGGCCATGGCGTTGGGCCGTCGGGATCGAACGCGCTGAACGGCCCTTCAGGCACCGTGGGCTCAAACGAGTGGAAGCCGAGCCGGTGCAAGATGGACCAGGTGGCAGGCACGTGGCACATGAGCAAGAAGGGGTGGCCGCGGTAGAGAGGCTTGAGGACCTTCTCGGTGAGGAAGGCGGGGTAATCGCGATCCGATCCAATGATGCTCTCGAAGACGAGCGAGAAGCGCGTGCGCGCGTACAGCTCCGCTGGGGCGAAGCTCCTGATGAGGGAGGCCATCAGCATGCAATCAGACTCAATTAGGCTGATGGGGCGAAGCTCCTGATGAGGGAGGCCATCAGCATGCAATCAGACTCGATTAGGCTGATGGGGTGAAGGTCCTCGGCCTTGGGCACCTGTCTTTCTGACTGCTCTCCAGCGGCCCAGAGAGTTCGATGTCGACACGCTTCGGCCCGTTGGCAAACAGGGCGCAAAAGGGGCTCCAAGCCTTGCGCGCGGCGGGCGAGAGCGGTGACGGGGCCTGATTCGGCGGCGCCTCGCGCATACCGCGCTCGAAGCACTGCGCGGGTGTCGAGAAGCTCCAAAGTGCTCTGTCGAGCAGCCCGGCGGAGTGGAAGTGTCGCAGAAAGGACTCGCGATTATAGTGCGCATCGCCACCAAGCAGCAGGAAGGACTTCTCAGGACGTGTAAGGGGAGGCGGCGGTGGCGCGTCACGGGACGCGGCGCACCACTCCTCGAGCAGTGCGCTCGCGTTGCACGGGACGCCACGCGGTCCGCTCGCCGCGCGCTCCTGGCAGAGCTCCCGCCCACGGTCCGTCTTCGCCTCACGAACTAGGAGCGTCCAAAAGTTATTCCAGAAAGCCTCCATTGGTAAGCGCTTCCTGCCACGCGGGCTGCTTGAGTGCCCACGCGTGTCGGCCAATGTGCGCAGCTCGTGCCAGCCGGGCGGCAGCCGTCCGGCGCGGTAGTGGAGCACGAGGGACCTCTCGTGTGCACGAATCTGGAGGTGCGCCAGCCACGCGCTCAGGGTACGCAAATAGTGCTCTCCAATGTCCGGGATGTAAGACATCTGGAAGACAAGGGCCGCGTCCGCCGAGGCGGCGGCGAACGCTTCATCGAGCGTGCGAGGCGACCCGCCTCCGCCGTCCCGCCACTTGATCGCTAACCCGAGCCCGAAGTGGCTGCCCGCAGAATGATCCTGAGGATGTTGCGCAACGAAATGATCGGCCTTGGAGCCGCAAGGCACGAGATTGACAGCGCGATGGCGGTGGTCCTGGCGCTCGAAGGTTTCTGGCACGAGCATCGTGAAGAACATCTCGGACGCGTTCCGATCCGTGCCAGCGAGCGGGGCGAAGCCTCTGTCAAGCACCAGCGGGCGACCGCAGTCGAGGATCCCATCAAAAAGAGAGGCTTGCAGCCATGAACCGCTGAGCTCGGAGAAGAGTCGCTCGTAGTCGAGCACGAGGTGTATCCGAACATGAGAAAGGGGCGCGAACGCCTGTTGGGCGCTGGGCACGCGGCAGCGCACGGTGGCGATACATGCTTCGTTTTTGTACATGAATATTCGCCTCTCGAATCGATTCAAAGCTCGACGGTGTGAACGTGAACGCGACGAACAATTTGCGTGTCGATTCAACTGACCCTTTCTCAACAATTTGCCCTTTCGCAAACAATTTGCAAGTTTCTCGTCAGTGTGCTCGCACCGCACGGCCTCATTCTGGACATGCGCTTCCAATACGCATCCAAGGGCTTGCCCTTGCGCGAGTGGCTGCTGCACGGCCCACCAAGGACGAGCGCGGTTAGGAGACCGGACCGGAAGCGGCTAAGGCATGAACGAGCGGCCCTGGTGAGCCAGGATGATCGAAATCTACACGTGAGCCATGTCGAAAAGAGGGGCATCAGGGCAGGCACAGCGGTGGGTCGTGAGCTACACAAGACCAGACGAGCACGACACGTGTGCTGAGGTGACTCTAAGCGCGCGTCAAAGACTCAAAGTGGCCCATGTCTCAACTGCGCGCCCAGCGCACGCTCTCGCTTGCCTTACGCGCGAGTACTTGCATCGTAAGAGGCAGGCCGCCGTGCAGTGCGAGCACAAGCACGATGCTCATCGGGCGGTATGCGAGCACGTGCCTGACCACCGGTCTGAGCCCACCGCGGCACCACGGACGCACGAGCACGCTGACGAGCCCGACGAAACTCATCGAGTTCCACAGCGCGAGCAGCGAGTGCAGCGCGCCCAGGCCGTCGGCGCCGTCGCGGGCGTCCAAACCACCACCGGACCCTAATTTGGCAACCGACCCTACTGTGGCAGCAGCCGTGCCTGTGAATGTGAATGCGGTGGCGCACTTGGTGGGCATTCACATTCACACTCACACTCACATTCACATTCACTCGTAACGTGGTGCGCATATGCGGTGGCGCACCTTGCAGGCGTTGGAGCGCCGTGCCGAGCGTCTCGAGCTGGGCCGCCGCTCCACTCGAAGGGTAATCGCTCGTGAGAGTGAAGGCGGCGGCCAGCGCGTACACCGCCAACGCGCCCAGCCGCCAGAGCATGACGAGCTGCCCCTGCCCTTCATGCAGCAGGCAACCCAAGGCGAGGGCAGCGCCCGTGGCGCTGAGCCCGATGAGTTCGAAGCGCTGCGGCGGCGAGACGCGCACCGAGCCCGAGCGCGCTGTGGCGGGCGGCGCTGTGGCGGGCGGCGCTTCGAAGATCACTGGAGTCGAGATCTGCTCTCGTTCCCACCAGCGGCCATACCGCCACAGCGCGTCCCACTCGCTGAACGTGTAGCTGTAGTAGATGGCGCGCACCGCCGTCGGCGGTCTCGGCCGTGGTGCGCTGCTCGCGCCGCTGGCCTTCTTCCCATCGCCGCCGCCGCCGTCGGCGGCGGCGCCGCCGTCGCTGGCGCCGTCGTGGGCGCGCAGCAGGAGCGCCGTCTCGGGCGTCTCTAGCAGCCCGATCGCGTCCGTATCACCGCGCAGCACCTTGGCGATGAGCGTGCTCAGGAGCGCTGGGATGGGCAGCTCCTCGAGAGGCACCGTACCGGGCGCACCCACCGCCTCGCCCTCCGGAGTGTGACGCGCCGTCTTGAGCGCCGCCCGCTGTGAAAGCTCAAGACGGCGCTCGACCACGTGCTCCATCGAGGCAGTGGTCGCAATCCAAGCCTCCCACGAGAGCCGATAGTGGTACGGCGAATTGAACCCAGGGCGGCGGCTGGTCGCGCCGGGGAGATTCGGGAGCTCAAGCGGCCGCCACGTTACCTGCGAGAGCGCTCTCGGCGTCCATGAGGTCTGTTCACACCTGCCGCAGCTCCGGGGGCAGAGCTGCTGCAGCTGCGGACTCGAGCCGCAATAGGCGCGCGCGGCATGGCACGTGAGGCTGACACCGTCGGGACCCGTGCCAATGGTCCCTCGCGTGTCGTAGCAGCCAGCGCCGCCGCCGCCGCCGCTGCGGGCTCTCGCGCTACGGTTGGCCGGTAGTGGGTCGTGCGTGTACTCGAGGGCAAGGTTGAGCCTATGGCGGTTGACGAAGCCGAAGACCCCTTGGGCGTTGACGAAGAACCAATCGTCGTAGTAGTTGAGCCAGGGGGCTGCCCGAGAGGGGGGAAACCAGGTGTGAACCGATGGGGAGGGAGGGGGAAGGGAAGGGGTGGGGCGCTCGTGAGGGGGGAAACCAGAGGGAAGGGAAGCAAGGGCGGATGGGGAGGGAGGGGGAAGGGGGATGAGAGTGCTCGTGCGGATTCGATCCAGACGCTACGCATGCGCGGCGCCGCACCGGGTGTGAAGAGTTCCTTGAGCGGCGCGGCGCTCTTGCAGACGAGAAAGCCGAGCAGCGCCGAGTGGAGCAGCAACCGGTAGGAGGAGTACAGGCGTGCACCGAACGACCGAGGGTGCCGGTGCGCCCACAGCGCCGTGCTGAGCGCCTTGGACCACGAAGAGGAGGGCACGGGCCTCGGGGCGCGCGCGCGCACGGCACGCTCATCCACCAACGGCTCTATCTCGCTCTCACTCATGGCCTCCGTCGCCGCGGCTGTGACAGCTGTTGGAGCCGTCAGAGCCGTCGCGTCCGTTGCGACGGTGGGCGCGTCGGCGTCCGCCTCCGCGGCCGCCGCAGCCGCGCGGGCTTCTGCCACCATACTGGCGGGTAGCAGGCGGCTCAGGAAGCGGTCGTCGAGCAACGCAAGCGCGGGAACCGCTCCGACGAAGTTGATCCACGCGTAGTTTCCGGTGCCAACGATGCCCAGCTGAAGCACGAGCTCCGCTAAGCAAGCGCCCGTCTGCAGCGTACGCGAGGGCATGAGGACGAGGAAGGGCAGCCCGAGCTGCTCCGCGAAGGTCAGGGCAACCTCGAGCCGGTGCACCCACGGCGGTAGGCGATGGAAGAGCCACGCGAAGGCATTGGGCATCGGCTGCGTGAAGTAGTGCGTCTGGGTGCAAGTGAGCTCGAGCCAGCACGCGGACGATCTCGCCCCTATCTTGGACTGGCCCGCGCCAATGAGAAGACGGAAGGTGTACCTGCATGCCAGGCTCATCACACGCTATCAAAGTGAATCATCCAAGGCCCATCAAATCCACAGGCACACCTACCAGCGCAGCAGCCAGAGCACGATCGGTGGCGGCGGCAGGTGACGCGGGAAGCTGCTCCTCGTCGGCCATTCGGTACAAAGGAAGAGGCAGACGAAGCCGACCTGCGCGCCGCGCACAGCAATAGACAACAGAGGTCCTCAGCCCGATCGTCATCATTGAGCCATTCACATCAAACCACGCGCCACAGGCCCACCTCGCACGTCGCCCACTCCCAGCCGTAGCCGATGACGACGCGTGCGCCAAGGTTGACGATCGAGAGGTACAGCAGCCAAAGGACGCCGAGCAGTGCAGCCCACTGCACGACGCCGAAGAGTACGAGCAGGGCCAGCCACACGCCCAGCCACGATGCCATCTCGAGCGCGAGATCCGTCCGCCCGAGCACGAGGTCGAAGGCGGGCGACGGACGGCCCGACGGCTGCGACAAGGCGGGCGTGAGCCCCTGGCTGCCAAAGAGGGCGCGCGACTGTGCGGCGGACGTGGAGAACGCAGCCAGGTACAGCAGGCCCATTCCACGCACCAGCACCACGCGCGTGAGCCAAAAGGTGCGCGGCGAAGAAGAGCGCCGCCGCCGCACACCAACGAGCATCCTGATCGCCGCGGCGAGCGCAGCGAGTGCAAACGACAGCAGCAGCACGGCGGTGCCCGCGTGAGGCACCGCGCGCAGAAGCTGGGCCGCGTCGAGGTGCGCCCACCCGTCCAGGCGCGCTGGCAGCGGCGAAGTCGCGACCACCTTGGCGCTCAGGTCTAGCAGCTCGGGCACGTCGCCAGTGAAGAAGGGCTGCGCATACGTCTGGAAGAATTCGGGCATGGCCGCTAACGTGGAGGCCATCAGTGAGCTGCTGCGCAGCCACGAGGCGGCAGTACGGAGGTGGTTGGCCATAAGTGGATAGGGCATGCTCCTGCACGAATCGGGGCACCGACTTTCGCGGATATCAAGTGAGGAACACCAAGGGGCTGCGGGAGCCAGCCCACACGCGGGATGCCCGAAGTTTGCTCGGCGCGTCGTTGCGAGCGCACCTCCACACAGCACATCCCGCTCCATTCCCGCTCCACCTAACCTGAACGGCGTCTCGCCTGTAACCGCGTCTGGCGTGCCCTCGTTTTCGTGACATCAAGTGCATTAACGCTTCTTTCCTGGCGCTTTATGGCGCATTCCTCACATTGATTCGTCGCTCACGTCGTCAACCTCCATGCTCTCCAGCGCGCCGCGCTCCTTCAACGCCGCCTGGAGCAGCTCGACAACCGCCGTCTGCTTCAGGCGCATCGCGTTCGTGAGGGCGGTGCCGTCCTCGTCCTTGAGCTTGAGGCGCGCGCCCGCATTGAGGAGCACCTCGACCACTTCCACGTGCCCAAAGTACGAGGCGACGATTAGGGGCGTCGAGCGGTCCTTGCGCCGCGTGTTGACCTCGGCTTTCGCCTCTATCAGTAGCTCGACGCACCGGCGGTTGCCGCCCTCGGCGGCGGCGTACAGTGCGGTGCGCCCATTGGTCGTCCGATGCTCGAGGCGCACGTCGCGCTGCTTGAGCAGGAGCTCAATGCACGCGGGATGCCCTCCCATCGCGGCGCCAAAAAGAGGCGTCAGGCTGCCCGTTTTTGTCGACCTGCTCGGTCGTGCGCCGGCGACGATCAGCTGCCTCGCACACTCGGGATGCCCATAGCGGCACGCCTTGTACACGGGCGTCACACCGTCAGCCGTGACGGGATCGATGATATCCGTCATCGACTCGATGTTTGCATCCTTTTCCACGTGCTTGATGACCAAGAAGATTGAATTGTCATCACCGTGCTCAACCGCTTCCCATACCCGGGCGCGCAAGTGGTCGCACTTGATGCGGAACGCACGCACTTTCTTCGCGCGCTCCTCGCGCTCCCAATACCCAAATTCAAAGTGTTCGACTTCTTCGTCGTCCCAGGCGGGCGTTACTTTGAATATAGGCGGCGGCGTTGCGGGCAGCATGATGACGGCTGCAGACGATGGACATGGTCGTCCAGGCAGAATTGACGAATTTGTAATTGAGACCGCCTTTCCGTTTTTGGAAAATTGAGTGTGGAGGGTACCATGAAGGCCGGGCGTCCACCGTCCAGCTGAACTCAGCATCGGACGTCGCCTCAATTTCGGAGGGGCCGACTTCGAGGCCGACGACCGCAATCGTCCACAGGGGTATAATGTGGGTTGGGGCTCTCACGGTCATCGCCATCGGACAGACGCCGCCTTTGCCGCACCTGTCTCAAGCATGGACGGCCATGAGCACCGGCGACGGTGAGCCTGGCTTGATCGGCTTCGAGGCTTACCTGTACGAGCCCGAGTGCAAGCAGATCAACAAGACCGGGTGTGATGAAAAAGCGCTGCAGGGGCACGTGTGGGACTATGGGCCGGCATGCAAAAAGATCGAGGTGAAGTACAACCACGAGGATGGCGCATACCCCAAGGACGCCCGGTGGTCGGGCACATTTTACATCAAGTGTGATTTGCTCGACTGTTGCTGGGACGGCGAGAGCGAGGTGCGGCCTACTCCGCCCGACGTGAAGCAGTGGGACATCGACCCACCCGGTAAGTTTGACAATACCACGTACCTCGGGACACAGAACACGACGGAGCTGTACGACAACCCCGTCATCGACGCCGACGTCTGGAGAAATGTCGATCTGATCCCAGGCACGGAGCACAGGCTCGCCATCAGGTACGACTACTTCATTACCAAGCCGGACCGCGACGTGATCACGCACCGCATCCACTATGATGGCGCAGACGTGCCTCCGGGCGATATCCTGTACGGCAACTTCACCGTCATCCAGCCGCCCGCTATCGTCGCCTTCCGGGAGATGTTCCATCCCCCCGCGGCGTGTGGCCCTAACATCCCAGGCCCCCGCGTGTGCGACCCGCCCAAGGTGAAGGAATGGAACCGCAAGTACTTTAAGCGCGCAGCTGCGCGAGCGGGCTGGTGAGGGCATTTGCGCCCAGCAGCGTGAGGGCAGCGGCGCCCATGCGCATGCGATACAGCGGTAAGGGTGGTGTAGCCAGAGGAATCGGGGTCGGGCGTCGTGTCGGGCGTCGTCTTGCGTCGTCCGGCTCCTCGCCCTCGCCCCCGCGGCCCGGCGCGTCGGACGGGAGCGGCCTGCGGCCCAACTTTCTCGGCAAAATGTGAATGACCGGTGTATCGCAATCTCGTTCACCAGTTGAAGTGGAGAAGTCCTACTCCTCCTCTCTGTGCTCTGATTCGGTCTGCGTGGCACAAAACCCGTCTCCGCTCAACTTTAAACAGTCCTCTGACGCCTCCGCAGGCGCGCCGAGATGGGCGCCCCTTGGGAATCGTCGCGGTCCAAATCATAACTTGTGCGCGTGCCCCCCTTGGCCAGCACCTGCCCCAGCGAGACCGTCGCACCCATGGGCACAGCTTCTCCTCCTCCTCCACCGCCACCACCACCTCCTCCTCCTCCTCCACCGCCGCCGCCGCTACCCCCCACGACGCCGATGCCTCCGCTGCGGGCGCCCGGCCCAAAATGCATGCGGAAGCGCTCCCCTTCGAGGGTGATGATCTGAGTCTCGCGCACGTAAAGCAAGCCGCGTACCTGCGATCCACAATGGGCAGCCCGAATGGGAGAATCAGCTGATGGTCCGTGAGAGGCCCTCGTCGTCCGTGAGAGGCCGAGCCCTCCCGAGACCATCAATGTCCATCAGCGGTCATCAGTGGTCATCAGTGTCCATCAGGGGTCATCAGTGGTCATCAGTGTCCATCAGCGGTCATCAGTGGTCATCAGCGGTCATCAGTGGTCATCAGTGTCCATCAGGGGTCATCAGTGGTCATCAGTGTCCATCAGCGGTCATCAGTGGTCATCAGCGGTCATCAGTGGTCATCAGTGTCCATCAGGGGTCATCAGTGGTCATCA
>ENA-UOXK01002385-UOXK01002385.1-mixed-culture-metagenome-genome-assembly--contig:-NODE-2385-length-10893-cov-6.063573_pt1 | contig 10893 bp, 11 predicted proteins | sample MGYA00238160_ERZ761638 | MGnify/ENA primary metagenome ERZ761638 (study PRJEB28912, sample SAMN08777098) | mixed culture metagenome | isolation source: Freshwater growth medium | place: USA...
AGCCGGCTCGCGCCGGCGGTGGATTGTCCGTTTACACAAAATTCTGCACACCCTCGAAAGACGCTGCGACGTGTGTCCGTCTACCAGGACTGACCTTTTCGCTCGGGTGATCCTGTCGTGGGTTCGGGCGACAGGAATCTCCTTTCCGCCCAGATTTCCCATCCGTTAGGGATGTCCTGAACAACTCGAACTCGTGAGTGCTACATGGCCGCCGTTTTCAGAATGGCGCAAAGGCTGCCTTTTTTGCCTCAGGTGGGTCTGCTTTTATGGAGCCCTGAGGCCCTTTTCGCCGCTTTGGCGACCGTTTGCCTGATTTCAGGCGCACTCATCCCTGCGCCCCCAGCAATTGATGGCGCACCATCCACAGATTGCACAGCGCAAACAGCGTCTTGAGCTGCAGCGTGTTCTTCTTCAAACCCCGGTAGCGCACCTTGGTGTATCCAAACTGCCGCTTGATCACCCTGAAGGGGTGCTCCACCTTGGCCCGGATGCTCGCCTTGATCTTCTCCACCTGGTCTATGAGCGCGTCTATGGGGTTGTTTTCCCTGTCCAGCCCTTTGCGCTTGCCTGGACGCATCGCCACATGCCAGGTGACATCCTTCCTGGCATCCGGGCGCTTGTGTGCGCCTTGGTAGCCAGCATCACCAAAGGCGTCCGTTTCCTCACCATGGAGCAAGCTGTTGCCTTCAGTGACGTCGGCCACGTTGCCCGAGGTGCCAATGACGGTGTGTACCAAGCCTGAGTCTGCATCCACGCCGATGTGGGCCTTCATGCCAAAGTGCCTCTCGTTGCCCTTTTGGCTCGAATGCATCTCCGGATCGCGCTTTCTGTCCTTGTTCTTGGTGGAGCTGGGCGCTGCAATCAAGGTGGCATCCACCGCAGTACCGGCCTTGAGCAGCAAGCCCCGGGCTGCCAACAGGTCGTTGACGGTGGCCAGAATCTGCTCGGCCAGCCTGTGTTTCTCCAGCCGGTGGCGAAAGCGCAAGATGGTGCTCTCATCGGGCATTCGGCCATGTGCATCAAGCCCGGCAAACTCCCGGTAGATCGGGGTGTCAAAGAAGGCTTCTTCCATCGCCAGATCCGACAGGGTGAACCACTGCTGCATGCAGTGAACGCGCAGCATGGCCTCCAGAGCAAAGGGTGGGCGCCCGTTCTTGCCTTCGGGGTAATAGGGCGCAATGAGTTCGACCAAGGCGTCCCAGGGAACCACCCGATCCATCTGGGCCAGCAGCTCTTGTTTGCGGGTCTTCCTGGTGCTCAGGTTCAGCTCAAGGCTGCTTTGCTTCATGCCTGTGAGCATGCCATGACTGGGCCGCGTCTATCAGGTTGTTCACGAGGTTTTGCAGGATTTCCCTAAGTGATTGATATCACTTGATTTTTTGCGGGTGATTTCAGGTTTTGCTCAAAAACCGAGATTACCCCTTTCTGCATGGCTGAGAACGCGATATTGATCGGTGTCTTTTGCGGGGAATATCTGGTGGCGGCGGGTGTTTTCTCTGAGCCCTTGTGCCACGTGCTCCACTACTTGGGCGAGGCCCCACGCCTGTAGCGGCTCACTCTGGTCCACCACAGACTTCTGCCAAGCATGCTCATGTTTTACTGCACTTGAACTTCTACGTCTGAGTGTCAAAATTTCACTGGCTCAGACGCAAAGCGAGCCCAAAGCGGCTTGCCCTGGTAGTTCCACGGATGCCTCCAGCACAAGTCCTGTTACCATCTGCCGCATGCTGATACAAATGGTGACCAAGCACGCCATTGAGCAGCATGTTCGCTGAAGCCCCGACCCCGCTTCTTTTCCGCCCCCGCTGATTGGGGTACTAACGATAGCTATTCCTTACCGGAATGCACCAGGGGATACCATGCGTACCAACCTTCCTGTAACGCAGCGCGAATACAGTTTCGCGCAGGACATGACGCTCATGTCCACGACGGACACGCAGAGCCACATCGTCTACGCCAATGCCGCCTTTGTAGAAGTCAGCGGTTTTCCGTACGAAGAGATTGTGGGACAACCACACAACATGGTGCGCCATCCGGACATGCCCAAGGAGGCCTTCGCCGACATGTGGGCCACGATCAAGGGCGGACAGTCATGGACTGCCCTTGTCAAGAATCGCCGCCAAAACGGCGACCACTATTGGGTGCGGGCCAACGCCACGCCGATGGTGCGAGGAGGCGTGACCACAGGCTATATGTCGGTGCGCACCAAACCAGAGCCTGCAGAGGTTGCTGAGGCTGAATCCTTGTACAAGCGCTTTCGCGAAGGTACGGCCAAGGGCTTGGCATTCCACAAGGGCATTGTGGTTCGCACTGGCCTGCTGGCCTGGACATCGATGTTCCAGGTGATGTCCGTGCGTTGGCGCGTGCGCACCGCGTTCCTCCTCGCCTTCCTGTTGCCTTTGGTGGCGGTCTTGCTCAGTGGGCTTTCAGGCCCAGCCCTTGCCGTCACGGCAGTCGCTTTGTTGGCAGGCGCATTGCTCGGCGATTTGCTGGTAGAGGCACAGGTCACATCCCCTTTGGCGGACATTCTGCGGCAGGCGCAAACAGTGGCCAGCGGCCAGATGGGGAGGGCCGTGAACATGAACCGAGTCGATGAAATTGGCATGCTGATGCGTGCAGTCAACCAGGCGGGCTGCAATCTGCGTGCTCTGTTGGACGACGTCGCGGGACGTGCAAGCATGGTGGAATCGGGCAGCTCCGAGATTGCCGACGGCAACCATGATCTGAGTTCCCGCACGGAGTCAGCCGCCTCCAGCCTGGAGCAGACAGCGGCGTCCATGGAAGAAATGACGGCCACAGTCCGCCAGAACTCGGAGACGGCGCAACAGGCCAGTCAGTTGGCGTCTGCCACCTCGCTGGTGGCCGCCAAAGGAGGCGAGATGGTGGAGCAGGTTGTGGTCAAGATGGATGAAATCACCTTGGCCAGCAAGAAGATTGGCGACATCACCAACGTAATTGACGGCATTGCGTTCCAAACCAACATCCTCGCGTTGAATGCCGCCGTCGAAGCGGCTCGCGCAGGCGAGCAGGGACGGGGATTTGCCGTAGTCGCGTCCGAAGTGCGCAGCTTGGCGCAGCGCTCCGCCGCCGCTGCCCGTGAGATCAAGGGACTGATCGGTGACTCGGTGTCCAAAGTGGAAGCTGGGGCGGCCCAGGGGCAGGAAGCCGGCAAGACGATGGCGGAAATTGTCACCCAGGTTCAGCATGTCTCGGCCATGATCAACGAGATCACGACCGCAACCCGCGAGCAGTCCGACGGCATCGGCCAGGTGAATCAGGCCGTGACCCAACTGGACCAGATGACGCAGCAGAACGCCGCACTGGTGGAGCAAAGTGCGGCGGCGGCTCAAAGTCTTGAGGTGCAGGCCAAGCAGCTCACTGCAGCGGTCCAGGCCTTCAAGCTGGAGGGGACGGCGGGCCAACGCGGACACCAGACAGAACACCGCTCGCTTGGCCGCGAGCGTCGGCCCAGGCAGGTTTTGCTCAGCCGATAGGGGCGCTGCAGGCACAGCCGTTGCCACCGCGAGCAAATCGCGGGAAACTGTCGAAAATGAGAACTCCAATGGACCGTAGCACCTCGGAGTTACTTGAGCTCCGCCACACCGCGCGTACCAGCCTCTTGCCCATGCCACCTTCCACCCAGGAGGAGTGCAGAGGAGCGGCTGGGATTGCCTACGTGTTTTTGATGAGTTCTCACGCTCTGACCTTGATGACTGGCGTGTTGGCCATTGTGAGCCTCAAGGAGTTGGGGCCCGCTGGCACATGGCGCAACTCGGAACTCTCGGGGCAGGCGGGCACCCTTGCAAAGCGAACCGTAGACGTCGGGCAGGCCGCTGAGCGCTCTCTGGACCATGCGCTCTCCAACTTGAGGCATCAACAAATCGCCCTATCTCCCTCAGAAGCCAGCGGCGTTGACGAGATTCGTGCCAGCGGTGAGGTCTACGTCACTCTTCTGAAGACAGTCGCTCTAGAAACGAGGCTGACAGCGATTCAGCAGAATCTATCGGTGACCGTCCAACGCGGTCCGTTGCATGCGGCGGTTGATTCAATCTCCGGGACAAAGGAAGTAGGAAGCTCAATTCGACAACTCACCGCACAGGCCATGGAATTGGAGCTGCGGCTTGAAATGTATGAGGCAAGAATCTCTGAATAGCGCCTCGAATCCACCGCTCGTAACCCGAGACGTTAGGATGATTGCCCCGTTCCTGTGAACTCGTAAATCAGCGGTTGCTTCCGAGGAGTTCGGCGATGTTTCAGAAGGCTGCTTTGTCTGCAGCGTTACTGCTGTGCTTGCTAGGCAAAGGGCAAGCAGCCCACCTCGGTGACGCCGGCAGCTAGCAGGGCCTTGTAGCCACTGAAGTCATCGCATACCAAACTACCCTTCCAGTCGCCCAGAAAGGTGCGAGCGTGTTCACCTGCGCGGCTCTCGCAGAAATCGTAGACCACCGCCCTCGTGTTCTCTAAAGCTCCCGTGGCATAGGCCCATAGGTAGGCCCGGTGCGTCTTTCCGTTGCCCGGCTTGAGCATGGACACCGGCGTCTCATCGGCATGCAGCACGCGGTGCAGCAGCAGCTCGTTTCTCATGGCATCGACCAGTGGCTGCAGCTGCACGCCGCAGGAGCCCACCCACTGAGCGAGGGTGGAGCGCGGGATGGCGAGACCAGCGCGGCCGAAGATCGCTTCCTGGCGGTACAGCGGCAGATGATCGGCGTACTTGGCCACCAGCACCTGCGCCAGCAGCCCGGTGGTGGGGATGCCCTTGTCGATGACGTGCGGAGCGACGGGAACTTGGATGAGCGTTTGGCACTGAGCGCAGGCCCATTTGCCGCGAATGTGACGCTCCACCGTGAACACACCAGGCACGTAATCCAGCTTCTCGGCCACGTCCTCGCCGATGCGCTTCATCTGGCAGCCACAACCCGGGGTTTGACATGCCGTGGACTCAGGCTCATGGCGGATCTCGCGCCGAGGCAGGTTGGCCGGCAGGGGTGCGCGTTTGGGGACTTGCTTGTCTTGGCGGCCTGCCACTGGCGGCGTGGCCTGCTCGATCTCATCGGCCACCGCCTGCAGGTCCTCATCCAGCGATTCATCGAGCAGGCTCTTCTGCTCGGCGCTGAAGCGCTCCGACTGTGCGGCGAACTTCATGCGCTTGAGCAGTGCGTTCTCGTGCGTGAGCTTGTCGATCTGCGCCTGCTTGAAGACCGCCTCTTGGCCCTGGCGTGCGATCACGCCGTCTCGCTCGGCCAGCTCACCCATCAACGACAGCAGGGCCGCTCGCATCTGCTGCGGCTCCAGGGTGTTAAGGAGGTCTGCGGTGATCACGAGAGAAGATGATGCGACGAACATCACCCTCGCGCATCGGTGCAAGCTCTGATTGCTTGGCCAACGCCCGGAGCACTCAAAGCACGGTGATGGTTCCACCCTCGCCGACGTTCTTCCACGGCAGGCCTAAAACGAGCGCATCGAACTGCGTGCGGCTGACAACGCGGCGTGTGAGGGCTTCTTCGGCCGGCTGAAGAATGAGCTGTTCTATCCTCGGGACTGGAAGGGCACGACCATCGAGCGGTTCATTGAGGTGGTCGACGACTACATCCGCTGGTACAACGAGAAGCGGATCAAGATCTCTCTTGGCTCCCTCAGCCCTATCGAATACCGGGTGAGCCTTGGACTTGCGGCATAAAACCAGTCCAAGTTTTTATCCGCACCCCCATTCAACGGCTTTGCCGGGTGGTCATTTTTTGGAGGAGAGGGGATCATTGCGGAGAACATCCGGCACGAGCAGCGCAAGGTGATCAAGTACAACCACCTTGTGGCCAACATGATCATTCTGCATAACGTGGTGGGCATGACCCGGGTTTTGCAGGAGCTCCTTAGGTGTTTCTTGTCGTGGCCCATGCACCCTGAGGGGGTGGTCCAGCATCCCATCGGCTCGTCCACGGTCCCGGATGACGGTGGCTATGGAACCAGCTCAGCGCACGCGCTCTCGCATGAAGCTTCGGCCTCGCTTTCGCTGATTCCGAACGCCTCGAACATGGCGTTGCCGCGCTGGAACAGGTCAGCCATCTGGGCAGCAAGCTCATGGCGGTCAAGAAACTCGGTCCCTGTACTGCTCCCCCGGCGATGGATCTTGACCTTGCACAGCAGTGCCAACAGCAAATGGATCGCCCCTACATGCCTGTGCAGGAACCACATCCAGTGGGGCCACTCTCGAGCGAGTCGGGCAAAGAAGGCGCGCACCTCGGGGATTTCCGCCAGTTCACGGTGGTCAGAGTCGTAACCCAGCACCTGAATCACCAGGCACTCTTGGTAGCGAAGGGCCGTCTCTCAGGACTCGGCGATTGCGTGCAGGCGCTCCAGCGCGCTCGCGATGTTTCCGGTTTCAATCTCGCGCTTGGAGATCTCCAGCACCAGCAGCGCGTCACCCTGGAAGGCGGCAAGGCCATCGGCATCGGTTCGCACTACTGATGGACGCGGGGTCATGGGCATGGGTTGCACTCCTGATTCACGAGACGATGGCTACCTGAGAGCCCAGAGCTGCGCGCAGAACACTGAGGTGGAGGCGATCACTGCCGGGTTGCACGAGCGGTGTGCTTGATACCTTGGTCATGCTGGCCACGCCGCGTTCGAACAGGCAGATGCAGGAATGGTAGGGGTGCTGCGCGGATGCGTACATGACCCCATGAGCACCGGCCTTCCGGGCGTCGGCGGCAAACGCTCGTGTGGCCTCGTAACGCAGGGATTGCAGCACAGGGTAGTTCTCCTCCAGCCCGCGCAGATCGACAAGGCGCATCCCTGCTGCCGTGCGAAAGGCTACCAGTGAGCGTTGCCGGAGTTGATCCAGGGTGTAGCTGCGCGTGTCCCGCCGAAAAAGCGCCTCGTAGCACGAGGTCAACTCGCTATCGGCGAGGTAGGCGGTGGGTTCGTCGGACAGATCGAAGCGGCCGGTGGGAACACCGAAGGGCGGGAGGATGAACCCGCGCGTGCGCACGCTGTCTTTGCGCCAGCTGGTGCGCTGGATGCGGTGCCAAGTTTGGCGGTCGGGAAGTTCAATGAATGGCGGATTGAGGTCTGTCAGGTTCATGGGGCGAGGTCATTCAGTGAGCCTCAGCCGTTGCCAATGCCAGGATGTGTTTCGCTGGGACGCCCTGCTCAAGAGCGGCGCGCGGTGTCTGGCCGTCCAGCGCCGATGCCGGCGTCTCCAGGAAGGTGAGCACCTGCCAGCCATCGGACGCGCCAAGGGCCGATGCCAAGGGCTGCAGGATGGGCCACAGGTTGGGTTCGAACTGCCAGCGTGGCAATTTGAAACCCCGGCGCAGGTGGGAAACCCCGATGCAGCGGCGCGACTTGATCCAGGCGTTGATGGTCACCCGGCTGGCGCCCGCCAGCAGTGCAGCGTCGTCGGTCGTGATCATGTCGTCGGCTTCCATGCGCTCGCGGCGGTACTGCGCCCCCGAGCGCAAGACAGCGGCAGACTGGGCCGCTGTCGCGTAGGGATCAGGAGACGCCTGCGAGAGGTCTGGGGCATTGCGGTGGGCAAACGGTGAGGAAATGGACAGGGTGTTCATGGGGATTTCAAACCGTGGTGCGCTTATGGCGCGTTGCGCAGGTTGGGCTTTGCCGCCGAGAAGAAGCCAGAAGTAGATCCGTCGCGAAGGTCGGTGTTGTTGCGGCGCCGTGCGCTCAGGCGCGCACCACCGCCCATCTTCGGGAAGCGGACTTCCAGGCGTTCGTGGCTGTACCACTGCGAGACGCGACTCGACAGAGTGCTCATCGGGTAGGAAAAGGGGTGCCATGTGCATGACCTCCGCATCGTCTGATGCACGGCCAGGAACGCTTTCATCATGGCTACCGCAATCCTCTGCGGTTCGAACGGAACCACGCAGCCGTTGCGGCGAATGATCGCGTAGTGATCTAGCGCTGAAGGCGCTCTGGGCAGACTCGGGCCGTCTATACAAACAAGCATTTCGATCTCCTGTGGTCACGCGGCCGACATCCATCGGCCAGGCCGTGCTTCCATGGGGAAATGTACATCGCTCCTGAAAACTTCGCAAGATTAGATAGCTGCGTTGAATTGAGTGTGTCTGATCAATCCGTTAACTTCGTTAAGTTTTTGACGCTTCGGAATCGTTTTACATTTAATGTGTACTGTCCCATAATATCCATTATGGAGCATTAAACGAGGCTCAAAAAAATAGGAGGGGACTTCCCGCTCCTTTTTCGCTTAGTTGTTCCGGCTGGGCTGGCGCTGCGGCCAGTTGGCCAAGCCGCTAGTGCACGAGGACAATTCGTCTTTCAAGGTCATGACCCACTCTACGCCCGAAATTCCTGAAGCGCAACCGCCCGCCGAATCCGGCGCCCTCCCCGAGCCCGGAAAACTGGCGGTTGTGGATCTGGACGGTGGCCAGCCGCTGGAGCCCGCGCAGCGCGTCAAACCGGCTCGCCGACGCGGACGCCCACCAGGTTCGCAGACCCGGATCGCCCACAACAATGCGACGGCCGACGAGTTCGCGATGCTGCGCGCCATCGCCCAAGGTGTGGATCTCACTGTAGCAGCTCGCCAGTACATGCTGTGGCCGGGTCGTGCGCCCGAGCGTCCAGCGCTCGTCAAGAAGTACCAGGAACTTTTGGACCGGATTGAGGCTGCAGCCAACGGCATCGAGCAGTCCCAAGAGGCCCGCGCTATGGTGAGGGTCCTCAGGGACCACCAGACCATAGTGATCGCAGTGCCGGTTGGGTTACCCGGTAGCAACACCGAGCCTCCAGCGCCCACCAGTGGACAAGTGGACATCGCCGTGCAGGCCCAACCCGTGACGGAGAAGGCACCCAAGGTGCTCAGCTTGGAAGAGTTCGCGGCCCAGTTCGACCCGGACATGTTCTCGGAGGCTGAGCTGATCGAGCGGTACGAGGAGGCCCTGGCAGAAGCAAGGGCCGAACCTGCTCCCGACCTGGCGCCCTCCCCGAGTCAGGTAGAGATCCCCATCACGCCCGAGACCAAACCCTCAATACAGACCGGGGCGGTGCAGGTGCTTCAGGCAGGCCGCAGTGCGGCCGAGCGGATGGCGGATGTCTTGCATGCGATCAACTGGCTGGATGAACACCTGGGCACCAAGCCCGAGCGCGCTCACCGCGTCGAACAGTGGGTTGTAATGTCCGGTAGTCAGAAGGAGGCACTGGGCAAGGCGGGCGTGATCACGCTGGGAAACCTGGTGGACTGGATCTCGTTGAAGGGCGACCGCTGGTACGACGAACTGCCTGGCTACGGCGTCAGGCGGGCAGAAAACCTGCTGGCCTGGCTGCATCGCTGGACGCTGACGCCGGCACCAGGTCTTTCGCGACTCCCCGCGTTGGCCAACAGCCGTGAACTGCAGATCTCTTCGCCCTATGAGATGCAGCCTCTGACATCGATGCTGTGGCCAGAAGAATTGGACGGGAGCGACGGAGTGTTCCGGGCACTCGCGGCCAATACGATGGAAGCGTCGAATGATGTTGACGCGGTACAGGCCTGGTTCAGAAAGATCCAGCAAAAGTCACCGCACACCCAAGAAGCCTATCAACGGGCCATAGAACGATTGATCCTCTGGGCCATTCATGAACGCAAGCGGGCGCTGTCGTCCCTCACGGAAGACGATTTCTTTGCGTTCAAGAATTTCCTCATCAACCCGCCAGAGCATTGGGTGCAAGTGGCCAAAGGCACAAAGCAGAAATACACCGATGGATGGAGACCTCTGCGTGGCCCCCTCAACGCCCAGAGTCTGAACGTGACTTTCTCCGCCGTGCGGGCCATGTACACGCACTGGAAGAAATCAGGGTACATCAGTGCCAACGCAGCCCTGGCGGTGGACGGGCAAAAGCGCGATGAGGTGAGGATGGATGTGTTCCGATCCTTCACAGAGGCTGACCTGCAGGTGGTGGGTGACACGTTCGCAGATCTGCCGGATGGACCCGCCAAGCGCAGGCTGCGCGCCCTGTTTCGGCTGATCGAGAACGCTGGGCTGCGACGGGCGGAAGTGGCGCAAGCGCGGTGGGCCCATGTGCAAACCGACCGAGCCCTGGAACGTGGTGTGGAGTCCCGCGTGTTGGAAGTCTTGGGCAAAGGCATGCGCAAACGCACGGTCCCCCTGAACGCGGCCACGATGCAAGCGCTGCGTGAGCACCGCAAGGACCGCGAAGAGCTGATGGCTCAGGGCAAGCTCGCGCTATTCACCCAGGTCAAACCTGAAGACCAGCCTCTGATCGGAGTGTTGGATGATCGATGGATCTCCACCAGAGACAAGGGATTGGCCATTGAACGCGCGCAGAAGGCTTTGCGCTCCAACAAGGCGCTGCCCACCATCGAGATCGAACGCGAGGCCGAGGTGGGCAAGATCAAGTACACGGTCAATGAGCATGGGGCCTTGTCCAGTCACATGCTGTACACCATCCTCAAGAGCTTCTTCAAAATCTGCTCCGACAATGCCCACGAGATGGCGGGTGAAGGGAAGGCGCCCTTCATGCGGGCTTCGACCCACTGGCTGCGCCACACCTACGCGCACAAAGCGCTGGAGGCGGCTGGTGGAAACCTCAGTGTGGTGCAGGAGTTGCTCGGGCACAAGAACATCAACACCACCGCCATCTATGTGAAGGCCGGCATGGGAGAGCGCATCAGGGCGGTGGACAAGATGAAGACCAGTATCTGAGCCCCAGCGGGTTGCTCAGGCCAACCGCTGGAGAACGGGGAGCAGCGGTTCGTCGTCTTTTCGGCTGGACGCGCGTGCGAGTTCCAGGCGGGGACCGTCAGGCAGATGCAGGCGCAGATGCAGGAGCCCCCGGACGTTTTTGAGACCAGCGCGAAGTGCCACTTGGGGTCTCCTCGTTTTCAGTGCAATAAGTGACGGTACGAAAAGCTAGCACTGG
>ENA-UOXK01002409-UOXK01002409.1-mixed-culture-metagenome-genome-assembly--contig:-NODE-2409-length-10791-cov-40.066785_pt1 | contig 10791 bp, 9 predicted proteins | sample MGYA00238160_ERZ761638 | MGnify/ENA primary metagenome ERZ761638 (study PRJEB28912, sample SAMN08777098) | mixed culture metagenome | isolation source: Freshwater growth medium | place: USA...
ATCGCCTCCACCCCCATCGCCGCCGTCGCTGTCACCGCCGTTGCCGTCGCCGCCGGTGGCGGTGGCGGCGGCGGCGATGGATGTGGCGACGAGGGTGGCGGTGACGTCGGTGGCTGCGAAGGAGGTGGTGATGATGGCGGCGGCGAGGGCGGCGGTGACGGTGGCGGCGGAAGGAGGTGGGGGCGACGGTGGCGGAGGCGTGGGTGGTGGCGAGGGCAGCGGCGATCAAGAGGGCGGCGTCGGTGTGGGTGGTGGGGTTGATGGCGGTGGTGGCGATGGAGGCGCGAGAAGGCTGAGCAGAAGGCGAGCAGAAGGCAAGCAGAAGGCGAGCAGAAGGCGAGCAGAAGGCGAGCAAAAGGCGAGCAGAAGGCAAGCAGAAGGCAAGCAGAAGGCGAGCAGAAGGCGAGCAGAGGCGAGCAGAGGCTAAACCACGGTCAAAAGAGGGAGAGGCAGCTCACATCGATCACTGTTGCATCTCAAAAAGAAGCGCTCGAGGCTTCCACCTACGTGCACCAGCTGTCCTGTAAGCGTTGGTACATCTGTGATGGATTGTGGCAGTCGTGAACCGGCTTCATCTCGAGCGGGTAATTTACAAGGTTGCTGCGACTGAGGTGAGACTGGGCTATGTTCGTGAGCGGGCAGAGCTGAACCATCCGCCGCGATGCATTCACGAGGAGCGGTTGGCTCTGCTTGTGGCTGCTGATGCATTCTGCGTGGCCGTGGACGGCCCATGCTCTCAACAGCATCGTCGATGATCTGATGGCACGACTTGAGCTTCGTGAGGTCGAGGGTTGTGCAACGATTGCCACATTGCTCGATGGCGAGAGGCAATCGAGAGAACTCCTCCTGAGTCAAACTCTTCCAAGCCACTTGCACGGGCATCTCTGGGAGCGGGCTCGTTGCCGGCGCAACCCAGAAATTAACTCTTCCGGAGGCCTCGGAAAATGTGACGCGATAATTGGCATTGATGGAGCTGAGCTTGCCAACGTGCTCAAAGCGCGGAGGTTGGCCATGCACGGAACGTGACATGATTGCCAGTCGCGCCCAGGTTCGCGGCGTGCCGGGTCGCCCAGGTCTGCGGCCCGTGCTGGGCTGGGTCCTCGGCCACGTCCCACGTCGTGCGTTCATACCCGGTACAGTACCCTTGAAGTTTGAGAAACTTCGGGAGCCGGGACACACACGGGACTCAGTAACCGGTAAAAAGGCAACGGGGAGCCATGGTGACACACGGATCACACGGGAAACATGGGCACACGGCCTGCCCACGTGTATACGCGCCGACCACAATTTTTCGGCGCACTGCGGTCTGCGCCGACCGCGCTGTTTTTTTTCCGGCGCGCGTGCCCACCTTTTTGGGGCGCGCAAGAAGTGTACCCCGGAGACACGGCGTTGACGCAGATGCCGCGCTTGGCGGTGCGCATCGCGTACATGCGAACGGCGAATTCCATGGTGGCCTTGCCCTGGCCGGGCATGTCGTACCCTACGCGCGGAGTCTGCATCGCGTTGCACCCGGGGTTGCTGATCGCGATTATCCGGCCGCCCCGCCCCATCCGCTGCAGCGCCTTCTCCGTGATGGCCACAAAGCTTTTCGGGTAGATGGACTGGTACGCGTCGTACATGGCGAAATCGTCGCACGCGCCATCAAAGTGGTGCGAGAGCAGGTCGGCTGCAAAGTAGCCCGCCGCGTGCACAAACGCCGACACGTTGCCGCCAAGCGCGTCGACCGCCTCAAAGATCAAGTCGACGGTCGCCGTGCGGCTCGCGTCTGTGGTCAAGTCGCCGCCCACGCTGACGACCCGTATGCCAGGGTAGGCCGTACGCAGCTCGTCGCATGCCGCCGCAGCGCGTTTCTCGTCGCTGCCGTAGCCGAGCACCAGCTTCGCGCCGCGCGCCGCGAGCCGATGGCAGACGGCGAGCCCGATGCCGCCGGATCCGCCGGTGACGATGGCGACGTTGCCTGCGACGGCAGCGGCGTCCATGCGAGGTGCATGTGCGAGACGCGAGGCCGTGTTCGGCTGATTTCGGGCCAGTGGCGACCAGGCGATGGCCGCCGCGGCGACGAGCGAGAAACCCTAAATGCCACTGCTGGATGCCACTGCTGGATGCCCTAAAGGGTTTCTCGTCATCAGCCACCGGAAAACCTCGGAGGCCTACACCCCTGCCCGACTGAGATATGCGTGCGGTCCAGAGAGAAGGATTTGATGGTTGCAAGTGAAAGAGGCCTCCGCCCGTGCTGATTGCGATGCTCACAGCTGTGTGTGCGAGGAAGATTGCGAACCGCCACCGCATGCTTCCGTAATGGCGATCTGCGGTGTGAATTCCAACGGATGGGTGCTTGGATCTCACAGACGTAATACAATCGAACCTCACAGAACCGTACCGGTACCGGTAGCTTCGTTTCGGTTTTTGATGTTGGTTGGCGTGCGCATGGTGCGCGGGTCAGGTGTGTTTGTCTCATGCGTGCGGCTTTGCGCCACGACGGCGGCTCCCCCGGTGTTCTTGAACAGGTGTGTCTCACGAGTTTCGCTTTCTGCGACCATCCCTTGGATGCCACAGGTCGAAGACGAACGCGAGCACATGTCCTGTACATTCGGATCTCCATGAAACGGAGATTGAAAACTCAGGAAATCTCGAAGCAAAAATCATGTCTTCGTCGCCGACGTCGGTGACCACCGCGTCCGTGGTGTCCGGAGCGGTAGCTTCGTCGCCTTACTTCAGCTCAGACCGTGCGGCCAAGTATGGCTGGGGTCTGCCACGACTGGTGCTCGTGTGCCTCATCGCATTTGAGCTTGCTCCTCGGGCCTCGAGTGCCATCTCGCCAGCGTCGCAAGCCGCACTTGGCCTGCTGCCGTACTTACGGTCGGGCAGATGGATTGGGCACCTCTACATTGGCAGCATCGGTGCGGCGGTCAATGTACAGATCCGAAGCTTCACTTTCAACCTCTGCATGCTCATTGGTGCGGCGGCGCTGATCGTGTTTGATCTGAGGCTCGACTACGCCATTCTCATCTACATGCTCAAGACATTCTCGGGGGACTTCATAGCCGGGAAGCTGGACACGCTCGAGTGGCGCCTGGTCCTCCTCTTCACTGGCCTGGTTGCTGTCGCGGCGTGGCAGTTGGAGGCGGCCAACGCGCCGGTGGCCTTCCAGCCGTACACGCGCATTCTGCCCGTGCTCGCGACAGTCCAGTTGATCTGCGAGCTCGGAGATGCACATCTGGAGCAATGGCTCTTCTTCCGCCACCGGTACTCGTTTGAGGTCCTGTCCCTGCTCGTGCTCTTCGGGCTCCAGCTCACCTCGCAGGAGCTGCCGCCCGTGCAGCACGATCTCGTCATCTGCCTGGGCTACCGAGCTTCAAATCTCGCCATCATCCTCGCGAGATCAGGCGAGCTCATGGAGGCCTCCCGGCGCCTCGCGTTCCATCTGCTCGGGCTGCTGAGTGGCACGCGCATCCAGGTGGTGAGCGACGTCACGGTCGCCATGGCCGTCCTCCGAGGCTCCTCACTCAAAGGCCACGCCTTGGAGCGCCTCATTGCCTCACCCGCATGGGCTCCGGTCCTCTCACTCGAGTCCATTGATGGACCTCTGCATGCACTCATGATTGCGGACTTCCACAAGCTGCTCACCGCGCTGCCGCCCGCCTCGACGTTTGCGGACGTGGCCAAGCGGCGCGTGGATGCGCTCTTGGTGCACGCGTCCGCGACCGGCACGCCGATCGATGCCGAGGCGATCGCGCGCCTCACCGTGCTCTCCTTCTGTCGTTACTTATTTGGCAAGGGGGCCGGAGGGGCGGAGAGGGACAGCTGCGTGGTCAAGGGCGCCGACGGCGAGGCGATCGAGGCGGCACTCGTGCAACGGCTCGTCGATGGCTCATGGGAGTGGCGAATGGAGATTGCAGTGCGAGGCCGTGCGAGTGCTGAGGTCAAGGCTGCTGCTGTGGAAGCTCTTCTGACGCTCTTGAGAGACAGTGAGTTGTGGTCGCTGCACGAGGAGAAGTGGGCGTTGCCACGCTACTACTCGCTCCTCATGCAGCCCTTTCTGCTCTCGCCCGCCATCAACATGGGCGACATCGCCGTTGCGATGCATGCAAACCCGAGCCTGAGCCCCGAGGACGCGATCCGCCGCAACCACCCGTTTCCTATTTTGGAAAGGTTCGTCGGGCCCGCGGGCACGCGGCTCAAGGACGGCAGCCTCGCCGTGCACCCGAACACGCAGGTCATCATGTTCACGCCCGACTTTGCGAGCAGCAAGGAGAAATGGCCAATATTCGGCGCAGGCCCGCGTGCATGCCAAGGGGCGAGCTTCGCGCAGCCCTTTATCCAGTTGATGCACTCAAAGCTCTTGCCCTACCCGGGGTTCCAGCCGGCTGCGGGTCACAGGTTCAGCGGTCGGAATAATGACGATCAGTGGGGCCTGGGCGAGCTGCGGTACTATGTCGGCACGGTGGCCGGCGCGCTCTTGACAAGCGAGGCGACGAGGAATCATGCCCTGCTCTTAGCTGACGAGGCGGCGAAGGCGGAGATGGCGAGCAGCGCGGCCACGGGCAAGGAATGAGAATGAATGCTATCTGCATGCGGCGAGGCCACGAAGTAGCAATGCCTTGTATCTGTGAGAGTATAGTGCGAGGGGCGTGCAGGGCCGGACCACGGCATGGCGATCAGGCGTGCTGTGCGGCAGACCCGGCAAGACCAAGAGCCCGCCGCCAAAACCGGACGCCGCGCAGGTCGCCCGTTCTAAACGGACGACACGAGGAATTATGTAGCACACTCCACCGTCTCCATCTCTCCAACTTGCTGTAATAATGGCATTCTCTAGCAGCGCGTCAATGGCCGGCGCTTTAACTTGATTCGCGAAGTTTTTGAGCGGACGGGGGGCAATCCCAATCGAAGGATCGAATCGTTCCGCTCGTGCTGCCCAAGGATTATACCCCCCACTCTGGGAACTAAGTTGATAGGGCTTTGACCTTGATCGGGCAACCTTGATGCCCCCCCCCGCGGGAAGCTCGTCGCCGCGCCGTCCGCGCCATCCAGTCACTACATGGTACCTGTTCAACCGCCCTCGTTCGCACCTTCGCAGCCCTTGCGCCATTCCCTTGCGCTGCTCGCCTCCCTCGCTGACCAACCCGGATGGCTAGCCGCCGCCGCCGCTCGCCTCCATCTCTCCATCGATCTGACCATCGATCTCGCGTCTTCATCAATCTTGGATCACCCCCTTTGCGCACGCAGCTCCAACAAGCAAGCAAGCTAGTTAGTCGAAACAACACTTGCTTGCTTGCTTGCTTGCTTGCTCCAACTTCAGCTCGCCCGGGACTGTGCGCTTCATTTTCCGTTACATATCCGGACAAAGAAGTTCGCAAGCAATGGTCGCAATGCGATCGCCGCCTTTAGGGACGGCGCCCACCTTCCGTGCCGTGCGCACCGACGCGGAGTTGGACGGCATGGCGTCTGCGCTGCCGCCTTTCCGGCCGGCGATGCCCGCGGTGAAGAGCTTCCGTCCTCCTTCCGCCAAAACGGACATTGAGCATTTCGAGACCCGTCTCATGCAGATGCAGTCGCCGCGCACTACCACGCTCCTTACTGGGCTGCCGATGCCTGCGTTAACTCGGCGGCCGACATCGATCGCGGCCGTGGATGTATCCGCCCCGTCGAAGATCATGAGCGCTCACCATCTCGCTAAGAAGAAGCTCTACCCACCTTCCATCGTGGCCGAAAAGGTCATCATGCAGGGTGACCCTTGCCCGCCGCTGCGCACTGCGTACCTCATGTCCGTGTACGATGGCAACCAGGACGGCAAACTGACGCAGGACGAGCTGGACGTCCTCCTCCGTGACCTGCAGGGCTCCACACGCGTCCTCAATGAGCTCCGCTATGCATGGAGTGTCGTCGGAACCGCGGCTCTAGCCGCACGACCAGCTGCTGCACCAGCCTACACCGGCAGCGGCGCCAGTGGAGCGTCGTCGTCGGCATCAGCCTCGAACAAGACTCCGATACCCACCTCCGCATCGGCGGTCGATCTTGCGCCCTCGGCGGCCAGCAGAGCATCAATGAACGAGCCCGTCGACGACGACGAGAATGAGGCCGTCCAAGGGGCTGTCAAGAGCGGTCGTTTGACCGCGCCGCCGCCGCCGCCCACCGCTCCCGCGTCGATACCGTCAGACGGCAAGGCAAGGTACGACGCGCCTAGGCACGATGTGCAGGCGTCAAGAGATGAGCCGGGTCGCCAAGCCACCGCCCTCGCCGCCCCTTCCGCTGCGAACACCATCGCCGCCCTCACCCCTCGCTCACACGCTGAGGAAGAACGCCAGTCGGTGACCTCCACGACCCACTTGCAGCCGCGTCGGCGCGAGGAAGCACCCCAGCCGCCGCCGCGCCGCGCACCGCAGGGTCCATCTCGCGTCTCGCCGGTGCCGATGCAGGGCGGTTACACCATGCATGCAGGAACCACGAAGCGAGCGGCGCAAGCGGCGACCTCTCTGCCTGCTGATGAACAGGTGATGGCCTCTGATGGCCACCGATTGCCACTGATTGCCAAAGCACGCGGCGCATGCGGCGCATGTAGCGCACTCTCTGCCTTCTGATGAGCAGGTGATAGCCACTGACGGCCACTGATGCCGTCTGATGGCCGCTGATGGCCTCTGATGCCGTCTGATGGCCACTGATGGCCACTGATGACCACTGATGGCCTCTTATCCCACTGATAAACGCTGATGAATTCTGGTTAACGCTGATTGCATCTGATATGGCAGGTTGCCAGCCTGCGAGCCATCGAGATGCGAAAGCGTGTCAAGGAGATGCTGCTGCACAAGGCACAGCGCGTCATCGACACGTTCAACGAGTGGGACAAAGACCATTCGCTCACGGTCGACATCGAAGAGTTCCGAGGCGCCATGGGCGCGCTCGGCGTGACCGATCCGAATGAGATCCACACCCTGTGGGAAGCACTCGACGCGGACGGTACCGGCGAGATAGCGTATCACGAGCTACTTGCCGCGGTCGACCCACACCGGGCAGCTCCCGGCAAGGCGTCCCTCGAGGCGCTCGATCCGAACAATAAGCAGCATCGGTGGAAGTACGGTCACCACGAGGCAGAGAGCGCCGGAAGAGACATCGAACGGAACGGCATCCGCGACGTCGGCTACAACGAGGATGTGCGCGTCAAGTCCGAGGTGGCCGAACGAGTCTTCCAGCAAGGGCTGCGAAACGATGCAGTCGACCCGAACGCCAAGTTCAAGCCGAAACAGCGGCCAGTCGCCCACTTGCCTGGCCTGGCCGAGCACATGGGGCAGGCTGGCGTGTCCAGCTTCCGGGACGGCCTACGCGAGGCGCTCCAATCGATGGCAACGACGCGTGTCATCGACGTCTTCCGTTCATGGGATGTGGACGACTGTGGTACGGTCAGCTACAAAGAGTTCGCGGCGGCCGTGACGACGATGGGCGTCAAGGCGAGTAGCGAGGAGATGCATGAGATGTTTGCCCAGTTCGACACGGACGGCAACGGCTCTATCGACTACAAGGAGCTCGAGAAGGCGCTCAAGCCGACGGGGAGGCACAAGGAGAAGGGAACAAAGGCCTTCGTCCCACCTCCTAGCAACGTACCAGCTGTGGGTCGGCATGCACCACCAGTCAAGGCGCCTGCGAGCCTGGCGAGTAAGGCGAAGAAGAGCAAGCTTAGCCAACTCGGACTCGGCGGCTCCCAGCTGGACGGCCTCGCCATGCTGCGCGACGTCGTGTGCCACAAGGCTTCCCGCGTCCTCGAGACGTTCAAGGAGTGGGACACAGACCGGAGTGGCACGATCACGTACAAGGAGTTCAGCAAAGCGATGGCTGGCATGGGGATCACAGTCGGCGAGAATGTACAAGAACTCTGGAACACGATCGACGCCGACGGCACGGGCGAGATTGCGTACCACGAGCTTCTCGCGGCGCTCAACCCGCGCGCCGCAGCCTCCGGCGCAACCGAAGATGCTCTCGACCCGAACAATCAGCGCAAAGCCTTCAAGTACGGCAAGCAGCAGGCCGACGATGCCGCGAAGCTCATCGAGCGTGATAGCGGCATCCGTGACGAGGACTTTGAGACGGCCGAGAAGAGGCGCAACATGGCGCGCAACCCGGACTTTTTCCGCCGGACGTAGCGTTGTCGTGGGCATCTACTCCGAACGGACCCTCAAACCCCTTTTTGTCTGACGTACATGAGCCCCGCATTCGAGTGCATCTGGGTGTTCTCTGACTGGGTGGAGGCGGGGGAGGGCGAGAGTGCTGTGTAAGAGGCGTCGTGTCATGTCAGCGAGGTCAGACCGGTCGCGACACGGTCGTAGGCCGGATCGGATCTAATGCAATAGAGGCGCGTTCGTAAGTTTGCACGAAATCGAATGCACAATGCACCAGACTGGCAGTCAACCATCTACGCTGTACAGCTGTACACCTTACCCAAACGCATACCGGACCCGGCGCCGTTTTCCGCCCGCCCTAAGCAGGTACAGGTAGCGGCACGCCTTGCTCGTGCAGCCACTGCACCGTGTCGAGATGGCCACGCAGAGCAGCGTGGTGGATGGGCTGATCTCCATTGCTGTCCGCCACGACGAGCGACACCCCTTGCTCGTGCAGCCACTGCACCACGGCGAGATGGCCGCGCCGAGCAGCGCAGTGAATGGGCTGCCGACCATTTTCGGCCGCCACGGTGAGCGAAACACCTTGCTCGTGCAGCCACTGCACTGTGGCAAGATGGCCACGCAGGGCAGCGCAGAGAATGGGCTGCTCGCCATTGTTGGCCGCCACAGTGAGCGACACACCTTGCTCGTGCAGCCACTGCAGTGTGGCGAGATGGCCACGCATTGCTGCGTGGTGGATGGGCTGATCTCGATGAACAGTGCCCTCTACGACGAGCGACACCCCTTGCTTGTGCAGCCACTGCACCACGGCGAGTTGGTCACGCCGAGCAGCGTGGTGGATGGGCTGCCGACCTTTGTAGCCCGCCCCAGTGAGCGGCACGCCTTGCTCGTGCAGCCACTGCACCACGGCGAGATGGCCGTGCAGAGCAGCGCAGTGGATGGGCTGATCGCCAAAGTTGTCTGCCACGAGGAGTGGCGCCCCTTGCTCGTGCAGCCACTGCACAACAGACAAGTGGCCTCGGGCTGCGGCGATTGACATGCAGCCTGTCTCGCTCCACGGGCACGGCGGCTCTTGATGCACACGAAGCCACTGCAGCATGGCAAGGTCGCCTCGCTCAGCGGTCCCCTTGCACCACGCCTCACTCGGTTCGATGTTGCCCATGCCCAGCGCCCACTTGACCCGAGATGCCGAAGCCACGATGAGGGTGGTCCAGAGAGGTCCGTCCTGCTTCTGGTTAGCCTTGGCACGCTCTGTGCATGCGGGCCACATCCGCGTGCATGTGAGCGCCACCGGCAGCAAGTCGTGAATCGGCACCCTTGCGACGATGGCACGGACGAGGTCGTCATCAATAAGGTCAAGCAACTGTCGAGCAAGTCGAGAGCGGGCAGGGGGAAGGGGGTCGTGAGACGGTCTATATCATTTTGTCCGGCTGACGGACGAGTACCATGCTCCTGCTTAGTGCGGGTCCTGTCTGACCGACGACATTTATACAAGCGTTTCTTTCCCTATTTACATGCATCAAAAACGTCAGTTTCGTGTCACGTTGCATGCAAAAAGTTGCCAAAGAAAGCGTTTTGTGCCAACCCCTTGTGCGTTGTGCCCTTCACAGCCAATAATCGACCTTCACATGCACACTTCACAAGCCCCAACACGCCCGAGATGGTCGCGCCACCCAACCTTCTATTCACCATGGCGGATCAGCTGCGCTGGGATTCGCAATCCTACGCCGATGCTGCATCGCCCGTACGCACACCCGCCCTGGATCGCATCGCTTCAGAAGGAGTGCGCGTGCGCTTTTCATGGTCCTCTACGCCCACTTGCACCCCCGCTCGTGCGGCTCTGCTGACCGGCCGGCGTCCTTGGGGCCACGGCATGCTCGGGTATGGTGACGTCGCCGAGCACTACCCGCTCGTCTTCCCGCAGTTGCTGCGGGACGCGGGCTACATCACCGCGTCGCTGGGAAAGGATCACTTTGGGTGGAACGCCACGTCCGACTCAGGCATTGCGCACGGGTACGACCGCACCGTGCTGTACGATGGGCTGGGCCGTTGGGACCCGTCGGCGAGACCATGGCCATGGAACGGCGAGTACGACGACTACGACCGTTGGTTTGCCCAGCAGATGCCTGGACAGGACCCATCCGCCACGCTTGACCCGCTGGACGGTGATGGTTGGAACGGTTGGCATGGCAAGGCCTTTGTGTACGAGGAGCGACTGCATCCGACCGCATGGCTCGGCGCTCAGGCTGTCGCCTTCCTCAAGGCGCATGACCCGTCTGGCCAGCCTTTCCTGCTCAAGGTGTCCTTCCACCGCCCTCATTCGCCCTACGACCCGCCGCAACGCCTGCTTGACCAAGTGCCCACGACGGCGCTGCGCCCGATGGTGCGGTGCGCGACCTTCAGCGGCGCAAGCGTCCACGGCGCGATCTCCAGCGGTGCGAGCAGCTGCTGGAGCACTCGGTTTCGAGGCAATGCGAGCCTCGGCGACCCTCCTGGGTGTGAAGTCTCCGCGGACGCGTGGTGTGGCGCCATGCCGGAGGAGGAGGCGACGTTGGGCCGGCGCTGAGTCTGATTGCATGCTGATTGCCTCCCTCATCAGGTGTGGCGCCATGCCGGAGGAGGAGGCGGCGTTGGGCCGGCGCTGAGTCTGATTGCATGCTGATTGCCTCCCTCATCAGGTGTG
>ENA-UOXK01002410-UOXK01002410.1-mixed-culture-metagenome-genome-assembly--contig:-NODE-2410-length-10789-cov-78.459475_pt1 | contig 10789 bp, 6 predicted proteins | sample MGYA00238160_ERZ761638 | MGnify/ENA primary metagenome ERZ761638 (study PRJEB28912, sample SAMN08777098) | mixed culture metagenome | isolation source: Freshwater growth medium | place: USA...
GCGCGCATTCTGATCCTGGTCAGCGGCTCCGCCGCGTTTGTCGTGCCCCACCCTCCTCAGACCCGTACTGTCTAGAATAGGGGACTCAGAGCTCGGCCTCACAAGGCCAGCTCTCGGGGCTGATTATTACTTAACATCCCTAACAAGTGTGATGCACAGAGAAGACGCATCCGGTCTCGTGAAGTGTGAAGATTGGATCATACGCCTAGTAGGAAGGTGCTGAGAAGTCTGAGATACTGATTCTGTTTCACTTTGGAGGACTGGACGACAACGGACAAGCACTCGCTGCCGCCGCCAGCCCATGCGCCAGCCGCGGCGAGTGCTTCGAGTGCACACGGTTCCTTGACCGATCAACCGAGCAGGGATGCCGCCCGGACTGCTCGGTGCAGCAGCGGCAGCTCAAGCGGCAAGCTGGCGCGGCCATCATCCTATCCTACCCTGATCCGGCTATCGGCACTCCGACTCGTTCTGTGGTCGATGAACTTTGACGGCGTCGGGTAAGAAGCGGCTGATTCGCAGATGCTCGCCGTGGACGACTCGCAGGTCCAGGTGCCCGGTAGGTGCCCGTGCCCGCACGGCGCACTGCAATTGAGAGATGTACTCAGACTTGTACAGAAGCTGAGCTAAGGAGCGAATGGTTAGAATGGGCAATGGGGTAGCGTAGACGGCTCATGGTATAAGCCGATCAGGGCGACGAAAAATAGGGCGACGGAAGGGACGTATGATGGCGTCCATGTAGCGCGCGTTGGTATGCGTGACAAAGTCGGCCCACAGTGACAAACACAGTGCATCACCGAGGGTGGCACGCACTTGCTTGACAATGCGCATAAGCGCAGCCCGCTCCAGCGCTGCTGTGCGCGCTTGCGCACCTTCATGGCAAATTTGACCCGGAGGGCGGGTTGGTACGCCGCAGGCCGTGGCCGTGCGCCGCGGGCTGCGATCGTGCCATGGCTTAGGGGGGCAAGCCGTCACAGCTCGATCGCGAGTCCGGGCTTGGCGGGCGGCGGCACGGAGGGCACCCCCGGTGCGGGCGGCGGCACGGAGGGCACCCCCGGTGTCGTCGTTGAGCTCGACATGAGCTGCAGAGTACGTTGGAAGACTCGCTTCAGTCGGAAGAAGTGTTCGCTCGCGTTCAGAAAGCACCCTATTGAAAACGCCTTTTAAGGCAGCTTCCAAATTAGGAAATAACTTCACAGAACCCAAAACAGCGATCCACACATGTTCACAGTGCTCTCACAATCATTTTCTACAGCTCCAACACATATCCACTCCGGCCCCTCACCGCATCTTGCACCGCTTTTTTTCCTGCATCTCCCATGTTGCTGTTGTACTGGAGGTTGAGCTTGGTCAGGACCGCGTTGACCTTCAGCGCCTCCGCGATCGCCTTGGCACCGTCGTCGCCGATGCGACCGGAAAACAAGGCGCCAGCCAAATCCAGGCTGGTCAACACCGCGTTGACCTTCAGCGCCTCCGCGATCGCCTTGGCACCCTCATCCGGGATGTTGTTGCCCCCGAGCCAGAGCTCGGTCACCACCGCGTTGACCTTCAGCGCCTCCGCGATCGCCTTGGCTCCGTCGTCGCGGATGGAGTTGGCCTGGAGGTCCACCGAGGTCAACACCGCGTTGACCTTCAGTGCCTCCGCGATTGCCTTGGCACCCTCATCCCCGATGCTGTTGTTCGAGAGGAAGAGGGTGGTCACCACCGCCATGAACTTCAGGTCAGACGCGATGAGGATGGCGTCGGCGGGTCGGAGGTTCTGGCCTGAGAAATAGGCCAAACTCTGGTCACGCGTCATGCCCGAGAGCATGATGCCCTTCTCCGCGCCGATCTTGGCGAGCATCGTGGCCGACTTAACGTCGAGGCTGTTCTTGAGCAAGTTGCAATTCTTGAGCACCACCGACATAGCAGGGAAGAAATAGGCAACGAGCATGGCTGCAGCCACTTGGAGCCCGGACAAGTTGAGCACCGTGACGCCGCCCTCGCGCAGTTGCTGCACTGGGAAACCGCAAACGATTCCCGAGCCCGCACAGGCAACAGCTGCGATCGTCAGTTCCAACGGCGGCTCTCCTTCGCCTGAGATGCAATGCATCCTTTTGAGAGCATCCTTAGCTGTCCCATGTAGAAATGAAGGGCGGCGCGTGTCCCAAGCCCCGTTTTGCAGATCCGCGGCCCGAACAGCGGCCACGTCCACCACATAGCCGTAGCCATGGAGGCGCGCAAGCCCAGGCAGCATCCGCCCCGCTACGGCCGCGTCCCCGGGCCGGCCGGCCTCGATCAGCTGCTCCACGTCAAGGTCGGTGATCTGATCCAGACGTGTGGGTACTGGCTGCCCGTCGCGGCGGCACAGGCGCGAGCAGAGGACACGTTGCGCCAGCGCCCGCCAAGATCGAGTCACGCCCTTGAGCTCGGCCAACGTGGCCACGTCCACCAGGCCCAGAGCAGCCTCCATGGCGTCCGCCGAGAACGAGGGCTGCTGCAGCGGCTCGGGCGGTAACGTGGAGCTGGCCGGCTGCTGCGGCGCCTCAACGTCTTCCGGTACAAATGCCGGCTCGGCGTTTGGCGGCGCGTGCTTCTCAGCGCTGCCAAAGTCACCACCCGCGCCGATCAGCGCGCAGAGTTCGGGGGCGCGCTTGCCGTTGAGTCGGGAGGCGATCGCGCGCTGGATGTGCTTGAGCGCCACCACGGGGGCGTCGAGATAGAGGGCGTCCTCGATGAGCTGGATCAGCTGCACGACCGAATGCTCGTCAGAGCTCGGCCACGTGTAGTCTGGGTCGTTCAGCTTGCACACCATCTGAAGCGTCGAGGCCATGATCGTGGGCATGGGATAGATGCCATCCTCGGAGGTGGCGAGATCCATCAGATCCTTCAAGGTGCCCATGAGTCGGGCTGCGTCGCGCGACAACGTGACCTCCTCTCCGTCTCGCGCTCGCACGCGTATTTGCTCCTCGTGCTTGGCCTCCTTCGCCGTGGGCGCCTCCTCCGTCTCCTCAGCCGACGATGCACGCATCTTCCTCCAGATCACACACTCTTGAACACACACTCTTCACACTTGAATTTCCCGGTGGAAAGCCCAAGAAGGCTCGAATGCGAACGTCGAAACGGCGTCCCGTCGTTTCAAATTCAGCCACAAGTTTCGTCGAGGAACGTCACGCTGCTCACTCGCGCGTTGTTCACTGGAATCCTGTGACCATCGCGCCTGGGGACAATGCTTGCTCTGTGGGTTTTCTACAGGCTCGTTCACGCGCCACTCCAAGACGCACCTCCGGCGGCGTGGTGTGGCGCGGCCATGGTGGCCAAGCAGGTGGTAGAGTACGCTGTGGCGTTCCGCAAATTGATATGGCGCCATCGGCATGCAAGCACGGCTGGTGCCGCGCTCGCACTGTACGCGCTTTCGAGTATGGCGTGGACCGAATGGGGTCAGTACTACTTTTGCGTGTGCCCATCGCCGATCAGCAAGCACCTGGACACGAATGCTGTGCGCTTCACAGTGATGCTCACGCTCAACGACGGCTACGTCGATTTCTTCCACGCGTGGTTCGCGCAGTACAAGAGGCTCGGGCTGCCCTACGAAGTGCTCGTCGTCGCCGAGGACGACAAAGCTTTGAAGCGTTTGCAGCAAAAGTACCCATCGGAGCCATTGGTGCTCGTCGAGCGCGGCCACATCAACAGCTCCACCGTCGAGTCAGGCTTCAACAGCCTTGCGTACAAGCAAATGATGGCGGCGCGCGCCACGCACATGCTGCGCCATCTGACAGTCGGCAAGAACCTCCTCTTTGCCGACGTCGATGCCTTTTGGGTCTCCGACCCGCTGCAACACTTTTCTCCCGAGTTCGACATGTGGATGCCGGTGGAGAAACCTGCCCTGTGGCCCTTTCGCACGCACAATTACCACAACGCGGGCTTCATGGGCGTGCTCAGCAACACACGCACGATCGGGCTCATCAAGTCCTGGGAGCGCGAACTCATTCGCCTTGGGGCGAGTCGCAACCAACGTGTGCTGCACGATTTGCTCGTCCAGAGCGATGGGGAGCCGAACGCCGTGCACCTGCAGTCGCTGCCGCACCTGCGCTTCCCAAGCGGGCACACGTACTTTGAGCACGGCTGTAAGGGCGACGCCGTCATCGTGCACGTCAACAGCATATTCCGAGGCCACGCACAGAAGCAGCAGGCCTTACGCGCTGAGGGTCTTTGGACGGACCAAAATTATGAAGGCTCAAGGGTGCGTTGAGAATACAAGTACGCACGCTTGCTCGTGTTGTAGCTGTAGGACCGAACTGTCTGCAGTACATTGTGGGCGGCCGAGTGTTCACACAGCGCACGTCTTCACAGTTTCCCGTCCTTCACGGGTGACGTCCTTCGCGCCTGACGTCGACGGCGCTCCCCACGCAGCGATGGAGCCTCTCACCGCTTCCGAAACCTGGGAGGCGACCTGCGGCTCGGATACCCCCGCGCTGCGTGAGGCGCTCGCCTCCGCCGAGCGCGAGGCGGCCTCGCTGCAGCGCACGGCGGAGAAAATCCTCGCGCTCGCGCAAAAGTCGATCAAGGCATCGGAGGCGGCGACGCTGGCGCGCAAGGAGCTCGGGGACGCACTCGCCGCGGCTGGCGGCGAAGCATTCGCGCACGCGGACCTTAGCGTTGCGGCCGCCACCGAGGCCAGCGCCGAGGGCTCGACGCCCATCCTCAACTCGAGCAGTCTCGCAGAGATCTTTTCTCAGTTGGAGGTGGCGGAGTCGATGCAATGCCGGCAGGTCACCTCGCTGCTCATCGAGCCGCTGACGGCGATGCTCGAAGACCCACGCGGCCTCGCCTCCTTGCCACGCCTCTCCTCTACGTACAGCTCGCTCTCGCATGACTTTTACGAGTCACTCAATGAGTTTCTTGCGCTCGAAGACGACCGGTCGGCCATGGCGGTCAGGGCGCATGCGAAGACCACGGCCAAGGCGACCGCGCAGGCGGGTGCCGCCGCGCTCAGCGCGGCCAAGTCGCGCCTGGGCGCGGGCATCTCCATCTTCGGCAAGAAGCTCAACGCCCAGTTTGGCAAATCACTCGAGGAGCTCTCCTCGGCAGTCATTGGCGATACGGGCGCGCCGCCACCCCCGCCGCCGCCGCCCGCCGACGCCGCCCCCCCGGCCGTGGGCGGCGCCGAGGGCCGCTCCTTCTCCGCCTCGACGGACGACGCGGCCTCGAGCGCGGGCGACTCGCAGGGCACCCCGAGCTCGATGGCAGAACTTCGCTCTGGCTCGGCGACCCTGCACGACACTCAGGCGGCAGTCCTGCGCCATCAGCTGGGACTCCTCAAGACACGTCACACGTTCCAGGCACGGCTGCTGGAGACGCGGCGCGCCGCGCGCATTGCGCTCGCCCGGACCTTGGTCGACTACTTTTACGCCAACTTCGCGAGCACGCTCCAGGAGCAGAAGATTCTCGAACGCCATGAGCTCTCCATCCGGGCGATGCAGAGCCAGGCGGAGGTGGCGGGCCAGGGGCTCGAGGACGTGCGTGCCCAGATCCGCGAGGTGGTCGTCCCACTGAAGGCGCTCGTCGAGTCGCTCTCGATGCCGCCCGCCGAGATGGCCGTGCCGCGTACGCTGCTGCAGGCATTCACCTCACCGCTCCTCGCCGGCGCGGACGCGCCCGCGGCGGTCGCGCCGTCCGAGGCGGCGGTCAAGGAAGGCATCCTCTTCGTGCAGCAGGGCCTCCTCCGCCAATGGAAGCGGTGCTGGTGCGTCATCGCCAACGGTACGCTCACCATCGATCGCCTGCCCTCGCGCCACACTGCCGGTGAGGACTTGTCCACCAAGAAGGAGAAGCTCAAGGTGGCCGAGCTGCAGCTCGTGCTGTGCAACGTCAAGCCGATCCGCAAGGGGACGGGATTCCATCTCGAGCTGCGCTCTCCGAATGAGCTCATCCAGCTGCAGGCGCTCTCGCAGCGTACGATGACCGATTGGGCCGACGCGATCAACGCCGCCGTGGCAGCCGCCTTTGGAGCAGCGCCCTCCGCACCGGGGCGCAAGACGACGAATCGCTCAGCCGCTCTCGAAGAATTCCTGAGCAGCGGGCTCAAGTGCGCGGACTGCGGCGCGGCGGCGCCCGAATGGGTCAGCATCAATTTGGGCGTGGTCATCTGTCTCGAATGTGCGGGCTGCCACCGCTCTCTGGGAGTACACGTGAGCAAGGTGCGCTCCCTGGTGCTTGATTCGATGGATGAGCCGCTCGTGAACCTCATCAGCCACCTGCACACGGCCACGCTGCCGCCGCCGCTACCGGCTGCCGATGGTGCTGCGAGCGTGCCGCCGCCCGCCGGCCCGAATGGCGTCTGGCAGCCCGCACTGCCGGCGAGCGTGCGCGTACCTGCGACCTCGGACGGGCCCGACGGGCCAGGGCCGCGCACCTACCGTGAGGTCTTCATCCGTCTCAAGTACGAGCTTAAGGAGTTTGTGGTCCCCAAGCACCGTCTGCTCCCAGCCGGCACGCTCGTCGCCGACGCCTCCCCGGACGCGCTGGCGCAGGCGCTCACGGCGGCCTTGTACGCTGCGTGCGAGGCAGACCAACCGCTGCAGCTGCTGCGGCTCCTTGCAGCCGGTGTGAATGTGAATGCGCCGCCGCCTGCCGCGGTGTCGGCCGAGGCCAAGGCCGCCCGAGCGCCGGCGCCGGCGACCGAGCCGGCGACTGAGGTGGTCGGGGGCGAGGCGCCGGGCATCCCGCCGCCACCGGAGCTGCCGCCCGCGGAGATGCTCCTCGAGCACTGCAAGCGGCGCAAGGCACTGCTCTGCGCACAGCTCCTCGTCCAGCAGGGCATCGGCCTTCCGCCGCCGCCGCTGCCCCCAGCGCCGCCGTCGCCTGCTGGACCACCGCCTGCAGCACCGCCAATGGTGCGGCGCGGAACTGCCGGTTCGTCCACGTGGCAGCCCGCGCAGATGGCGGAAGGCGCTCCCCAACCCAGAGGCGCGGCCTTTGACGATGGGGACATCGCTCTGACCGAGATGACGGAGGCAGCTGCCGAGGCCCTCAACTCCGCCGCCGCCGCGGCGCGTGAACAAGTGGGCGCCTTCGCGACCAGCCTGAGCTTCGGCTTCTCCGCCTTCTCTGCCGCCGTCGCGTCGGTCATCGTCGAGGCGGAGGAGGGAGACGAGCCCAAACCCAAGCGCAGCCCTGAACGGTTGCCCCAGCCGCTAGCTCCGCTATACGAAGCGCCGCCACCGCCGCCGCCGCCACCGCCGCCGCCGCCGCCGCCGCCGCCGCCGCCGCCGCCACCGCCGCCGCCGCCGCCGCCGGCGCCCTCGCAGCCTGTCTTGCCTGTTCCGCTTACGCCGCCGCCGCCTCCGCGCCGCCGCCCATCAGTTGAAGTGATCGAGATCGCCGCGTCGCCATCTTCGGAGCAACCCGCATCCGCGCCGGCGGCGCCCCCGCCGCCACCGCCGCCGGCGCCCCCACCGCCTCCACCGCCGGCGCCGCCGCCGGTGGCGGAGCCCGCCGTGGTGGAGCCCGCCGCTGTGGAAGCTGTGGAAGCTGTGGAAGCTGTGGAAGCTGTGGAAGCGGTGGAAGCGGTGGAAGCGGTGGAAGCGGTGGAAGCGGAGCCAGCTGCCGCGGAGCCAGCTGTGGAGCCAGCTGCTGCGGAACCAGCCGAGGAGAAGGCCGAGCTCGAGGCTTCATAGCCTCGCCAAAGGGCAGGGTCCCGAGGGCGCGTGCGAATAGGTGGGGGCGACGTCTGTACGTCGCTGCGTCCGAGGCGGACGTGTATGGTGGGGCGTCGACAGCAAGCCTAGGATGCACAGGGAATGAAGAGCGAAGTGCCACGCCTCGGCTCGTACTCCCAACAATGGCGCACTACGTTAGCGATTCCGGCATCGTTCGCGGATTCGACGTGCACGGGGCCACGGCGAACGGGCGCGCACTCGGCACAGTTCGGAGCTTTCCGGGTTGAGTTCGCCGGTGTATGTCCGGTCGTGTCTGTGTTCTCTGTTATCTCCCCGGTGTTGGCCCTGTATCGTTTACGGTTCGGTATGTCCGGTATGGTGTGGGACAGTCTGTGCGCGCGGTGGCGGAGAGAATAGAGAGTGTCCTCATATGCCTTTTATTTCGTTATGCGCCGGCTTATTCTCCCAGGCTTCAGCCTGTAGGCTCACGCGACGCCCCTTGCCCCACTCGTCCGCTCACTTACGAACATGCGTACGAAGCGGGTGAGGTTGAAATGGAAATCCGAGTCGTTGGCTGTTTGCTCTTCTCCCTTAAAACCGCCAGGTACGGCTCATCAGCGAGCTTCAGGACAGCTCCTCCTTGCGGTGGACCAGCGCTGACAAGCATGCTACTCGAGGTAGAAGTGCGCAACTGGTGCTGCGCACTCGCCGGCCTCTGGAGCTGCGCAATCGCCGGCCTCACCTTGGTCGAGGCTGCGCCATAGTTCACTCGTGGCTGTGGCTTGCGCTGCCGCACCACTGGAGCCGACGATGGCCGATTGAGACTCTGCCTGAAAGCTTCACCAGTGCTACCGCTGCTTGCCAATGTTGGTGGTGCGCGGTATGCGGGCGGAATCAAGGCTGCCACAATGTGATGTGGAGCAAGCTCCAACGGAGGGATCTGAGGAGGCGCCGTCTTTGGCAGGAGGTCCTGCACGGCGTCAGGTGGTTGGCCGCCAACGCCGAACTGCGGAGCGGCACGATGACTCGCCGGCGCAGACCGTGTTGGCTCGATTCGCGTACTGATCCGGCTCTCATCTAGGCCTCGACCCAGGAGAATCGCCTGACCACGACGCTGCCCAATCGGACGGGCTCGAAAGGCGGCCATACTCGGAGGTGCCCGTTGGTCGTACCAGCGCTGTGTAAATAGATGTTCGAGTTGCGGCGCCTGCCCCCTGAGGTGAATAGGGTTGGGTGCGTAGCGGCCACGCATCTGGTACAGGTGCTGCACCGTCGGCCCGATAGTCTGCGGGGCCATTGACAACGGCGGCTCTGTCTGGGTACTGTTTGCATCATGAAGCGATTCGCTGCCAATGGTCCGGACGCTGTAGTAGCGTGCGGGTGGGACTGCAACACGCTGCTGTGGGAGCTGTCGTGGAGCTGGTTGCGGTGCAGCAGCAGGCAGCTCTGCTGTTGCGCGTGGAGTTGTGCGCGGAGATGACGGTGGTGCAGTCGATGGCAATATATGGGTGCTTACAAGTAAGGAATCGTTGTTGAGGCCAGGCTCGCAATTCCGCTGTCGCTCCTCCATAGAAGTACGGGGATCCACGCCACGATGTGCGTGGTCTATCCTGTATGTGCGCAGTTGCGCGCGAGCGAACGGCTCGATTGACGATTCGGGCGGATATGAGGACGTACCGGTAAAAAGACACCAAGATCGATGAGTTCTACAGTAGAGGGTTTTTGTTCTCTACATAGCAGACCCGCTAGATGACGCACCTCATCACGACGAGGCTAGCGCCCCTAGCCCCACACGGGCGTCGAGCGCGCCGCCGAGTGCGCGCTGCTGATACGCTGGGGGACCAGTGGTCTGAATGACGAACGAGCTGTAAGTGAAACAAACTCGAAACTGTAACTGACGACTCGTCGGCGGAAAACCGCTGACCTCGAGAGCTCGGCTGTCAGTTGAGACTCTACGTTTAACGCTATCCATTGTTATAGTCTTGATATTACTTGTTCGGACACGCGGCGAGCTCTTCGTTCCTATCCGCTATCCGGCCGCATGTAAGATGTATCGACTCTCACGTCATCTCTCAAATGACGTCTCAATAAATGACGCGACAATTGAGCTCAATTCTATGCTAGCTTAGGAGCGTTCCAGGTGCACTCTTCTCACGCTCTTCGCTCGGCCTATTCGTCGACTTCATCCTCGTCAGACCCATAATCTCCCATCCCTGGCAACATTGCAATCGCAGTTGCAGCATGAGTCGCAGTGGCCGCTGCTCCAGACGCAACAGTGCTGGCTGCTGAAACTGCGCATGTGCTGCAGCTGCCCCCGCCCGGTGCCGTGCCGCCCGTTACGGCACTGCCGCTACAAGCGCATGCAGCCGGCCCCGGCTGCGTTTTCACCACCCTCAGCGCCCCGGTGGGCTTTGTGGGCAGCTTTCGCTTCTCCGCACGGGCGCGTCCCTCCCAGATGCTCGGCACAGGCGGGGCGATGGAGACGGCCGGCTTGGCGACCGTTTGTTGCGCTGCGCGCGCCAGCCTATAGAACTCGGCGCCCTCCTGGTGCAGCCGTGCCGACTCTTGCTGCTGCTCGAACTGGCGCTGACGCCGCTCGTCCTCAAAGGCGGCATCGTCGTCGTCGAGCTTCCAATGATCCCTGAGTCGCAGCACAAGAGTGGCAGCGGGTGAGGCGAGCCTTGAGGGCGGTCGAAAATGCATGTCGCAGCGGCCGCGAGGGCGCACATCTGATTCTTGAAGGCATTTCGATGCTCAAACTCCTCCTGCTTGGCATCCTTTTGCGCCTTCAGTCGCTCATAGAGGGAGCGTTTGTCGTCCGGATCGAATTCGGACGCCTCTGCGGGCGCGGGCGCCGCTTCGTCAGCGCCCGCTTCGAGTTGCTCGATCGTGTACTTACCGCCAGAGGCGAAGCGAGAGCTGATTGCAGCGTCGGAAGCCTGCACGGATAATCGGAAGACGTCGGCTGCCGGTCGCTGCTCGGCCGCGTCGACCGTTTTAGCGTGGAACGGGTTGTAGGACATGCTCGTGGGCTAGGTAAGGGCAGGCTCCCTTCTATTACGATCCCATCGGCGACCCTCGTCGACCGCGCAAATACGGTTTCTTCTGTGTCAGATTTGTCTTCTCGCCGAGGAGCTCGGTAACAAGGAAGG
>ENA-UOXK01002421-UOXK01002421.1-mixed-culture-metagenome-genome-assembly--contig:-NODE-2421-length-10748-cov-69.721687_pt1 | contig 10748 bp, 7 predicted proteins | sample MGYA00238160_ERZ761638 | MGnify/ENA primary metagenome ERZ761638 (study PRJEB28912, sample SAMN08777098) | mixed culture metagenome | isolation source: Freshwater growth medium | place: USA...
CTGCTGGGCCGCCAGCTGTGTGCCCGAGGGTGGGCCGGCCAGGGGAAGAGCTGCACCGTCCGTCTGCTGGGCCGCTAGCTGTGTGCCCGAGGGTGGCATCAGGGTCAGTGGTTCTGGCATGGGCTGAAAGTATGTGAGAGCCAGGTTCTTCAAGTCAATGAGCTGGTCGAGCTGCACGGCAGCAGTCCTCGCCCTCTTCATCTCCTTTGCGCGCCCCTGTAGCTGTTGCAAGGTAGGCACACCTGCGAGGAGGAACGCACGTAGGATACATAAGAGATACATGCGGGATACATGCGGGATACATGCGGGATACATGTATCTGCAGCGGTTCGAGGATACATGGAGGATACATGCGGGATACATGAGGAATACATAATGAGATACATGTATCTCAAATGTATCCGGAGAGGTACGTATCTCAGATACAAGATACATGCGGGATACATGCGGGATACATGTATCCTCAGAGGTCGTCGAGATACATGAGGGATACATGCGGGATACATGCGGGATACATGCGGGATACATGAATCTCAAATGCATCCGGAGAGAGATGTATCTGATATGAAGGCGACATGCGGGATACATGAAGGATTCATTCGGGATACATGCGAGATACATGTATCCTCAGTGGCAATCAAAATACAATCGAGATACATTCAGGATCCATGCAAGATACATGATAAGACATGCGGGATACATGCGGGATACATGCGGGAAACGTGTCTCGGGGGGTTGGGGGAATGTATGGATGCCATCATGGAGAGCAGCGCACCCATCAGGCCACCCATGTCAGCCTTGTGCAGAAGTGGGTCTGCTCCAGCACCCTCCAGCTCTTCTATCTTCTGCTTTGTCATGGCCACCCTTATCCCTGCTGGTTTACCGCCCTGGTCGAGCGCGAAGCGCACCAACTTCTCCTGCTGCACTGTAAGGGTTGAGTTGGCCCTCTTTCTCTCCTTTGGAATTACTTCATGGGACCCTCTGCCCTGGATCATGTAAACATCATTGACTTTGACCACCCTCAGCTCACGCTTGCAGTCTTCATGCCCATTGCACTGAAAGTTGGATCTGGTGCGGCCATCACCTGGTTGAGTCACATGCCATTTCCACATCCCTCCTTCTAGGGTCTTGAGCAGTGTTTGGCCTTCCTTCATACTCCCCAGGTCTCGTGCGTTTACTGGAAGCCACACTTTGGAGGAGTCGGAGCGCGGCGTGGGTCGCATCATAATGTCTGAGGAGCGCGGAACGCCAAGCAATTCGCGGTCTCGCGCGCTCAGAGATACAGAAACTTTTTGTTCAGGATCCGTCGGCGCTATGACAAGTTTGGCGCGAGATACACGCGATTCCATGGCCTCCACTCCCTCCGTGGTTGCCCAGGAGCTCGCCGAAGTCAGGGACCTGAAGGCGCTCGCTGAGGAGTGTGGCTGGGACGACAACAGCAAGGAGTACAAGGACAGGATGGCAAGCATCAACAAGAAGTACAAGGCCCTGATGAAGATGGGCAGCATGACTGTCAGCATGCAGGGGGGGTCATCTTCTGCTATAAAGCAGACCAAGCAGAACTTCATCTGGGTAGATTCGGCGACGAGGGACGCCGGCGACATGGAAGAGGCGGTGGGGCTGCTCCCCGAGGTCTTCGGCGAGGGCAAATACGGCACTTCTGGCGTCAACTCCCGTGGCGGAAAGCAAAAATACAAGGGGGAGGAGTGCGTGTGGAAGCGCGTGTCCAAGGATGGCAAGCACTACCGCATCTTCCAGCACTCCACCGGCTACTTCTACCAGAAGGGCTTCCTGCCCTCCGACACCGAGGAGCAAGATGAGGAGCAGGAGAAAGAGGAGGACAAGGACAGCGCCGACGAGGGCGACGGCGATGAAGTCGAGGAGAAAGGAGAAGAAGAAGCATCTGAGCCCCCAGCCAAGAAGCCAAAGAAGGGAGGCAAGGATGCTAAGGCACCTGCCAAGGTACCTAAGGCAGCTAAGGACGCGCCCAAGCCGTCGCCGCCCAAGCGCGTGTCCAAGCGCAGCAACAAGTAGGGCTCGAGATACGTATCCTCAAATGTATCCCTATGTATCCGACATGTATCGTGAGTGTATCTTGTGTGCCATGTATCTGAGGGTTAAGATACATTGTATCCTAAATGTATCCTAAATGTATCCTAAATGTATCTTAAAGAAGGATACATATCCCTTGTTAAGATACATTTCCAAAGATGCCAAAGTCACAGATACAGTTGTATCCTGATGTATCTCGATGTATCTTGATGCACATGTACGGGAAACGTCAAGATACGATCAAGATACATGGAGGATACATCAGAATACATCAGGATACGTATCCGATAGGAAACTACCCCCAAAAATGATAGGAAACCCCACGTGACCCGCCTCCGCTGCCCGGCTCTCTCGGTCAATACAAGTACCGGTACATCTCCCTGTGGAGAATTCGCCCGCTGCCGCGAGAGCGGGGGGCGCCGATGTTGTCGTGCGAAAGAGTGAGTCTCCGGGATTGAGCAGCGAGGACCTAGATTTTGGTCTAAGTTATCTAATTTATTCTCACCCTTATCGGAATCCCACAGGCTCAGCTCCACCCAAGCGCCAAGTCTCGGCGAGCGAGATCTTCTCCCTGTGCACATTCGCGCAAGTATCGTTGCCCACATGGAGGGCGCACCACATCCACGGCCGGCCGGGCGAGCAGTGACCAGCACGGCAGCCCCTTGGATAGCTGGCTGCCCAGCCCGTTGCGTGGCAGATATCGCCGCACCGAAGACTTGTATTCGATTCACAGCGGTGCATGTGCACGTACGCGCGTGCTGCACGCATACGCGCCAGCAGCAGCGATGCCCACTTGCCGCCCTTCCAATGCACGACCATCGAGAAATTATTCATCTCGAACCCGTAGCTGTCGAAAAAGGAGTTCACTGGCATGCCGATGGCGACGATTGTGCGCGAAGCATTCGGCGGCAGCAGACCGACGAGGGCAAACCCCATCCACGCGTCCTCATACACGGGCGTCTTCCGATGCGCCAAGTTCGCCAGTCTGACTGCGCGCACGTGCTCGATCGCGAGCTCACTTGAGGCGAGGGAACGCGCGAGCGCTTGCGAGAGGCCTTGGAGCGATCCAGTGGCAAAGGGAAAGGGCCCAGTACAATTTCGACGGCGCGCCGGTGCACATTCCATCGACCACCGGTGATAGGAGGCTTCTGAAGGGCTAAATGTGCTGGCGATGTGAGTGTACTGCGCTGCGTCGTACGCGGTCCAAAAGAACCGTCCAAAATACGTCATCGCTTCGGGATCCTGGACGAATGGCATGAGCCGAAGTTGCAACACAAGCTCCGGAATGACCACGAATGCATCGTCATCACATTTGATGAGAGCCCCAGCCAAGTTGTGCGGTGCTGTTTGCGTGGCGTACCGGAGCCAGGCATACGTCGTATATAGAGGACTGGTCGAACGTTCCAGCGTTCCGCGTGTCGGCATCCACAGTTCATCTCCGACCTCACGAACCTGCGTATCGGTGCCGTTGAACGCGATGACGAAGCGCACGATGATCGTGCCGTCCTTGATTGCGGAGTAACGCATCCAGGTTAGGCGTGATGCATTCCGTCGATAACCGTACACAGCAGACGAAAGGATGCCGAGCGACGCTAATGGTCGGTCTGACATCGCCATTTTCACACCATTCCCCATTCACAGTCGCTGGCGATGGGACACGTTTTACCCGAGTCGAACCTAGCTCTTTTCCGGAACTGCATGCGCATGCAAATCTTAAATTTTCTTCTTAACACGATGTACGCCGTAGTGGCTGTGGCACGTGGTAGGTTGCATAGTGGTTGCATTTGTCGCGTCGGCTGCCATTTCCCGTCAGGATCCTATAGCGGGACCTCCGATGGACGCAGGTGTGCACACGCCGCCGAGCGCAGGTAGGTCCGTGGTAGGTGTGCGCCACCAGAGGCAGAAGGACGACGAAGAAGGTTGCCGTGCAAATCCTTGTGCCACCGTGCTGTCGAGGCTACCCTGCGGTGCCAGACGCTTCTAGCTGCGCCAGTGCCAGAAATAGCTTGCGAACAGCCAGAAGCGTGTAACACCACTGTTCGGGCAGCTGCTCGAGCCGAGCCGATCTGCCAAGTGCAGGGCGAGCTCGGCAAACTAGGTGCTGGGCGCATGGAGCGGGCCGCCGCGCGCGTAGAGGAGGGTGGGCTGTCAGGCGAGCGATGCTGAGCGGTCTCCGTCACCGGCGGCGGTGATAGGAGTTGCTGGCGACGATACGAGAGCGCGTCGCCCGCGTCCCGAACCGGTGAGCTTTGGTCTGGCCTCAGCAGATAGTTTTCAGCGTGTTGGAAGTATAAGCTTTGAGCCACCGAGTCGCTCTGTCGTGGGGAGCGTGGAGCATCCAGCGGAGCACCGTCAAGCTCTCGCCAACCAGGCGGAGGTCGCCCACTCCGCGCGCGTGCCGCCCGCAGCTGGAGCTCCACAGACAACCATGCCGACGTCCGACTCTCGACCGATTGCGGCTTGCGCGCAGGGGAGCTCTCTCGTGGCCGCTCATGCGCATAGAAACGCGGGCGGTAGATGAGCTCACGCTTCGACTCACGCTTGGGTGGGCTTGAGGATGGACTCGTGTGAGAGGTGTGAGAATTGGGGTGGATTCGGCGTTGGAGACTGGCAATGGGCTCGTCTGGTGAAGGAGTCGGCGCCGGCCGCCGAGTCGGCAACGAACGCAGTCGAATTGGTCTTCGATCGATGATTGTCTTGCCGGGCATGTCCACCTTATCGAGCCACAGCTGAAGCTCGCCGATGGAGATCATCCCACCGCGGTCGCGGTCAATCTTCTCAAACGCCTGCAGCATCACATCTTTCATCTGCCCATACCAAAGCTCCTCGTCCCCGACAAAGTTCTTCATGTTGTTCATGAACTCGGCCTTCGAAAGCATCCCATCGCTCTCAGAGTCCCAAGCCTGTAGCCAGTCGGACGCGTTGAGCCCTCGTTCGACCAAAGACCACCGGATGTGCTCGCGCAAGGACTCGGCGTCCCAGGTCATCCAGGACGGATCAGTGAACGTCGCAGCAGTATCAAAAGCCTTGTCCTCGCTTCCGCTCGTGCGACCTTTGCCTTTTCTTTGGCCTCGGTTGCGGCCTCGGCCGCTGCCTTGGGCGACCCCAGCTGGTTCGTTCGCATCTGTTGGAATGATAGCAGCAGCAACGGGTGCTGCCGAAGCTGCGGCCGCCTCCTTTTGAGTTCGCGCCTGTTGCACGTCCTTGAAGGTCATGCTCATCATCGCGTTTCGGCGCTTGGCCACCTCTGGCAGCTCGCCGCGAAGCCAGGCGCTCACCTCATCCATCGCGATGCTTCCGGATTGGTCGGCGTCGATCTGGTCAAAGATCTCATACGCGACGAATTTGGGCCCTCGAAATCCGAGAGTCATCTCGAACGCGTGCACGAACTCTTGAATGGAGATGGTATTGTCATCGTTCTGGTCGGACTGCCGCAGTATCGTCGCCAGGCTCACATTGTGCTTCAGAAGCATCGCTGTCAGGTTGGACCGAGCGATCTCCGGCTCATGGCCGGTGAAGCTGAAGCGCGTTGTGTCGATCCTTTTTTCACCCGACCCGGTGCTAACCGGATTGTTCGCTTCGACGCTGAGCGCAACGACGAAGCTCTTCATGAGCTCCGACATGCCCATGCCCATGGCAGTCTCAGAGGTGCTGCGCATGATCGTGTCCATGAGCGCCTGAGTTTGAAGGTTGCCATTTTCGTCCCTGGGTAGCTCCGACGCCAGGCTGTCGGCAATGTCGCCAAAGCCCATGTCATCGCACATGCAACGGAACTCGAGAATGTCCAGCGCCGTGTCTTTGGTTCTGTCATACTTCCTGAAGACAGCTTCGAGACCAGAGCCAGTCATTTTGGACGACAAGCTCAAGGTCGACATGAAGAACTCCTGCTTAGAGACACGACCGTCGCCATTGACGTCTGTGATATCGAACAGCCTCTTGAGCTCCTCGCCGCTCCGGCGGCTGACGAATTTCTTGGGCAGCGTGTGCACAAACTCTTCGAAGCTCAGAACGCCGTTGAGATCCTTGTCGGCGCTCTCGAATACCTTGGCCCGGCTGCGCACGAGGTTGCGCGCGTCGTGCGCCGAGGTTTCGAAGTGCCCTCGGCGCACAACCGTGTCTTCGACCCTTGCTTGCATGACGCGTCCGTGCCTGTGCCGGTCGTGTCAAAAGAATCCGTTTCTTCTCCTGGACGTAAGTTCGAATGCATGCGGCTTAGACGAGGAACGGCGTTCTGTGACAGATTCGAACCACACAAAATTCAGGAAAAAGAGACGCTAGCGCATGCGGAGGGCATGCACGTGACCGGACACAGCTGAGAATCCGGGACAAAGCGATCGCCCATGCACAAACGCCATGACACACGCTAAGGCCTAATAGGAGCTCCTATAACCCTAAGCGTATCGTATCACGTATGCGCTGAAATGCGCTGAGCAATCGCCTCGTACCCGTTCAGATCCGCGCCTCTTGAATCCGCGCGGCGAATGAGGAAAACAAATCTGAGAATGGTACACTCAGCTCTCAGACACCGTACACCGGTAGTATGCACTGACCGTCGTGGGACCGTGCGACTCCCACACAATTTTGACTCGCATCCCCGGCGCACTCAATGCCGTATGCGTGTGCCGTTGACGATCTCGCCGTCGCCTACTCGCACCGAGGTGAATTTGGAGAGGTCTGCATCGAACCACACGTGATGCGCCGCGCCCGAGAAGTCGACGAACAGGCACTCATTTGGCGGCGCACACCAGGGCAAGCCCTTCGGTTTAGGAGCGATCCCCCACTTACCCTCGCCCCACGGCGTCTTGAGGACTCCTGCGAGCAGAGCAATGCGCGCGTGCATGCAGAGCGCGTAAGCCAGGGCGCTCGCATGATGAGGAGCTGCTGCGCATGCGAGTGCATTGGTCAGAGAGGCAGTGCCACATCCGTGCCATACAACCATTAGAAGATCGTCCAGTGCTCACCCGCGTCATTGAAGATCAGCGACTTGATGCCAGACCAAAGCCATTCCGTGCCACGCACGGCTTTGGCGAGCTTGGAGCGCGAGATCTCGCTCGACGAGATCGACTCGCGACGCCAGCCGATGGTGCCCATGGCGTTCGTGTCGGGCCATGTCGCGCCCGCCGCCTGAATCGCCGAGTTCCACGCGTTGTGGAGCCACCGGCTGGATGGGTTGGCACCCTCTGGTGGCGGGTCAAGGTCCGGTGGCGGGTAGGCACCACCGTAGTGACGCTTGTCCATGGACCACTCGCCGATGGTGTTGAAGCCCTGCGGCTGGCCGTCGAGCCTGTACTCGATCCCGTACGTATAGTGGAAGATGTAGTACTTTTTATTGAAGTCGTCCGACGTGCGCGCGTATGCATTGGGCTCAATTTGGAAGCCGTCGATGATCTTATGGCGCACACCGAGGGAGGCGGCGGCGATGGAGTATCCCCACATCTCGAGCACCCAGTCCTGGATGAGGCGCGCGGGCATCGGGTCGGCGCGCAGCTCGTACGAGTAGTTGAGCCAGCGCGGCGTCAGCTTCTCGAGGTCGGTGAGCTTGATGATCAGAGGTGATGGGCCCACCGGCTGCAGATCGCGCCAGGTGCAATCGCCCTGCGGGTTGACGAGATCGATGACCTTGGCATGGTGCGGGCCGGCATGCATGTAGCCGAAGGCATGCGCGGCGGCCACCCCTTCACTCGCCAGGTTGGGCAGCGGCTTCATCAGCACGTGGTCAGTCTCGGCGAGCATCACATACTCCTCGGTCACGCGCGCGCGCAGCTCCGGGTTCCGAAAGAACTCCATGACCGAGTGCGGCCGGTTGAGCACGCCAAAGTGGCCGTACTTGGCAAGCACCGCGGGCGTGAGCTGCGCGACGAAGATGGTCGGGATGTACTTCTCGACGCCATCAGACTCCCCATCCTTGGACGGACAGAGCCGCGTGAATGCGGCCATGTCGCTGCAAGGGCCGTCGGCCGCACGCTGCTTCTGCCAGTGAAAGTACATGATGCGCGCCTGCCACTGGTTGTAGATGGTCCCTTGGGCGGTGAGCAGCGTGTGGTACGGCCGCCGGTTGGGGCATTTCGGATCGGCCTTGTGAGCGGCAGCGCTAGCTGCGGTGGCAGCGCCGGCGGCGGCGCTGGCGGCGGTGGTAGTGGTGGTGGTGGTGGCGGCAGCGACGACAGGTTTAGCGTCCAAGAGGCCGAGCTCGTCGGCCACTTGGTCGGCATTGGCATGCTTTTCGTCCGAGGGGTGGGCAATGCCCTCGGCCAACGGAACGGATGGCTTGAGCGGCGCAAGATAGGGCTTGACGACTGGCTCCGGCTCAAAATAGGTCGAGCAGAGCGTCCACCACGCGTATAGCGCGACGAGGTAGCACACGACCTTGAGGAACGAGGACATTTTAGTCGATGCGTCCGCGCCCGCCGCCGCGTCGCCGCGGCCGACGATTTCTTCGAGGCATGTTTTCAGGTGGGAAGTCACGGGTGTGCTCTGTGAGCGGCGTCTTTGGGAAATGAATTACCGAAAGTCTACCAGCACGAGCCAACCCTACACGACCCAAGGGGCTGGGTTACTTTTCCCCTTCTTCGCTAAATACATGAGTGTGAACACCATAGCTACGATCCTAGAGACTCATGCCAAGGTTGTAAAAATTACACCCTGTCCCTGAGGTTATCACAGGTACGCGCTCGACGTTGACGACGGCTCAGGGTCGGAGACTTGCTTATAGTCACAGCGCAGCTCAGACCCGCTGTTCGACGTTGAGCTCGACAAGTCGCTGTCGCTGTCGTCGGCGTCGGCGTCGATGGCTGCCAACGCTTTTGAAAAGTCACTGTCGATGTCGTCGCCGTCGGCGTCGATAGCTGCCAGCGCCCGTTTGCGGGCCACGAGGGGAGAGAGCTTGCGTGCCTGCACGCCACGTACGCGGCTCTGCAGCCGCACTGCGCTCTGCTCGGCTACCAGCGCCCGCTGCTCACCGTCAAGGAGGCGCCTCGAAGCGGCGCCTTTCGGCTCCTCCAACAGGAGCGCCGTCCTGGGCGAGCGGACCGGGGGGCGGTGTGCATCGTCGGGGCGAAACCGCACGGAGACCAATGGCGCCGTGGGGGGATGCAACGGCATCAGGGCTTTCAAGTCAGGTAGCCGGATGAGCGTTGACGGAGCGGCCTGCGTCGCTGAGGTCGCTGAGGTCGGATCGCGTCGCGCCGTGGTGAGAAGGGGTTCGTGGCTCTTCGGAAAGGTGACGTCCATGGGCTGCGAAGCCTCAGAGACGGGCGAGACTGGTGGCGTTGGTCGCTTGGGCGAACGCATGCGCGCTCGCTCTGCACGTCGCTCCGCATCTGCACGCATCTGGGCCGCGACGGCGGCGGCGGCGGACTCCTCCTCGCATGCCTCGGCTGTGGGCTCAGCCCCAGGGGCCTGCGGCGGCGGCCCCACGGCAGGCGCAGGGGATGTGGGCCGCTCTAATGACCTCTGATTGCCTCCCTCATCAGGCGCAGGGGATGTGGGCCGCTCCCACTGCCGCTGGCCGCTGGCTGTGTAGTAGTACGTGACGCCGCCCGCGTCAGCAGCAAACCAGCCGGGCGGCAAGGCGCCGCGACCTGCCGACGGAGCGCCGTCATGAGCACCTGCCGACGGAGCGCCATCATGAGCACCTTCCGACGGAGCGCCATCAAGAGCGCCTTCCGACGGAGCGCCATCATGAGCACCTGCCGACGGAGCGCCATCATGAGCACCTTCCGACGGAGCGCCATCAAGAGCGCCTTCCGACGGAGCGCCATCATGAGCACCTGCCGACGGAGCGCCATCATGAGCACCTTCCGACGGAGCGCCATCATGAGCACCTTCCGACGGAGCGCCGCCGGCTTCTGCGCACAGTGAGGTGGTGGGCGCCTGTTCGAGGGCCACCTCTTCAAGCCCAAGCGGCATGTCGGGTGGAGCGCTGAGCGATGAGCCTGCCTGATCGAGCGGAGGTGCCAAATCGAGCGGAGGTGCGAGATCGAGAGCCTCTCGTCTCTGTACCGCCAGATCCTTGAGATTCGAGCCCTCAGTACTTGCCTCGACAGTCGACACAATTGCTGCAGTGGTAGTTGAAACCGTGCCAGCCGCCGCCTTGAGCGTATTGGCCTTCAGGTCTCGCGAGAGGCTGCTGTCAATCTCCGCGTCAATCTCCGCCCTCCCTTTCCCCTCCAACCTGCGCCGATCGGACGCCGTTATGGGCGCCATCGGACCACCGACTTGGGACTCGCCGAAGCAGCGAATGCCGAAGCTCTGGAGGCACCTTGGAAGGCACCCTGGAAGCGCGTTCGGTTTCGAAGCAGCGAGGCGCCGTTTCACATCCCTGAGTAGCTTGCCCTCAAAAGCCACACGACTCTGTACGGCCAGATGCTCAAACGCCAGATCATCGAGATTCGAGCCCTGAGAACTTGCCTCGTTCGTTGCAGCAGTAGTTGCCACGGTAGCTGTCTCAGCGAGTGCCTCCACCGCACGTAGCGCCTCGCCGATCACGGCGCTACCCACCTCCGTACTCAATGGAAGCGCTTCGGCCTCGCGTGCGGCCTGCAATCGTTTGGCCTCCCGCCTTTCCACCTCCAACCGCTCCAAAGCGACCCGCAGCCGCACCCTCTCAGCCTCAGCAGCCGCGACTGCCTCAGCCTTGGCTTCCCGCCTTTCCACCTCCAACCGCTCCAAAGCGACCCGCAGCCGCACCCTCTCAG
>ENA-UOXK01002422-UOXK01002422.1-mixed-culture-metagenome-genome-assembly--contig:-NODE-2422-length-10745-cov-78.428251_pt1 | contig 10745 bp, 5 predicted proteins | sample MGYA00238160_ERZ761638 | MGnify/ENA primary metagenome ERZ761638 (study PRJEB28912, sample SAMN08777098) | mixed culture metagenome | isolation source: Freshwater growth medium | place: USA...
TCTGGCGAGATGCTGGCGCGCGCTGAAGGCGCCGCCGGCACCAGCAGCGAGCCGGAGCAGATGAGAAGCACGCGCGCCCGACTCCTGCACGCCATCGAGGGTGCAAGTGGCTGCGGCGACGCGGAGGGCCTCGAAGCAATCGCGCGTGTCATGCGCGGCGCAGCCAGCGCGCTGCAGTGCATGGCCAGCAGCGCCGAACAGGCGGAGCGCGACAAGAGATTTAGGCACGAGCGCGCTGACGCGCGACACGCGCAGCACGACGCTCGTCAAGGTCAACACGGCTCGGCGGCGACCCACGCAGGTCACGCGAGCTGCAGCGGCGATGCCGGCGGCGGCGGCAAGAGGGGCGGCGGCAAGGGCGGCAGCAACAAGGGCGGCAGCAGCAAAGACAAGAGCGGCGGCGAAAAGGGGGCCAGCAGCACGCATCCCCCCTCGTCACCACCGCCACCGAGCGCACCGCCGTCACCGCCAAGCAGTGACGACGAGGAGGACGGCGAGGAGGACTGTAAGGAGGAGGACGAGGAGGACGGCGAGGAGGACGGAGAGGAGGACGGCGAGGAAGATGGCGAGCACGCCGACGTGCTCGGTGAGCCCACGCCGCTCTCCCTGGCAATGGAGCTGGAGGCCGAGGGCGCGGCGCCGGAAGGCTCCGCGCCGGCGCTGGTTCTCTTGGCGGCGGCACCCTGGGGACGAGCGACGCATCGACTCTTTCCCACAGAGGCGAGAGCATACGCGGTGCAACTGCTACTACTCGGGCACAACCTATCTCGACAACTTGAGCTCGCTGCAGCGGCACAGCAAGGCATGCTAGATCCGTGGGTCGACAATATCATGCCCCGCCTAGTCGCTCGAGAGTACCGCGACGGCAGCAGCGACGCAGGCGACGGCAGCAAGGGCGACGGCAGCAAGGGCGGCAGCGGCTCGGGCGGCCACGACAGGACAGGCGGCAGCAGCACCAGCAAGGATGGCGGCGGCAAGGGCGGCGGCGGCAAGGACGGTGAGCCCGCGCCGGTCCGAGATGAGGCGTCTGAATCCACGCCTGCGCTGTTCCGAGATGAGGCGCCTGAATTCACGACCCAATCTTCATCTCAACAGATTCGAGCGATGACTGAGCCACCTATGATCGCCACGGCCGTCACTGGAATTTCGGTCTCGCCAGTCTGTTCGATGCTGACGGTCAACGATGAAGGCCCTCTACCTCGTTGCAGCGGCGCGGGCAACGATGAAGGCCCTCTACCTCTGTCAGATCTAGCCGCCGCCAGAACAAGGCCGTCTACTCCCGTCCCGCTCTCTGAGCTCGACGACGACGACGGCGGCAAGGGCGCCGACAGCAAAGAGAGCGGCGACGAGAAGGGCGACGGCAACACGAGCAGAGTTCACCCTCCCTCGTCATCACCGCCACCAAGTGCACCGCCGTCACCGCCAGGCAGCGACGGTGAAGAAGACGGTGAGGAAGACGGCGAGGGGCATTCCGGCGACGATGGCACCGTGAGCAGAGGCGACGCTGCGCTGCCCGCAATACTGCCCATCAGCGAGACTGCCGTGGCTGCACAGGTGCAACCGCGAGCACCGCAGCAACGGCTAGAGCGGCCAGCGCGTGCGCGCGTGTCACCGTCTAGGCTGCAAGCAATCGACTGGACGCTGGTGCGTTCAAGCGGCGGTGCGGGCAAGAGCGCGGCGCCTTCTTCGGTCGGCAGAGGCGACGGCGCAAGCGCCAAACTCGCTGGCAAGGCCAAGGCGAGCGGCGAGCGACCGTCTCGACCAGCGCGAGTACGCCAGTCACCGGATCGAATGCAGCCGGCCAATTGGTTGCGCAGCACGCCTGCACCGGGCGCCGGCGGCAGCTCAAGCATTCACAGCCCTGCGGTTGTCGTACCGTGCGCTGCGACGCGCGCAGCATCGTCGCGCGTGCCTGCCGGTTGCAGATAAATGTCCGTGGACATGGCGCGCCAGCCCACTGCTGGCGAGCTGCCGTCCTTTGGGTGCACCCCGAGCACCTTGGTGCGGAGAAGCGATAGCGAGTGCTGCGCGACGGTCGGCTCAAGGAGGAGCCGCTGCTCCGCGTCCTGCATCGAGATCGCGCCTTCGCTGGCAGCCTCTAGCGTCATTGGCATTTCGGACCTCTGCCATCTCCGATGCCGCCAATCACCCTCGGCGAAACCTTACGCACCGACGAAGCGACGCTACTAAGAGGAGAGGCGTCAGGTCTGCCTGCCGAGTTGACTGACTGCTCCAAGGGAGGACTGTGGTCTATTATGGACGTGCACTGCCTTCTTCTCAGCGTGGCCGACATGCTTGCCTCGCACCAGCACGCGACAGCACGTGCGCGCGACAAGGAGGGCGTCGGGCGATCCCAACGGGCTGGTCCGTCGGACAGAGATCAAGCAGCTACTGACGACGAACGCGCGGATACCGGCGGGCCCAAGCGAGTTCACGCGCTCGGCCGCAACAAGGCAGCAGCGCCGCCTGGCCTAGCAAATCTGACCACGTGGGGCGTGCTGCGAGCGCGACATGAGCTCAATAAGCTCAAGGAGCGCACACAGCTTGAAGGAAGGCCATTGCTCACGCGACCAACGATCTCGATCGAGCGCGAGAGAAAGCACCGCATCATGGGCTGGAACGCGAACGGGCTCACGCTCATCGACGCGCGCGCTGGTCGGTCCGTCCAGGCGCGCTCGGCTCGGATGGCGGGACCGTTGCAACAGCGACTCGCCGGGGCTCTCGCAGATCAACTAGAAAGAGACGACGCCGCGGGCGACGAGGGCGACGGCTCTGCGCTCAAGTACCACGGCGACGACAAATTCGAGGCGCTCATTGAGTACATCCAGTCGCACAAGATCGCGGCCATCGGCATCTCCGAGGTGCACGCGCAGCACGACGGAGGCCGGGCGATCGCGGACTATCTCGGGATGCGTCTCAACTGGCGATCGCAACGCCCGGCGGCCAAGTGGAAGGGCGTCCTGCCGGAGTACGATCCGAGCGTCGTTTTCTCGGCGCCGGCCAAGGACGATCACGGGGGCGTGCTCTTTGCCTGGGACCCGAACATCATGGAGAAGCTGGAGGAGGATCACGTTCTTCGAGGCCGCGTTCTTCGAGTTCGTCTTCGCATGCTGCACGACGACTTCAGCTTCGATCTCTTTGTGTGCTACATGCCCGTCTCAAGCAGAAGTGCCGAGTTCCACAAGTTGGTCTGGACTGCTCTGATCGAGGCGGCATCGGCGGCGATGAGCGCGAGCCTCATCATCGGGGACCTGAATGCTGAGACAGCCGCCAGGCTGAAGAAGACCTACGGCATCGACATCAACAAAAAGGCGGGCAAGAGGCCAGGCGAGGCGTACTTGCACAAGCTCATGAGCGGCAATTACTCCGAGGACGGCTCGATTTGGACAAGGTTAGGCTCGGAGAAGACCACCTTCCAGTGCGTGGAAAAGGTGGCGGATGGCGAGGGCCCGGACCAGTACTCGTACCACGTCATCGATCACGTTCTCCAAGGGCCAGGCATGGACAAGGCCCTGGCCGCGGGCACGCACTTTGTGCACGGCTCGAAGCAGTATCACCTGTCCGTCGAGATCGAGATTGTCACAGTGGCTCCAGAGCTTGTACAGACGTGCTCATCCATGAAGCCCAAGCTGGGTCGAATGCCGCAGCAGCCCATGGCACCGAGGGTGCGCGCAAAGGCACTGGCAAAGAGGGCGTCCGAGCGGGCGGATGCTCTCCCAGAGCGCGACTACACTGGCGCGGGCAGTCTTGTGGACGACGCGGACGTGATGGTGAGCGACGACGAGCTCTTCGAGAGGAGGCCGCTCAACGACGAGATGGACGCGGAGCCGGTAGGCTGGGCGGCATATCAAGATCGGGTGACGGCCGAGGCCATCGAGAGCCTTAGGGATTACGACATGAAAAGGGAACTCGCGCAGACGGGCGCGCTCGACGAGCTCCGGAAACAGAAGAGAGGCCTGACCGAGGAGGAGTCGGCAGCCGCACTGCGCTCTGCAAGCATGGACTTCAGGCTAAAGCACGGAACGAGAACGGAAATTCTCATGGAAACCTGCAAGCGCGTCGCCCGCGAGGAGATTGGCGCACCGGCGGCGACAAACGCGCGCAAACAGTCAGACGGAGAGCGACTGCGACGACGCATCACGGCGCTGCAGCAGGTCCTACAGTCTGCCAGCGAGCTCAGGGCCACGAGCATCAACTTCGAGGGCGGCAAGGGGCCGCCTACGCGCTGGGAGATTCTGGGTGACGTGGATATTCGAGAGGTTCGAGATCTGTACGGGGCGGGCTCCACAGATATACCGCCAGATCTGATCAAGGCCAAGGAGCTGGCCATTGCGGCCGTCCTTATTGAGCGCACCGAGGCAGCGTACAATGAGATTCGAGCGACTACGAGGCTCGACTACGCCATCGCTCAACTGGAAAAGGCGTCGGAGCAAGAAATAGGCTTCGGACGCCAGGCGGAGGCGATCATTAGGAGAGAGCGGCCGGGCGCTCTCTCACGCAAGGACAAGGGGCCGGGCAACACCTTGGTCGCGCTGCGCTCAGGCGAAGGCGACAGGCTCCTCACGGGGCTGGCGTGCGACGAGGCTGTCGCAAATCTCGTTGAAGAGGCCAACCGAGCGAGCAACGTTGACCTGGAGGCCGCCGGCAAAGTGCGCGACCTTCTCAAAGAACCCAGAGGATGCGAGCTAGGAGGGCGCAGCGCCCAGGCGAGCGGCGCGCTCTTCTCCATTGTCGAGCGCGCGGCTAGCGAGCGACTGCAGCTACGTAGCGAGCGAAGGCGAGTCAGGCTACTCGCCCTCAACGAGCCGCCGCCAGGCGCGTACGTGGAGGTCGGAAACTATCTCTGGCCTGAAACGAGGCACAAGGGCCGGGTGCACCTGCGCTGCACGCGCGGCGAAGGCAGCCTTCTCTGCAACCCTTTCCGCATGGGCGCAGATATGGCAGGGACGAGTCCCTGCGCGACACGGTCATCCGCTGCTATGCGGAGTGGTACGAGGGCGAAAGAGATGCCTACGAGGTTGCCGAGCGGAACAGACTGCCACTCGCCTATGTGGTCGCTGGGCCAGGCCGGCTGTTGCCCGGTGACATCGCAGGTGAGATCGACGCCATTGTTGAGATGGTAACGAATTGCGACGAGCGCGTGCTTCTTCAATGCTGCTGCGCACCTGCGAAATGCCATCTGGACCACATCGCTGGAATCTGCAACCTGAAGATCGCGGCCGTGCTCGAGGAGCGGATGCTCAAGGGCAAGCACGCCCGACGCGCGGCTCCTTCAGATGTCGAGGCCGACTCCCAGAGCCTACGGCCAGCTGCCACGGTTGGCAGTGCCAAGGGCGCAGTAGTGGGAACCTCAGCAGAAGGCACGGAGGAGGCCTCAGACACAAAGGGCGCGGCCGATGCGCCGCCAACTTCAACCGCCGCCAACACGGAGGAAAAGCCATGCGGCGCAGACGACGGGCAGATTGATGAGGGCGCACGCTCCGGTCTTCACGGCAAGGCGCGCGAGCCCATGACCGTGTCCTGGAACTCGCGAAGGATCTGCATGGCTTCCGTTGGTACACCGATCTCGTGGAGTATGAAAGAGACCAGCTGTCTTGACAGGCTGGGAAAGAAGACAGAATAGTCCTGGAAGTATAGATGCAGCTCCTTGCGTGAGAGCATCGCGAGCTCGATCCTGCATCGGAGCGCGAGGGACATCTCTGGGCACCCGCGGTGCTCCGTGAAGCCCGCGTTGCACCATGGCCTGGTCTTGTTGATCAGCTCGCTCAACTCCGGTAGGATGGCGCCCACGACCATCTTCCATAGGTGCGACTGCACCCAGATTTCTCGCCAGCCCGACAGCTTGCAGCGGTCCTTTCCAGGTTTCGGAATGAGCGTGGCGTGCACCGTGATCCAAGACTCAGCGAAGCAAAGGCCTTTGAGCTCCTCGATGAGAGTCTTGGCGAAGAGCTCCGCCAGCTGCTCGCCGCCCTTGTCGACGAGCATGCCCGTGAACTCATCGAGTCCCGTTGCCAACTTCTCCTTCATCTTTTTGGACAGCTCCGTGAGACGCCCCGGCGTGAGACGCCTGATAAGCAAGTCGTGCACGCGCTCGTCCATGCAGACGTCGTCGTCCTCGTCGTAGATGATCGGGTAAGCCTCCGTCCAGTACTTCTCGACAACTTCGCGCCGGTGCTCGTCCGACTCATGCCGCATGAGCACTGCTTCAAACTCGCGCCGCCATGCGCGGTGCTTCAAGACTGCACGCGGACCTACGAGGCTCGCGAAGATGCTTAGAGGCGAACCAATCGGCGGCGTCGAAGCTCCCCTCTTGTCCTTACCCTGCGCTGGCCTCGTGATGCGGGCGCTCGAACGCTGTCTGGCCGGCACGCCGCTGCCAGGTCGAGACGAACTTGTCCGAGCAGTCATCCAAGAATGGTACGCCGACGACTCCATTGTCCCGGAGAACAGGGCTGGAATCCTTCAAGGGGCGATCGACATAATGGTGATCTTGTCGGAGATCTTCTTGGGCATGAAGATTGGGCACGACGCTCAAGAGGCATCCAAGTCCGCGACGGTTGGCTACCGATGGAACGAGCGCAGCGAGTTCGTGCGCGATGAAAGCACCAAGTTCACCATCCCGATTGGCTCGAATCACGCGGACATCGAGCTGGCGATGGCCATCACGTACCGATATCTGGGCGTGCTCTTCGGGGCGGGACTCGACCAGAGGGAAACCGAGGAAGCTTGCCGCGCGCGCACAGCAGGCCTGCTGCGGCTCGTGGGCAACCTCGGATGTGCGAGCTGCAAGCAGCTGGTGTCAACGTGCAACACGCTGAGACAGGGCAATCTCATTTTCGTGGCACGGACGATCACCTTCCACGACGAGCCGGCCAAGGCGCTCGACGCCTCGTGCACCAGGCTGCTCGCGAACACGGGCAACCGTCTGAGCCACACGCGACGGGTGGGCGCCTTCTTGCCGGCCGAGGCGGGCGGCCTCGGGCTTCGATTCACAATGAGCACGCTCGTGGCGGGCGCGCTGGATGAAATCGCCAGGGCCTTCGGCGGCAAGCGCGGAGAGCCCGCGAGGGCGACTGTAGTAGCGCTTCTGACGGCCACGGCGGTGCGACTTGGATGGCGAGGCCCTTCTCCGGAGGAGCCCACACCCTTCGACTACTCCTACTCGGAGCGCTGGAGGGAGTATCTGTCGCGACACCACACGGGCGAGGCGATCATCGACTTCATGCTGCAATTCGAGCTAAGATGGCGCGGGACGGGCGTCGAGGAGAGCTCACTGGACGCGGCGCAGGCGCGAGAGGCGGAGCCGCTCAGCGTGCGTCGCATCTGGACGGGACCTGAGCTCATCGAGATCAGCGAGATCACGCCCTCGATGAGATTGCATGGGCTGGGAATCCTGGCGGTGGCGGACCTGCATGCTGGCCAAGGCGTGCTCATGAGCGCAGCTAGGGTCGCAGATCTATACCGTCGGCCAGGCTGGCCATGGCTGCCCGCCGACCAGGCGCATGTCGAGAGGCTCCTCGCCGAGGTCAGAGGCTCGCCGGAGGCACTTGCGTGGCTAGGCTCGCAACGGGATCAGGGCACGCCGATGCTGGCAGAGCTTCAGCTCTGCGAAGCGCTGCAGAACTCGAGGCACACCGCGTGGAGCGAGGACGCTGCGATCATTGGCATCGGCTGGTGCCGGCAAGGGAGCATGGCGGCGGCGGCGGCGGCAACGGGGGCGGCGGCTACGGGGGCGACGGCGGCGACGGCGGCCCTTGCGCAGGACACGCTGCTGTACGAGACGCTCATCGAGGGAGGCCTGCTCTCGGAGACGAGGTGGTGGACCAAGGAGCAGATCCACGAGCGTGTGCTTCGCACCGCAGCCGATAGTCGGCAAACGGGGCAGCACGCTATCTACGATCTCGAGACGATCTCGAGCTGGATGGATGAGGCGGCGAGGAGCCGCTGGGAGCCGAGCTCGTTCAACAAGTTCCTGGAGCGGCGTCTGGGCGTCGAGGAGGCCGACAAGATCATGCGCTGGGCGTCCAAGTCGGTGACATCGCAGGGACCGGGCGGCGATGCAATGGGCCGAGCTCAACAAGGATCTGCTCGAGGAGTTCGGTCGGCTGGAGCTCAGCAGGCTAGACGAGGGGCGAAGGCCGTACAGACTGGTGGCGGCCACGGATGGATCTCGCAAGGAGACCAAGCGCCGATCGATCCAGCTAGCTGTAGCCGAGAAGGGCTCGACAATCGCTGCGCCGCCACGCGTTGCCTGCGGCGTCTATTATGGGCAGCAAGCTGAAGGGAGCGCAGTGCCGATTGCCGAGGGACTCGCCCTGCCCGCAGGCTACGATATCAACATGGCGGAGCACATGGCGCTGATCATCGCGCTGCGCAGGCACGCCGCCCTCATTCTCGAGGTCAGCCTCGACGTGCTGCTGGAGCACCTGGACGCTGGCCGCGAGGACGAGCTCCTGCCGGCGCTGGCGCCAGAGGAAGGGTCCGAAGAGCTCGACTTGCTGATCATCATGGACAGCGAGAATGTGGCGAACTCCATGGGCACAGCCTGGGAGGCGCAGGATCTATGGCTCCTTCGTGGGGAAACCTACGGCTTCCGGCTCGAGGAGGCGTTACTGCTCCGAAGGCTCATTCAACGGCGCGGCGGGCTCGTAGACATTGCACGCATGTCTGCGCACGTGGGCCTCACCTGGAATGTCTACGCTGACGCGGTAGCAGTAGCTGCGCTGCAGCTGGACTGCACCATCGAACCCAGGCTACGTGTCACACGGGCGCTCGCCACGATCACCTGCAAGACGGGGGCGGGGTGCACATGGCAGGCGCTGACGCCTGAGATCTGGAGCGCAGGAGAGCTAGACGGGCGCGTGTCGCGCAAGGTACGAGCGCACGTAGACCAGGCGCTGCGACGCGGGCTCATCGAGAAGCAGGTGCACGTGTACGTGGCCACCTGGGGCGGTAGCACGCTGCTCCAAAACTTGGTGCCGCAGGCGTGCGCGCATGCGCTCGACGCCGCTAGCTGCTCTCGACAAGGCCTGCTACAGGTGCTTTTGCAGGATTTGACGCACTTGCAGACGGTCGGCCCCGAGCTGCTCGAGGGACGCAAGTATGCGATGCCCATATTCGACTACGACAGGGCTGGACACGATCCAGCCAGCGGTCACCAAGCCTTCGATCGGCCGATTGTCCAGGCGCTCGCTGCTCAGGCGGGAGGCGGCTTCGGCAACTCAACTCAGCTTACTCGCACAGGCATGCGCCAGGTCCTGCGGAACTTCGATCAAGCGGCTACTGCGGAGCTCTCTTGCCGTGACACCGAGGACAAGCACACGGCGGTCGGCGAGGCGCTGCGTATATCAAAGTGTCTTGCATGCGGCGACGAGGTGCGCTGCGATGCATTCCATTTCCTAGAATGCAGAGCCGGCGCCTCCATCGAGCTCAAGGAGGCGATTGACAAGATCCTCGAGCAGCAGATTCTCATCCTCAACTTGCCAGACATGGGGAAGATGGAGGCGGGCGACGCGGATTACCTCTGGGAGCTTACCTGGGCACGCGCCTCGCTCTGGTTCGAAAGGCTGCCGGGGGAGCTGGGCAGATACCGTCGATATCAGGCTGCCCGCGCGCTGAGCGGAATGCTCTCCCCACCGCCCGACAGCATAATCGCGGCCACGGCGAGCGACTGGGTCGCCTCGGGACGTGACCGCGACACGGAAGGCGCGGGCAACGAGGAGGAGGAGGAAAAGGACAGAGAGGATGGCGATGGAACTGGAGACGAACACGAGCGGATAAGCAAGGCGAGGAAGCTGGCACGGCGTTACTACGTGCACAGGACGGTGGCGCTCAATACGCTCCTCGTCGATCATATCAAGCGCGAGTACGAGATTTGGCTCTTACGATTGACCAGCGGCGCCGCGGCCCTTCGTGCACAGTTTGGTGCCAGCTACCAGGCTGTGGCCAGAGTTGACGACATCAAGCTCTCCCTCGAGTACCTCACGGGCACGTACCACTTTGCCGATGGGCGTCCGAGCGAGACCATGACCAAGGAGGAGTTTGACGCCCGACGGCTCACGCTGGATGCAGGGCGCTTTGTGTACGAGATTTCGGGCGAGACTCAGAGCATCAGAAATGACAAGGGCGACCAGCGCGAGCAGCGGATCTTGGAGCGCGACAGCAGCAAGCGCGAGCAGGAAAGACTATCGCTGTTGCAACGCTGCAAACATTCCAAGCCGGAGCACGAACGCGAGCTCGGGGTGATCGCGGAACGGCGCCTGAGCCGAGGGTTTCAAAACTTGCACGAACCGAGCGAGGAGGAGGCGGCCGTGCTGCTCGACGGGGGGCGCGCACGGGCGCTCACCTACATGCGCGATGCGAGCGCTGTCGGGAGCATACCTTGGGCAAAGGAAGCCACGGGCATCGAAGACCGGCTGGCGGCGCAGTTCACTGAGGACGGCTGCTGGTGGGACGCGATGGCTAAGCTCATGAGCGAGGCGGAGGAGCACGAGGCTCGCTCCGAAGAGCATACGGACGCGGCGGTCGGAGGCGACGAGAAGGCGATGAGCATCACGCCGCGTGGAAGCTCGGCGGCCTCATCTCCGCAGGCTTCCAAGGACGGAGACGCTGCAGATGGCTGCAGCGAAGGGGCGATGAGCATCACACCGCGTGGAAGCTCGGTGGCCTCGTCTCCACTGGCAGCGCCGACCTCGGCGCATCCGAATCTCGCCGTCCAGGAACAGGACGCTGCGTCAAGCGGAGAG
>ENA-UOXK01002427-UOXK01002427.1-mixed-culture-metagenome-genome-assembly--contig:-NODE-2427-length-10714-cov-41.937987_pt1 | contig 10714 bp, 7 predicted proteins | sample MGYA00238160_ERZ761638 | MGnify/ENA primary metagenome ERZ761638 (study PRJEB28912, sample SAMN08777098) | mixed culture metagenome | isolation source: Freshwater growth medium | place: USA...
CGCCCTTTGACGAGACGGAGTAGTCGCCCTTTGACGAGACGGAGTAGTCGCCCTTTGGCTGTTGGAAATCGCTTGGCACGGGGCAACGGAAGCCCTGCTTCACACGTATCAAGCGATCCAACAGAGAGGCTACGCGGAGCCTCGTACGCTGATCTCGGTTCCCTCGTTCCGGATGCCCCGCCGCCCTCTGACCAAGATTGTTCGCCCTTCGCAGCGGGTGCTGGGTCCATGCTGGAGTAGTGTCCGCTCTCGGGTCAGGTTACAAGTATCTGCTGCGCTGTACGGTGTGTGGTGATTGCGGTTTGGCGTCCGGTCTAGAGTTTCGTTGCGTTTACAGTTTCGTCACATTACGCGCATCAAAACCGACAACACTGCACCGCAACCGTCTGACCACATGCGCCCCGGACGCTAACATGCCGAAGATACCTGAACGCGACGACCGACATCTTGCTTACACGCGCCTCTTTTCACGCCAGCGCAGCGCAGCGCGCGCGCGCGGCTCTCGTCCCACATACGCATGATTCACACACCGCTCCGGCCTGAGCACGCGAGCGACTTCCGAGGTAGTCGGCTTCGAGACTCATCCGACAAGCTTGTTGATCGCCGCGTCCACATTCCCGTTGGTCGCATCGAGGGCCCTTTGGCTGGCGGCCGTGTCCGAGAAGCCCATCTCCGCGAGCTCCTCCAGCTCCTTTTGATACTTGTAGGATGGAGGCCTCACCGGACGACCATTCATCGTCTTGGCCTTACCAGCAGCATTGCTCGTGGGTGACGGCGCGGGCGCGGGCGAGGGCGCGGCGGGCGCCGCCACGGCGCCGCTCTCGCCGGGCGGAGGGAGGAACTGCAGCGTCAGAGGGCGGCCGCATGCCTTGATCTTGTCGATGCACGCGTCCTTGAGCAGCCCTCTCACGTTCTCAAAATTGATGCCCACGAGGATCATGCACTTCGTCACACCATTCGCGTGCGCCTGGCTTCCTGCGGCTGGGTCGTTTGAGACGACGACGGCGTCCTGGAAATCGGAGAGTGCCAGACCCAAAGCACCCTCGCCAAACGTGTAGCTGTTCGACTGCTGCTGCGGCAGCAGCGGCGGCGCGGGTAGCGTATACGCGCGGTCCCTGCCGCCCCGCTCCGCCTCGATGGCTGAGAGCGCCTGGACGGCGGTGACCGCACATGTGAGCTGCCCGATCACCTTGCTTCCGTCGAGCACTGACCTAAACTCAATCGGACCGAGCGCGTGATCGGCGCCCGAGCGCAGCAGCTTGCGCAGCGAGATGGTGCCCACGCCAAAGTCGTCACTCGGTTCGCCGTCGGGGTACGGGCCGTCGAGCGCAAACGCGACCATCTCTACGTTCGACTCCTTCTCATCCATCTTGAGCACACGAGCGAGCTCCTCGCGCCGCGCTCTGTCGGCGACGCTAAAGGCGCGCCCAAAGCGGAAACCCGCGCGCCCCGTCTCATCCATGGCAGCTTTGAGTGTCGGCGGAGTCTCCCCAACCATCCCCGGCACGTCGATCATGATCGCCACCCCCCTGTGGGATCCGAGCAAGCCGAGCTTCTCCGGCACCAGCTTCAGCTCTGTCACGCCGATCATGATGATGTTGCTCATGTCGGGCGCATCCTGAGCGGGCGCGGCGGACGGCGGCGGGGCGGACGGCGGCGCGGGCGGCGGCCGGGGTGGTAACGCGGGCGGCGGCTCGTCGAAGCCGCCACCGCCAAAGCCAAAGCCACTGCTGCCGAAGCCTCCACTGAAGCCGCTATCAACTCCGCTGAACGACGCCGGCGCATCGCCGAAGCCACTGTCGCCACCGCCGAAGCCGCTGTCGACTCCGCTGAACGACGCCGGCGCGTTGCTAAAGCCACCGCTCGGCGCACCGAAGCCGCCGTCTGCGCTGCCAAAGCCGCCGTCGCCACCGCCGAAGCCGCCGTTGGCATCGCCGAAGCCTCCGCCTGCGGCTCCGGCAGCATCGCCAAACGACGCCGGCGCGTCGCTGAAGCCACTGCTTACCGCACCGAAGCCACTGTCGTCACCGCCGAAGCCGCCATCTGCGCTGCTGAAGCCGCCGCCAGTGCTGCCGAAGCCGCCGTCGCCACCACCGAAGCCGCCATCGCCACCGCCGAAGCCGCTATCCCCACCGCCGAAGCCGCCGTCGGTGCTGCCAAAGCCACCGTCGCCATAGCCGTCGCCACCGTCAAAGCCGCCGTCTGCAGCTCCTGCAGCATCACCAAACGACGCCGGTGCATCGCCACCGCCGAAGCCGCTATCCTCATCGCCGAAGCCGCCGTCTGCGCTGCCAAAGCCGCCGTCGCCGCCGCCGAAGCCGCTATCCCCATCGCCGAAGCCGCCGTCTGCGCTGCCAAAGCCACCGTCGCCGCCGCCGAAGCCGCCGTCGCCACCGCCGAAGCCGCTATCCTCATCGCCAAAGCCGACGTCTGCGCTGCCAAAGCCGCCGTCGTCACCGCCGAAGCCGCTATCCCCATTGCCAAAGCCGCCGTTGGCACCACCGAAGCCGCCAGCTGCGCTGCCGACGCCACCGTAGGAGAGGCTACTGGCCATTTTGAGTGGGCTGGGCGTCCTTGATGGCGGGGTTGGCAGTTTGGTGAGCACATCAGCATACGTGGGGCTCCGTCTGCCGGGCGGGGTTGTGGCAACGATCACGGCCGGGCGGGGGAGTGGGGGAGCGACTAGCGATGGTGTGGCCGGTAGTGGGGCGGGGGCCGACAGAATCGCGTCGACCTCAGCCTCAATCTCGCAGCGACGGTCCAGTGACGGCACGCCGCCGACCGGGCTGCTGTCGCCTGTGGACGACTGGAAGGCGAGGAAGCCCACCTGTGGGGAGGGAGGGCGCCGTGGTGAGCACTGGCATGCAGGCTGCTGTCGCCATTGGACGACTGGAAGGCGAGGACACCCACCTGCTTCGGCGCTTTGTCCTGGCGCCGTCGTGTCGGCTTCTCGGGTTTCGAAGAGGGTTCGGCAGGACGCTCGGCCGGACGCGACAGCTCAACAAGGCCCATATCCGCGCCGCGCCACGCCCTTTTGGGATCCACCGACGGCGAGAACGGAGGGGGACGAAACGGCTGCGCCTTGAAGGACTGCTCGCGCGTGGGTGGACCAGGCGGCTGAGCCGACCACGCGCTGCTCAAGTGGCTGAGGCCTGTGTCCGGCGAACCGGCTGCCGACTGGGCCACGGACATCGCTGGGGAGAAGGAGACGGGAGGTTGCCTCGAGAAGGCCGCGCTCGCCGGCGCGGGCGGCGGTGCACGACCGACGAGCGCTGTGCCGAGCGCGGGCGAGGGCACGAAGTTCGCAGCGTTCACGGGTGGGCCGGCGGCGGTCACGGGCGGCACCATGAGCGAGTCGTCCAAGAGAGAGAGCTTGGAGGTCGTTGGCGTCGTACGGAGTGCCGTTGCCGCCGTTGCCGCCTGCCGCGCGCGCGCTGACTCCACCTGCAGCGCACCGAGCTCACGCCTCATCGCATCCAATCGGGTGGACTCGACCGAAGCTTTCTGCTTGGTACGGCTCGAGCGCGTCTCCGTCAGCTCTTCCTCGAGCAGCTGCCGCTGCCGGCGCGCCTCACCCACCTGCTGCTGCAACTCCCGGTACTCGACAGTTGGCGCAGGTGGCCGGCCATCCGTGCTGAGGTCGTTCGCGACCGTCGCGTCTATCTGCTGCTGCAGCACCCCGATCTCGGCCGTGAGCTGCGAGAGCTCCAAGTGCAATGGCGCCACCTGCTTCGACTCTACATGCGCCTGCTGCAGCAGCAGCGCCTGCGATTGCTTGAGCGCGCGCACCTCTTCGCGCGCCGTGATGAGCGCCCGGTTGAGCGCGTGCGCCTCGTCAAGCTGGGAAGCCATCCTCGTCTGCACCGCGGTCACCTCCCTCGCCAGCGCCTCGAGCTCTTGTGTGGCCGAATGCAGCTCGTGCTGCTTCTCGCGCAGTGTGCCCGCATACGAGTCGCATTGGCCTCGGAGGGACGCGAGTCGGCGCAGGCACCACTCATGCTCCTTGGCGACCGCCGCGCGCTGCTGCTCGGTCGCCGCGATGCGCAGCTTGAGCTCCTCTGCTTCGCGATGGCGTGCGACCACGTGCACCGACACAGCCTGGAGGGCCCCCTTGGCGTCCCCGAGCTCGCGCACACGCCCCTCGAGCTCAATCGCTTGGAGCTGTATCTCGCCCGAGCTCGCTCGCTCCAGCGCGTCCCTCGCCGCACGCTCCGAGGCACGGTCGGCGCGGAGTGTGGCGGCGTCGAGGAACGACGGGTCTGCGCTCGAGAAGACATCGGCTGCGAGGTCCTGTGCGAAACTCACCGCCATCGACGAGCCCGCGCTCCCGACGCTGAACGGCGACGAGGTGGTGGCTTCCGCGCCCGCCACGGCTTTGCGCCCAGGCGTCCGTGACGGTGTCGGGACGGTCGCGCCACGTGGCCTCGTTGGTGGTGACGGCAGCGGGGGTGCGAGAAACGCCGAGGCTGGGCGCATCGACGTCGGCAGTACGTCGGGCAGTGGCACGCCCGCCGTTCGCTTCGTGACCAAGTGCATCGCAATCGCAAACTCGTCCAGGGTCAGCCGCCCGTCACTGTCGAGATCGGCGAGCTCAAGCACCTTGTCAAGCTCCGCCTCGGGAATCCTCGAGCGCTGCAGTAGCTTGCGCGCGCCTGCCTCCGACACTGAGCCCGCCTCCGACACTGGACCCGAGAGCTCCGATTGCAGTACCGAACGGAAGACGCCGTCGTACTTTTTGCGGTCGACAGCTGCGCATGGAGAGAGGGAGAGGGAGCGCGAGCATGGGTCAGCCAAGAGCATGGGTCAGAGAGCGTCTAGGGAGCGTATTGGTGGCGCGCGCAAAGGGGTCGAGGGACGCTCACGTGCTCACGTGCCAGGGGTGCACACGTGGCCAAGGGGTGCGTGCTGACGTGGCCAAGGGGTGCGTGCTGACGTGGCCAAAGGGGTGCGTGCTGACGTGGCCAAAGGGGTGCGTGCTAACGCACCGCTCATACTCCAGCTATCGTCGAGGGCGGCGGCGGCGGCGGCGGCGGCGGCTCTGCTGCTGTTGCTGCTGTTGCTGCTGTTGCTTGCCGCAGAGGCGGAGGCGCCTGCACCGCTGGGCCACGTGTTTCCGAGCGCTAGGCTGTCGGAGGCAAGCTGCGCAGACAGCCACGGAAAGGGCGGGTGCAGCGACGGCGGCAGCACCGCGGGCAGAGGATCGCCGGCCAGGCGACGCGTGCACAGGTGCATCGCAATGGCAAACTCGTCCAGGTCCAGCCGCCCGTCCTGGTCGAGATCGGCGAGATCCCACACGCGACCGAGGTCTTGCTGGGGCAGGCCCGACTGTGCAAGTACGCGCGCGCCCACCTCGCCGTCTATGCCACCTCCGCGCGACGGCTCGGACGCCAGGTAGACAGCCCGGTAGTGCGCAAGGTCGTGCGGCGCGATCGGCGGCAGGCTGGTGCCAGCGGCGAAGGCGAGCGGCGGAGGCGAGCGGCCGCCGTCGGTCGGCTCGAAAGCGCCAAACCTGGCTGTTGCCGTAGCGATTGGCTGCGCACGGCCGCGGGCGATGAGCTCAAGTACGCGAGGCAGCCGCGAAGGAAGCGGCTGCCCTGCCACGGCGAGCGTCGCAAGATGCATGGCCACGCGGAACTCGTTACTATTGAGGCGACCGTCGAGGTCGATGTCAGAGAGAGACCAGATGATGGCCATCTGCTGCGGCGGCAGCTCCGCACGCTCGAAGAGCGGCCCTGCCTGCGTACGATTGACGTGGCTGCCGCCACTTGCGCAGATAGTGAAGAAGGCATCGTACTTAGCGGCAGCGTCCTCGGGCAGGGCCCACGGGTCAGCTGCGCTGCTGGCCGCCATGCTGGTTCGGCTCAGTGTATTGAACAGGAGAGGACGCGGGTCTTGGTTTGACCGAGGGCGGCTCACCGCCACGGCGCGCTTTCTGAAATTCACATCAAAAATTTCTATCGCGGCGGCCACCGTGTAACCTCGACGTGCAACCATAGCGCATACAGACGTCTACAGCTGAAAGCCGTACCGTGTAGCGACGGACGTCTTTGTTGCGCAGCGCTCGCTCTCTAGAGGAATGGTTGCCATCACTGAAAATGATCAAGGCATCAAGCTCACCAAAACAAAAATTTAGCTGTGGGGCTGACAGAAATTTAGAAAATGGATTTCTCGGAAGGAATCTATATGGGTCTATGCATGCATTCGGTTTCCTTTCTTACCTGTGGAGACCTATCCGGATATTGACCCACCTTGAGGATTATTGCTAAAATCGAATCGTAGAGACAGAACATGCTGCGCATTGCCTCGCTGCTCGGCTTTTGCTGCTGCGTCTGCGTCGGTCGTCACAAGCCCTTGCTCGGCCTCGCCGCCGAGGGCGTCGACGGCACGTGTCACTGGTTTATGCACGGTCCAGACAGGGCGCTCCTCCTTGATGCTCTACACAGAGCACAGAACCCTGTCGATTGCAGCAACTCACGCGTGCTGCTGCTGGACGAATTCAACGAGCAGTCGGGCATGGGCTTCTCATTCCTTGTTCTCCATGCCCTCCTACTGCAGGCGATGTCGGAGAATCGCACACTTCTTTCGACCTCAGCGTTCATGCGTGGCCACTCATGGCGATGGTGCGACGAAGGCCCACAATCCCATGGCTGCTACTTCGAGCCCTGGTCGACGTGCGAGGACGACCCAAATCTGATCGCCGACTTTCTTACTCGTCGGCGACCGCCTGTGCAATGGGATGCTCCGAGCTTTGGCAAAGCAACGCTTCAGCATGCAGTCGTGCGGCTGAGCTTTGCCAACGACGACCGTTCCCTCGGCATCTTCGCGCTCTACGCACGCTGGATGCACTGCATACCGGCGCTCGGCCGCAGCTTTTGGTTCGGTGCGAGCTGGGACGTGCTCCTCAAGTTTCGGCCGTGGGTGCACCGAACGTCCCTTGAGTTCCTGCACGAGCACGGCGTGCGGCTGCTCAGCAGCAGTCGTGGCATGTTGAACGGAAACGGTGGAGGCGGCAGCGGAGGCGGCAGCGGAGGCGGCAGCGGTGGCGGCAGCGGTGGCGGTGGCGGCAGCGAAAGTGGCGGCGGCGGCGGTGGCAGCGGCCGTGGAAGCGGCGGTGGCAGCGGCGGTGGCGGCAGTGGTGGCAGCGGCAGCGGCGGTGGCGGCGGCGGCGGCGGTGGCGGCGGCGGCGGCGGCGGCGGTGGCGGCGGTGGCGGCGGCGGCAGCCGGGTCGGCGAGGCACGCATCGTAGGTGGTCGCTCAATTGGTCGCCATCGCATAGGCGGAAGTCGGGATGCTTCCTCCTCGCAAGCAGGCGTGCTGTCCACATCCGCTCGGCTTCGCCATGCGCAAACGGTGGCAGAAGCCGATGGAACCTTGCTGGTGGAGCCCTTCGTGGTTGTGCTCGTGCGTATGGGCGGTAAGCACGTCGAGGAAAAGCCTCTGCTGCTCAAACAGTACCTGCCTCCCCTGGCAAAGCTCTTGTCTTCCACTTGCTTCGGAACGCGCCACGTGCTGCTGGTCACTGAGACAGCCGCCGTCGTCGCCAATTTCAGCGCCGAGTGCAAGCAGCGCAGCTGGAATTGCTTTTGGACAGACCAACGCCGCTTTGACCTCAAGATCGACCCGTGGAATCCGGGTGACTATCGGAACCAATACGGCGAAGAGCAGCGTGAGAAGCTGCTGCAAATGGCTTTTGGCGCCAACTCGCGCAACGGCACACCAATTGCAGCAGGCGATGGCGATGTGTCATCCTCGCGCACGAGCAGGCCGAGTGACCGATCGGTACCCTCGGCAGCACCCGAGGCAGATGCAACGCGAGCTCGTCGAGCTCGAGGACTCGGCGTCGACGACAGCAGTACAGAGCAACCGTCCCCTGCACGTCCTTTCAGCTCTACTCGCGAAATGCTCCATCACATCGGATGGCACTCGATCCTCAACCTCGCGATCGCCCAGCACGGCGTCGCGCTGATCGGCTCGTTTGGCTCGGCGTGGTCGCAAGTCACCCTCCAAATGATGCATCAGCATTTCGGAGGGCCCGTACTCGGCTGCTCACTGCGACCGGGCTGGAAGAATGATAACCTTTGTGCGCACGCCCAACGCTCCACGCCCCGCGGTCGTGCAACGCGACCTCATCACATTTGCTTCTGCCTTCTCGCGGACTCGCGCCATGTTCCATGCCTCCATCCACATATGTCTGGGTCCTCATCCTCTGCCTGCTCCCTCACCCATACCTCACCCATACCAACCTATACCCCCACGTTGACGAAATACTTCCATGAGCTTGAATTGAAGTGGATCAACCTCTCTTACTCACGCCATTGCTGTGCCACATCAGATACTCGATTCACTCCGCCTGGTCGGCTGCAGCGTGCCTTCCCGGTGACGGAGCAGTGCCGCAGAGAGATGGCTCGCCTGTGCCGCGGAGGCGATTTCATGTACGAGGGCAACTTCAGCTATTAAACTTCAGCATGACTTGAACCGTGAAAAATGCTTCGTTCGAGGGCAGGTATCGAGCTACATTCTGTAGGTCGGGTGGAGTGAGTCGGTCTGGAGTGAGTCGGTCGACTTTACATGTAACCTTATGTCTGTCGCAGTGCGTGTGGTCGAGTGGCTGGAGTCAGCCGACAGCCTCCAACCCTGAGGTCACTGAGCTTGAAAGAGCGCTCGGGGGCCCGCTTGTGCTGGCCAGACGCTGCCATTCACCGTTGTGGGATGGACTTTGATGTCTAAGGTTGACACAACCGATGTGTTCATGTGTGAATAGTGGTGGTTGTCTGTAACCTTGTCTATGGATGTAAGTACCGATCTACCGATCATCGTCGTATGATCGAGGTTGTCCAAATGTTCGTGTCCACGAGTTCATGGTTGCCTTTTCGGGGCAAGTATCCGGGCAGAGCCACAGTCCCTGACTCTGCTCGGTGACTGGACGACAGAGACCTCGAAGGTGGTCCTTGTCTTTGTGCGTGTGCGCAGTGGCGCCAGTGCACAGCTCAGTCCTCAGTGGAGCTCTCTGCGGAGATCAGTACTCACAGACGAGGTCTCAGACTCTCAGTGGAGACATCTAAAACGCAAAACAGTGTGTCATCTCGATATGTCATCTAATAGCTCTCCAAAAGGTGATGCATCGTGTAAGGTGCATTATGCAAAGGTTAATGATATGGACTGTTGTATGTGTATCTACCAATAGCGAAGCAAAAAATGGCCCAAAACGGCGCTTGATTTTGTTTGAGCTCGAGGCAGTCAAGCGTTTTGTACGAGCCGCCGGCGGTGACCCCTGCGACGGTCGCCGAGAACGCACGGCGCAGCCCGGCCCTCGCGTGCACGAAGACATGGACATCGTGTGTGGATTCAGAGGCATGGAAGTCGTGGCGCGACCGAGTTGCGACCGTGGTTGCGACATTAAGATTCTAGCGCCACGTGCACAGAAAGCTGTGGCCGTCGCTGATCGCACAGCAGCACTTTGGCTCCAGCGCGAAGAGGCGTACGGCAGGTGAGCAGACTGCCCCCGTTTATCACCCGTAAGGCGCGCAAGCATGCATGCCTACTCTGCTTACCTTTCCCTAAATAATTCTCTCTGAGCCAGCTTGGTTGTCGGTCCTTCCGCAGGCCAACGCAACGCTCGATGCGAATGCAGGAGGAGTGGGCTGCGAGGGCAGCAGCTGAGGAGGAGTCCAAGAGGGAGACAGCCAAGCGGGTAGCGGAGGCGGCAGAAGCAAGAGCGGCGGAAGAGGAGCTCATGAGGGCGGCCCGTCAGAGCGAGGAAGCCTTCATGAACAGGTATCGGGCGAAATGGCACATGGATGACCCCATAACGAGGAAGATGGAAGCTGAGACGTCGCACGAATCAGAGGTGGATTCTGACCATGCGCATGCCGAAGCTGCACACTTCTACGCGGATGCGACCAGCCGGCCCGCGCTCAGACTGCCGCCGCTCATGCCAAAATCGAAGTCTGCGCCCCAGCTCGCCAACATGTGGGTGAGCAAGCCAGTTCGGTCCAAGCGTGGTGGCGTGATGCTTCCGGCTACGGAGGTTTCTGTACGGCTTGCAGCGAGACACTCCAATAAGTGCGCTCGCCGCTCCACCTGGCTCTCCTGCATTCGGCCTGCTTCGTTAGTACACAGCATTACGGTTTCTTGCGTCTCGATTCTCACGCATTCTCGCAGCGTCCATACGGGGCACGGGCAACGACGAGGCCAACGGGATCGCCTGTGAGACGCATTGGACAGAGGAAATATGAGTTTTAGATGCACCGCCTTCGAAGGCAAGGCAATATGACGATATGAGCACTTGGAGAGCGCGCCCGGCCCGCCCGCGAGTGCGCACGGCAAAACAAAAGCGATCTCTCTCTGCTCTCGCTCGCGGTCCCGCGCCCGCCGCGGTCGCCCCACGGAGGCCCACGCCCGTCGCCCGCGGGCCGCGGCCGGAGCGGTCAACATCTCTACTCCGGTCTCCGCGCTGCCGCTGGCTCTTGTGATGATGTTGATGATTGTGCGAGACGAGAGACATGCCGAACATACTCGCTCCGTTCTATGCGTGACTTCAACGTTCAAGTCTTGCCATTACGGTTTGTCGTTTCCTGCGTTTACGCGGTCGGGGGTGCGTATACGCAGAAACCTGTGTATACGCGAGGGGGTACGTATACGCACCCGCTGTGTTTACGCACTACCGCTCGCGTAAACGCACCTACCCGCGTATACGCACCCGGGTGCGTGTACG
>ENA-UOXK01002441-UOXK01002441.1-mixed-culture-metagenome-genome-assembly--contig:-NODE-2441-length-10668-cov-34.232828_pt1 | contig 10668 bp, 10 predicted proteins | sample MGYA00238160_ERZ761638 | MGnify/ENA primary metagenome ERZ761638 (study PRJEB28912, sample SAMN08777098) | mixed culture metagenome | isolation source: Freshwater growth medium | place: USA...
CACTCAGGAGCGGCGGCATGCATGCATGCATACAGCAGCAGCCCCAGGTCGATGGGGCGCTTGCAAGCACTCAGGAGCGGCGGCATGCATGCATGCATACAGCAGCAGCCCCAGGTCGATGGTGCGCATGTACGACGTGTTCTCCCGGTCGAACTCGAGCCATTTGCGCTGAAAAGACTCGATGTCCTCGAACTTGATCGAGATACCCTCCTCGTAATTCGAAGTTGCGTACGAGTCTTGCACGATGGCCACGAACATGGCAATGAGCACCCAAGCCACGAATGCGATGTAGGCGATGAAGAAGACGGCAACTGCCGAGTCAGGTGGCCGGGTCTCGATGCGCGCGACGTGCGGGTTGTTCAGCGCGTCGGCGAGCATCGCACCCCAGGCGTCGCCCGTTGCCATGCGGAAGAGGGCCGAAAAGGCGCGAAACGCAGTCTCGAAGTTGGCGTGGCGCGACAGCCCGTCCCCTTCGTGGTCGTAGATGATGGTGCCGAGCAGGACCATCCCAAAGTGCGCGTACGAGAAGGTGAGGATGAAGATCCACGCGGAGGTGTAGAGGATGGAGGGGACCGCAAAGATGATGGTACGCAGTAGTTTGAGTAGCGAGGGCGACATCCCCGCGAGGCGCACCTGTGGGGAGAGAGAGGCAATCAGAGGTCATCAGAGGTCATCAGAGGTCATCAGAAGAGATCAGAGGACATCAGAGGCCATCCCCGCGAGACGCACGATGCGGATCGCCCGGAAGCAGCGCAGCCAGCGCATCGCCGGATCGTCCTTCAAATTGTATCCGTCGAGCACCGCAAAGGCGATGATGGTGACGAAGGAGAAAATGACCGAGACCACGGCTAGCACGAAGTCCAGCCGGTTCCACGGATTCCTCCAATACTCGATGAAGGTGAGTGCGCCGATGCGGACCTAATGAGGGGAGCCATCAACGAGTCATCAGAGGCAATCACAGAGAGACTATCAGAGGCACTCAAAGACCATCAGGGTGCTGGGAGACCATCAGGGTGCTGGGAGACCACACGCGCACCATCGCCTCGATCGCGAACAGTGCGACGAAGCCGTAGTCCAGCAGCTCATAGATCTGGAGCACGGTGCGATTGATCGGGTCGGAATAGAGCGTGAGCGCGACCACGTTGAGGCAGATGCACACGCTCACGGTCCGGTCGAACGCCTTGCCATGGAACCGCGCCGTATCGGGCGCGTTCACAGGCCTGCCGAGCTTCTCTTCATCGTGAATGAGTCGGAAGCACACGCGCCGATACGGCGCGGTGGGCGGCGGCTCCCTGTGGGGAGAGGGTGGGGCGCCGTGGTGAGCACTTGCATGCAAGGCATCGGTCTCGCTGTAGGGTCCGCACAGGTGGCTCCTCTTCTCTGGCTGGAGGCGAAGGATGAGTCGCTGCGTCTTGAGCCACGTCATCTGATCGTTGGTGAGCCGCGCCGAGCCGTCGTAGATTCGCTTGATATTCTCAAGCTCGGAGATGATGATGGCCGTGAAGACGCTCACGGACAGCCAGACGCCGAAGACGATGAACAGGATGAAGTAGAGAGCCGGGATGAAGGTGGATGCCTCGCGGGCGGGCTGCGTCTCGACTGCAATGTAGTCGCCGGTAAGGTAGAGAATGTTGGCCCATCCGTCGAGGGTAGAGATCTGATGAGTGAGGCAATCGGAGGACATGAGCGGCACTCACACTGATGAGTGAGGCAATCGGAGGACATGAGCGGCACTCACACTGATGAGTGAGGCAATCGGAGGACATGAGGGGCACTCACACAGGCAATCATGAAGGACCAGCCGTCGCCAGCGAGAACCTGCATGCAATGAGGACGGCAATCAGGGAGGCAATCATGAAGGACCAGCCGTCGCCAGCGAGTACCTGGAAGAGTGCAGGCAATGAGGGAGGCAATCAGCGAGTACCTGGAAGAGGGCGAGGAGCGCCATGGGCAGCGAGTCGAAGTTCGGGAAAGAGCGCGTCCATAGAAGCTCAGCCCCGTCGGCGGCGATGAACACGCTGCACTCGCGCCGGGCCCCGGTCCACTGGCAGCCGCATTGTGTCGAGTTGGTCTCGCCGGGCACAACGAGCGCGGGCGGCGGCAGAGGCCAGCGCGCGTACCGGCACTTGGTCGCGTCCGTGTAAAGGACGGAACCCTCCCCCCACACACCTTCCCCCACGCCGCAGCCGGGAATGCCGAGGGTCGCGTTGAGGTGGGCACATTGACTCGTGCCTCCTCCGAACAGCTCGACGCCTACGAGCGCAAAGATGAGCCAGACGGGTCAGGTGATCGCCTGATGAGAGAGGCCATCCGACGCAATCAGATGCACTCAGATGCACTCAGACCTATGAGCGCAAAGATGAGCCAGCCGGCCACGAGCAAGATAAGCGCGATGAGCACGTTCGGCAACGAGCGAGCGATGGACTCAGAGATGTGTTTGAGCTCGTTGAATCTAGAGAAGAGCATTAAGGCCCGCAAGGAGGCAAGGGCTCCGAAGATGCGCTGGTTGAAAGTGATCACATCGGTGTTATTCAGCGGGTTGAAGAGGGCCAACAGCAAGCAGATGAGATCGAGCATGTACCTGGGGCACCACGCAATCAATGGGGTCATCAGTGAGGTCATCAGTGTCATCAAGGCCAACAGCAAGCAGGCCACATCGAGCATGTACCACGGCTGCCTGAAGAATGCCAAGGGGCCCTGTGTCATCATCTTGATGACGAGCCCGCCGCACGTCAATAGCATGAAGGTCACGTCTAGTCCGGACCGCACCTGTAATATTAGGGAGTATCACCATATTAGGGAAGGACGGCCATATTAGGGAGGGCGTCTAATCCGGAGCGAGGGCGCACCGATGGGGGAGTGAGGGCCGGGGAAGAAAGTGAGGGCGCGCCGCTGAGCAGGCGCCAGTGCCTGATCATGCCATCGATCTCCGAGGTGATCGCGAGCGAGGACGAGATGATGAGCGTCACCTGATGAGGGAGGCAATCAAGGGCGTCCTCAAGTATCATCAGCGGCCATCATTGGATCGAGAAGATGAGCATCACCTGATGAGGGAGGCAATCAAGGGCGTCCTCAAGTATCAGCGGCCATCAGAGGATCGAGAAGACGAGCGTCACCTCGAAGCACCAGAACGTGTTCGAGAACACTATCCGCTGCAGATTGCGTGCGCGCTCCTCGCCCAGCCCGTCCTGTCCGAATTTCCCCAGTGGCGGCAGCCGGTCGAGGTAGACGGTGCGCAGCCAATCGCCCGCCGCACGCACGCGCACCATGAGCAAGGTATACATGCGCCCGGCTAGAGGGCCGCTCTTGCGTTGATGACGCCGGAGCTCGATGTTCGTCTTCAACTGTTTGCCCAATGCGTCGCTTCGGTCTTTCTGAGGGTCGAGATCGTCGTTACGCTTGATGGACATGAACATGAGGAACTCATGCTGCGAGATGAGGTCGTCTACCGTCGAAGACTTGTCCAGTACCTGCACTCGGAGACGACCAGAGATGGGCGATCAGAGGCGATCAGAGGCGATCAGAGAGGCGATCAGAGGCAATCAGAGGCGATCAGAGGCCATCAGAGGCGATCAGAGGCGATCAGAGAGGCGATCAGAGGCGATCAGACGCACTCCGAGGGGCAATCAGAGGGGCAATCAGAGGGGCAATCAGAGGGGCCATCAGAGGGGCCATCAAAGGCCATCAGAGGCACTCCGAGAGGCAATGACGCACCTCCCACGTGGCCTCATTCTTGGGCTCTTCTCCGAGCTCGGCGAGGAGGCGATACACTTGGCTGCAGGTGATGTACCCGTCACCGTCCAAATCCGCGCGCTGGAAGGTATCCTTAAAGTACGCGATCTCCCACACGTTGAGTGATCCATAATCGGAAGCGTGCATGCGCATGCGCGAGCGACGCAACTTGCGCTGAATGCGCTCCCCTTTGCACCTGTGGGGAACATCGGGCGCCGTGGTGAGCACATGCATGCTGAGGGTCGGCGCACATGCTCTCCCCTTTGCACCTGCGCATCCACTTCTTCTTCTGGGCAGACAGGTAGCGCCTCTGCTCCGTTCGAACCCAGCCCCGATCACTGATCTGGACTCGCACAAAGGGGGGCAGCAGCCGAAAGAGGCTGCGGGCCCAAGGGCCGAATGGCTCATCGCCCTTCACGCCGTGTGGAAGCTTTGCCCAATGCGGTAGGCGAGGGGGGGCAGCGCCGGATGCCACCACGGCTTCGTGCGCTTCGATGACGCCGCGGTCGTCGGCATCGCCGTCATCGGCATCGCCGTCTTCCTCAATGTTGCGCTTGGGCTCACCATCGTCCAAACTGTTGCGCGAGGGCGCGCGCTCGTCCAACCGAGCTTGTAACGAATCTCTCTGTTTCAAGTTCTCTTCCTTCGGAGCCACCCAGGTGCCTCCCACGTCCATCCGTCCGGCGGCAGCATCCAGAGTCGGGGATCGCTGTCCACGTGCCAGAGGGGACCACCTACCAGAGCCAGAGGATGGGGAGGGCGAACGCGTGCGCCGCGCCTCGAGGTCGGCGAGCTTCCGCGCCTCTTCTTTAGTCTCCTTGCGCAGGCGCGCCTTGCGATTCAGCGGGGGTGGCCTGGCTGGAGCCTTCGTCGAGTCCCTTTTGGGAGGTGGCTGGCCGGAGTCGTCGGGTCCCTTGATCCGTAAGATCTGTGTGTCTGTGTTTTGGGCATATGATCCGGAGGAGTGCGAGAAGCGCGCCGCCTTGACATCGGCGTCGCGCTGTGCTTTGAGTGCGTGGCGATCCTTACGCTGCTCCTCCTCCTCCTGTGCCAGCCTGGCGGCAGTCTCTTGGCTCACTTTGGAGGCGATCTGCTTTGCCATCGACGAGAACGTAGAGAGCAGGATGGAAAGGAACATATTGACCATCACAAAGTTGCCCGAGATGACTACCGCTGGGAAGAAGATGAAGGCGAGGGGGCCCGAGACGAGATATGTGTCCCACATCACCCGGCTCCACACGTCCTGCGTGACCGTCTGGAAGACGCTCACGATCGAGATGAGCAGGAAGTCGAAGTGATGACGTGGCTTGAGCGCGCATGAATCCGTGTGCAGCTGGGTGGAGTTGGCACCATCGGCGTATGGAAGACACCGACCGCCGGCATACACGTCGTCGTACATGCCCGAGTACAGGTGCATGCCAAGGATGGCGATGAGGAAGATCCATATGACGAGCGCCACCAACATCCAAGCGACCGCGACGAGCGACGCGTAAATTTGGTCGAGGAGCGCGGTCGTGCCACTCAACTCTGAGAGCGAATAAAGTAATTTGTGGAGGCGCAGCAGCCGAAAGGACTTGAGCGACGAGAGGACTTGATTCTCCAACTCGAGCCCGGTGAACCACGAAACCACCTCGAAGAACCAAACGACCACCAGGAGACCTTCGAAGACGAAGGACGGCGTCGTGGCGTACGTGCGCAGGCCGAACACGTAGATCCTAAGCAACATCTCGAGGAGGAAATAGATGCCAAAGAGATGGCCAAGGATCCAGATGCGGTACGCCTCGTCGCCGCGTCCAAAGCGTTCATCGACGAAGGGGCCATCGAAAGCGCTCACGACGGCGTTCGCGAGGACGACGAAGAACGCGAGCGCCCGGAACGACGCCGAGACGAGCACCTTGCGCAATTTCAGTCGCGGGCCGCTCAGCCCGAGCACGGCGACAAACTCGTTGAAGCTGATCTCACCGCTACCATCCTTGTCGCACGCGTCGATGAATGACAGAAATTGCTGCTTGTCCATCGTCAGGTGTAACCTCTCGTAGGCGTCCTCAAGTTCTTCCTCGGTCAGGAGGCCGTCGCCGTTCTTGTCGATGGTTTCGAACGCTTTTTTCAACGAGCCCACTGCTTCGAGGATCCCAGCTTCCGCCTCCTTCGCCACATTCTTGATGTGCCTCACCTCACCTTTCGCATCCTTCGGCGTCGGCAACCTTCGCCCGTTGATTTGGGCAGTGGCGCGTGGATCCTTAGGGATAGGCAGGCCGGTGATGATCGACTTGATGCGTGCGACGATCCGGTGGTCACGGAGGGTGGGGCGGAGGTACCTATCGAAGTTCTCCTTCAGCCGATCGTAACTGAGCCAATCGAGCACGTGGGTCGCATCCGCTTCCCTGCGCTTCAGCCTCTGCAACTGATGCAGCTTTTCACGTTCGTATGCTGTCCCGAGCACCGCGATGAACACGTTCATCAGTACCCAGGAGCCGATGGCGTACATGATGATGAAGACTGATTCCCAGGCGGCGCCCTGCGTGTCAACCACCAAGTTCTGCATAATCGACCAGTCGACGCCACACCAAATCTGGAAGACGGAGAGGACGGCCAGCGGGAAGTTATCGAAGCTGGGCTGGTACGGCGGGTTGGCATACCACGTGACAGGCTTGACCTCGTCAGCTGAGAGCCCTTTGCGCTCGTAATACGGCGTGAGTGCGAGGATGTCCCGCCCTCCCGTGCGCAAGCTCGCATGCTCGCCCGTACCCGAGTCGACGCACGTCGCGTTGGCGCGCGTGCACTGGCGGCCGATGGACTGGATGGAAGAGCAGACGAGGTAGGGCGACTCATAGAACACGCCTTCGTGCGTGTCGTAGCATCGGAATCGCAACTTGGCCGAGAGAAGGCTGGTGAGGAAGAGACCGAACAAGAAGGTGAAGAAGGTGATGATCATCAGCGTGCTCCCCAAGTCGTATGCCTGTGAAGAGAGAGAGAGGCGATCCACGGTCATCAGAGGCAATCCGATGGCAATCCGATGGCAAGTAAAACTCCCACATCGCGCACCGCATACAACGTCGAGTTAATGATGATGCGCAGCCCGGGAATGGATTCGAGCACACGAAGCGGCCGCAGCACGCGCAGAATGCGCAAGTTGGTCACCGCGCCGGCGAATTGATTCCCCATCACGACCTCTACAATCAAGGCGGCCCAGCTCCCAACCACGATGGTGCCATCGAGGATGTTCCACTTCTCAGCCAAGTACACGCGGCCGAGCCCCACCACCTTGATGACCATCTCGAAGGTGAAGAAGATGTTGAGCAACCAGTCAACCGTATCGTACAAATCATCACGAGCGGGGTCGGGTGGAAAGGGTTCGGGGTACCTGCGACGAAATCCATTGATGACGTTGTCAGAATACCTCCGAGGGCAATCAGACGCACATGAGCGACGTACTCAGTCGCAAGGAAATACGCGCTCATGAGCACCGCTCCCAGCACAGTGTTGCGGAAGGACCAGTGGCGCTGCATCCGAAAGCACCAAAGGCCGATGGTGCCCCAGCACCGGCCCAACCGTGCGAACATCGACGACCCGCCATTCCCTCGTCGAGCTGCGAGCCACGCCGCTTCGATCGATTCCGAGCGTTTGGCCCGGTCAAGTGATCGTTCACGTGACCGTTCACGTGACCGTTCACGTGATTCCGAGCGCTGCAGCGGAGCTGCGGGGCCGCCGCTAGGCTCGTCTCGCGGGTGCGCCTGCAATGAGCTCGCGTTGGTGCCCGTCTCGGCGCGCTCGTTTCCGCACGTGAGCACCTCGGGGCTGAAGCTCGCACTCTTCTTCTCCTTTCCAAGCGCTGGCGCCGTGCCTGGCGCCGTGCCGTGCTCCCGTGCGGCGTCCTCCGCCGAGGCCGAGCGCTCCTCACGGCGCTCGCCACCACTGAGCGCATGCTGCTGTAGCCGCGCCGCCCGCTCCAGAGCATGTCTGTCCCTCTCCGAGCGTGCCACCAATTTGAACTTGCCGTCCGCGCCGATGACGAAATCCATCTCCTCCTCGAGTGCGTCGGCCTCGTTGGCACGTTTCCAACTATCACGCGCCGGCTTGGCCGCCCCTGCCTCCCCTTCGAGCGGGCGGTCGAATGATGCGCCGTGTTGAGCGAGACCAAAAGAGACTGACCGCTTGCCGCCCGCGCCGCCGGGGCCGCCCGCGCCGCGCGCGCCGCGGGGGCTCGTCTCATCTTCGGTATCCGTGCCGACGGCTTCCTTGAGCCTCGACAGGTCGATCTCAATGAACTTGTGCACGAACTCCTTGAGTACGAGCTCAAGGAACTCGTGCCGGTCGAGGAGATGGTTGCCGTCCGTGTCGTACTTACTGTGGAGCTCGGTGACCTTTTTGGCGCTGGCGTCGAACCCGAGCTGGAGCAGCATGGGCTGCAGCTCCGCGACATCGAGAAAGCCGTCGCCGTCGGTGTCGAAGCGCTGGAAGAGCCGATTCGCCCGGAATCTGGTTTCGTTCTCGACGGCGAGATCGCCACGCTTCGGTGGGATCATCATGACACGCCCACCCTTGAGCGCTCGCTCGCTCGGTGGTGGCGAGTCGAGCAGCTCGGGATTCAGCACGCGCGGTGAGAACGAGGCGCGCCGGGAATCTGCGGCCGCCGCCAACGATGCCGACGCCGACCCCGACGCCGACGCGCCACCGTTGTCGCTTCTCGCACCTGCCGTGCCACTGCTGCTGCGGCGGCGACGCGGTCGGCCTTCGACACCATCGCCGTCCTGCCGCTTGCGCCGCCGCTTACCGCCGCCATCCCCGCCATCTCCAGCATGCTGCTGCTGCCGCCGATGACGCCGTCCCTGCTCAGGGGAGCTCGTGGTGCCACTGCGAGTGCGGCTTCCGTTTCCGCGGCCGCCGGCATCGACGCTCCGGCCTCGCCCACTATCCACGCTGCTGCTCCAACGGACCTCTGCGCTGCGGCTGCGCATCTCGCCTCCGCCCGTGGTGCGCCCACCCTCGATGCTGCGGCTGTGGTCGCCGTCACGAGAAGCACCTTCTTCCTTCACGAAGGCGTCCATTGATTTGGCCGTTCGCGCACGAGACGCGTCGTCTCGACCAAAAGTGAACTTCGTGCAGTAAATGTTGTCCAACCAATTTGAATTCACATCTTGGCATCTTCATCACGTCGGCGTGCGCGACAGGATAGGACACCGGGATGTCCTCTCCAGACGACGCGCCTACGCCCGCTCCCAGGCCTCCCTCAGAGACGGAGTCAGCGCCCGCCGCCCCGACGTCCAAGGTTGATTTCACGACGCTCTCGGACGAGGAGCTTGCCGCTCTCGTCGTCGCCGGCACGGTGGCGCCGCACAGTCTCGAGGCAGACCTTGGGAACTGCGCGCGCGCCGTGCGAGTGCGGCGGGCCTGGCTCGAGCGCTCGATGGGCGTGGGGGTCGGCACGCTGCCTCACGATGTGCTCGACTGCGAGGCCTTTTACAGCAGCGTGAAAGGCGCATGCGCGGAGATGGTCGTTGGCTTCGTGCCGCTGCCTGTGGGCGTGGCCGGTCCGCTGCTGCTCAACGGGAAGTCGTACCAGGTGCCCATGGCGACGGTCGAGGGCACGCTGATCGCCTCCACACGGCGCGGCTGCAAGGCCATCACCGAGTCGGGCGGCGCCCAGGCGGCCGTGCTGCAGCAGGGCATGACGCGCGCACCGGTGCTGCAGTTTCCGAGCGCGATGCGGGCCGTGGCGTTCAAGCAGTGGCTAGAGGATCCGGTGCATTTCGAGGAGGCGAAGGCGCAGTTCGAGTCGACCACGCGCTTCGGCAAGCTCCTCTCGGTCAAGGTGACCGTCGCCGGCCGCTTTGCCTACGCTCGCTTCATGTGTGCCACTGGCGACGCGATGGGAATGAACATGGTCTCCAAGGTGCAGCGAGTCTCCGGATCGCATTTGTATTGCCTCGGAGTGCTGCTGAGTGCTGCTGAGCGCCCCGGAGTGCTGCTGAGTGCCTCGGAGTGCCTCGGAGTGCTGATGAGTGCTGATGCGTGCCTCTGGATGCCTCTGGATGCCTTCTGGATGCCTCTGGATGCTTATGAGAGTGCTGCTCGACATCGCCGTCCTGTCCTAGGGAGTGAACGCGGTACTCGAGCACCTCGCAGCCACCGACTTCCCCGACTCGGAGGCACTCGGCCTGAGCGGCAACCTATGCTGCGATAAGAAGCCCGCCGCGATTAATTGGATCCAGGTGCGTGGTTGCACTTGATTGCACTTGATTGCACTTGATTGCTCATGATTGCTCTTGATGGCCTCTGATAGCCGCCGCTATTTAATTGGATCCAGGGACGAGGCTGCTCTGTGGTGGTCGAAGCGACCATCTCCGGCGCCATCGTCTCAAAGGTCCTCAAGACGACCGTTGCGGCCGTGTGCGAGCTCAACCTAGCCAAGAACCTGGTCGGCTCGGCGATGGCGGGCATGTCCGCGGGCGGCTTCAACGCACACGCGGCCAATCTCGTCACCGCGGTCTTCCTCGCCTGCGGCCAGGACCCCGCTCAGAATGTCGAGTCGTCCAACTGCATCACGCAGCTCACGCCCGTCAACGGCGGCGCGGACCTGCACATCTCGTGCACGATGCCATCGATTGAGGTGGGCACCTTGATTGCATCGGATGGCCTCTGACGGCCTCCCTCCTCAGGTGGGCACCTTGATTGCATCGGATGGCCTCTGACGCCCTCCCTCCTCAGGTGGGCACTGTCGGCGGAGGAACCCACCTCGCGGCGCAGAAGGCGTGTCTGAACTTGCTCGGGGTCGCGGGCTCTGCCGACGCCTCGCCGGGTGCGCATGCACGCCAGCGACCTCTGATGACCTCTGATGACCTCTGATGACCTCTGATGACCTCTAATCGCGTCCCTCATCAGGTGCGCATGCACGCCAGCGACCTCTGATGACCTCTGATGACCTCTGATGACCTC
>ENA-UOXK01002444-UOXK01002444.1-mixed-culture-metagenome-genome-assembly--contig:-NODE-2444-length-10646-cov-42.219904_pt1 | contig 10646 bp, 10 predicted proteins | sample MGYA00238160_ERZ761638 | MGnify/ENA primary metagenome ERZ761638 (study PRJEB28912, sample SAMN08777098) | mixed culture metagenome | isolation source: Freshwater growth medium | place: USA...
CAGACAGCGAGGGCCTGTGAGGCTCCAGGCCATCTGATGAGGTTCGCATAGTTGGCGAAGCGGGCTTCCCACTCATGTGGGTTGGACTGGGGGCCTGCGTCGCGGAGTGTCCAGGCAAGCGCGTCGCGTCGCCAGAGCGCAAAGTTCTGCTGGACCACGAATCGCGAGAAGGTAAACTTTCCCAGGTGGGCAAGATAAAAGTTGAGTGTGGAGTTGACGCCGGGCGCGGAGGCAACCTCGGAGCTGGTCACCAAGGCCAGTGGGAAAAGCTGCACATGGTCTGTGGCACCTTGAGGGTGAAGGACTGTGTGGCGGAGCCAGTAATAGATGGCTCGGTAGTTTAACGCGATGGTGGACGCGTTGCGTCTCCGGGCAACATCGAGCACTGCGGAGATCGAAAACCTTGAGATGGGATCGGGGATGATGGCGTCGTCCATCAGATGGAAAATCCAGGTGTAAGCCGTAAGCCGTTCGAGATCTTTGAGCAGTGCTCCGCTCCATCCAAGGAGCTGGTCGCCATCGCCGCGACGGATGAGTGTAAACGGCTGCTGAAGCCCATCGAGAGCAGCGTGCGCCTCAGCGTCTGCGACGCCATACGAAAAGTGAAGATCGCACAGACCGGGCGGGAAGTGACGATCCAGTGTCACCAAGATCGGGCGCCAAAAGGGCCGGCTCTCATTGCGATCGCTGCTGTGCAAAAGCACGGCGCATTTGCTGAGCAGCATTTCAAGAACTTGAGCTTTCCCCGTTTATGCAAGTTTCATGTGAGGAAAAATCATTGCATGCGTCAAGAAGATGATTTGAGTACATTTGTAAAAAAGAACGTACAGTTAGTGCGAAGCGTGCAACCTTGTTTTCTCTCCGATTCTCAAGTGCGTTCACCGGACGAGGCAGCGCACAGAGCACAGAGTCTCTTGCTGGGTTGATCATAGAGGAGCACAGGCTCTCGTCTTGCTCCTGCTACTTTTACTACGGCCTCGGCTTCGTCAGAGGCCGCTCTTCGGTGCTGAAGCGGGCTAGCCTGCTCTCGAGGACCGTGCGGCCTCGGGCGGCTGACAGAGCTGTCGGCCGCGGCTTCCGCTTGAGCGCCCCCATCACGAGGGTGCCAGCTATCCCCACAAGTACCCCAGCCGCAAGGACCTTGAGCGCGTGCTTCGGCGTCAGGATCGGGTTGCTCCCTTCTTGCTCGTCGGCCGGTAGGGAGGGGAAACGCAGCGGGTTCGTGGGCGGACCGTACAAATCGGTCGCGATCGCCGCGCCGACGTCGTAACCACGATACCCGAGCACGGGCCCAATCGAGAGAGTCGACCTGAAGCGGGGGGGGGCAATCAGAGGGGGCAATCAGAGGTCATCAAGGAGGTCATCAGGGAGGCCAATCGAGAGAGTCGACCTGAAGCGGGGGGGGCAATCAGAGGGGGCAATCAGAGGTCATCAGGGAGGTCATCAGGGAGGCCAATCGAGAGAGGCCGTCGACCTGAATTGGTCCATGCCCACAAAGTAGATGGAGTCGATCACGCGCGAGCGCGAGCAGCTGTCGATGATCGGAGCACCCTCGGCGTCGTCCGCGGCACCAAAGGAGGCGGCCGTGTGAAGCAACCCGTCCTTAGCGCACAGAAAGTCGGCCATGCGGTGGCGAAAGCCGGTCGCGAGAATGACTGCGTCGTAGGCGTGGTGCGTCCCTCCCGGCGGGGCCGTCGTCGCAGCCTCCGCCGTCGCAGCCTCCGCCGTCGCAGCCTCCGCCGTCGCAGCCTCCGCCGTCGCCGCCTTCATCGTTGCAGCCTCCGCTGTCAAACTTTTGGTGGCTCCCGCCCGCGCTGTCACGTGACGCGAGGCCCCCTCCTCGATGACGACGCCGGTGCTCGTGAAGCGCTGGATGCGTCCTCGCTTGATGCCGACAGCACCGCTCATAATGAGGTCGATGACGCCGTAGCCAACTGCTGCGGATCCGCCGACGATGCCGCCCTCTCCGGCAGAGCGCGGCAACCGCTGCTGGTCCACGTCGTACACGGGGATGCGAGGAGCGACGCTCTGCTGCTCGGCGTGCCGCCAGCTCGGTGGCCGCTGGATACCGAAGGGGCCGAGATCGACGGAAAGAAGCCTTATGAACTCATCTTGCCCCTCCTGGAAGCGCTCCCATGCGGTGACCACCTTGGCATCCGCCGTGTGCTCGCCAAATGTGCACCGGTGCAGATCGTGCACCATGCTCTCCGTCGACAGGCTCAAGTACGGAAAGAGACGAAAGATCTGCCCCATCGTGCTGCGTCTCACAAAGTGGCGCGGCCCGTCCACCAGAATGTCGATCGACTTGGCGCCCGAATGGTGCAGCGCCACGGCGAGTTCGGCCGCGGAGTTGCCGCTCCCCACGAGCAGCACGCGCTCGCCTTTGTACTCGTCGCAGCTCGACACGCTCCACGAATGCCGCAAGGCGCGCGCGCCGTGTGCGGCACGCTCCTCGCTGCCTGGGATGTGGGGAATATGGGGCTGCCGGTTGAGCCCCGTGGCCACGACGACGCGCCGCGCTCGGAGTTCGCGCTTGTCAGTAGCGACGCGCCACGGCCGGTCCTTGTCGACTTCGGGCTCGTGGCTTATGCGCAGCACCGTCTCGCCAAAGGACATGCATTGTGCGAGTCCCTTGTTCTGGGCATACCGGTTCATGTAGTCACGCACCTCGTGCTTAGTCTTGAACATCGGGTAGTCGTACGCTAGCCCACCGTCGTGCGGCAGGCGGTGGTGCGGACTGTGCAGCGACAACGCCTCGTGCCCGCCGAGCCAGAATGCCCCGCACTCTGGGCCCTGCTCGATGATTTGCACGCGGCTGTGGTCCAGGCCGTCGTTGTCGCGGCATGCCCCTGCGTGGCTTGCGAGGCCGGCGCCGACTGAGACGCCCACAAAGCCTGCTCCTATCACTACCACGTCGAAGTTGTGAGTCTCCGTGGCCGTGGCCGTCGGCGTCGTCGTCGCCATCGCAGGCGCCGTCACGGGCATTTTTTCATGAACTCAAAGTGTCGAGTAACGGCCTGGTAATAAGCCAGGTTGCTTGGGTCACCCGGTCATCTAACGTGGATATGGCCCTCAGTTTTACAAAACTCGTTGTGCTGAGCAGCCAGCCTCGTGCTCGGCTTTCCAAAAGTGAAAGGGGCGGCGTTGCACGCGCTACTGGAGGGGCAGTGCGACGACCGTCCAATCCAGACGCGACCATGCCGCCGGCACAAAAGCCGCATAAGGAGCAGAATGCCTCACCTGCTAAAGCTCCCAGTCGATTCAAGTCGCCCGCAAAGCCTCAAACGCCATCAAAGAAGGATGAGGTGGGCCGAGCGTCACCAGGGAGAAAGGCGCTGAGTGGCACCGCTGCGCAGGGTGGATCGCAGGCCAAAAGCTCGCCAGCAAAGGCGCCAAAGGCAAAGGCGCCTTCGCCGCGAAGGCCGCCGACATCGAAGCCGACGGAGGAAGCCGCACCAGCACGGCCGACGGGAGCGAATGCTGGAAAAGGGGAGGCGCCGACGACGAGTGGAACCACGGCTGCGCAGGGTGGATCGCAGCAGGCCAAAAGCACGCCAGCAAAGGCGCCAAAAGGAAAGGCGCCTTCGCCGCGAAGGCCGCCGACATCGAAGCCGACGGAGGCCGAATCATTCAAGAAGGGTGCTGGAGGAGCTACCTCGTCCGAAGGATCATTCAAGAAAGTCGTTGGCGACGCAATTCTCAAGGCGGATGTATCGGCCGGGGCCAACAAGCTCCTCTTGCGCATGCTGGATCCTAGGGCACGTGGGCTCGCCGCCGCGTCGTACGCGATTCGCGTAAACAAGACATTTGGCTGGAACAGATCCCCCGCGGAGCTACTCTATCATGAGAAGCCGGTGGAGCTTGTGGTGCAAGTCGACGCGGCTCACGACCATTCGACGGTCTCGGCGCTGCAGCTCTCACGCAACGTGACGCTCGTAGCCGTGCGCCGTCCCAAGAGCAATAAAACCAACGTGGGCACGCTGCCCTCGACCAAGGTGGAGATGGGTGACGAGCTTGTCCTCAAAGGCCTGCCATACCAGCTTGCGGCCGTGGCGGTGGAAAAGTCGAAGAAGCTCGTGCTCGCTCCGCGGCACGATCGCGACAAGATCACGAAAGAGATCCAACGGGAGCGCCAAGCCCTCATCTGCGCGGCCGAAACTCTCAAGAAGGCTCTTGTTCCCGTCGTGCGTCACAAGATGGAAAGCATACGGGCCAAGCGGCGTATTCATGATGCTGCACGCCGACTGCAGTGCGTGCGGCGTGGCCAGCTGCAGCGCCGCGAGACGAAGCCGATGCTAGAGGCACACCGAGCCACGCAGCGGGCGGCCAAGCTGCGCTCGCGGCGGCTGATGGCTGCATTGCTCGCAGCTGTACACAACGAGCCAATCTGCACCAAAGCATGCTTCGAGCCTACGGCCGCAGAGGATGCGATTGAGAGCCTGGCGGCGCAGCGCGCGTGGGCGACTTCGCATCCGGGCCTGAGCTTGCGCTACACCACGCAGGCGGCCACGAGCAAAGCGCACACGGCGAGCATCAACCGGTACCTCGGTGCGGCGCCGGAGGCGAAGAAGCGCAAGCCAGCTCTCCCTCTCTCTCCCTTGGGAGTGCTGAGCACAGGGGCGTTGGAGATGACTGCGACGGTCGACAAGCGTGTGAATAACATGACTGTCGGGCAGCTCGCGCTGCCAAAGTCGGTCACGGTCGTGCGCACGACCGTCAACAAGCGAACGGTACCCGTCAAGAATCAAAGCGCACTCAATGCTATGAAGCTCCTTGTGGGCGACGCGCTCGTGCTGCGCGGCTTGCCCCACCACGTCGCCGCCGTCTGCGACGTCAAGGGAGGTGCTCTGTGCATCACGCCGGCCAAGGAACGCAAGGGCGGAGCCGAGCTCAAGCGGCAGCGGCTCAGCATGGTCACCTCGGCCTCGCGACTCGCGTCCACTTTGCAGGGGCTCGCTCGGCAGAAGCTCGCGCTGCGCCTCGAGCATCGTGAGGCTCACGCCGCCCTTGTGATTCAGATCGAGTGGGCCACGTTTGCGGCGAAGAAGAGGCAGTCGGAGCTCGTCCGGTTCAAGGAGCGTTCACAGCGCGCGCTGAAAGCGGCAGTGTTGGTGGTTCCCAGTTCCGTTAATTCCGTGGCTCTCGGCGCCGCATCGCGGGCGGCTCCCATTGTTTATCCAGTTGAGGAGGTCGCGGTGGCAGCAGTTGATGAGGCAGTGGCGGCCGAGAAGGCGGCGGCCGAGACGGCTGCGGCCGAGGAGGCTGAGGCCGAGAAGGCTGTTGCCGAGAAGGCTGCGGCCGAGGCTGCTAGGGGTGTTGCATCCGACGAAGAGGATGAGGAGGATGAGGTCCCGGCGGGTGCCGCGGCCTTTGCCGCGGCTTTTGCGATGGCGTCGAAGGAGGCCGAGAAGGAGGCGCTGCGCGATGAGCTCGCGCGTGAGCTTCCCCCGTCCGCTCGGCCGGGACAGGTGACCCCTCGACTCGGGGGAGATGGCGGGCTGCCGGCGAGGGTCGGTCCATTGCTCGGCCTTCCGACGACGCCGACCGTCCTTCGCCCACGGTGCGTCACGCCGATCGACATGGGCTTCAAAGTGGGCATGAAGCCGACAGGGTACGAGACGGACGACGAGTCTGAAGAGGAGGAAGAGTACCAGGACGAGGAGGACGAGGACGAGGAGGACGAAGAGGACCAGGAGGAGGCAGAGGAAAAAAGTTCGGCCAATCTCTTCGCAGAGCTTTTCGGCAGGCCCGCCAAACTTGCGCCCTCCTCCCCCCCGAAGTTAGCGTCTTCCCCCAGCAAGCTGCCGCCGGTGCCACCCCCTCAGGCCACCTCACCTCCAGTCATGCGCACTGGCGGCTTTTGCGCCGCCGCGCCAACATCGTCTTGGGCTGGTGCGTGGCCAGAGATGCAGCCATGAAGATGGAGCCCAAGCGACGTTGTAGGAATCCACTGCGGCTCGACAGATTAATCGACGGGTCGGACGGCTTGGCTCGTGCGAGCAGAGACATGCTAGCCACATCGGAGCAAGTTCAAAGGGTGGCTGAATGTGTGTGTGTGTGTTTTGTAGTACAGTACTACAACGTGTCGGCACGGGGCCGGCGCGGTGTAAACGATACGAGTCGTGCCGATCCGCGTCACCGTCAGCACGTGTATCCGTCAGAACGTTCTGATAGCTCCTCGAGATAGCTCCGGGTGGGATTTTGGATGGTTTGACTCGCCCGTTTCCTTGTTTAGAATGAAAGACGAAACACGCGTCGGCGACTCATCAAAAGTCAAAGAGCGCATGCAGGCCGACATCGCTCTGCCAAATCATCGCGTGGTCGTGCCCCACATTCGCCACCTCGTACAACGCGTGCGTGCTGCCGTTGGTGCCGAACACTGTTTGGAGCGCTTCAAAGTACAGCCGGCCACGCTTGAGTCGGAACGGCCCTCCAATCTCGTCTGCACAGGTCACCTCGAGATCGTGTGAGTCACACCTGCACCCCGCATCGCCAGGGTTGCACGGGCACGTGTCGTTGTGCCCTTGCAGATAGACGACGTCACGCTTGCCGAAGCGCTCGATCGCGGCGCGGTTGCCTCCGGGAGTACCGTTCACATACGGTGGTAGCCCGCCCTCGAGCCCGAAGTGCCAGGCGTTGTACGTGGGGCAGCTGGCAATCATCGCGTCATCAGGCACTCGCAGCTCCGACCAGTTGTGCACCCAGCGCCTCGCATCGAGGTAAGCGTAGCTTGAGGGGTTGGCAGGTACGTGGCGCAGTTGGACGCCAGCAGACGCTATGTCGGGCGGCTCCACGTGAGAATAGATCGCGTGCCGCTGCACAATCTGGCCGCCACTCGAGTGACCCGCGATCGTGATCGCGCGCAGGCTGCTCCTCACCCCCAGGCGTCGCGCCGTCCTCAGCAGCTCGCCCACCATCCGATCGAGAATTTCAAACGAGGACACGGTGGCTCCGGAGCTGGAGGCGGACGGATCGCTCTGCCCGCCGCACCTCCAGCAGCCGTTTGGGTAGCTTTCGTTCCACCAAGCCACGCCGACCGGAGCGCTATCCTCCTTCTGCATGAAGCGCGGCGCAAAGACGGCTACGCGGCCTGCGAGCTTCGACATGTTGGCCGCCTTGGCCGCGCTGCAGAAGTAGTCGTCGGCGTTACGGCCGGCACCGTGCTGCGCGATCAGCGCGAGCTCGACGCCTGCCAACGCGCCCGCGATTGGCCCCACGTTGCTGTAATAGGGAAATCGCAAGCCGTCGCCCAAGTCGAGATACAACAACCACGACTCTGCATCAGGCCATAGAGGGTCGCAGAGGTTGTAGCGGGGCTGCCAGCCGGCCGTGCCCATTGGAAGTGGCGTATCATCGTCGTTGGCGGCGCTGGCCTCCCATGTCCGCGCGATGCAAGCCGGCTCTGGGACCATTGTGTCCGGTCTGGTATGCTGGCCACAAGTGTAGCCTGTGCCACACGCTGTCCCATCGCCGCAGCAATCGACTGCCATACCGGCCTCAATCGGCGCGCACCCGCCTCTGCTGCCCGGGCATTCAGCGCAGTTCGCGGGGCAGACTCCAGCTTGAGACGCGACCCCGATGGAGAGCACGAGCAGTAGGAGGGGCATTTTGAAGCCGTCTGTGAAGTCAAAGTCAAGTCGTGAAGACTCGGCCCCTGACCATGTTTGGGCTTCCGAGGTGGGGCACCTCAGCGTCACCATCGCTCCTTTCATCGAGACCGCGCGCGACGTGTCTGTGAAGTGAGAGAGAGAAGTTGCCGCGGGCCTATTAGGCATTGCTATTAGGGTACCTGTAATAGGGTACCGGTACCTGGGAGGCGCATTATTTCTGGCCTCTACACACTATTCCGCTCCACCTTGATTTGAAGTCACATTCCACCGTCACGAGGGCTGAGATAGGCCAAGGGTCAGCGACAGGCTCAGGGTCAGGCTCTCTCTCTCTGTCTCTCGCTCTCGCGTCCATCCCGACGCGCCTTATCCTCGCCAACGGCTACGTTGGCGTCTCCATCTCCGGTCGCACAGCATGGTCACCTCCCTCAACGCTCGAGTCCTTGGGCTTCGCGAGCGTTGCCTCGGCCTTCACCATTTTCTGCCTGGCATTGTACATCGCCTGGACGCTCTTGGTCGAGGCGTAGACCAGGGGAACGGCCATGAAGAAGATCGCAATACCGATGGAGACGAACCCCGCGATGAGGCCGAGATACGTCAGGACGAGCCACGCTTGGGCCAAGATGTACAAGACGAAACCGACAACCAGGTAGAACAAGTGGAAATTCAACATGATGAATCCCATGCTCTCGGACCAGTAGCCGACCTCGGTGGAGGTCTGGAGCTCGCTGAGTTGGCAGTACAGGTACATGGAGTGGAGCACCGCCCCAAAGAGGAACCACATTGCAAGAGAGTTGATGAACACGTAGACCTTGCCGCTAGTCTCCTCGGTCACGATGCCAGAGGAGAACTGCGCGATCTCTGGACCGACAGCCGTCGCGTCTAATGTAACCATGGTGAAGAGAAGTGCGGCGACGACACCGACGTTGACGAAATTGTCCTTGATCGTGTTGCCGCTTTCCGTGGTATGCACCTTGTCGCCGAGTTTGAGCCATTCAAAGGTCAGGAAGAGCCAGTGAGCCTGCCAAAAAGAGACTTCCTTGTCCTGTGCCAGATACTTGCTTTTGGTGGTGGCCTTGATGGCCTCTTCGATGGCGTCATCGCGGGCTCGAGCCTCCTCGTCGCCGCCCACGATATGGACCCTCGCCGTTTTTCCCATCCCCATTGTTTCCGAACGGCCCGGTCCGCAACGCAGAGGCACACCTGCTGCTGTTCAACACAACGCGCAATTGCTGCTGCTGTTCAACACAACGCGCGCACACGCTCCGGACCCCCAAGCACGAGGGCCACTGTCGCTATGGACGGAGGTGTGGCCGACACAACCCGTGCTAACACCTTTACCGGGACACGTATCTCGGGGGTTTGGGGGTATCCAAGCGCGGCCGCAAGTAGGGCTCGAGATACGTATCTTGAGGTGTATCTCGATGTATCCCATATGTATCTTGAATGTATCTTGTGTGTCACGTATCTGAGGGTTAAGATACATTGTATTTTAAATGTATCTTAAATGTATCCTGAATGTATCGTAAAGAAGGATACATATCCCTAGGTAAGATACATTTCCAAAGTCACAGATACAATTGTATCCTGATGTATCTCGATGTATCTTGATGTATATGAACGGGACACATCAAGATACGATCAGGATACATGCAAGATACATCGAAATACATCAGGATACGTATCCGATAGGAACCCCCCCCCAAAAAGGATAGGAAACCCCACGTCACCCCTTGTGGGTGAGAGTTTAGAGAGTCAAGACGAGGCGCTCGACCGTGACCTTTGCCCACTCGACTGGTAATCTGGTATGAGGTGGGTATACTAGCCGCCCATTCCCGGTTTGGCACGGTCAAATGAGACAAAAGAGGTCCTTTAGGTTACTATAGGTGGAAAAGCGAGCGCCGCTGTGCTTTACGCTGTGCTCGCAAAGGCGCGGTTTCACACCCCTGTCCTAAACCCAAGGACGGGGTCCTTCGGGCGAGGACGCGGCTCCGTTTGACGCGACACGAGCAATTATGAAGCATCTGAGCACGCCCGGAGGCTACGGGGGATGGTATGAGTTGGCCCCAAACTCTGATTCGCTTCAATATGTGTCTGAAATCACGTTCAAGCTTGGTAACCCCGAGCTTTTGCAAGCACGTCCGAGCTCTCTCGTCCTTCGGCGGAGGACGACATGGCTTGTGCTCCCATGGCTGCCTGTAGAGCCCTTGCTGCCGAGCGTGGGCATGGCAGAGGCGCGCCCAACGCCGCGGCCGCAGCAGCAGCTGCAGCTGCTGATGATGACGACGACGACGACGACGATGACGATGACGATGACGATGAAGAGGATGGTGAGTCGTTTCGCGCCTGGCCTGTACATGCGCTTTCCGACCTTGTCCCGTCTATCTGTGTTCGCCGCGGCCGCTGCTGCTATGTGTGCTGCTCGCAGTTACCCTCAAGCACACCTCACTGTCGACCCTAACACGTGATTGGCGAGCATGTGTGCTGCTCGCAGTCAATGTCGATGTGCATCCGGTCGGCATCATCCTCAAGTCCAACTTGATCAAGGACATTCGCTTCAGCATTTCGAAAGGGCATTGGAAGTCCAATAGGTCCGTGTACAACAGGCTGCCCGATCACAACCGCTGCTGATGGCGGCAGGCAGCAATAAGGCGGCGGGCAAGCTGCCGGTCGCCATGATATCGTCGTTCCTCGACACCGTCGTCGTCACGCGACGGCGGCGTCGAGTGACTTCTTTTGCGTTTCCTTCGGGAGGCGCGCCAACGGGCGCGTCTGCCGACAGTACGTTATATAAGGCCGCCACCACCGCCGCCCTCGCCGCCGCCATGCCAACCGTCACCATCACCTCCGCCACCATCCATCACCACCCTCGCCACCGCCACCCTCGCCGCCGACCTCGCCGCCGCCCAGGCCGCGCCCGCCGTCGTCACCGCCGCCGCCCTCGCCGCCGCCGCCCTCGCCTCCTCCGCCCTCGCCGCCGCCACCCTCGCCGCCGCCCAGGCCGCGCCCGCCGTCGTCACCGCCGCCGCCCTCGCCGCC
>ENA-UOXK01002453-UOXK01002453.1-mixed-culture-metagenome-genome-assembly--contig:-NODE-2453-length-10606-cov-31.247086_pt1 | contig 10606 bp, 6 predicted proteins | sample MGYA00238160_ERZ761638 | MGnify/ENA primary metagenome ERZ761638 (study PRJEB28912, sample SAMN08777098) | mixed culture metagenome | isolation source: Freshwater growth medium | place: USA...
GTGGCAACTCCCCTTCACGTCAACCTGGGCACTGCCCTGTCACTCACCGCTCCTCGCGGGCAATCAGTGGCAATCAGTGGCAATCAGCATGCACTCACCGCCCCTCGCGGGCAGCTCTTGAAGATCGCGTGACCACTCGCGCCCACCAGCTGCTTCACCGCATGCATGAACCGCCGAAGCTCGTCGAGGTCCTTGTCGGCGGGCGTGTACCATGGGCCCATCCCAAGGACAAGCGCGTCACCCTCGCGCAGCAGGTGGCGCATCCGTCCAGTCACATTGGTCCAGCCGTTGAACACTTGCGGCGTTGCCTTGCACTGCGGGCTGAGAAGGCTTCTGGCACAAGCGTCGCCAGCGGCGCGGCGGACGGCGCTAAAGCCTCTGGACCACGTCGTGTCCTCCTCTCGCACAAGGCTCAGCAGGCTCGGGCCGGATAATTTCAGGAAGGCGAGTCGAGCACTGCCGAGCTCAAACCAGCGGTTCTCCATTCCGCGCTCCTGGTTGCACTCGCAGACCTCGCGGCCTTCGAGCAGAGTCGTGCTTTGGTTGTGAAAGGCAGCCCACTTGAGTGTGAGCCACGTTGAGTGCACGCCACGCCGTGCGAGCCACTTGGCGTGGCTCGCATTCAAATCGTTGGAGCGCCATGGGACTGTCGTTTTGCTCAGTGGCACCGAAACGTTCGTGGAGCTCTCGCTGCATATGCTGAACGCAGCGTCGCGTGGTGACCTCGGATACGACCCGGAGCTCAGCATCATCGCGAGCGACAGGTACTGGTAACGCGTATTCGAGTCTCCCATGAAATAAGTGGTGCGTCCAGCGAGGCTACGTGGCGGCCACCCAGGCACATGGCGGCCAAGTTCCTCGTGCGCCAAGTTTTCTTCCGAGAAGGTGAGCCTTCCATCTGAGAGTGACCAATGAAGCGGCGAAGATGGCGCGATGACGGCATTGCAATACCCGTGCGCGACGCTCGAATTCACGCGCCTCACCACACGGTTTGCCGGGTGGTTGGTCAGAACCCTCTCGCACTCAGTCGCAGGTAGACGGTCCTCGCACGAGCTGCCATTGACTGCAATGCAGAAGCCACAGGTCCTCTGGCAGTGGGAGCATGCGAAGGTGGTCGCTGTGCACGATGTCGGCGCTGCACCCAGCGGTAACTGCGGTAGTTGAAAGCAGGGTTGTGCCATGACTTTCGCAGGCTCGGCACTCAGCGCGGTCCCGCCATGATGTGAATGCGTGTGTGTGAATGTGAATGTGTGTCTGTGTGACTTCTGACACATATGAATAGGAAACTTCAGTCAATCACAGTTTCGTCGCGGTCCCCCCGCGCTCAAACATGACGTATTATGTTGCGATGATAAGTTAATGAGTGCGAGCTGACTACCCGGTACATGTACATGTACCTCAGTCAGTCAGTCAGTCAGTTTCATCGCGCCCCCCCCCGCGCTCACCACACACCACCGTCTCAGGGGACGGCACCACGGCTCCGCTCCCCTCGGTCAACACAAGTACTGAGTACTACCTCGAATAAACGCCCACCCCCCGTATACAGAGTAAACATCTAGATTCGTTGGAGAGGAGAAGCGGTGTCGTCACCAGCATCTTCTGTGCCAGATCCCGCACGCTTGGCAAGGATGCGTAGCGCGCGGAGTCTGCGACGGGCTCGCGCGTACGAAAGCACCGCTTCGGGATAAAAGTCATCGAACTGCACGCCCTCTGGCAGCTGCGAGAGAACCTGGTTCTGAACGCCCTGCGTCATCTGCTCGGTGATCGTGCCTCGCACTTCGAAGCAGTCGTCTGGCAGCGCTGACTGTGCGGCCAGGGAGTCCCAGCAGGCCAAGCATCGCCCTGCGGGATGGTGCGTGATCGGTGTCGCCACCGCCGTCAGCCGCGCTGCTTGGAGCGTGGCATGCGCGGCGCTGCTACTTGGGCGGGCTGCGAGGGTGGCAGAGCCCACGGGGAGTGAGGCGTGCCATCTCTCGAGATGATCCCGCACCACTTCACGGCAGGCTGTCTCGCCGTGCTCGGTCATTTCGACGCCGCTGTCGACATCCCGCTTCTTTCGGGGCCTGCGCTCGCCACGCCTTAGCTCCGCGAGTTGCTTGCCTCTGATTGCGGCTGATTGCCTCTGATTGCCGGTGCCGAAGGCTCCTCGGATTGCGGCTGATTGCCTCTGATTGCGACGACGAATCATGTAAAGAAGTACGAGTAGCGTGCACGCGCAAGCGGCCGCGAAAGCTCCAGCCATGATCCAAGCGATCATGAGCAAGGACGACGACGAGGCACTCTCGCTGGCCGGGAGCGCTGCGGCCGAGTTGCCCATGTTTGGCGGTGGCGCCGGCTCGACGAGACGAATGGTGGGCGTGCTGAGGACCGTCGCTCCAAGTGTGGCAGACAGAGCCGATGGCGGCTGATCCAAGGTATTTACGACGCGCGAACGGTCTGATGCACTCGAAATGTAGAAGGACGCGGTGACTGTGAGCGATCCTGACACGATGTTGAGCGCAATGGCGGAGGCTGCAACGCCAGTTGCACGAGCCAGCTGCAATGTGAAATGGGTTGCGTTGAAGGACTCAATGGTGCCTGCAATCTGGAACGTCACAACTAGAGAAAGTTCCGTCTGAGGGCTTGATGGCGGTGGTGGCCTCGGCGACGGCGGTGGAGGGGACGGCTCTGGAGGCGACGGGGAGGGCGGGGGGGGCGGAGGGGTGGATGGTTCAGGTGCACGTGGAGGAGGGCTGGGCGATGCGGATGGTGGGAGGGGTGGCAACGGTGGCATTGGTGACGGCGGTGGCGACGGTTCAGGAGGGGATGGCGAGGGAGGCGGCGGTGGAGGCAGGTGCGGCTCGGGTGGGTCGTATGAATGTGGAGTCGGTGACGGCGAACCCCGTGAGAAAGGTGGCGGAGAGGGCTCCGGTGGCGACGGAGAAGGAGGTGGCGGCGGAGGAGGAGATGGCTCAGCAGAGGGTGGAGGTGGCGTGGGAGGTGGCGGCGAGGGTAGTGGCGACGGAGGTGGCGGCGGAGATAGTGGCGGCAGCAACGGTGGTGGTGCTGCTGGTGACGGCGGGGGCGGCGACGGCGGCGGCGGCGGCGGCGATGGCGGCGGCGGCGATGGCGATGGCGGCGGAGGCGATGGCAGGGGCCATAACGGCAGTGGCGGCAATGGTGGCGGCGATGGCGGTGGCGGAGGCGGAGTTGGCGACGGCGGCAATGGCGGCGGCTGCGATGGCGGTGGTGGCAATGGTGGAGGCGGGCTGGGCGATGCTGATGGTGGCGGGGGAGGCGGCGATGGCGGCGGCGGTGATGGCGGTGGCGGCGATGGAGGTGGCGGCGAAGATGGTGGTCTCGGCGATGGCGGTGGCGACAGTTCAGGAGGTGATGGCAAAGGTGGTAGAGGTGGAGGCGGATATGGCTCCGGTGGGCTGTATGGAGGTGGGCTCGGTGATGGCGGCATCCGGGGAGGCGGGCTGGGCGATGCTGATGGTGGCGGGGGAGGCGACAATGGCGGCGGCGGTGATGGCGGCGGCGGCGATGGAGGTGGCGGCGATGGAGGTGGTGGCGATGGCGGCGGCGGCGGCGGCGATGGCGGTGGTGGCGATGGCGGTGGTGGCGAAGGTGGTGGTGGCGAAGGTGGTGGTGGTGAAGGTGGTGGCGAGGGTGGTGGTGGCGGAGGTGGTGGTGGTGGCGGTGGTGGCGGCGGAGGTGGTGGCGAAGGTGGTGGTGGCGGAGGTGGTGGGGGTGGCGGTGGTGGCGGCGAAGGTGGTGGTGAAGGTGGTGGTGGTGGCGGCGAAGGTGGTGGTGAAGGTGGTGGTGGTGGCGGCGAAGGTGGTGGCGAAGGTGGTGGCGATGGTGGAGGCGGGCTGGGCGATGCTGATGGTGGCGGGGAAGGCGGGGGAGGCGGCGACGGTGATGGCGGCGGCGGCGATGGCGGCGGCGGCGGCGGTGGCGATGGCGGTGGTGGCGATGACGGTGTTGGCGAAGGTGGTGGTGGCGAAGGTGGTGGCGAAGGTTGTGGTGGTGGCAATGGTGGAGGTGGGCTGGGCGGTGCTGATGGTGGCGGGGGAGGCGGGGGAAGCGGCGACGACAATGGCGGCGGCGGCGATGGCGGCGGCGGCGATGGCGGCGGCGGCGGCGGCGATGGCGGTGGTGGCGAAGGTGATGGTGGCGAAGGTGGTGGCGAAGGTGGTGGCGAGGGTGGTGGTGGCGAGGGTGGTGGTGGCGAGGGTGGTGGTGGCGAAGGTGGTGGTGGCGGTGGTGGCGGCGAAGGTGGTGGCGAAGGTGGTGGTGGTGGCGGCAAAGGTGGTGGCGAAGGTGGTGGCGAAGGTGGTGGCGATGGTAATGGTTGAGCGGCTAGCCCTGGGAACAAGGTGGGGCTGATGCGAGTCGTCGTGGTGCCGTCGCCGAGCTGGCCGTAGGCGTTCCAGCCCCAGCACTTGAGGAGCGCGCTGGCCGTCACGTACGCGCACGTGTGGGAGTATCCGGCCGCCAGCAGCCCGACGGCGCCGCCGACGTCGATCGTGGTCGGTGAGTAACGTGTGGTCGTCGTGTTGTCGCCGAGCTGGCCATAGGCGTTCCTGCCCCAGCACTTGAGGAGCGCGCTGTCAATCACGTACGCGCACGCGTGGGAGTATCCGGCCGCCAGCAGCCCGATGGCACCGCCGACGTCGATCGTGGTCGGGGAGTAACGTGTGGTCGTCGTATTGTCGCCGAGCTGGCCGTAGGTGTTCCAGCCCCAGCACTTGAGGAGCGCGCTGGTCGTCACGTACGCGCACGTGTGCAAGTATCCGGCCGCCAGCAGCCCGACAGCGCCGCCGACGTCGATCGTGGTCGGGGTGGCGCGATCGGTCGTCGTGCCATCGCCGAGCTGGCCGTTCCCGTTGTAGCCCCAGCACTTGAGGAGCGCGCTGGCCGTGACGTACGCGCACGTGTGGTAGTCGCCGGCCGCCAGCAGCCCGACGGCGCCATCGACGTCGATCGTGGTCGGGGTGGTGCGATTGGTCGTCGTGCCGTCGCCGAGCTGACCAGCACTGTTGTAGCCCCAGCACTTGAGCAACGTGCTGTTCGTGAGGTACGCGCACGTGTGCTCGCTTCCGAGCGCCAGCAGCCCGACGGCGCCGTCGACGCTGATCGTGGTCGGGGTGTAGCGATCGGTCGTCGTGCCGTCGCCGAGCTGGCCGTAGCTGTTGTAGCCCCAGCACTTGAGGAGCGCGCTGGCCGTCACGTACGCGCACGTGTGGGAGTATCCGGCCGCCAGCAGCCCGACGGCGCCGCCGACGTCGATCGTGGTCGGTGAGTAACGTGTGGTCGTCGTGTTGTCGCCGAGCTGGCCGTAGGCGTTCCTGCCCCAGCACTTGAGGAGCGTGCTGTTCGTCATGTACGCGCAGGTGTGGGATTCTCCGAGCGCCAGCAGGGCAGACTGGCTTGTGAGGTGAGGCATTGGCGAGGGCGGCGGCGGCGGTGACGGCGGCGGTGGCCGCGGCGGTGGTGGCGAGGGTGGTGGTGGCGAAGGTGGTGGAGAAGGTGGTGGTGGAACAGCTAGCCCTGGGAACAAGGTGGGGCTGATGCGAGTCGCCGTGGTACCGTCGCCGAGCTGGCCGTCGGTGTTGTAGCCCCAGCACTTGAGGAGCGCGCTGGCCGTCACGTACGCGCACGTGTGGGAGAATCCGGCCGCCAGCAGTCCGACGTCGCCGCCGACGTTGATCGTGGTCGGGGAGTAACGTGTGGTCGTCGTATTATCGCCGAGCTGGCCGTAGTCGTTCCAGCCCCAGCACTTGAGAAGCGTGCCGTTCGTCACGTACGCGCACGTGTGGATGTCTCCGGCCGCCAGCAGCCCGACGTCGCCGCCGACGTCGATCGTGGTCGGGGTGTAGCGATTGGTCGTCGTATTATCGCCGAGCTGGCCGTAGGTGTTCCAGCCCCAGCACTTGAGGAGCGCGCTGGTCGTCACGTACGCGCACGTGTGGTAGTCTCCGACCGCCAGCAGCCCGACGGCGCCGCCGACGCTGATCGTGGTCGGGGCGGTGCGATCGGTCGTCGTGCTGTCGCCGAGCTGGCCGTAGACGTTGTAGCCCCAGCACTTGAGGAGCGCGCTGGCCGTCACGTACGCGCACGTGTGGGAGTATCCGGCCGCCAGCAGCCCGACGGCTCCGCCGACGTCGATCGTGGTTGGAGTGGCGCGATTGGTCGTCGTGCCGGTGCCGAGCTGGCCGTTCCCGTTGGCGCCCCAGCACTTGAGGAGCGCGCTGGCCGTCACGTACGCGCACGTGTGGGAGTATCCGGCCGCCAGCAGCCCGACGACGCCGCCGACGCTGATCGCGGTCGGGGTGCTGCGTGTGGTCGTCGTATTGTCGCCGAGCTGGCCGTTCCCGTTGTAGCCCCAGCACTTGAGGAGCGCGCTGTCAATCACGTACGCGCACGTGTGGAAGACTCCGAGCGCCAGCAGCCCGACGGCGCCGCCGACGTCGATCGTGGTCGGGGCGTACCGTGTGGTCGTCGTGCCGTCGCCGAGCTGGCCGTAGTCGTTCCTGCCCCAGCACCTGAGGAGCGTGCCGGTTGCCAAGCACGTGTGGGCATATCCGAGCGCCAGCAGGGCAGAGTGGCTTGTGAGCTGTCGTCCATGCCTGACGATAAGCTCCTTGGAAGGTGACGGCTTCGAGGGCAAGGGCGGCTGCAGTATCGGCAGTGGCGCGGGCAAAGGAGAGCGCCTCGACGGGATCGAAGGTGATTGCGGCGGTGGCGAGGGAGGAGGAGGCGATGGCAGCTTGGGCGGCGGCGGTAACGGCACAGAAACCACCCGATGAGCATCAGTCTCGTCACCATCGGGCCGTGTCGGTGCCATGGCACTCACCCGCGGGACGATGAGCACGAGGAAGGCCCATCCGATGAGCATGTGAAGGCCAAGCCGCTTCGCGTCTTCCCTGGAGGCGAACGGCGATGCCGTGCTTCTAAAATTCGCCATGCTCTAATCCGCAGTTCGAGGTGTGAACGTTAAAATGACAGACGCGACAACCGGTGCTACGGCACTGTTACTGTCCGCTCAGAATACACACACCTTACACGACCCCATTCGAGACACGGAGCATGCGCGCGCTCGCGTCGTCGTTGAGAATGCTTGGTTTGGGCGCCTGTTTGGGCGTCTCGGCGGCTTGGATGGCGGTGGAGGTGTGAATTTGGTGTGAATGAAAACCCCAGAAAAAGAGGTTTCAGAACTACAACAAACCGGTCAACTCGCGGTACCGCAGCCTACAGTACGTGAAAGACGGTCGAGCCGCGTTGCACGGTAAGTTATCGAGCGCGCGGCAACGTTAGTCCTTCTTCTTCGGCACCTGCTTGTTACCAAAGAGCATTTGGCCGAGCCGTTTCGTCACGTCCCCAAATTCATATTCGTCCTTGCCCGTAAAGCTCGCCAGCGCCTTCTTCGTCAGGTCGCCGAACTGGTAGTCGTCCTTGCCCAGGGTCTCCTTGACCCATGCCACGCGCCGGCGCTCAATCTCTTTGCTGATGTCGCCGAATTGGTCTACGCGACGAGAGAGGAGATGTGGCGAGATGTGGCGAGATGTGGCGAGGAGATGTGGCGAGACTCGAGGTGCCATCAGAGGCCATCTGGTGCCATCAGGTGCCATCAGGTGCCGTCAGAAGGCCATCAGAGGCCATCAGAGGCCATCAGAGGTCATCAGAGGTCATCTAGTGAGAGGTGACGGGGGCCATGCGTTCGAGCGCGGGCGGCGCACAGTCGCCCTTTCCGGTGAAGCCGGCGACGCGCGAGGACACGCGAGATGCAACCTCGCGCGTCAGATCGCCCGGCGTGTACTCGTCCTTTGGCGCAAACGGCCACCGAGCAGGACACACGGCCAGGATTCGTCAGGACACACGGTCAGGATTCGTCAGGACACACGGTCAGGATTCGTCAGGATTCGTCAGGTTCAGACACCCATGGGCTCTTCGGGAGTCATCACGAGTCATCAGGGTTCCTCATGAGTCATCAGGGGTCATCAGGAGTCATCAGGGGTCATCAGGAGTCATCAGGGGTCATCAGGAGTCATCAGGGGACATCACCCATTTGCGCACTCAGAGGCAAAGGCGCCATCACACCTTGCCGCAAAAATCTGCGACAGTCCGCTTGATCCGCGTGTCGAGAACGATGCTCAGGTCACCGAACTCGTACTTCTCCTTTCCCGTCATCTTGCACACCTGATGAGGGACGCAATCAGAGAGGCCATCAGAGGCAATCATAGAGGCAACCATAGAGGCAATCATGGAGGCCATCAGTCATCTTGCGGACCTCCTCCTTTACGAGCGTATCCAGCGCGATCGATAGATCTCCGAGCTCGTACTCGTCCTTTCCGCGCAAGTCGGCTACCATGGCCTTGATGCGAGCGTCTGCTTCTTTGCTGATGTCGCCGAGCTTGTAGTCGTCTTTGCCGATAAAGTCGGCCACGTTTGCCTTGATGCTCTCGCGCACAGCCGACCGAAACACGATGGCCAGCTCCGTCGCGAGCCCGAGCCACTCATCGTCCTCCACCAAGTTTCCAATCTTCTCGACTTCCGCCTTGGTCATCGCCGTCGTCTCGCCTTGGACGACGACGTCCGAACTGGTCATCGCCTTCGTCTCCTCATTGGCGCAGGCCGCGAGCTGGGCGGTCCGTGCGCAGCCCGCGAGCCTTGAAGGGTGGGGTAGCCGATGCGTCGGTGCTGGGTGAAGCACGAGGGCTGGCAGGAAGAGTGACCAGAGAAGCATCATGTCCCTCGCTCCTGCCGAGAAGCGAGATCGGGTGTGAAATTGACGGAATTTCACACCCTAGTTTTCACACTCGAATTCACTTATCGAGGCACAATTGGAGCGGACGCTTGCCATGACGCTTGGAAGATAGCTCGCCTGCGTGGTTCTCTTTCTTACGAGGCTTACGTAGTTTCATGTGGCACTGCAACTACACGACAGTATGATACCACATCATGTGCCACGCAGGGGGACACACGTTTGCTAAGTCCTTCTTGATCTCTGTACTGTGGACTCTCGTGTCACCATCCCGCATGCCGAATCCGCCCCGCCGAGATCCGTCCAATGCGGTCTGCACGCCTTGGCCCTCCACCAAGGCCCCACTAAGGCCCCTCTATGAATAAACTATGTAGCGCCCGTGAAGCCCCCGGCTGCCAGATGGTCAGTGGCTCAGCTTGAAGCCGCCCTGGCTCAGCTTGGAGGCTCCGTGGCTCGGCCCAGCCACCGCCGCCGCCCTCTTCTTTTCGTCCTCTCGCTGCTTCCTCCTTTCGGCGACTAACTGCTTGCCTGTGACCTTCTTCTTGGGTTGCGGCAGTCCGAAGGGCGAGGCGTCGGTGCCTCCGATGGTGGGCACGGCACCGGCGATAGCGCCGCCCGAGAGAAGATGCGCCGCGTCCGGCGCGCGCAGCCGAATCTCAGCCTCCCACTGCATCTCCATATTAGGCAGCAACGCGGCTGCAGCCGGTGGTTCTACTGCCGCGCCATCCGCGCCGGCCGCGGCCGCGGATAGCGCGAGCTGTTCCTGCATGGCCCTGATCCTCTGTATGTGCTGCATCTTGACGACCCAAGGCGGCGGGGCGATCTTGAGGGCCGCCATCGTCGCCTTGATCACATCGACATCGCTCGCAGCCATCGCGGGTGCCGGCGCAGGCGGTTCGGGTACCGGCGGCGCGCAAGACTGGAAGCTTCCAAAATCAGCGAAAAAGGACGAGTCCTCCTTCAAGGTATCTGCGGCGCTCGTAAAGCTGCCCATGTCGTCGGCAGTGGCACTCCCAAAGCCATCGCCCCCAATGCCACCTTCAATGGCGGCCTCTACATCAGCGGCATCGTCGTCACTACCAACGTCGCGCTCGCCCAGTGGGCGGTAAAAGTCAAAGGCGTCATCGGGCTCTGCTAAGTCCGCGGATGTAATTGCTTCGACTGTCGCCGAACCCGCGCTCGGCTTCTCGACGATCGCTTTGGCCGTGCTCGCCATGCACAAAGTGTGAACGTTAACACGACAGACGCGACAACCGGTGCTACGGAACAAAAATGAGAGTTCAGAGCCGTGTAACTTTGGGGGGCGTCACACGGCACACAATTTGTACGTACCTTCGGAGGACCGAATAGAAAAGCGCCGTATCGAGCTTCCTAGGATCGGCTGCGCGGACGGCGGCTCCACCTCCCCTCTCGCCCGACGAACGGCGCGCGCTCACCACGCGGCGCACAAAACGGCGCCGAGAAGAGGGTGCAGCGGGCGCCGCTATACAGTGCGCTCTGCGCGAGCGCGAGCACGTCCACGCGATGCGCCTCCTTGCCTCGCGCCCGGACGCCGCCGCGGTAGTCGCGCGCGTCTGCGACGCGGCGCGCGCCCGCCGCGCCGCCGTCGCTAGTATGGACCCCATGCAGCGCGCGGCGCGCCATGCGATGCGCATAGCAGGTACCACTGCCCTCCAGGATCTCCTAGCCGAGGTGGCGGGGCGTCGGCGCGAGGCGCACGATACCGCCGCAAGGCTTCGCGATTTCGCCCGCGCTCGGCGCGCGGCGGTGCTTGCGGCGCGGATGCTGGGGGGCGTACGGACGGCGCACGTGAGGAGAGTCACGCTGCTGCTCGCGGGGGAGACGGCACCGCGGCGC
>ENA-UOXK01002475-UOXK01002475.1-mixed-culture-metagenome-genome-assembly--contig:-NODE-2475-length-10518-cov-35.595432_pt1 | contig 10518 bp, 5 predicted proteins | sample MGYA00238160_ERZ761638 | MGnify/ENA primary metagenome ERZ761638 (study PRJEB28912, sample SAMN08777098) | mixed culture metagenome | isolation source: Freshwater growth medium | place: USA...
ATCACCGCGCCTTGTCGCGTTTGCACAAAGTGAATGTGATCTCACAACACCAAGCGTGAACTATAAACATGTATAAACATTGGCTGTGAACTTGTCAAAAGAACTCTTCCAGACGAAAATGGCTTCTTCTCATTCGGCTCTCATCTTTGGGCTGGGTGGTCTGGTCGGGTCTACACTCTTCGTCGTAACTCGACTGAGCTCGAGATCCGCGCCACTAATCTCGATCTCGTCGACGTGCGCTCCGTCCACGAGCTCGCACTCAAAGGCCTCCGCAAACGCCGCCTCGAAACGTGGCCGCAGCTCGCCGACGCTTACCGTGCGCCCGAGCTCGCGGCTGAGCGACGTGACCTGCGGTGCCTCGTGCAGCCCGCACGGCACGATCATGTCGAAGAAGCTCAGGTCGACGTCTGCGTTGAGTGCCACGCCGTGGCTGCTGAGCCAGCGCTGCACGCGCACGCCAATGGCGCCGATCTTGCGCTCGCCTACCCACACGCCGGTGTGACCGGGCGCGCCGCGCACCGCCGACACGCCAAATTGCGCCGCCGTGCCAATCATAACGTCCTCGAGCCTCTCTACGTACCAGTGCAAGTCGCGCCGGTAGCCGGCGGCGAGGTCGAGGATCGGATAGGCGACGAGCTGACCCGGCCCGTGGAAGGTGACGTTGCCGCCGCGATCCGACTGCACCACGCTCGCGCCCGCCGCCGCGAGCGCCTCGGGCGCCGCGAGCACATTAGCCGCCGATGCCTGCAGCCGGCCAAGCGTGAACACCGGCGCGTGCTCCAGCAGCAGCAGTGTGTCGGCGAGCGCGCCGGCCTTTCGCCGCTGCACCAGGCGGTGCTGCAGCCGCAGACCGTCCTCGTAGCCGATGAGCCCCGACAGGCGCTGCACGACCACGCGGCGCGGTGCCGTCATCCAGGATGGCGAGCGAAGTGTCCTTTGAGGGTGCCCTAACCCGTGAACTGCGGCTTGAGACGTGTGAAGTGCGTCTCGTGTGCGGCATTTCATATGATGTTTGGGCTGCATGCAAGATTGAAATTTGCTTTCGCTCAAATGTTGCCAACGGTCAATCAAGGTGTCGCGGACTCGCGGCGCCCGCCGTCGTTCGCTGTGCCAAAGATGCCAGAGATCACTCTACAGCTGCCCTCGCTCAAGCCGAGCGACAAGCTCGGCATCTTCATCACGAACGACTTCCGCATCCGTAAGACGAACCCGGGCTCCATCGGCGAGCAGGCAGGCTTCCTCGCGGGCGACCTGCTCGTCTCCATCGACGAGCTGCGAATCACCAAGGGCATGGACAAGTTGACCATCGCGAGCACCATGCGCGGAGACCCGTCCAAGGTGCAAGCACCCAAGAGCATCGTGGTGACGCGCGAGACGCCCGAGGACGAGGACGAGGACGAGGACGAGCAAGGTTGGCACACTGACCCTGAGGACTCTCATGAGGACGCAAAGAAGGACGAGGAGGGCGAGGACAAGGACGAAGGACTGGTGACGCTGTCGGTGCCGTCGATGCCCGTGGGCGTCCGGATGGGTCTCTCGGTCGCCGCGGGCAACGTGGTCCGCTCTGTCGACCCAGGCAGCTACGCAGAGCTTGCGGGCTTTCGAACGTCTGATGTGGTTGTGAGCGTCGGGGGCGTTCCGATGGCCGGGGTGGAAAAGCTGGAGGTGGCGACGCGGATTCGTGGGGACCGGACAGCGATCACGCGCCCGTGCAAGGTGCTCGTGCGCCGCTCCGCAGCCAACTCCGTAGCCGTTGCCGAAGCCGCCCAGCTGAAGCTACCCGCGGAAGAGTCCGCCGACGTAGCCGCAGAGGCAGCGAGAGCAGCGAAGGCACCGATCGGGCTCATCGGGTCTGCGCTCGAGAAAGCGCCGGTCGTGCAGAGTCAGGGCATCGTCGACGTCTCGTCTGCAGGTGTGAACGTGAACGGCCAGTTCAGCGGAGCAGTCCCACCTCCGAGCGCCGTGGTGGCGAGTGACAACACCGTCGCAGAGTTCGAGAGGGATCTCGGCGGAGCTCGGCCCGATCTCGGCGGAGCTCGGCACGATCTCAGATCCGATCTCGCCGCGGCCGTGGCATCCAAGAACTACGCGCTCGCGGCGGAGCTCAAGAAGGCGATCCACGCTGCCGAGCTCCAGAATACCGTCGCCGCTGCTGAGTCTCGATTGGATGCCGTGGGCCAGTCTAGGGGGACGCCTCTGCTTGCGTCCACCGGCTCGTCCACCAGACCCCGGGGTCCGGCCTCGAGCATGCCAATCGCGGCGATGGATCGTGGAGAGGTGCAATCGACGGAAGAAGGCGATGAAGCAGGCGACAGTGCGCTCGAGCTTGCTATCCGGCGGCGAGCGTCCGCCAGGATGGCGCTAGACACTCAGCTCTCCATCGGCGGGTCAAAAGCTATCGAGAATCCAGATCGCATCCGGGATCGCATCTCCTCGCTCGAGGCGGGAGATCCAGACAGATTGCGACGATGGCAGGAGTCGGGCTCCGATGATTGGAATGGACCGCTACTTGTTCGAGATCTTCCCGCCACTCGAGTGGAACTTGAGATGGACGAACCGCTACTGGCCCTCTCGGCGAGTGCGAGCGCCTCGGCTGCCTCTGCATCGCTGGCGAGCGTCCAGATCCACATGAGCACCAAGATGGGTGAAGATGTGGATATGGACGGCAGAAATGGATCGGCTGCCCCTCCCCCCGGCTGGACGGCCCTGGTGGCCCAGGCACATGCCCAGGCACATGCCCAGGCGCTCCAGACCGCTCCAAATGTCACCCACGCCCCAAGTCTTACCCTTGAGACTCGGCTGCTCATCACTCTGTTGGGACGAGGCGAGATCCTCCCGCCAGATCTCATCTCGCTCCAGCAGGCGTTCGAGCAGGCGAGCCTCAAGGGTCTTCACTCGGGCCTCAAAGTCGTGCACTTCCCCGACGTGAACATCAACGTGAACAAGCAGCCGCTGGCCGTGCACACCACCTTGCCGCCGCCATCACCAGGCCGCCGTACGAGCGGCACGGCGCCCTCGTGCGCCACGGATGACCTTGACTGACCCCGGAGCACTCGAGACGAAACTTGACGAAACTTGACGAACCCTAAACTGACCCTCGAACTGACCGCGGAGCCCACAGGCGAGGCCTGCGAGGGTGCAGAACGGGTGCAGCAACATTTTCCACGGGCATTCCATCTTGTCTATTCCATCTTGTCTGCCATCTTCTTTGTCTGCCAAATTCTAGTTGTCGCTCGACAATTGTATCTCCAATGTGTAACTATGGAGTTGCACACACCTCTTGGTCTTGCGTAGCGCGCGTCTGCGAGCCGGCGAGCTCCGGGCGCAGCTTTGAATACTTTCGTTGTCTCCCTGCAGCAGGATACGTTTGATCGCTCATGACCATAGAAAAGGTGTTGGAGGGGGTGAGTTGAAGAACGCATTCGACTCCTTTAATATTATTGGTATGGTATGGTTGCGTTGCACTTCACGCATGACTTCACGATCAGTTTCGTCGTAGAAAGTTCAAAGTACACTCCGTTATCGGTTATGCGAACCGAGGCGTCAGCCGAGCTGCAGAGTCCGTCACCGCCCCGCGGCCCGCCCACGTCTCGTGAATCAGGATGGAGCACGAGCAGGTTGCATTCGCGCCACTGCCCCTTTCTCAGCTTCACCTAACCCTCTCCCCTTCTTGCTTCCAGATCTCGAACCCGCAAGTACCCCTAACCACGGATCATACAACCGATACAGTCCGGTACCGCTACCGGTTAAAAGACAGTCACCGGGGGACGAGCCGCCAGCCGGGACACCACAGACGCGGGTACTTGTGGTCCTCGTCTGTGATTTCTAACACGGAACAGACGAGGACAACAGACGAGCCTCACAACCATCCATCCCAACCCACCAACGCACATGCACGACCGCGCGACGACCGAATCCGCGGCCAACTTAGCCACAACCCCGGAGCCCGGACCGAACCCCGCGGCCGACTCAGAAGTGAGAAGAGGCTGCCCCCTGATGCCTGCGAACCCGACCGCCCGGCCGGACCCTGCGCTGCCCGTGCCCCATGGCGATATCGGGTATGCGCCCCGCGGCCCGCCCGCTAACCCTACGCAGGATATACAAGAAGGCGCGGTCAAAACAACTCCATCCGATCTAACCTTCCGCCAAGACGCGAGAGACTGATCAGCTACACACGCACACACGCACCACACGCTCATGGCGAGACAGCCCGGGCTCATAGTAGTAGCCTATCGGAGCGGGTATCTGGCACACATTCCATATCGCCCGGCATAGCGCGCGCGTATGCCCCCCCTAGCCCTACCCCTTGCAGTTGCACAAGCCCGACTTTGTTTACTCGGTACTCGCCGCAGTCCCTTGCGAAGTTCTACCTCGCAACCCGTTGCACGATGCGCAGTTATATGCTCCTGATCAGGCGTGCAGACTGTCGGCTTTATCGAGGCCCGCAGCAAAGGCGGCCGCAACATCCAATTTTGGCGCGGAGGATCCCGCCGGTTTGCTTGTTTTCGCCAAGGAAGTAAAGGAGGCCTCCTCGAGATGACATGCCTTCTTGGACTTTGAGCCCACCCCCCAGCCCAGCCGGCCGAGGATGGTGCGGCGCTTGTGCGGCTCTTCTTCATGCCTCTCAAAACTGATCTTTTGCCATTCCTCCACAATGATGGCAAAGTCCTCGTAGACAATCTCATCTGATTTGACGGCTTTCATGGCTGTGGCTACCTGCTGCCTGCCCAGGTTGGGGTACATGGCGTCGAGAATCAGCCGAACCTCCGCCTTCTCGAGCTTCTTCGAATTGTCAAGGTCGAAGGTGTCGAACGTCTTCCGCATGATCTGATCAACTTCTTTATCGGTCAACTTCGACCCGTTGATTTCCATCTTGAGCGCCTTGAGCTTCTTGACCATCATCTTCCGATTTCTCTGGATCTGCCAGTCCTTGTATAGCACCCTCGCAACTGAGTAGGACAAGAACAGCAACATGCCTCCAACTATGACAAGCAGGGAGAGTGCCTCCTGCTCCACACCCTTCAGGATGAAGCCAACCACAAGGCACGGGAAGAGGACAAAGGGAAGCAACACCCGGAAGACGCCGTCGACGGAGACGGCCAGGACCTTGCAGCCGAAGCGGATCAAAGCGTGCACGACGATCGTCTCTACGAGCCCCGCGAGGATCACGAAGAACTGGACGAGCGCAAACTCGTCAGTCCAGATGAGGCTGCTGAGCGTCCCCAGGCCCAGGTCATTGTTGGCGCGGGTAACCACCAGCAACAGGGCAATGATGTGGAGCGAGGCGCGAGCACCGACAAGCGGAGGGACGGTCGCGTCCATGTACAGGCTGAGGAGCGGCGCCTCAGAGATGACGATGGAGGGTATCAGCTGCTTGATGATGAAGAGGTCGTTGTTGCGCTTGATCTTAAAGACCACCGGGCAGGCGTCTTGCCCGGCGTCTTGCCTGGACTCCAGCAAGGCCAGGTCGAGGAAGATGTCCTTTTCGATATCCGCTGCACGGCAGCCTCCGCCTGCAGTGCCACAACTATCCCAGAGCCACGTCGCCGACTGGGGAAGGATACGGTTCGAGTCTGTAAAACTCAACGTCTCCTTGTAGCGCAACTGCTCGACCAGAGCGTCGCACCCGCTGAGCTGCACAGTTGGCAGCCTGAGATGGATGGGGATGGTCTGCCGGTCGAAGGGGAAGCTGCGATATTGGAAGTCCTGTGCCAACATAACAGCCTCGCGGATTCGCAGTCTAGCCACTGCGCCGTTTTGAGAATAGAGGGACTCCAAGAGTTTTCTTTCCCGAGCGGGCTCCGTCTCGGTGGTGCCAAGGACGAGCTTCGGGCGCCAGAAACGCTTCGCGTGCTCCGACTCAGTCGAGGCCACACTCGAAAGCATCGTATCGAGGACCTTGCGGCAAGGCGAGGTAAGGAGGCGTGTGTCATTCCACGTCAGAGAGTAAGTTAGGATGAACTCAATCTGCACGCCAGCGCCTTTGACCTTGTCGACTGAAATGCGGAACTCACCCAACGTGAAGCTGCCAGTCACCAAGGGGTCCGAGCCAGTGCCAGAAGAGCCAGGCTTCGAGATGTAGTCAATCCCCTGTGCAATCTGATTCTTCAGGCACTCGCTGACTGCCTGCTCCGTCGTGCAGGCGCTTTGCCCGCACTCCGCGTTGTTGCACTGCGGCCAGCACGTCGTGTCCTTATACATGAATTCGAGGCACTCCGCTTTGGCCGAGCACTCGCTTGGGCAGCTCGTGCAATAGCTGCGCAGCCCGCAGTCAACACAGTCCGTGCCGACTTCGCACAAAGATTTTTGGCCGATTTTTCTGGTTCCGTTGCTGTTGTCGCTGTTCGCGCCATCATCGCATATGCCCTTACTTTGTGGAAACCTCGCATTGCACGTGTTCTCGCAGAGTGAGGGCGGCGGGGAGGGTGGGGGTGGCCGGGAGGGACGTGGGGGGGGCAATGAGGGCGGTCGTTTTGCATTAGGCGGCAAACTTGGAGGCGTAAAGATTGCGGTGGCGGTTTGAGCCTCGGCGAGTTCCAGGCCGGTGATTGCGACGTCGTTCCCGGAGAACCCCATGAGCGAAGTCAAGTAAGTCATGTTGTAAGATTGCATCCGAATTCTCTTTTGCATTATGGCGAGGTCGGTGCCGTTGAAGAGCACGGACTCAAATCCGCAGATCACTCGTGGGGGGGGGGGGGGGGGGGGGGGGGGGGGGGGGGGGGGGAGAACGGCGATTGAAAAAGTACCGCTCGTGATACAGCCCCATGCCAAGCGCGATCATCTCCACCGAAATCTCAGAAGAGGTGGCCATGGGAAGGGGAGGCGGCGGCGGCGGCGGAGTTGAGGGTGGGGATGGCGGCGAACTCGGAGCAACGGGAGGACAGTTACGAACCCTCGTGACATCCGTCCAGGTGACTGTGGCCTTGATTATCAGCGTATTGGCGTTGGAAGCCTGGAGTCTCCGACCAGCCGGAGTGATACCCCCGTTGGTCAACTCAACATCCACCTTGCATCTTGGCCTACCGCTGCAACCCATCTGAGTACTGGTCTCTGCTACAAGTTTGAGTGTATTTCGTGGATGTTCCCATGTCCTGGTGCCAACTACTGAAGGTTTAGGAGCTCCTGTGCCCGGAGTGCACCCAGTAGTAGAGGAGGCGGTGCAAGCAGTGCTGAAATTGAAGAACTTGTACGTGATGATCAGCTGGGGGAGGACCACGGCAAAACCAGAGTCGTACGCAATCGGAGCCACTGGGGGCAGATTGGGTGGTGAGGGTGAAGGTGGAGCTTCGGGGACTATGAAGGTGTAGTTTGTCTCAACCCTTGGCCCAGACTGATCGGGATCATAAGGGTTTGTGAATTCTAGAGCGTCGTAAGTCCATTTGCCGTTGTACCAGCCCCAGCCCCAGTAGGCTTTCAGAGTCAACGTGCACGTCGAGCCCGGCACGAGAGGGGGGGACGGCCTCACCCTCTGCGGCATAATTCCGTTGGGGTATGAGTAGCCGTCGCTGCAAGCCAATGCCCATCTGCAATCATTTGGAGAAGAGTCAAAGTCGACGACAATCTCGGGCCCAACGGCCGGCGCAGGTGGTGGAGGTGGTGGAGTGGCCGAAAGTGGTGGCGGCGGCGGAGGTGGTGGCGCAAACGGAATCGCGCGAAGGCCACAGGAGAAACAGTCGGTGCCGAGGTCGCACCACGACCACCCCGATCCTTCTCCGCCATCGTCGCAGTTGCCGTAATACATCGGAACTGTGCATGTGTCTTCGCATCGGAAGAACGTGCCAACAGGCGGCACCAACAGGCGAGGGCCACAGTCGTAACAGTCGGTGCCGAGGGCGCATTGGGAAAATTCCGATCCGGGTCCGCCATCGTCGCAGTCGCTGTCTCCATTCCAATTGCAAGTGTAAGTGCATCGGTTGATCGCGCCCGCGGGGGTCGGAGGTGGTGGAGGATAAACAACACGGGCGCCACAGTGGTCGCAGTCGGTTCCGAATGAGCACTCTGAGAGCGTTGCGCCCGGGCCGCCGTCGTCGCACCAATTGGAAAAGCCGTATTGCTGATCAACTGTTGATGTGCATGTATTGCTGCACAGTAATGTAGAATTAGGGGCCAGAGGGGGCCGAGGTGGAGAACGAGGAGACGCAGGGCTCGGTGGAGTTCTCGGTTGAGGTGGAGGTGGATGATAACCTCTGGGGCCACAGTCTGCGCAGTCGGTTCCGAGTGCGCAATTTGAGAACCATGCGCCCGGTTCGCCGTCGTCGCACAAACCTTGGTTACCGGTCGTGCATGTATTGCTGCACAGCAATCCTGCTGTATGAGTTGCTGCGCATGAGTGGATGAGACCCAGCACCATGGCGAGCAACATTGCGAACGAAGAACGCATCCGAACGGAGCCGCGCCGAATTCCAGTACCTGCGAGGCACAGCAATAGGGCTTGATTGAGGCCTCGTCGGGCACGCGCACAGGGGGCGCGCGCGCGGACGCGCGCGCGCCGCAATTTCCGGCTGGGAGATGCCCAGGGAAAGGTGCAGAGGGATCCCGCGCGACGCGCTGGTGCCGGGAGTGGCGCTGAGGCTCGCCGGCTCGGTTTGCAGACCTTGGCGGCACCCGGTTGAAGACCACAGAGAGACGCCGTCGGTCGAGGGTCTCAGAATTGGAGAGTGACAAGCGCTGTCTATTTTTGTTTCGTCGTTATTGCGGACACGCTCTGCGATGCTACAAAAAGGAAGATCTATTCTTGTCAACAGCACCGTCGGTCCTTTTTTTCGAACCAAGAGTTTTGTGAAAGTGGCGATTGACGTCCGTCGAGCCGATGGTACAGATCGAGCGAGCGACGCGCGTACTTCAGAACCCCGTTGAACCCCTAACGTACGTACTGGTATCGAAACAAAGCGAAAACAGACTCAAGCGCTCAACCGCTCATCTGACTAAATCAAGGACTAAATAGAAAATACACTCCGGTGTACAGGAAGTGTACAGGCCCGTTCGCGCGCGCGTGCGTGCGAGTCTAGTGCGAGTCTTCGACCCATCGACCGTCCTCAAACACATGATCGATAATTGAATCCTTCATTGAGATGTCTTGAGTCTCGGGGTTTCGCGAAGAAAACTAAAAGCAGACTCAAGTACGACTCACGTCAAGACACAAGAGCCCCTGATCACGTTAAACCCTGCTCCCTGGAACATATTACGACCGGCCGGCGGCCGCGCATCCGCCGCCGGGTACCCCGCCGCCGGCGTCCTCCTTCTCGGGCAGATCTAGCGAGTGAACTGGCGAGGAGGAAGTGCAAAACAGATCAGCATGCCGTGGCGTGCCCCCACCGCTCCCGTAACGGCGTGTAACCGTGTAAGCCGTCCCCGGCTCCACAGAGCGCCTCCCCGCGCGCCTGCTCAAAGCAAAAGGTAAATGTGAATAGATGCGTGGCGCACGCACCGCACTCAGACTCGCCATACAAAAATACTGACACAAGCACTGCGTGTACCGTATAATACACCTAGCCGCTACCTAGCCGCTAGCGCAGTTGTTCAGACACGCCCCCCCGATGCTCATGCGTGCGCTTCCCGACTGCGCCTCTGTTCACGTGCAATCGAGATGCTCGTCATGCCCGTGAGCTCGGCGGCCTCTTCGCTCCCCGGCTGGGGCTTGGCGGCGGCGCGAAAGACGAGGAGCGGCTCGCGCCCGCACGGGCGTAGCCGCAGCACGGTGTGCGGGCAGACCAGGTGGATGGCGCCCGCGCTCATTGCGGACTTGAGCCCCACAAATACGTCACTCTGGCTGTCGAGCTGCTCCACAGTCGCCGTGCCATGCACCACGATCAGAACGGCGAGGCCCGCCGAGGCGGGCAGCCTTGCCTCCACCTCCGCCGCTCGCTCCTCCCCATCGACCGCGCCGTCCTGGGCGCCAAACTCGACGCGATCGAGCAAGAACTCGTCGACGACCTCCGGCGGCACATACGTCCACACGTGCGGCTGCCCCGCGGGCTGCGTGGGCACGACCAAGTGGGGCGGCCCATCGATGTACGTCAGGCACGAGCAGAGCGTCTCGACATCCTTCCACTTTGGTGTCAGGCCGGCGCGCACCACGTTGTCGCTCGTCGCCATCACCTCCGCGCAGTCGCCCGAGAGGTATGCATGCGGCTCATTCGCGCCCAAAAAGAGCGCCTCGCCGGGCTTGAGCAGCTTGTAGTTGAGCAGGTACACGCAGAAGACGCCCACGTCCCCTGGGTACTGCGCATGCAACCGCATCGCCAACTCCTCCACCGGCGCACGTAGCATCTCGTTCGTCGACTGCACCCGCCGGACGAGCGCCGCGAGCTGCGCGGCGATGCGGTCCGCAGGCGCCGTCATCAACGCCTCAAACAGCGCGCGGAAGCATGCCTTGACTCGCGCATATGCCTCAGCCTCAGCCCCCCCCTCGGGCTTGCCTTCTTTGGAAGCTCGACGCTCTTTGATGGAGGAGACCGTCTCCCCCACGCCGCCGCCGCCGCCGCCGCCGCCGCCGCCGCCGCCGCCGCCGCCGCCGCC
>ENA-UOXK01002476-UOXK01002476.1-mixed-culture-metagenome-genome-assembly--contig:-NODE-2476-length-10502-cov-55.619987_pt1 | contig 10502 bp, 6 predicted proteins | sample MGYA00238160_ERZ761638 | MGnify/ENA primary metagenome ERZ761638 (study PRJEB28912, sample SAMN08777098) | mixed culture metagenome | isolation source: Freshwater growth medium | place: USA...
ACGTGATCGCGGCGAGCGTGGCACGCATCGACTCGCGCTCGGCCGAGTGCTTCACGCGGGAGGACCAGGCGATGGTCCACGCGGCGATCGATCGCGCGCTGAAAGGCGGTCACACGGAGCTGGATGCGCGGCTCTCGGAGGCGCTGCGCGAGTGGCTCGCGGCGGAGGGCCGCGCGGCGCTGGCGCGCATGCCGCGCGAGGAGCGGGCGACGTCGGCGCTGCAGGATCGGCTGGGGAGGCTGCTGCAGGCCCAGGGCAAGCTCGACGAGGCGGGCGTGCTGCTCCGCGAGGCGCTCGAGGCGATGCGTGCGACGCTCGGCGATCGGCATCCGGACACCCTCGGCTCGATTAATAATCTGGGGATGCTGCTGCAGGACCAGGGCAAGCTCGACGAGGCGGGCGTGCTGTACCGCGAGGACCTCGAGGCGAGCCGTGCGACGCTCGGCGATCGGCATCCGAGCACCATCACCTCGATGAATAATCTGGGGGGGCTGCTAAAGGCCCAGGGCAAGCTCGACGAGGCGGGCGGGCTGTATCGCGAGGCGCTCGAGGCGAGCCGTGCGACGCTCGGCGCTCGGCATCCGGACACCCTCACCTCGATGAATAATCTGGGGTCGCTGCTGCAGGACCAGGGCAAGCGCGACGAGGCGGGCGTGCTGTATCGCGAGGCGCTCGAGGCGAGGCGTGCGACGCTCGGCGATCGGCATCCGAGCACCCTCGGCTCGATTAATAATCTGGGGATGCTGCTGCAGGACCAGGGCAAGCTCGACGAGGCGGGCGTGCTGTACCGCGAGGACCTCGAGGCGAGCCGTGCGACGCTCGGCGATCGGCATCCGAGCACCATCACCTCGATGAATAATCTGGGGGGGCTGCTAAAGGCCCAGGGCAAGCTCGACGAGGCGGGCGGGCTGTATCGCGAGGCGCTCGAGGCGAGCCGTGCGACGCTCGGCGCTCGGCATCCGGGCACCCTCCGCTCGATTAATAATCTGGGGTCGCTGCTGCAGGACCAGGGCCAGCTCGACGAGGCCGGCGCGCTGTACCGCGAGGCGCTCGAGGCGAGGCGTGCGACGCTCGGCGATCGGCATCCGAGCACCCTCGGCTCGATTAATAATCTGGGGATGCTGCTGAAGGCCCAGGGCCAGCTCGACGAGGCGGGCGTGCTGCTCCGCGAGGCGCTTGAGGCGTTCCGTGCGACGCTCGGCGATTGTCATCCGGACACCCTCACCTCGATGAATAATCTGGGGTCGCTGCTGCAGGACCAGGGCAAGCTCGACGAGGCAGGCGTGCTGCTCCGCGAGGCGCTCGAGGCGTGCCGTGCGACGCTCGGCGATCGGCATCCGGACACCCTTGGCTCGATTGGTAATCTGGGGTTGCTGCTGAAGGCCCAGGGCAAGCTCGACGAGGCGGGCGTGCTGTTCCGCGAGGACCTCGAAGCGTGCCGTGCGACGCTCGGCGATCGGCATCCGAGCACCATCACCTCGATGAATAATCTGGGGGGGCTGCTAAAGGCCCAGGGCAAGCTCGACGAGGCGGGCGGGCTGTATCGCGAGGCGCTCGAGGCGAGCCGTGCGACGCTCGGCGCTCGGCATCCGGACACCCTCACCTCGATGAATAATCTGGGGTCGCTGCTGCAGGACCAGGGCAAGCGCGACGAGGCGGGCGTGCTGTATCGCGAGGCGCTCGAGGCGAGGCGTGCGACGCTCGGCGATCGGCATCCGCACACCCTCGTCTCGATTGCTAGTCTGGGGTTGCTGCTGAAGGCCCAGGGCAAGCTCGACGAGGCGGGCGTGCTGCTCCGCGAGGCGCTCGAGGCGAGCCGTGCGACGCTCGGCGCTCGGCATCCGGGCACCCTCACCTCGATGAATAATCTGGGGATGCTGCTGCAGGCCCAGGGCCAGCTCGACGAGGCGGGCGTGCTGTTCCGCGAGGACCTCGAAGCGTGCCGTGCGACGCTCGGCGATCGGCAGCCAGACACCCTTGCCTCGATTAATAATCTGGGGGTGCTGCTACAGGACCAGGGCCAGCTCGACGAGGCTGGCGTGCTGCTCCGCGAGGCGCTCGAGGCGTGCCGTGCGACGCTCGGCGATCGGCAGCCAGACACCCTTGCCTCGATTAATAATCTGGGGGTGCTGCTACAGGACCAGGGCCAGCTCGACGAGGCTGGCGTGCTGCTCCGCGAGGCGCTCGAGGCGTGCCGTGCGACGCTCGGCGATCAGCATCCGGACACCCTCCGCGCGATTAACAACCTCGGGCGGCTCCTGCACGACCAGGGCCGGCTGGGCGAGGCCGAGACCTTGCTCCTCGAAGCACACGACGGCTGCGCCGCGACGCTCGCAGAGGGCCAGCGCACCCGGCTGCGCTCGCAAGCCTGGCTCGCAGACGTGCGCCGCGCGCAAGGCCGCATCGAGAGCGCCCGCGCGCTCGTGGATGCACGCGTGCTCAGCACGGCGCGTGCGGCGCTGGGCCCGACGGTGGACACGACGCTGATGCTCGAGGCCGTCCACGCCCGGCTCGAGTGCGCGGCAGGCGGAGGGCTCAGCCCGCTGAAAGCGGCTCTCGAGCGCATGAGGACCGTCCTCGGGCCAGAGCACGCTGAGACGCGCCGGTGCGCGGTGGCGCTCTCGCAGGAGGAAGAGGCTGCCGGGTCCCTGCATGTGGAGCACCACCTTTGATGAGATGGACGGCGTGAGCAGTGGGCTGATGATGAGGGTAGCTGTGTGTGGCTGTGGGGTGCAGTCAGGGGGGAGGTGCACGAGAGCGCGGACAGGGCGCGCGCGCGCAGGGAGCGGGAGCGGAGCGCGAGCGCGGAGGGCGGCCATAGGGGGCCAGGGGGCAGAGGCGAGGCGGAGCGTGCACATGAGGGCGCGGCGGAGGGGGGGCGGGAGTGAACTGATGATGAGGGTCACTGCATCGTGGGTCTGCAGTTGGGCTTGGCGACGGATCATGAGCACATGGGACAGAGGTGCTTCAGAGCACACGTGTGCCGTGATTCGGTGTCCTGCGGCCCGTGGCCGTGTTGGACTGGCATAGTAGTTTGATGGAGTACCGAGCATCTCTCGTAACGTATCTCTCTCTCTGTTGGTGTCAGGCACGAGGCAGTGACCTGACGACGATGATCTCTGGGTCAACACGAGGTTGGCCTTTGCTCCCTCTATTGCGCACCCAATTCGCAATTGCCGAATTTAGTAATTCGGCTTGCGCTACTTATGCGCTCCGTCCCATCGCATTATAGGAGCCGGTCAAATTCACGCACACACGTCTTTTGTCAGAAAGTCATATATGCGCAATACACATCCGGAGGCCGGAGCTCAAACTCGCTTGAGAGGCCGCACCAACATGGGTACATGGCGGACTAACGGTTCGAAATCGTTACGAAATCGTAATCGAATGAAGTACATTTAATGCTGTGGCGTGTCCGGGACACTTATGTGCAGAGTTGTGTATGACCATATGTGACCCCCTGGTGGTGTATCTGTCTTCAATCTAGTAATGTCATGCTTCATTTACGTGGAACCTACGATGAGCGCGCGCGCCCAAGACCCGCGGTAGAGAGGGCCGTCCACCTCGGCCATCTCGAGGTCGCGCATTCCGTTGACGACGATGTCGCCCTCCATTAACGTATCATTCATGGCGGCCGCGCCCGCGCCGATGTCCGCGCCACCGGCGTCGGGCGCCGTGTCGGGCGCTATGGGCGGCGCCCCGGGCTGCGGCGGCAGGCCTCTTGCAGGGGCATCGGGGCCGCCCTGTACCCACGCGGAGGTCGCAACGTCGTCGAGCGGCATGCGGCGACACGGCCGCAGCATGAGCATCGCGTCGAGCAACTCGATGAGCGCGGGCGAGAGCGGGCAAGGGCGCGAGTAGAAGCCGTAGATAGAAGCTGTGGTCGACTCGCCGGCAGGGCCGCGCAGCTGGAGCACCGCAAGGCGTGAGAAGCGCCAGTCACGCTGCGTCGCCTCTTCGACGGGGAAGAAGCCGCTCACCATGGCGAAGAGCGCCACGGCGAGCGACCACAGGTCGGCACGGAAGCCCTCATAAGGCATGCGTGCCATAATCTCCGGCGGGCAGTAGGAGCGCGAGCCGCACCACTGCGTGAGGGACACGTTCTCGAAGCTGAGGCCGTCAGCCGTGCGCTGGTAGATGTGCGCGAGCCCAAAGTCGCAGATCTTGGGCGTCAATTGCTCGGGCCCGCCCAGCAGCACATTCTCGAGCTTGAGGTCGCGGTGCGCGATGCCCACTGAGTGCAGGTGGCGCACCCCGGCGAGCATCCCACGAAAGTAGCGCCACGAATCTCCCTCAGCGAGCGCGCCGTACCTGTCAACGAGCGCGTACAGCTCGCCACCCGAGCACAAATCGAGCACCAGGTGGAATGTGCGTCCGTCGCTGCCGGCGAAGTACGCGCGCAGCCCGCAAACGTGCTCATGCGTGCCCGCGACCCGCATCGCGTGGATCTCGCGCATGACGGCGTTGGGCGAGTTGGTGACCATCATCTTGACAGCGACGTGCTCGCCGCTCTCCGCGTGTCGTGCGAGCATCACGCGCCCATAGCCGCCCTCGCCGAGTAGCGCTTCGCTAATCTCAAACGGGCCGAGGCGCGAGGCGCCGCCGCCACCGTCGCCTCCTCTCCCACTCGAATCAGCCGGAGCAGGCGAGGCGGGCGCGGTAGGAGCAGCGGGCGAAACAGGTGCCGCTGGCGCGGTTGCAGACCCCGCGGGGAGCATGGCATGGAGAAATTCGTCAAGGCGGCACAGCGGGCAAAATGCATGCGCGCCCTGCATCTTACGCCACTCGCTCCAGCACTCGGTGCACACCTTGTGCGCGCAGCTGAGGGTGGTAGCCGGCTTCGCGCCATCCGCATCGGTGAATCTCTCGTAGCACATGGGGCACGTGTGCTGAGCGCTGAGCAGCCCCAGCTTGGTGCGGATGGTTGATAGCAATGTAGTCTCGAGTGGCCCCGCATTCCTCGCCGCCCGTGCACTTCCCATTGCTGACTCTCACTCTCGGCTGCAGGGCTGCACCGCCCAGGATGCGACCAGGACGCTTGCTTTCTGATTGCTTTCCACACCTCCTAAATTGAGTAAAATCCAAGTTCCGTGCACTCTCCAGTCATCTCCCTTTGCCCGAAACCAACTCCCATGGAAAACCCACGACAAAACTAAATAAACTCTAAAAACTCTCGACCTCGGCGTCTCGCTGCAGGGTACTACCACTTTCAAAAAATAAAAAACAAAAAACAAAATCTGCGGATTCGGGCAGCCCGAATCTCCCTGCTGGAACGACGGGAGTTCGTTTCGGAAAATGGATTCTTCTTTTAATAAATGATTTTACCATACACTCCCGGAGGCCGCGGAGCTCCAAACTCGCTTGAGAGAGCGCCCCATTTTCATCGGACCGGGGGTCGGGTCGGGTCTGAAGCGACCCCAGGAAATCGAATGTCGTTTCCGGGGAAACACCTCCCTTTCGACCCCGACGCCGACCTCGGAGGTCAACCCCACCCCGAACCCTAGGCGACCGGGACCCGACCCCCCGAGCCGAAGATTGAGAGTCGATGAGTCACACGCTGAACAGTCTACAGATGTGCAAACACTGGAGTGTCAGACACTGAAAGTGCGGGAAATGTTTCGTCGAAGTTTCGTCACCTCTTTATTAGGCAACCTGGATGATCAGGGGGTTTCGACAGGCGTGCGGGTGCGGCTCTCACGGCGTCAGTGCCAATTCAGCAGGACCGTGCCAATAGCCAAAGTAACGTGGACAAGCGTCGGTGCCGACGCTCGACCCGCTGCACGGCGTCCGTCGACAAGGGTTCATCGCCCGGCTGGTGGTGAGAGGCTCGATAAAGGCCAGAGAGCCGTCTGGACATATCAAGTCCATGGCGGCTACAACGCCACTCACGAGTAAGAATGACAGTGTCCAGGCGACGCGAGACGCACCAGGCGCGCTGGTTAGTGGTTTTCACATGACGCGCCGCGGGACCGCGCGAGCAACACAGGCGGCGCGCACCTAGCTAACTGGCTCTCACCTGATATTATGCTCAGCCAAGCCAACAGGGCTAAACAGGGGCTAACAGCGACTGTGGGCGTCGCACTCAACACGGCAGTGCACAGAAAGGTCGGGGACACAGCGTCTCTCAAGCCAAGGCGGGTGCCGACTCGTCGGTGCGCCCCGTTGGCCATCATAACCTTGTTCCACAGTCTTGCGTGCACATGTGCGTGAAACGTGCAGCTCAGGGCATGCAGCCTGCCGCGCGGAGCAGCGGCTTCAGCTTGCCAGCCTTATCAAGCGTCAACACGCCGCCCATTCCGCCATCGTTGCAACCTCCGATGAATTGGCCACCAACATAGACCGCGGGGACTGAAGTGCGGCCCGTGCGCTCGGCCAGCTCGGCCCGCAGCGCAAATCCAGATGCAATCTCATTCAGCTCAACAACCTTGTACTCTGCGCCGTAGCCGTCCAAGACCTGCTTCGCCTTGATGCAGAAAGGTCAGGTGGTGAACGAGAACATGATGGCCGGCTCAGCCATCAGCGAATTGAGCTCCGCTTGAATGGCAATCTTATCGTAGTTGCCCGCTTGCAATTTGGCCACCCCTTTCTTGAACTTTGAAGCTGGTGATTCCTGGATCGCCTCTTGCAATTTGTTGATCGCCATGATGAACGGATTGGCGAGGGGGTCCTCCGCCATTCGGACTGCGGCGCGCGACGCACCGGCGGCCGCCGGAAGTCGACGCGAGAATGCAGCGGTGGGCGATAGGACGAGGAAGATCGTAAAGAGGCTGTACAGCATTGCCGACCCGCACAATATCGGCTCGTGGCCGCTGGGATCGTGGCCGGGCAGAGGAGAGACGAGCGTCGCGGCGACGAGCGTCGGCGCAACTCTCGAGTCGGGGCCCAAGCGTGAGGGAACTTTCCTGGCAGTTTCGCAAAACTAGAGGCGTTGGATTTCCCCCCCCCTACATTGTAGCAGACGTTGCCAGACGTGCTTTCCTTGCAGTTCCGCAAATCCAAAGGCGGGAGTGCACCCCCCCCGCCAAGTAGACGCATCCTGCGTAGGTTGTTTTAAATCTGACAATTGAAATCTGACCCAGTAACACGCTCTCAAGGCTCACATCTAAACTATGGTGCACGGTTTGGCGTCGTCAGTCTCCCGACGGGGGGCTCCCGGCCCTTCCAACTCTCAGTTCAACTCTCTGCAGTACTCTGTTTCTCCAAAGTCCAATGACTGAATGACTCTGTCGGAAGCACGCGAGCCGCCGCAAGTGGAAGAAGCCAATACAGTTTGAGATCGCGCCCAACACCTGCTGGCTTGAATCCTCGGATCCATCTCCAATCTTGCGTGCAAACATCTTGCCTTGTCGGCGCGCGAAGCCACACGCCGCCGCCGCCTCCTCGTTCCGCAAACGTCACTCCGACTTGCCAGCGAGATCGTACTTGTAGTCGGAGCCGCCCTGGACAGTCGGCGCCATGTTCGGGTCATTGAACTGCCTGACGTCCTCGGGGCACTTGTACGTCCCAGCCAGCCAGTCCCACCACATCATCGTGTGGCCGTAATTGAACACAAACGTGCGGTGATGCACGTGGTGGTCGGCGGCCGTGCCGAGGCCGAAAAGCCGGAAGGCGCCGTCCCACGGATGGTGCACCTCCGAGTGGATGAGGCAGAGCCACGCCGACCAGAGCGAGCCGAAGAGCATGTACTCCCACACGTTGGCGTGCAGCAGCTGCGACGTGATGGCGAGCGGGATGAGGATCATGCAGAACGTGTCCGGCACAGATCCGTCAAAAGCGTCAAAGAGGCGGGGGTTGACGAAGCGGTGATGCGGCTTGTGCGACTTTTTGTAGAACTCGGGGCCTAGCGGGCCTTTGTGCTCAAAATAGTGCAAAAGGAACATTAGGAAGTCCTGCGACACGATCTGCATGCCCACCATCCACCAGCGCACGCCGCCGTCGAAATGGTAGTATGAGCACGGCATCGTGTCGAACATCCAATGGGCGCACAGGTAGACGACCATCATAATGATTCCGCCCGGGCTGCCGAGGTGCGATTGGATGCCCTCCGAGAACGTGTACGGCCGCGGGTCCTTTTGCACGCGCCTTGTAGCACTCCACCGCAGGCGAGCATAGTGGTACCCAATGACGACGATCTGACCCACGAGCGCGGCGAGGATGCCAAGTGACAGACCGACCGGGCTGGGCCAGCGGCCCCACCGATCGGTGCCCGGGCAACGATCGACGACCGTCGCGTTCGTCATGGAAGCTGAAAGCAGGCCGGACGCCATGTGATCGCCGTCTCCAATCCGTCGCGCGTTTGCTTTCGCAGAATCCATTAAACAAAAGGTGCCTTGTTGGAAACGACGTACATGTAGGACCAGGTCCGCGTTGGGGGATGCCGAAAACCTACGCACATCGATGCGTAAAATTCTCACCTTCGTTTTTTTCTCGGCCTAGTTTTGGGCCAACGGTCCTTCGCTCACCTCGTCAATACCGCGCGGGCGCCGATGCTGGGGCAACACCAGCAGACGTCCAAGAACGACGCGTCCGGCTTCAAGGCCAAGGGCGGCGCGGCCGACATCCTCAATGCCGTCAACATGGAGGTCACGCAGGAGGCCCTCATGGACAATGTAAAGGGCGAGCTGGAGCAGACGGCGAAGGCTGAGTACAAGGACAAGCTCGCTGAGTGGGAATCAGCGCAGAAGAAGGCCCAAATCGCGGAGAAGGACGAGTACGACGACTTGGATGAGGACGATGACTTCATGGAGCAGATGAAGCAGAAGCGCCTCGACGATCTGCAGAAGAAGTGCGTCGCTAGTGCCCGGAAGCTGTGGCGGCAGCAGCACCGGCAGCGGCGCGCGCGCGCGCACGTGCTCTGTCCCTCAACGGTTTGTGGCTCACGCTCACGCTCACGCGACTGCCGCCACAGGTACGCACTCGAGCGGCAATTCCACGCGGCGGGTCATGGCGAGTACCGTGAGATCACCGAGGAAGAGTTTCTCAAGGAAGTGTGCGGCTCGCAGTGGGTGGTGGTGCACTTTCACCACCGCGAGTTCTTCCGGTGCAAGATCGTTGATAAGCACTTGAAAATCCTCGCGCAGAAGCACCTCTCGTGCAAGTGGCTCACGCTCGACGCCGAGAAAGCGCCCTTCTTCATCGCGAAGCTCGCGGTCCGCATGCTGCCAACAGTCATCGTCTTCAAGGACGGCGTCGTCTGCGAGCAGTTCGAGGGCTTCGACGAGATGGGCGGCAAGGACGACTTCAGGACCGAGGTCATGGAGCTCTGGTTCTCCAAGGTCGGCTGCGTGAAGATCAAGGCCAAGGACGCCAAGAAGGCGCTCGAGGGCAGCGAGTCGGAGAAGGATTCGGATGAGGATGATTGACGTGATATGGAGAAAAACATTGCGGAAGTATAAATGAAGAGAGACAGTCACCTCACGTTCCTCGCGTGCTCGCGAGCGTGGCGGAGTGTTCGTACAAATTTGCATGCGGGTTTGTATACGTATCAATGTTTATCAATGTAATGTTACATTTAAATGTTATCTCTACATGTGTCCCTGCATTGTCCCTGTTTCATCTCCTCTATCTCCACCGACTTCACCGCCTCCGCCTTCGCCGCCTCGGCCATCGTCTTTCCCTCCGTCCCCAAAACCCTAGAGTCAAACAAACTCAGTGCACGTGCTGACCGACGACAAGCGGCTCTACAGCGGCAGGAAAGAGAACGGGGAGAACAGCAGTGGATCGAACAGCTGCGAAATCGAGAGCCCAAGGCCTCTGGGAACAAGAGAGCCGCACTTCGATATCTCACTAGAGAGATCGGAACCGTGGTTTTCCGCTGAGGTCGAAAGGTTCCTCGAGGTCGAGCGTCCACTGATGACAAAGAAGCCCCCCGGCCCCTGATGGCTTTCATCAGTGTTCAGTCCCGGCACTTGGCTGTTGACCAATACCACCGTACACGCTTAGTATGCCTGGGGGTATCCCTCTCGCCACGTGTACGCTGCCGTTAGGCGTGTTTTACTTATAAGTGTTACTTACTTACTTTGTCCCTGTTTCACTTCACAGCATAAAGTAGAAAGTTGGGGTCCACACTGTGAAGTGAAACAGGGGGCGGCGTGCAAACTTCTGCTCGTCGCCCCTTGGCTCGCCCATCTGGGGGTTCACCGCCATGTTCACCGCCCATGATTCGGCGGGCGCGGGAGTGGGTCTCGACGGACGACGCACTTTCTCATTTCTTCCAGGCTGTTTCTCAGCTCTCCGCCTGCATGTCCATGTGTCTCATTTCGAGAGTCCGTATGCGGACGTGTGGTGCCGTTTACATGTACCTGTCGTGTAGGAAGGGGGTTCGAAGCAACTGGGCGGGGCCCGGCTACTGGGCGAGGTCGCAGTGCGGGGGAACTCGACCGCACTGCGGTCCCCCTGTGCGGTATTTGCGGATCGCACTGCGGGATAAAACGCTCCCGCACTGCGAGGGGAAACGACCGCATTGCGGTAAAAATCGACCGCAGTGCTGTGTGAAAATTGAC
>ENA-UOXK01002488-UOXK01002488.1-mixed-culture-metagenome-genome-assembly--contig:-NODE-2488-length-10468-cov-3.814079_pt1 | contig 10468 bp, 7 predicted proteins | sample MGYA00238160_ERZ761638 | MGnify/ENA primary metagenome ERZ761638 (study PRJEB28912, sample SAMN08777098) | mixed culture metagenome | isolation source: Freshwater growth medium | place: USA...
CCACGCGCACCTACATGCAGGCATTCCAGTTCAACATGGGTGAAGAGCGTCTGATCCTGTGGCCGGTGTTCTGGAACTCGTTTCCAATGTTTCCGTCTGCCAAGAGCATAGAAAACACATTCCGATTCAAGACACTGGCGGTGGAGCATGCAACTACGTTCTTGCCCATCATCGGTGAGTGGAAAGGTAGCTCCCAACGTGTCCAGCAGGACAAGGGCTACGCGATGATGATGCAAAGCCGTCGCGGCCAGTTGATGTCGTGGGATTTGCGAGATAGCTCCACTAACTCCAATGCGGTGGTGTTTGCAGAGTCTGGTGCAGGTAAGAGCTTCTTGACTCAAGCGATGATTGCTGAGTACCTGTCAATAGGCGCAAAGGTCTATGCAATTGATGTCGGTCGCTCGTACTACAAGCTGTGCAAATGGCTCGGCGGGTCATTCATCGAATTCAACCCTGACGCCGACCTGTGCATGAATCCCTTCACCAAGGTCAAGGACATTGATGATGAAGTGGGGTTGATTCAGGCCACCATCGAAAAGATGGCGGCACCGGAAGACGGACTTGATGACTACCGACGCTCGCGCATCGAGGAGGCTGTAAAGGCCGTCTGGGGTCGCAAGGGGCAATACGCCGATATCACAGACGTTGCAGAGTACATGCTGAGCCTTCAAGGTGAAGACAACCAGCGTGTGCGGGACATTGGCGACATGCTTTACCGCTACACGCGCCATGGCTCTGAGGGACGTTGGTTCAATGGCGAAGCCAACCTGGACCTCAGCAAAGACTTCGTGGTGCTGGAGCTTGAGGCGTTGAAGTCAAAGCCTTCGCTGCAGCAGATCGTTCTGATGCAAATCATCTCGGCCATCCAGGCTGAGATCTACATGAGCAATGACGGGCGACCTCGTGTCGTTGTGATTGACGAGTCATGGTCGCTTCTGGACGACCCCATGGTTGCACGATTCATGGAGCATGCATTCCGCAGGTTCCGTAAATACTCTGCGAGTGCAATTATTGTGACACAATCAATAGCCGACCTTTACCAGTCGGCAGCTGGTCGCGCAATTGCTGCCAATAGCGCATACAAGTTGATCATGAGGCAGACGGCTGAAACCATTGAGACCGTTCAGCGAGAGGGATACCTGTCTCTTGATCCGTATTCGTTTGATCAGATGCGAACGATCCACAGCACGCCTGGAGCGTATTCAGAAGTGATGATCTACGCGAACGGAAGCACAGGGATTGCGCGCTTGGTTGTCGATCGTTTCTCGCAAGTGATGTTCTCGACATCTGACCCTGAGCGCTCAGAGATCATCAATGCGATCGAGAGAGGCGAAAGGCCGGTTAGCGCTATTGAACAATTCATTGCAAAACACGGTTGAAAAAATGTCTGATTCTGTTGATACCAAATCCAACTCGGCGCATCGTACGAATCCTCTGATGCTGCTGATGAGCGATGCAATTCTCATCGCGATTGTCTCGACTCTCATCTCCGTAGTTGTCTTGAAGTTCGGCGCTCAATACTTCTCCCCACAGCCTGAGCGGCAGAACTTCGCCATCGTGAACTTTGATGATCTTGTTCAGGAGTACGGCATGAACCTGAATGCTCAGGTCGAAGCCGGAATCGTCCCGATGACGGAAATGGGGTCACGCACAGCCGCCTTCACCGATGAGATGAAGAAGCGTCTAGGCGCATATGCAGATGCAGGGACCGTGGTTTTCCGCTCCGAAAGCCTGTTGGCTGCCCCCATCGATGTTGAAGACATTACGCCTCAGTTACGCAAGGACCTGATGGCTTCTGGCCTGCTTAAGTCGATACCTCCCAAGGGGCAGCCACTGGCTAAGTAAGGTGGAGCATGAGTGAACGTATCGGTATCAATGATCCACAAAAGAAGCGCAGCCCGGTGCTGCGTTTTTTTGTGAGGTTTGTAAAGGTCAATCTGATTACCACCGCTATATCTGCGGGACTGATCATGCTGTCGCTGTGGCTGCTCAATGCGAGAGTTGGCATCGATGTTCAACGCCTGATTGGCCAGCCTGCGTGCATGCCTTCGCTGGTGTACTTGTGGAAGCCTGGTATGCCGCAGCCACCAAAGGTTGGTGACTACGTTCTTGCACGGATGCCAAAGACTGGGCTCGGCGTCGGCGCACGGGAAGGAGATCGAATCGTTAAGAAGGTTCGCGCAGTTGCTGGCGACACCATCAAGATTATTGGAACTGAGCTTTGGATCAACGGCAAACACGCTGACAGGCTCTGGTTGGCAAAAAGCATCCCCGGAAAAGCACCGGGGGACTTTGATGCCGAGTACACGCTCAAGGACGGTCAGTTGTTCCTGATGGGCACCACACAAGAGAGTTTCGATTCACGATATTGGGGGGTTGTTAACCGTGAAGCATTCCTGGGCTACGCTATTCCTTTGTTCTAGCCTGCCGCTGATCGCTGCGTCGCAAGGTCCTAGTTCCAATGCTCCGTGGATGGGCAATATGGCTCCGGAGACTGCGCAGATCCAGTTCCAGGCGCCAGCGCAAGGAACGTTGCGCGATTACGGAATTCAATCGGCGCCATCCGATGCGCCTTTGCCATGGGTACAAGATCTTCGCGACGGGGCTATGCGCTCGATAGCGGAGGAGAGAGAGACAGCGAGCAAGGAAATTGACTTCGATGTTCAGATCTTCATTTCCAGCGGCATGCCAGAGGGCGTCCTGCGAAGCCTCTTCAAGCAGGCCCTAGATGAGGGTGGCAAGCGAGTTCGATTCGTAGTTCGTGGATTCGAACCGCAAAAGGTCGGCGAGCTGCTCAAGAAGCTCCGGATGCTTCTACCAGACCCATACAAGGATGATGTCCTTGTTGAGGTTGACCCCAATGCTTTCCGGGCCTATGAGGTCAAGGAGGTCCCGGTCTATCTGGTTAAAAGCAAGGAAAAGTGGTATGCCATCAACGGGACCGTCAGCATTGATGGCGCGCGTGAGCGTGTCAAAAAGGGCGGCAGTTACACCTCTGGCGAACTCTATGCGATCACCGAACCCGACATTCTCTCGATCATCGAGGATCGCGCCTCCAAATACGACTGGGAAACCTCCTTCGCCCGTGCTCGTGAACGAGCAGCGGTGAATCTCAAGCCGCACTTCGATTTGCCAACGGTTATCCAGGATTCCACGGATTACTTCACACCCACGTTTACTGTTCCGGAGGATGTCACCGGCCCAGGGCCCGATGGAAAGGGGACTGTGGTGCTAGGTCGGGCAGGGCAGGTAATCAATCTGCTTCAGCACACCAAGCTCCAGGTGCCGGTCATTGCATTTGACGCGACAGATCCCAACCAGGTGCGTCTTGTTCAATCGTGGGTAGCCAGGCCGGAATACAGCAATGCAGATCTGTTCATTGTTGGTAGCTCAGTCGAGACACCTGCGGGAACGGTGGTGATGGAAGAGTTGGGGCGCAAGTTCAAGAGACCGGTGTTCCCCATGTTCAAGCGGCTGGGTGAGCGATTTGGCGTTCAAGCAGTGCCCGCCATCGTTGAGCAGGAAGGCGATCGTCTGCGGATTCGCTACTTCAAACCTCAAAGCAAGAAGGGCTGATGCTGATGCGAAATTCGATGAAAGCCATTTTGTTTGTGGCAAGCCTTGTTCTTGCTTGTTTCATTGTGCCGGCTCATGCGCAGTCCTCCGCTCAGCGAGTAGCGACCCAGTGCAGCTCGTACAACCCTTTGAACACCATGTTCAAAGATGTATGTTGGTCTGGAATGTTCCCAATGCGACTCATGGGTGTCACCTTTATGGGCGGGAAAAGTGGTGTTCCACAAGACGCCACACGAAAGATCATTTGCGCCTGTGGCGGGGACCTTTCAGAGGGAAAGCTCCCAAGGGTCGGCTTCACCCTTGGTTTCTGGGCTCCTTCGAAGATCATGGACGTGACACGTCGCCCTTACTGCCTACCATCCTTGGGTGGGCTGCAGCTTCCTGTAGCTGATGTCAGTTTCCTCAACAGCGGCGCAAACATGGGGAGAGGTCTTGGAAGAGACACGTTTGCCAACTGGACTCTTTACAGCTTTCCCTTGATCTACATGCTGCGACTCATTGACGATGGCGCATGCCCAGCAGACGGCTTGACAGAGTTCGACATGCTCCAGTCAAGCCCCATGTTTCCGAACTGGAACGATGTGATCGGCCGATACACGGTTTTTATCAACCCTGAGATGCTGCTATTCACGGGTGTAACGTCCATCTTCGCAATGCCAGTTGATGGCGCCTCCTCAACGCTGGATAAGCCCCTGAACAATCTGTTTTGGGTGGCTGGCACCTGGGGGCGTGTCTACCCTATCACCGGGTTTGATGGAGGTACCGGCCGCACCGGAGGAAAGATCCAAGATGCAGTCCGCACCACCAGTCTGACTGCAGTTCGGGGTCTGTCTTTGCTGCACCGTCTTGGAATGCTGAACAAGACCATTGGCAACGACAACCTGTGCGAGCGCAACACCAGATTCATCATCCGGAAGGACGCGTACCGCTGGCAGTTCTTGGCTCCATCGCCAGAAACGAATGGCCCTAAGCCAGGTACATCGTCCCCAACCCAGTCCACGCGGCAAGTGCGCGAGGTGAACCCGCCCCAGCGTTTCGGCACTTGTACCCACGCCACTGGATCTTCCCCAGCAGCATGGGGTATGTGGCGTGATGTTCCCGCAACCGGTGAGGACCACAGCTATTTGCTCTTTCAGTGGACGGATTGCTGCTTTGGTATTACCCCTTGAGATTACAGATGACCATTCATAAACCTCTGCCTGTCACAAGGCGCGAGCGTGTAGTCAAGGCAGTTGGTCGCGGCATGCTGGCATGGGCGTCCGTAGTGATGCCTTTCATGAGCATTTCCGCAAACGCTCAGGGACTCCCCGGCCAGGCAACTACCACTCAGCAGCAACAAGATGCATTGCGCGATCGCAAGACCGATGAGGCGACCAGCGATACCCTTATCAACCAGCGCGCATCCAAAATCCTGAGTGGAAAGTACAACTCCACGGCTCCAGTTCGCGGTCCTCGACTGGATGCTGTAGAGCAGACACCTCGGAACCCTAGTCTCACGCAAGACCCCAATGCCCAAGCTAGAGCATTGCGTCAGGCCCAGCGTGCAGGTACCCGTACCACAGAGGAAATCGTCAGGAGTGCAGAATCAGGATCCGCGATTGGGCAAAGCGTTTATGAGAAGGCCGATAACGCCAACCAGGACAACCGAAATGAACGCGTGGAACCTGGCGTCAACCAAACAACTTCTGGCCGAGCCAACATCCGTGAACTCGTACCTGGTTTCAATGACTCCGAGTCTGCGCAGATGCAGAACCTCGGGTCGACTCTCTACCAGAATCCAGCGCTGACCAAGGATGTCGCTGAGCAGAATCGACGCAATCTGCGACGCGATGGGTGCCGCAAAACTGAGTTCGTCATGCGCGAACGTCAGGACATTGCGCGAGCCGCCACTGGTGCTACGCACAGAATTCTGAAGGTAGAGTTCTTCGATCTGGTGAAGGAGCCAATCCCAGGAACTAACCCTGTCGAGTACCAGACCATCACAAAGCCGTCTACCTATAAGGGCGGGGCGTTGAATCTCTCTGTGGCGACCTTGGGTGCTACGTCGACTATCTATTGGGAGAAAGTCAACGACTCCCACACGGTCAAGTACACCTACACACCGTTTAGCAATTCCAGGGGCGCCAACTACTTCACCTACAACCACTCGCTGGCCTACTCGAACGGTGGTGCCCTGCAGACTGTCAACAATGCGTTTGCCAGCTACGGCACTCCTGCAGATCAGTTCAAGCCGGTTCTGACGTTCACGATGCCCGCAGGGGTCACAGCGGTCTATTTGTCCGCAGATCTGTACCAGTCCAAGGTGACGTATTCAGAGCCTGCTCAGGGCGTACCTTGCCCCCCTGATCCACCAGAAGTGTGCCAAGTCCCATCGATTGGTGGAGACACTCTGCGCTGGTGCCCAGGTTCTCCTGGAGCCAACATTGCGTCCATGTATGACGATTTGCAGTACCCCAGCGCCGACCGCCAAGGCAAGGGATTCAATGATCAAGCCGCAGCCAATTTCCAGCGCAAGGATTATTCCGGCGACAGCATGATTCGTGGGGGCGTCACTACTGGTCTAAATGCCGCGAACAGCAACAAAGCGCAGGAATTGGTCGGTCAATGCGTACGCGACTCCATCTCTCACATTGAGAATGTCTCTGGGGGTAGCTATGGCGTGCCCAACATGCAACTGTGCTCAGAGACTCTGGTCAATCCCTACCCACAAGGCTGTACTGGGATCAAGAGATCGTTTGGTATGTCCTACCTTGGTGAGCACAACTTCCTCACTGTGAAGGCGTTCAACAAGATCAAGGAACCCATCATTGACCCAGCGACTGGCAAGCAGGTCAAGGATGCGGATGGTAACCCTCTCTACACCTATCGTAAGGAGCCCATCAACGTGTCGGGCGCCATCGACACGAACTTCACGATCATGGGTGCTGCTCAGTGTCCAGGGCAGGGGCGTTGCTCCACGGAGATTCCGGATGACCCATTGGGAACCAGTGAAGGTCAATACCTGGAGTACATCCACTACCCAATGGGCGGAGAACCAAAGGCGTATGCCTTTGATGGTGTTTACGTTCAGGCTGGTGGTTCTTCAAACTTCTCCAGCTTTGGCCTGCCTTCTCAGTCATGGCTGCCAACGGGTTCGGCCAGCGGCAATGGCTCATTGCACGAACTGCGTTTGATGGCCAAGGCGTACTCGGTCACGATCAACACATTCGCTGGCTGTGAGAAGTACCTGGACTACGTAGCCGATGGCTTCTGCAAAGGTGGCAAGCTCACATGCAAGGCGACTTCGGCAACCCGCACCATTGGTGGGGTAACTTTCGGGCCAGGCATGCCCAATCAAGGTATTGTTGAACTACTGAAGAACTGGGGCACCAGTGCTTCTACAACCATGGCAGATTCCTACGACAACGGATCGGCGTCGGATCCCGTAGCCAATGGCCCTGCTATCAAGATGATCGATGATCAGATGTGCTGGGAAGCAGACGCTGAGTCGTTCACGAGTTGCTCTACCATGAGCAATGAAAAGGGAACGCTTCGTGCCTTCATGCGAGATGGCCAGCAGTGGGCGACAGATTGCAACCTTGCAACCGACCCGAAGGGAGTCCCCCTGGAGTCCTCAGGCAGCTGTAAGCGAGTTCCTGCGGCCGATGCCTGCGATACCCGGTTCAAGGGTCCTTTCACTGGCCAGTGCTACAACCCAACCATCGCCTACGATTGCGGCGTCACCAAAGATGTGACCATCCCAGTAGTAGTTGAGGAGATGGGCGACTCTTGTTCGGGTGCAATGCGCTGCACAGGTACAGAGTGCCATCGTCCCAACCTCACCGGCTCTCACGGTGCGGATTTCGTTCGCGCGGCAAGTGCGATGGAGGCGGTCAACGCTATGGTTGACGATATGGTGTGCGCTGAGACGGGTGAGAAACCAACGAGCGTCACCCAGGCATGTACGCCGTACATTTTTGGCGGCAAGGCGATGTACTGCAAGATCCCGATTGGCAATGAAATCGGGCTGACTCCCAACTGCTGCAAGGAGGCACGGGACAATGCAAGCTCCGCTCCAAGTTGGATGGAGTATCTCAGCGCAATGATGGCTCTGTCCAAAATTGCGCAGCGAACTGGTGTCCTGCAGGCGATGCAGGGCTCAGACATCTACAGTCATGTTTCGAGCTTCTTTGGCGAGATCAAGCAACCGGTTGTGGATGCCTACAGCAGTGCGTCGCAGTGGGTCACTGACAAGTTCATCACGCCATTCCGTGCGGGTTTTGATAACCTGTTTGGTGGAGCTGCCGCAAACGTAGGACCAGATGCTGCGGCTAAGGCTCCATTGGTGGATGGTTTGATTGACGGCTTCAAGAACCAGCTGATGGGATCTTTACATGACATTCTTTTCAAGATTGGTGGAGAGGAGCTGGCGGGGCAGGTGATGGTTCAAACGGGTGTCAGTGAAACGGGAGCGAGAACCTTCGTTTTCACTCAAGGCGTTCAGAACCTCGTCATGGCTTTCCAGATCTATTCCATTGCACGTCTCATTGGCCACATCATCTTTGCCTGTAAGCAGGAGGAATATGAGTGGGGCATGAATGAGCGCTGGCGGCTATGTACCTACGCCGATAGTTGTTGCAACAAGAAGGTCCCACTGCTCGGATGCGTAGAGAAGCGGCAGCTGTATTGCTGCTACAAGTCGATTGCCACACGCGTAATCTCCACCCAGATCATCAGCAAGAACCTCTCGGGCTCCCGGCCGCGCGGATTCCGTTCGGCCAATGATGGATCCTCGCTGGGAGGATGCAGCATCAACTGTGGTGGATTTACGGCGTTTGAGCTTGCTGCAGTCGACTGGAGCAAGGTTGATCTTTCCGAGTGGACTGACGCACTCATTGAAGGTGGTCAGATCAACCCTACTGACCCTGGAACGAACTACGGAATCGGGACGAACTCGATCAAGGAGTCGATGGTTGTGGCTCGCGATCCAGACCCACAAGGCAACTATTCGACCAACGTGCCAGCTCAGAAGTCTGCAGAGCTATTGGGCAAGAACACGGACAAGGTGATGGAAAACACTCAGATCTTGCGTGAAGTGGAAGAGCATTGCTACGGCCCTAACCAGGAAAAAATGCCGTTCGCGTATCCAGGTTGTAAGAAAGCCCCCTGAGGCGACGCGATCACCTTGTCTGCAATCGAAGGCCGCTCCTAAAAAGGAGCGGCCTTTTTCATGGTTACGGCTAAACGTCACGAAATTCCGTGCTTTTCGGCACCCTTTTGAGAGGGGTGGATTCGTACCATCGGTTGAGCGAGGGATCCCCTTCGCCGTGACGTGGGAACAAATCCGACGAACGCCTTTTCACGGAGCTGTTGGCGTGAATGAACCATATGTGTATGTCTTGATTGCAGTCTGTATTGGGATTCTCGTTATCGGCCTTTTAGGCGATGAGAAAGAGTCTGACGCAGATTCGAAGGGACCTTTGGATGTCAAGAACCCCTTCGCAAAGATCAAGGGCGCTGGATCTGGCAAGGGAATAGCCGAGGCGTCATCAAAACAGAAAGCGAACGCCAGCGTGAATGAAAAACCTGACAGCACAAAGCTGATGCTCCCTCCACCTGGAGAAAAGCGAATTGAAGCGGTGGCCCCGAGTAAGTCTGGGCTTTTTCGCAAATGAAGCCTCATCGCATTTCCCAGGCAGCCTTCGTTCTCGCCTCGGTACTTTCATCGCAGGTCTATGCATCAGACTTTGTTGCTGAGGCGGTGAAGGAGTCAGCGAAAGACAACAACCGTATCTCTGTTTGCTTGCAGCTTGCAAAGTCCAACGAACCGACATCCAAGGCGAACGCAGCTGATAAGAAGAAAGCTATCGAGGCTGTGACTTCGAAGCTGAAGCTGTCCGACCCATTGATGCTGAGAGCCCGTGGGGATGTTGCGCGCAAGGGCCTGTATGGCTATCCCACCGACGCGGCCTTGGCATTGCGCATGTATGAGCGCGCACATAAGGCCCCTGAGGCTGGGTGGAACGCGGCGCTCACTCTGTACCAGTCTTCTACCGAGGGGGTAAATCCACAGGTAGCCCAGCGCGTGATGAGCCTTCTATCCAAGTCAGGTGCTTCAGCGATGAACTCTCGTGGCCCTGTAGGTGCGCAAGCTCACTACCTGGCGGGCCTCATTCAGGAGACTGGATCTTTAGGCAAACAGGACGAAAAACAGGCTTTCCTTCACTACAGAGCATCGGCGCGAAACGGCTACATCCCCGGTGCCTACCACTACATGCGCCTCCTCTCACAAACGCTGTCCAAACTCACTGAGGCAGAGAGAGCAGTGGCATTGCAAGAGATGCGAATGATGAGCAACCGGTGGAAGTGGCAATCCCCGGAAACCATGATGCTGACGGGTGATCTGCATTCAGCCCGCTGGTTTCCTGACGATGAGGGCTTTACGGCCCAGTACCACTGGCGGCTTGCCAAACGCATGGCCGAGAGGCTGGGAGGGGCAACAGAGATCGGTGACTTTGAGGGCGCGATGCGTCAGCGGATAAAGCCGCTAGCAGCAGACAAAGAGAAGCGTCTCGAAGAGGCAGTTGAAGGTGGTTTGCGCAACGCGACCACGATTAAACATGAGTTGGAGTTCGCTGATCTATGCGTGGAATGATGAAATCCGGAGCCTTGGCTTTGGCTTTGCTGGTGGCTCTGTGCGGTGCATCGATTGCGCAGACGCCTGTACGAAATGACAACATCTACAAAGCCAAGGAAGAGGGCTGGTTCTGGTATGAGCGCGCCCCTGAAGAGGTCAAGAAGGAAGAGGTGAAGCCTCCGCTTCCAAAGCCTGCCCCAATGCCATCTGTCATCAAGCTTGAGGCCCCCAAGGAGAACAAGATCGAGCCCTTGAGTGTGAAGTGGTTCCAGGAGG
>ENA-UOXK01002489-UOXK01002489.1-mixed-culture-metagenome-genome-assembly--contig:-NODE-2489-length-10466-cov-33.223994_pt1 | contig 10466 bp, 5 predicted proteins | sample MGYA00238160_ERZ761638 | MGnify/ENA primary metagenome ERZ761638 (study PRJEB28912, sample SAMN08777098) | mixed culture metagenome | isolation source: Freshwater growth medium | place: USA...
ATGATGATATATAATGATATCTTGTATCGAAAACTCCCTTTTCTTGTATCGAAAACTCCCCCAATCCCGGGCTGACCAAACCTCGAGACCTCGGCACCTCGCGGACAGGAAGTACTCCACTGACCAGCAGTCCAGCACTGCCACTCGCATCTGATAACTCTTGACTCTGTGTGTGAAGGTAGCCCCCCCTGGCCCTGCGCTGCTATGTGTTAAAAGGCAGGCAGCCAAAGGATTGGCGCAGTTCGTGTTGTATTCGGAATTAGTATTGGAATTGCTAATAAATTGCTAATTAAGCTGGGTCAACACAATGCGCAGCACCCGAGCGCCCGCGCGACGGACCCGCCTATCTCATCCTTTACCCTCGTCTCTCTAAGTCTAACGCTCTATTAACGCACAGCGGGGGCCATTTGTTACAAGAGCTGGATTAACATCGCTTCACGCAGGGGCATATCCTCGGCAAGTACGTCCTCGGCCATGACCCTGACATCAACCACGGCATGAAGCTCGGCATGCGTCTCGGACTCTTGCCGCTCATGCCCCTGCGGAGGCAGCGGGCTAGAAGCGAAAGGTCTTGCAGCGAAAGGGACGGCGAATGGGACTGCTGAGAGGCGCACTTGACCGTTGCCCGCTGCACCCAGGATATTGCTCTTCCAAACATTCAAGAAGCCCTTGGAGTCAAAGTCGACCAGCACGCGATCCGCCTTGTCAGCAAGAGTCGCGTTCTCGCATGGCCCCATGATAGTGCCCATGTCGCCCGCAACCACATTTTTGATTCCTTGGTCAATGCGCGAAACCACGCGATCGCCCTTCCGCCACCCGTCCGCGAGGGAGCCCATTCGCCGCCCATTTCTCCATGGAACCCGTGAGAAGCGTGCTTGGGCGCTGCTGGGCTGCCACGAAGTCGCCGGCTGCAAAGCAACGACATTCCTTGCCGCCTCATGCTGCTGATCTTGCGCTGCTGAGGCCCATGCACGATGGCCGCCGCCTTGATGGCCGGGGGCGATTTGCCACGCGCGATGACGGGCAAACGAGGGGGCAAAGTCCGGCGGGGTCGCATCGGCAGTGATCATCTCGACCTCTTCGACCGTTAGTATCATCTCTGCCCTTACCTCTTCGGCTGGCGCATTCGTGGGCGCCTGCGCCGGCCGTACATATGGCACGGCCGGGCGAACGAGCGTCGAGGTAATTGCTGTTTTCATCCAACCGTAGTCAAGGGCGGGCGGCAACTCCGGGGGTGGCAGCGGGTTCGGCGGGGCCTCAGGCTTGGGTCCTTTGGCAGCGAGACGGAGCGCGGCCAACCTCTGCTTGCGTTGCTGTCGCTCCAGGCTCATGGCGTGCGCTCGCAGCTCGCGTGCCTCTGCCTGCGCGATCGAACCATTGGTTGGCAGCTTGGTGAAAGGACGGGAACGTGCCGCCTGCTCCAACCGCAGCGAATCCATGACCATCTGTTCTTCGCGTCGGAAACCCTGGGCGTGGTATACGGCAGCGCGGGCCAGCCGGCCCTCATAATCGTCGCCCACGGCATCGAGCGGTGGGACCAGTCCAGCAGCAGGCCCAATGATACCGATGGCGCATGGGCGCGCAGCGGACCTGGGGTCCTTGCGAAGTGCACGTAGCAACGCGAGCGCGCCGGCCCGTTGCAAGACAGCGGTGCTCGGGAGTCGCGCAAAAAGGGCCCGTCGGAAAAGTCGACCGTCGTCAGCCAGTCCTGGATCTTTTGGCACTGACGCCTTATTCGCTTCGGCTGCGGCGGATTCAACAACCCTCGGCTCAGCCACCCAGCAAGAGGCGTCGCTGACCCACCACGTCCCTTGTTCAATGCTGCTCAAAGTCCCCATTTGTGTGTACACAGTTTGGCTGGATTGCCAAATCTTTGGAGGTGAGAATGTGATCTTGATCTCAGACATCCAGCCTGCAGAAGCGAGGGCCAGCTCACATGCGAGGACTGGCTCTCGAAGCACCACCGCCTGCAACGCCTCGAGCACATGCTGGGCGTCGGGAGTTTGACGGAGTATGAGGGCGAGCGCCTCCACGCCGAGCTTGAGGAGCTCGATGTCGCGTTGAGGCCCGCGCGGGTCCTGCGACCGCGAAAGGTAGTCGCGCTCGGTCGCGAGCTCTGTGCACCTCACAAATGCCTCGCCACTCATTCTGGTTCTGGTTCTTGCTTGGAGCACGGGTGGGAGAGTTAGTAGGTTTTGGAGTGCGAGGACGAGTTTTGGGGGCGGCACTTCGCATGCATTTGGTTTTCATGGGTTTTCCCCTCAAAGTACAATTGTTTCAGAATCGCGGAGAATGTGTGAGTGAGGGGGAAAAGGTCGTCCGGAACTGCAAGTGCAATCTTGCATGCAATGTAACTCCCAATTGTGTGATACCGAATTGCATGCACCTCACATGCCATGACCACATGCACAGTCGTCCGAGGTGCGAGGATTCTTTTGCTTGTGATACATGCGAATCCCACCAAGAATATAATCGTATGAAGTAATGTAACGTATACTTCCGATATTAGTACATGTACAAGGTACGTCTCATTCTGCCCCACCGTCTCTAGTTGGCTCGTAGCTTTCACGTTAGTCTCATTCGCGTGCGACGGACATTGATGAGACAGAGATGATCTCACGCACAGCCACGCCCACGGACGAGTTGAGCTTGCGCTCCAGCTTTGGGCGCCGTTGCCACTGTCTCGCCATCCAAGCATCCAAAGTCGGTACGCGGCGCGCCTGCTCCTCTTTCCGCTCCCGCTCGATGACAGGCCCGACCTTTTGCGACTGCCAGTGGCCATCCTCCGCCTCATGGACCAGGTGTGTTGTGTGAAGCATTGGTGCCGCACGATACTTGACGCGAGACTGCGCCGCCATCATACGCGCGTGCTGCTGCATGGCGCGTATGATGCCCGCCGCCTCGCTAGCGTCCGCCTGCCGTTCTGCTGCGCGGCTGGCTGGCCCAGCGTCAATAGCTGCCGCAATTGCGCTGGATCGTGAGCCTGCTGGCTTGCTCAAGTAAGTTCTTCGTGGGCTGCGCACCGCCTTCGATCGACTGGCCGCCGACTCTCCAGGTGCGGCGTCAGGGTCGGCCACGACGCCCGATGTCACAGCGTAAGTCACCGCGAGACTCGAAGTTCCGTCTGCTGAGGACGAAGTACTTGCTGAGGCGCGGCACGAGATGTTGGGTGCAGCCCGACGACGCGAGGCCACCTCCAATGCAAGCAGTTCAGCTTCTTCCGTAAACGGGTTCGTTGATGCGTCGACAGCGGAGTCGTGCACAGCTGTCCGCCAGGACGCAATATCCTCGGCCCAGCCGACATCCGTCATCCAGGCCACAGGCATCGGGCGCACTGAGGGCCCGGCCATACAATATGGCTCGTCGGGCGCTCCACGCGGAGAGCTTGGAACTGAACAAGCACCGCGATGGAAAGCCCGAAGCTGTGACATCTCCTCGCGCTTCTGCTCACGCAGGACCTTGTACCGATGCTGACGATCGAGAAACTCGGGTTCGGTGGGCATGCCCATGGGGACGGATGGGTACAAATGGTGATGCATGTATTTGGCCACTTCGGGCGACCTTGGCGTGCTGGGTGCTGGGTGTCGAGCCTGTAAGAGCGCTGCGGTACACGGTGTGACATCCTCGTCGTAGCGAGAGGGCAAACTCATCTGGGCCATTTGCAACCTTAATCGGCGCGTTGCTTCCGGTGCGGAGCCAGGCCGCCCGGCGTCTTTCTCGATCTCGTTTTCCGAGGCCAAGCGGACCCGCCGCTGCGGTGCGCTGTCCGGGCGCATACTCTCGGTCAGCATTGCGCTGACGAGGCCTCTGCACACCGAATGTCGTTCGTTTTTCGTGAGCTTTTTTTTGATGACTGATTGAAAAGTTGGTGATGCATGCGTCGATGGTAACGTACAAGTGCGATGGACAAGGGATCAAGGGTCTAGGCGCAAGGATAAAGTACATGTGCAACAGCAACGCAACATTTCCACATCTACAATATCAGCGTATAGGGCATAGCTAGTAAAATAGGTTGACCAGCCATGCACGCCTCGCGCGGCCGAGGCTGCGTTTGATGTACGAACTTGAGTTCAAGCTGAGCGGGAGATCCGTCCGCTCTGTGAGGTCTCCGGCTCCCCGTCCTTCGACGCGCCCGTGCTGTTGAAGTCGGTCAGGGTGGAGGCGGCGCGGATATTTCCGCCGAGCGTCTTGGTTATGTAGTCGGTGAACTCGTAGAGCGAGACGGTGCCGTTACCGTCCGCGTCCATCAAGTCCATGGCGCGAACCACCTCCTCCTCAGGAACGTTTCGGTGCCCGCGACGACGCTCGGAGAGGTCTTGAATGAGCATGCGCACCTCGGCGAGCTCGAGCTCGCCCGATGCGTCGACGTCGTAGTTGCTGAAAAGCTCGACCGCATCGTCCTTGTTCAGCTTCGAGCCCGCCTCGTACACGAGCACGGGCACGCGGTTCGTCACAGCGAGCGCATGTGCGCCCACACCGGGCGTATTGGCACGCACGAGATACTGATGAGAGCGCATCTCGAGCAATCTCGAGAGCGTCCGGTCGAAGGCGAAGACCTCGTCGTGCGCGCTCGGCACGTACGCCGCCGTGCCGAGGAGGTCGCCGTGAGAGGTGCTCGGCGCCTGCCGCTGCTCCGGCACAAAGAGTTGCTCGGCGGGCACTTCGGCAGAGAGAATGAGGCGCACGTGCTGGTCATAAAAGGCATCGACCATCGTGATGAGACGGCGCACCTGGTTGATCTCGGCGAGTGAGAGCTTGGGTACGTCCTCGACGATCACCGTGTGGAACGCTGCCGATAGCGCAATGTAGTCCTCCGCTCCGAGGGGCTTGCCGCATAGCTCCGCGAAAGAGAAGCGTGCGACGAAGTTGGCGGCCGCGGGCACGTAGAGCTCGCGGCCTCGAAGCCGCACTGTATGCGGCTTGGGCGCGGACGACTTAGAGATCGTGGCAAAGAGCTGGTCCATCCTCGCCTTCGTCTGAGGCCCGAGGGGGTGCAGGTACGTGCCGCCCTCGGTTGCCGTGACTGCAGCGAGCGTGCGGTAATCGGTGCCTGACGCGAGGTCATGCACGTAGCATCGCTCCTTAAGGTCCGCGATGAAGGGCAGGAAGGAGGCGCGCTGGATGCCGTTCTTGTAGAGCTCGTCGGGCTTCCGGTTGGACGTCGCCACCAGCACCAGCCCATGTGCGAACAAGTACCGGAAGAGCCTTCGCATAACGAGTGCGTCTGCCACATCCGTCACCTGGAACTCGTCGAAGCAGATGAGGCTTGTGGCACTAGAGATGTCATAGGCAATGTACGGCATCGGATCGCCCATATCGGGGTTCGCCTGGCGCAGCTCGTGCATCCGCCGGTGCATCTCGAGCATGAACTCGTGGAAGTGCACTCGGCGCTTGCGCGATGGGTCCAGCGGCGCGACTTCGAAGAACGTGTCCATCAGGAGCGACTTACCGCACCCTACGCCGCCGTACATGTACACGCCGCGCGGAATGTCTCCGACATTGCCGAGCGAGGGCTCGCTCGAGGTGCTGCTGTCGCTGCCGCCGCTTTTGCCACCTCCGAACATGGAGCTGATCGACGACCACATGCTGCCGCCGCCGCTGTCCTTCTCCTTGTTGGCCACGCCCGTGTACATGGCCCCACCGCCGACGGGTTGACCGTATGCATCAAACTGTGGTCCGCGCCAAGTCTTCCCCTTCGGTGGTGGTGGCGGCGGTGGCGGCGGGCGCGGCTTCCAGCCGACGAGCTCCTGGTGGAGCCGCTGCAGATGGACAAGCGCTGCCTCCTGCTTGTCGTCCGAGCGCAAGTCGCCCCGGGCTACGCGTGCATGGTAAGAGGCCTTCGGTCCACCGCTCGCTGCGGAGCTCAGCTGTCGTACGTGCGCGTGGAAGCTAGAGAGTCGCACACGTACACGCGAGTCCAACAGAGGCCGACTTGCCTTCATTGACTTCGATACTATTGTAGCCCCTTTCGTCCCTGTTCATTATTCACAGGGAAGATCTACAAAAGTTTTTGTAGTTGCCGGTCTGCGGCCGGGTCCTTTGGCTACACCACAACCGTCAGCCCGTGCGCGGCCGCGAACGCGCCGATCAACGGGCTCGCTTCCTCGTGACTGCTGCCCTTTGGCACATTCGGCTTGTAGGGACGCTCATGGAGCCAAAGCTGCGCGATCCACTTCTCGTGGCCCGTCGGCTCGCCTGCATGCAGCGTGCGCTCGTCGGGCGCGCCGTCGGGGGCGCTCGGGAAGAAGAGCAGCGCGCGGCCGCGCTTGGGCGCCACCTCGAGGCGCGCGGGCCGCCCGTCGGCGCCGGTGCCTCCAGCCTGCAAGTCGCGGAACGCCGTGCGCCCGCCCTCGGGCACGTCATCAAGATAGACGAGCAACGTTGCGAGGCGCTGGCCGCCATTGGCGAGCAGCGTGGGCGGCACCGCGTCGTAGTGCCAGCTGAAGCTCTGGCCCGAGGCGTAGTGCACCAGCTGCGGCTCCTCAAAGTGCGTCGGCGGCACGCCCAGCAGACTCGATGCTTTGGCCAACAGCTGCGGTGCATCCTGGTAGCGCACAAACCACGTCGTCGAGGTGCGCGCGCTCGCGGTCATGGTGCTGAACGTGGCCGACTGGGCCAGCTTGTGCGTCTCCGGCTGCTCTTTCAGAGCGCGGTAGGCGTCACACTCCTCGGGCGTGAAAAAGTTATCGATGGAGAGGACAAGAGGGCTGAGGTGCAGCATTCTCAGCCCCGGGTACTCGACGTTGAGGCCGGTCGGTAGCGCTTCCGGTGGCGCCTTGGAGATGGCCACGCCACCCTTGCCAGCGAATTTCTTGTGCAGTCGAATGGCAACGCGATTCTTGGGCAGCGGGAACACGAGCGATGTGCCACCGATATCGCTGATCTCATACTCCTCGAAGGCCGCGGCCGCCTTGCGTGCGACCTTGGAACCTAGCCGAGGCGCCAAGCAGCGATGTGGGGATGATGGAGTGAGCGCGTACGTGTGCGCTGAGTACGTGTGCTGCGGCACGGCAGCCATGCCGAGCACGACGACACAGATGACGAACGACATCGTAGTGAAGCAATTTTCTCTCGAGCGACCTCGTCAGCGAGATCCTCCAAGAATCAAAATAATCCACGAAGGTCTTGACTCGATGGATTATTTCCATCAAGGTTCATTCACAGCTGCGACGCACCGTTGTGAAGTTTGCCTGCGACGCGCTATGAGCGCGCTATTGGATCTCGTGTCGGCGGCCGATGCGGGTGCCGAAAGTGATGTGTCGAGTGCACACGATGCAGTTGTGAAGAGGCAGCGCACGGGCGACGCTTGCTTCGGCGGGTCGTCGTCTGTGTTGCCAGAGGAGCCTGAGCCAGAGGTTGCGATGCACAATGGCGCGCATGCGCAATACTACGCCTCAGTCCGTGTGAGGCAGCCCAAGAAGGGATACGAGGACGAGGTTTACTTCGATTGGAACTCATCGCGGCGCACCGGCGCCTATGCTGTCGGCGGGTCAGCCGGTAGCAGCAGCCCCCGAGCGCAGCGCGAGGACGAGGCGCGGCGCAAGGCGGAGGAGGCCCGGCTTGCCAAGGAGCAAGCTCGGCTCGCGGCCGAGGCCGAGGAGCGCGAGTGGGACCTCCCCGAGGGCCTTGAGATCACCCCCGACCTCGAGGCCATGCTGCGCATCCTGCGCGAGCTCTTTGCCCCCAAGTACCTCTCCTTCGCGCGCCCATTTACCGATCCGGCCGAGGCCAAGGAGAACGGCCTCGACTGGTTCGTCGCCCGTCCGAACGCCCGCCGTGCCCGGCTGCCTCTCACGCGCCCCTCGCTCGCGCCGTGCCCCCTCCCCCCCCCCCCCCCCCCCCCCCCCCCTCGCAGCCATCTGGCCACCGTACGCTCCAGGGTGGTTGCGGGCGCGTACAAGGGCCTGGGTGAGTTTGCGGTGGCCGTGCGCGACGTGTTTGCGAGCTGCTACCTGACGCAGGGCCACCCGGACCGGTCACCGGTGTCGAAGAAGTGTGAGCGGCTGGACGCGGTCTTCGAGCAGAACATCACGCTGCTGCCGCGCTACCTGCGCGACGCCGCCTCGCTCTTTGCCGCACCGACCGCGGTCCTCGGCCCTCGCGAGGAGGTGGCCCCATCGGCCAATTCGTTCACGGGTCGCCGGCAGACGCAGGTGCAGGCGGTCTCGACGCTGCGGCTGGTGGAGTCATTCAAGCAGCGGCTGGCGGCCGAGTCCGACGCGCAAAAGGCTCGCGCCGCGCGCGAGCGGCGCGAGCGGCTGATCGCCGAGGCAGAGGCATGGGCGAGCGAGAGCATCGACACGCCCGCTCTAGAGACACTTCGACTCGATTTCGACGCGGTCTCGCTCAGCGCCTTCGTGACGGCATTCGCGACGCCGCTCGCGATCCCGGCGCTCGCGAACGCGCCGGGCTTCTCGCTCCTCGAGTTTGAGATCGGGCTCCTCGCCTTCCCTCATGCATCCATCCTGCTGCGCGTGTCGGTCGACGCCATGCTTCGACACTCGACGGTGCGCAATGGCCAATTTGTGACTCCGAGCAAGACGGGCCCGCCCTCGGGCGCGGCGCTCGCGGGGCAGCTGGCGCAGCGGGTGGACGCGTGGGCACGCCAGCTCCATAAGGTGCTTCGGCAGGAGGCGCGTGGCGAAGAGGTAGAGGAATGGGATCTACCGTACTCGGAGGGCTACGGGCTCAGGGAGATCATCGACCGTCTGGGGCCGCTGGCGAACGTGTCGGCGGCCCTCAAGAGCGGAGGGATGATGGCGCTCTCGCTGGCACAGCGCGCGTGCCTGCTGCACGGGATCGCCGAGCAGATGCTCGACACCGACCGTGACGTGTACAAGCGAATGGCGCCCGCGGAGATTGAGCTCGCGCGCCCCCAGATGCTTGGGCGCGACTCGAACGGCCGTTGGTATTACCACTTCGCGCTGCTCACCTCCGATGCGCCCGAGGGGAGGCTGTATACGCTCACGTCACCGTACCGGCCCAAGCCGCAGCCGCCCGTGCCCCACCTCGTGCGCGTGGGCGAGCGCGTCGAGGTCGAGGTCGAAGAGGTCAAAGGGCAAATCGAGTGGCGGCAGGCGTCCGTACTCGAGCTGCTTGCAGGCGGCAAGGGGCGTTTCTCAGTCATGGTGGATGGTGCGGACGGGCAGCCGGACGAGGAGTTCATCGAGGTCTTCACCGCGCCGCTCGTAGGCAAGGAGTGGCGCAAGATGCCACCCAAGGAGAAGAAGCCCAAGCACTCCGAGACCAAGCTGGACCAGCTGGAGACCGCTGCGCCGGTCGAGGAGGAGTCGGCCGGCATCAAGTGGTTGCGCCGCACGTCGTTGCCGGCCGATGAGACGGCGGCAAGCAAGGCAGGGGTGGCCAAGGGAGCCAAGGAGGCGGCCAGTGCGGATGTGGACGCGGCGGCCATGGCAGACGCGTCCGCTGGGCCGTCCCGACGCACGCGCGTCTCAGACGTTCAAGCGGCCAAGGCAGCGGCGGCGGCGGCAGAGGCGGCGGAGGCCGCAGCGGCGGCGGAGGCGCTCAAGGCGGCGCGGCGCAGCAGCAAGGGCGACAAGGGCGACAAGGGCGGCGACGGGAGCGTCGGTGGCGGGGGGCGCAAGAAGGGCAAGGAGCCCGCCGAGCCCGAGGTGGTCGCGCCGGCCGCTGAGGATGCGCGAACTCTCGAGCGCATCAGCGTCGAGCAGGCGATGCAGTCCCTTAAAGGAAGCAAAGCTAAAGTCGACCTGGCGCTACTCAAGGCGCTCACCGCGCTCAAGGAGGCGGGCGACACCAGCGAGGCGGCAGCCAAGGAGGCAGCTCGAAAGGAGGCGAGTGGCCACGCAAAGAACAGTGCGCGCCCCGAGCGCGGCCTCACGCCTTGGACGGCGGCCATCATGAAGCTCCATGGTGAGATACAACAAGCCGAGGTAGAGGCTGCCGCCGAGGCGGCCGCTGCCGCCGAGGCCGCCGCCAACCCGCCGCCGCCGCCACCCACCGAGGAGGACGGCGCCAAAGCCATCACCGGCGCGCGAGCCGACTTGGCCGTCGATGATGCGGCCATCGCCGCAGCGATGTCCGACGCTGGGGTAAGCATCGGCACGACTTTACCCACCTCTACCGAGGCAGCCGTGTCGGCGGCGGCGGGCGGCCGAAGCGCGCGCGCCTTTCAGCGGGCGGCCCTCGCCGCCGCGATGATGGACTCGGCGGAGGTGCAGCCGGCGGTGGCCAACGATGGTAGTGAGTGAACGCGCTGCGTCCGCGGATGCACGGGGCAGCGGGCGCGAGGGTGACATGGGCGATGCGACTCTCTCGACCAGGCGCGCATGCGGCGTGCATTGTTGCGCGTGTGCTCACGGTCGGACGCTTCGTTCCGGTCGGCGGCAGTCTCCGCGGGGACGGGATACAGCAGAACAGCACAACTGTCCTTGAATAGATCATATGGCCGGCGTAGGATTTTGGGGCTGAAAGTAGGATCGTGTCCT
>ENA-UOXK01002493-UOXK01002493.1-mixed-culture-metagenome-genome-assembly--contig:-NODE-2493-length-10446-cov-36.295544_pt1 | contig 10446 bp, 10 predicted proteins | sample MGYA00238160_ERZ761638 | MGnify/ENA primary metagenome ERZ761638 (study PRJEB28912, sample SAMN08777098) | mixed culture metagenome | isolation source: Freshwater growth medium | place: USA...
TCCCTCAAGTGCAGACTATGATGTCATGCAGGCGGTTCTCGGGTCCGCTCCCTCAGTTTCTGCACACGCGCTCTCGCGGTGCATCGGCCCGCAGCCCCATTGGAGGGCGCTGGGCATAGAGGTCGGCACGGCACTCAATGAAGGTGCGGCGCGTCCGCCTTTGGGAGGGTGCATCATTGCATCACCCCCTATCTCCTTCAGGAGCGTAGCGTCCAGTAGGGCGCGTACAGGCTCGACATCCGGAGCGCTGACGCGCGGGATGCGATTTCGCGCGGCTGGCGGCCTTGGCCGTCGCGCGCGGCTCTGTTTTGCACAGGAGCATTGCTCGTGCTCCCAAAAGAATCAAGGAACGTTTCGTCAGTTTCATTTCGTTTCCGAGTTCACTGAAACCGCGTCGCGAGCCTTCGGCTCGCACTTCCAGTGCAACTCTGATAAGCGCGCGCTGCACCATCTGAGCGACGAGCAGGCGACCGGCGCGCGCATGCAGGCATGCAGGACGTGCACGAGAGAAATTTGTAGCTTACCAAGCTACCTACACATTGGCAGGACCCCCTGAATTGCGGAGGGGGAATTTGAAGGGGATGTCGGCGTGAGAGTATGGCGGCATGAGGCTAAGGATGTGCTCATGCGCGAGATCATGGCCGAGCAGGATCTGCAGTGATGGGAGTAGTCTTGGGGAGTAGTGCGGCGGCGCCTCCCTGTCCGGCGACGAGCGACCATGCGCCCGACTCGCCACGCGTCGCCTAGTACATAGGTGCGCCGCTCCCGCACATCTCTAGTTCTCAAGCTAGTTCTTCTGTATGTACTACTATACGTAGAAGAGACGATACTCGTGGAGGACCCGCGGTAAGGACCCGGGTCCCGGGACATTCTTGCGAAAGGAACATAAGCGTGGACCGTCCGAGTACGCTGGTACAGTGAACACAGACGGCTGTAGCCTGTACAGCGTAGTAACCTTAAAAGTAACTCATTCTCTCCAGTACAAGTACATTGACGCAGGTGCCTCTTGATCAATCAAACCTTGGCGGAGGGGTCCAGACCACCGCATGCATTTGATTACTTCGCTTATTTGTACCCCCCAAACCTACATACATGTACCTCGACCCGCGCCCCTGCGTTCTGCGTTGAACGCTGTGCCAGAGGTCCGTGATAAGGTCGCGTGATTAGTTCGAGTCCGAGACACGAGTAGGATATGAAGATGTGGGGCGCGTTGGTGGGCATCCTACCCGCGCTCGTGTCCTCGCAAAGGCCATGCATGCTCAGCATGTGGGAGCCTGTCTTCTCCCGCATCATCGCTTCGCTCTTTGCGGACAAGACCCTTTTGCACCAAGGGAGCGTCGTGGACTGTGGCGCGAATGCCGGCGGAGAGTCGTGCCATTATGCGGATCTCGACCCCACCCGTACCGTACACGCCATCGAGCCACTCCTCGGACATCACGCGGCCATCGAGCGCTACCAAGTAAACCGGAGCAACATAATGATCCTGCATGGCGGCCTCGGCAGTAAGAGGCGCATTGTCCAGACACAGCATGCGCAAAGGGGGAGCATGGTAACCAACCTTCAAAGCGTCAGGAGCTTCAGCCCCGACAGCTCCAACAGCTCCAACAGCTCCTCGTGGACATTCACCGTCTACAGGCTAGACGATCTCTTTTCGCAATGGTGGCGTGACGAGCGCCTCGCCTTTGCCCATTTTGACGTGGAGGGAGCCGAGGCTGACGTTCTTCTGGGCGGCATGGAGACGCTGCGGCGCGACAGGCCCATCTTCACCGTCGAAATGGAATACCACCATCGCACAACGCCGGCGGCACTGTTCGCAGTCTTCAACGCCCTCGGCTACCAGGCGTATCTCGTTCACGAAGTCTCAGGAGTCTATCACGACGCACGCAATCTCTTGGTGGTGCCTGTGGAACGACGAGCAGAGCGGATTGCCGCTCTGGGTGGAGGCGAGTTGATGGCGGCAGTGTACAATGCAACGCATTTTGCGCATCTCGCGAGTACTGCGCCAACGTCTGTGAGGGGCATCCTGTGCACCGGAGAAGCTGATGTGCTCAGAGCGCTCAGGTCTATGGTACACGGACATAAGCCGGGGACTGTATTGCTTCGAGGGTATTGTCGTGCACCCGCGCCACCAAGCGCCAATAAGTGATGTATTTTTGAAAGAGCCTAGACAACGCGTCACTCGAACGCGTCACTAGGTTCGAGCTCTGAGCGTTTAAGTTATTTCGCGCAACCATGCGGCGCAAACCCCCATGGGCGCAACAACCACGCATGCAACCTCGACATGGCAACATGATACCGTACGCCGGGCGCGCCGAGCTACACTACTACTACTACGTCTACGTGTAGTACTACCTCTCTACGCGGTGAGATTATGCCCATAGGCTCTATGCAGTAGGTCGTTGTCGTCATGCTCACCGTAAGTGGGCACAAAAGTCGTTGGCGACACACGAGCTCACTGGTAAAGCGGGACCTCCGCCTCGAAGAAGTCGGCCACGCGCGTCCGCCCTGTCGGTTCCTGCTTGGGCGGCGAGTACATGGGCTTATCAAGCTTGGAGGCCATGCTACCCTTCGAAAGCGGCTTGTACCGGAACACCGTCTTGCCCTCCTGGAGCGTACCAGTATACGTGTGCCCGTTGAGCTCGCGGCCGTGCCATGGGGTGGCGAGTGGAACCTTTGAGCGAGGGTCGAGAAGCTCCTGCTGCCGAGTGGGTGCTGGGTCGACAGCTCGGCCGTTGCGCGCCTGCTTCGACAGCACGCCTGAGATCCACTCCGGCTGCGACGCCATTCGAGAGGCGGCCGGAACTTCGGCTCCTGTGGTCCGAGCGAGCAAGATTGGACGCCCTTTTCCGTCAAGTTTTTTTCGGGATACCTTAGTTATAACCACCACAGGTCTGCCTCCTCCTCGTCCACACCATCTAACAGCTATTCATGCAAGTTTTTTAAGTTTTTTTGTGCGTCAAGTTTGGCGTTCACGCGCCTGGGCGACCGACCGTCCCGATGCAGCCCGGCTATCCGCGTGCGAAGAATGTCATAGTCATAGGCGGCGGTATTGCGGGTTCCTCCATCATGCGCGCACTGGCCGCGAAGGGCGTGGGTGTCACGCTGCTCGAGAAGGCGGGCCAGCTTTGTGCGGGTGCGACGTGGCACGCAGCCGGACTGGTGACCCGCTTCGGAGGCTCTCCGAAGATAAAAAAGATCCACGTTCGCGCCCTGCGTGAGATGATCGATCTGCACGAGAGCCACGATGTGCGCGCCCGCACTCCTTCCCGCCACATCCTCCACCCCGCCCGGCAAACATCGTGTGCAGCGCTCTGACATTCGCCCGCACTCCACAGATCGGGCTGCACCGTACGGGCTCGATCCGGCTGCTTGAGAAGGGCAACGCCGATCGTCTGACGGAGGCCAAGCAGCACGTGGCGATGGCCGCGCTCTATGACGACTCCGGGCTGCCGACGACTCTGATCAGCGCAGCAGAGGTGGCTGCGCTACACCCGCTCGTCGACGTGTCGACGGTGGAGGCGGGCATCTACACGACCCAGGACGGCGACGTGTGCCCCACACTACTCACCACGTGCCTCGCGAAACTCGCCCAGGCCGACGGCGCCTCGATCGTGCACAACGCCGAGGTGGACACAGTGACGCGTCAGCCGAATGGCACCTTCACAGTCTCAACTGTGAACGGCGCCCTGTACCAGGCCGACGCGGTGGTGAACGCGGCAGGGCTCTGGTCGCGCAAATTCTCGCGCCAGCTGGGCCTCGAAGACACTCACCCAGCCTTCGTCATCGAGCACCAGTACGCGATTACAGAGACCATTCCGGCTCTGAAGGGCAAGGTACGCACTCGACGGCCGCGGCGTGCCTTGCACTGCGCGATCTTGAGGGCGATCTCGAGGGCACCACCCTGGCAATCATCATCTCGACCCTTGATCCTCCACCCCCCCTCCAACCCACCTCTCGACCGCAGGTGCGCGACGGCGAGCGCGTGCCATGCCTGCGCGACCTAGCAGGCTCGTCTTACATACGGCAGGAGCGTGATGGGTTACTCATCGGGCCATACGAGGGTCTGCTCTCGCCTCACCAGGTGATGAGCACCTATGGCCATGGAGTTGACCCCTAATGGCCCTTGCTTACCCCTGAGGCTCTGCTCTCGCCTCGCCAGATGACAACCGTGCGTACCGACTGGCCCGAAGGGCCGCCCGCCCGCTTCGCATTCGACTTATTTCCGCCGCAGCTCGATCGGCTCGAGGGCTGCTTGGTCTCCGCGATGAAGGTCTTGCCTGCATTAGCCGAGGTAGGCTTCCAGTCCGTGGTCAACGGGCCAACCATCTGGACGGGCGACTCGCTCGCACGCTGTGGGCGCACCCAGATGCCTGGCTACTATGACTTCAACTGCCTCACGTATGGGATCGCGCAGAGCCTTGCTCTGTCCGAGTACCTGTGCCACATCATCACTGAGGGCGAGCAGCCCTACGACATGGCCGCCGAGTTTGATCCTCTGCGGTACGGACGCTGGGCCACACCCGAGTACACGGCGGCCAAGGTACTCGAGACCTACTCACACAACAATCAAGTGTCGTACCCCTTTGAGAACCGCCCCGCCGGGCGCGACGTCATCGCCAAGTCTGCCGCCCACAAGGCATTGCATGAGGCCTTCGTGCGGCGCGGTGCACTCACCACCTTTTCGAATGCGGGAGTCGAGACCCCCCTTGTGTTCCTCCCACCCGCTGCCAACGGCGCGCCGCCCACCATCAACGCCAAGACCTTTGCCAGCCACGCGTGGGCGCCCTACGCGGATGCCGAGGCGCAGCATCTGCTCACGGGGGTGGGAGTGGGCCACGCATCCTTTTCCAAGTTTCGGGTGTCCTCAGGCACGTCGGACGCGGCATCACGACTTCTCGAGCGCGTGACCACCAATACGCTGCCGAAGCGCGCCGGACGTACGCGCCTCACTTACGCGCCCACGTTTGCGGGCAAGCTGCTCGCCGAGTTCACTGTGACGCGCCGAGGCGTCGAAGGTGACGGCTCGCATGACTTTTATCTGTGCGCTTCGCGCGACTACCAGCGGCATGATTTGGCGTGGCTCGAGCAGCAGGTGAGATTGCTCGAGAGTGCGCAGCTCATCCCGCCGGGCGCGATCGAGTTGACGAACCTGACCGACGCCATCGAGATCCTCCACGTGGCGGGCCCATCTGCGCCCGCGCTCATCTCGGCGCTCTGCCCGGCCGCCGCCGAGATCCCATTTCTGCAGATGCGGTCTGTGGAAGTGTGCGGGCTTCCAGCGGACGTCTTCCGTATCTCGTTCACAGGTGAGGCGGGCTATGAACTCCACGTGGCAGCGGAGCACGCGGCGCCTCTGTTCGAGGCGATCCTCTCACATCCGAGCGCGCGTCAACTCAACTGCCGCCCGTTTGGCAACGCGGCGGTCAACTCGCTACGCATCGAGAAGGGCTTCAAAGTTAAAGGGGACCTCGACTTCGCCCACTGGAGGGAGGCGGGCGTCGACGCCTTCATCCCTCCGGTGCGCAAGAATGAGCTGCTCCCCTTTATCGGCAAGGACGCGCCGCCGCCTGCCGGCTCGGCAGGCCGCATTGCGGCCATCTTCGCAGTTGCCACCGATGCGTCGCATGCATGGTCTGTTGCGGGCGACACACCGATTCGCGACGCCGACGGCGCCGTCGTTGGCTTCACCACGACGAGCGCGCGCGGCGCCATCACCGGCAAAACCATCGCTCTCGGCTACATTCAGTGTGGCACTAACGGCGCCCCGCTCGCGCGCGCGGGGGACGGCGGTCTGAGCCTCGAGTGCTTCGGCAAGCGCTGGGCGGTCGATCTGCTGGAGCGCCCACCCGTCGATGTGGCCGGCAAGCCCACGACCTAGCCGCTCACCACGAGCCGAGCGGCTGAGCCTCAGGCTGGGTGAAAAGGCGCGATCGTTCCGGTTCCACCTCATGTTCCACCTACGCCCCGCCACGAGAAAATAAATCAGTACGCGCTCACCTGTTCTCTGAGCGTGAAGTATACAAGTCGCACCGCGCCAAGCGCCACCCGATGTGAGATGTCGGGTCCAGTCCGATTACCGGGATTTAGATGAAAAAATAGATTGGAATCGGATTTATCCGAACGGAACGTATCGCGTAACGAAACCGTCACCCCAAAACCTGCCCAAAACCGAACGCTATAACGGCCTCGAAGCGGATGCGTCGCGGTCGCGTCGGCTCGTAGCTCAATGCACCAACCGCGTTACGCGGATCATGCCTCATCGTATGGGCGCATGGCGTTCAATTACCGTAGCTTGTAATCGACATAGACTCAACTGACGAGTCCGAGTGACAAGATCGCGAATCACACCTTCACAATTATCATCAACATCAATGCATCGTTGATCGGTTTGCAAACGAAAAGGAGATATCTAGCAAACCTGCAGCTCCGCATCAAGCTCCGGGTGAGACTCTGTTGCTGGCCGCTCATCACTGATGGATTGCTCGGTCCAGATGCGTGTCATATTGCTGTCGGCCGTGGCCACGAAGAGCTGGTTTGCGCGACGGCCCGTGCCCAAGCTCGTGATGAGGGCCTGCTTGCCCTCATACTCATCGCCCATACCGGTGGTAGGTGTAATGGTCTCTCCCTTCTTGAAGAGGCTCGCCACGGACTCGGTAACCTCGGAATCCTCATTGGGCTGGCCGTCCAGATCTTGCACCACGACCTCCGCGCATGTGGCCGAGATGCGAATGAGCGCACACATGTGTGAATCAGCGCATCCGCACACGTAAAGCTGATCGGCCTTCTTCCCCTTGCCGACAAAGTTCACGATCGCTTCTTTGCCATCGTAGTCGGGGCCCACACCAATCAACCTGATCCTCTGGCCCCGCTTAAAGACACGGCCATCTATCTCTCCCTCCAACCCACGTGTGGACGAGAGCCGTGTTGACCACGCGGGCGCAACAATATAACGCGAGCTATCTTGGTTGGTATCTTCTTGCGCTTTGGTTGATGTCGTTCTGTTCGTGTCCGGGGATACGCCGGTTGCCTCTGGCAGTGGCGAACCCGTGGGCTCCTCGACAGCTAATAGTGGCACCAGCGTGGCCTCTGCCACGTCTGGCACTGTAGTCTCAGCCAGGGCCGGCGCCTCGACGGTGGGTGCTGCGACAACGGCTCGTGCATCAGCAGCTTGCGCCGCAGCCGTCCCGGCTCCGGCAGTCGGATCCGCGCCATGAGGGTCAACCTGAGCCGACGAACTCCCCGCCTGGCCCATTGTGGGAGCCGAAGGTGTGCGGGAAGGGTACTCGTCTCTCGTGAGGCCTCGGTAGAACTTGACGAAATATGATGGAACGGTAAGAGTCAAGTCAAGTCAAGTCAAGTCAAGTCGATAGGCTTCCGTATGGTTGTCTGTTGTTTACGTATAGAGTTGACAAGGCAAGGCTAACTCGACCAAGCAAGGTCGTCGTGCCGCAAGCAAGTACATTCGAATTCGACCAACTCTCTCACAACCTTCTTACTCTCCTTGGTTTTTTGGATGCTGTTCGATTCGCACTAGGATAACGATAGAGCGCGGCGCACCGTGCAAGTGCGTCTCGGTTGCGTTCACGAATCGCCGAACCGTTCGTCCCGCGCCAAAAGTAGACGAGTCTTTCATGGCACTCGACGTGGCCGCGGTTCGAATCCCCGCGTGCAATGCTATACTTGTACGGCACCTCGCGGATCAGGCCGCAGCAAGCCTCGGCGGTGGTGTAGCTGGCGTCGCAAACTTTGCCACTGGCGTTGCTGTAACGTGCGAGGAAGTACCACTCAGCGTCGGCAAACTTCGGTGGTGGCGGCAGCCAGAAGGGAGCACTTGGGGCCTCGCTGAGCACGAAGCCACCAGGCGCGGTAGGTGCAGGCCTCGCAAAGATCGATCCCGTCACATTGGCATCCTCACGGGTCCCGCGCCCGCCGTCGACACAGTATGGGCTCTCCCACAAGTCTCCTATGAGATGAAAGTACGGCCTGCAGAGGTGCCGAGGACAAAGAAAGAAGTGGTCGTTTTGGCACATCCCGACACCAAATGCATTCATGCCGCCTTCAGGAACGTAGACGTGGTTGCGGGACGCACGTGCCAGCCACCTGCCCGGGAGAGGCTCCAAGTGCACCGCATCTGTGCGCGCTCGCAGCAGCCATGCGTACTGTGCCCCACGTCGCCTCTCGGCAGCCTCGACTCTGACATAGCCGTGTCGAATTCCATACCACTGTATCAAGACTCGGCGAGCATGTTGCACATACCTTTCTTCATCATGCTCGAATGGCCTCAGCTTTTGGGAGGCCTTCGGGTCTCTTGGGTGTGCACTTTCCCAGTCGACTCGACTGCCGCTGATGGGGCAGTGCAGATTGCCAAAAATCGGCAAGGGCATGATGAAAAGCGAGGCGCCCGGGTATGCCGCAGCGGCCTGCAGCTTCAGCTGCGGTCTGCGATCGCTGGATTCACCGACCACCACGATGAACGTGTCCAGCCGCGCAGAAAGTGGCTGGGCGACATGAATGCGATACGTATCAGCGACCGGCGGCGAGAAGAGGGATCTTAAAAGACCGGTCAACACCACGGCGATGCCGTGCTGCTCCTGCATGAGAGTCATGGTTGGATTGGGCGAAGTGCGCACTTAGTGCCACATCGCGTGAAGACCGTGCGTGGCACACAACTTTTGTGTGAAACGGCATTTGGTCTGAGCTTGTCCGCTTGGCTTTTGGCCGGAGCTTGCGGAGCTTCTCGGGACCCGAGAAGGCAACTTCTCACGGTTGTATTGGTCATGATTCAAATTCCGCAGAAGTTTGGAGTTGGTTCCGTCAAAATGCCGGGGACAGCCGACCGGATCGCGTTTCGCAGACTCAGCGCGGCCCGTAGCGCCCCCGCACTTCTTCGTAGCGGCTGCGCCTCGGTACGAGGCCCGTCCACGCTGCTGCGCCGCGCCATCACCGGTCCGGCGCAAGATTGGTCCGACAAGGCCGTCTACACACGCACGCGGAGGCCAGTCGAAGAGGCGACGACGCTTCCGGGCGCCGTGTACCACGACGAAGCTTTCTACCAGCTCGAGAAGACACACGTGTGGCGTAGCTCGTGGGTCGTGGCCGGGGAGCTCTCCGAGCTCTCGAAGCCGGGCGACTTGCTCCCTGCCACCGTCGGCGGAGAGAACATCATCCTCGCCAACGACAACGGCACGATCCGTGCGTTCCACAACGTGTGCCGGCACCGCGGCGCCCAGCTCGTGACCGAGAAGTGCGAGAAGCGGCGCACCATCCTTTGCCCGTACCACCGCTGGGGCTACGCACTCGAGTGCGTCGCCGCACCTCGCGCGCGTGCCTGCGCCTCAACCCCGCCCGTCCGCCTCGTCTCTTTCTCACTCCGGTGGCCACGCGCCCCTTGTGCCCGACCGCAGTGGGCGGCTCGTGAGCACGCCACTCTTCGATAGCGATGAGGCACGCAAGGCGGTGCCCGAGAATCTGCGCGGCAAGTTCACCGGATACGTCAAGGATTTCGACAAAAAGGAGATGGGACTATTCCCCGTTCGGGTCGAGTCGGCGCTGGGGCTCATCTTCGTCAACCTGAACGGCGAGGCGCCGCCGCTGGCCGATTGGCTGGGCGACCTGCTTCCCGCCGTGCTGGAGTTCAGGCCCGTGCTCGAGACTCCCGGGGCGCTCGTCGCCGCGTCGAAGAAGACATATGATTGCAAAGCTAACTGGAAGGTGCTCGTCGAGAATTTTCTCGAGTACTACCACCTGCCCGCGGTGCACCCGGCGCTGTGCAACGTATCGGGCGTGGACGAGCACGAGCGACGCCAGGGCAAGGGCATGTACATGGGCTTTGCCACGTATCCTCTCAACGGCGACTCGACAGCCGGCCCCACCCCAATCGACCCTGGCCGGTTGCCGCCCTTTCCGGGACTGCGGGGGGCCAACCTGCAGACGGCATGGCACATTTGCATCTTCCCCAACGTCTTCTTCTCACTGTACCCGGACCACTTCTTCCGCGTGGTGCTCACGCCGCACGGGCCGAACCGCACCATCGAATCCTCGACGCTCTTCACGCACACGAGCTCGGTAGACGCTTCCCCCGAGGCGCCGAAGGTGCTCGAGGGCATGTTCAAATTTTGGGACGCGGTCAATCTCGAGGACATCCAGATCTGCGAGAACGTGCAGGTTGGCACGAGCTCGACGCCGTACACGGGCGGCCGCTTCTCCTTTCGCTTCGAGGAGACGATCCACCGCTTCCAGAACATGGTCGTAGACAAGGTGCTCGCAGAGGAGGGCACTCGCTACCGCATCCCCGAGGGCGATTCCGATTACGACGCGCCCTAAACTTATTTCGGAATTCACACAGTATTCACACTCGCTGAAGTTCACGGCGCGCACTCGCCCCTAATCTTACGCCGAGTAAGCGCCGCACGTACACTCCTTCTCGACCCAATACACCAACATAAC
>ENA-UOXK01002525-UOXK01002525.1-mixed-culture-metagenome-genome-assembly--contig:-NODE-2525-length-10336-cov-40.009143_pt1 | contig 10336 bp, 15 predicted proteins | sample MGYA00238160_ERZ761638 | MGnify/ENA primary metagenome ERZ761638 (study PRJEB28912, sample SAMN08777098) | mixed culture metagenome | isolation source: Freshwater growth medium | place: USA...
CGACTCATGAGCTCGACCTCGCCGTTTCGGACCGACGCGCCGCGGTCGGGCCTCGCGTGTGAATTTTGTGGACGTTTCACACTGCAGTATGGCATCTTGCAGCATATGGCGGTTACCGCGTCGTGTTGGGCGTGTTAGAACCCAGGTCCGTAACGGCGATCGTCATACCCCATTAAGTCCAACTCGTCTTCCACGATGTTATTCATAATGTAACGACGTCTGTTAGTCCGGTCGATCAGCGTAAAGGTTAGCAATTCCAAATAAGTGTCCCAAAGCAGCCTTATGAGATCTTGTGGAATTTGACGAATCTTGTTGGTCATGAGTACGACGAATTCCTGTGCATCTAGTGGGTATACTCGCTGACGTGGCGGCATCGATGTAACACATGTATGTCGGAAAATGGCGGTTACCGCGTCGTGTTGGGCGTTCTAATTTCATCTGGAATGAAACGTAATCTTTCCAAAGTCACTGATGGGCATTCTTGTTGTTATGGTTGTCCCGGCGATCGTGTATTGTAATAAAAACCTCAAAGTACCACCGAGTTGGCCTATTAACCCTACTATCCTAAAGGGATAAGACCAAAACGCAACCTGGGCCCTCTCCAGTAGAGGAACGAACATGTAATTCACGTTCCGGTATAAACGTACGCTCAAGTCAACGTCAGTTGTGTTCGCGGTAATGTCTTCCAATGAAAACCATCGTGAACGAGGAACACCTCGTGTGTAATCGGGTTGGCTCATACGTTGAGGTGCAACGTAAGGAGGTGCCTGTCGACGGTAAGCGACGTCCATCGCCATTTCTAGGCGCCTGGTAGGGTTGAGTGCTAATACGCTCGCTCCAGTTCCCATGAAGTTTCACAGTTACTTTTAGAAATTACCGGTGTGACGCGCCGTGTTGGGCGTGTGAACTACTTAACTCACCAGGCGGCTAAGCGCCTGGGCATGGCCTGAGTAAAGGAATGCCATGCATTTAGAGGCCATGCAGTCCCAAAATCTGTATACGAGTTCATGTACTGTAAGATTGCCCTTGCTGCTCTTCTCCCAATGACAACCCGTTTAATTATCGCAGCGAAGAATTGTCGCACTCTAACCCTCCTTTTTCGTCTTACTTCACACCAATCAAAAGTTACTCGCAAACCATCATACATTGTTCGTTGCCTTTGAGCCTCGCGCTGTTGTCGTGTTATTGGCGGCATGAGTTTTCACAGTAAGCTCAGAAATTACCGGTGTGACGCGTCGTGTTGAGCGCGTAACGGATCATTTACCTGTACACACGGCGTATGCGTCTCCTCATCATGCGCTTGTATGATGGTCGCATCTCTGTCCAGTACCACCAATCACCACTTAGTGGTGACTTTCGTCGCTTGAGGATCCACTTCGCGCGATTCCTCAACCACTTCATAATAGCCGCAACTGACTGTCTGAACCGCACCCAGGTTGCTGGACTATTCCGGACGGGTGAACGTCGATTCTCCACCCAATGAACCGAGCCTGGTGAATCGTAACCGTCTGGGGGTGCGTTCATATTCAGATCAAACGTTTGGAAATTTCGTTTTAGGTCATCGCGCCGTGTTGGGCGCGTTACCGAATTCTTGGATTCACCTTGTTTCCTAAGTACCCACCAAGTGGGTTGCGTAACTCGAAATCTTCTTCATGTATGCGCCTTTTATTGATTGGCTTATCGCCAAACGTGTAGGACCACCAGTTGGTTTTGGTTTGGAAATCTTCGCCAAGAGGTATGTTGTTGCTTTCCCATCTTTGTCTCGCTCGTGTTCGGTCATTCCACTGCACATTATCTTTAAGTTCTTGAGGAGTGAGAGATAATGTGAAAGTTCTCTCCATAGCCGTGGCCATTGTGTTCCAATTCCAGTATTGGGGAGGGCTCATTCGATCGTTCCATTGATCTTTCGTGGAAATTACTCCCTGGCCGTAAAAATGAGACATAATGCGCGGTGGGCGTGGTATGTCGAGCTTCCAAGAAAGTGAATTAGGCGACCTCCGCCACCATTCCAAATTCGGTGTGAGTAAGGTGAGGACATCGTTCCCAAAATGGGTGGTTCTTGCGACCGCTTGCCAGATCGCTTCCCAGAGCCTCCTGACGAGAACCGGGACTACGTCGCCCGTATGGACGTACTGTCGCCGTGCTAATGTATGTGCAGGCAAAGGTGGGCGGTTCGCCGCCACAGCAGCACGCGCGAGTTGTTTCAACGAGGGAACTTTGGACGGTATCGCCAAGAAGGCGAGGTCTTTCAATGATGGGACTAATGCAGGGGCTCTTCCAAACAACCCACGCTTATTGTCATAGCGTTTGGCAGGCGGCATGAGCTGTCTTAAGCTGTCGTCATCCATTGGAAATTTCCAAGTATTCTGGAAATAGCGAGCACTTCATCGAGATGACCATTTTTGTCAAACCGCGGCCCTACCGACGCCTGACGCGCTCGTGGTGCCGCTGGTGCTGCAAGCGCGCGGCGATGCAGGACCTCTTCAAGCTGCGCGACGGGCCGCTCGACTGGTACTTCTGCGACTCCGAGCACGCGCTCGACTGGCTCGAGCACCGGCACAGCTCGGTCGAAGCGAACCGACTCCTGCGCATGCTCCCGGACGAGCGCGCGAGGGCGCTGAATGGACGGACGATCGAGGAGGTTACCGCCAGATGCGAGTAATTGGGGTATCCTCTAAGCGGTCAAGCCACCGTTCATAAGCGTGGCGTCTCTGCCATGTAGATCCTTCAGAGGGGGGGTTTCGAAGGCCCCACCTTAGTGCATCCCTCTTGCCATAGGCGTCGTCGGAGCTTTTAGAGTGTTGTGGTGTTGGTGCACGCATGCTGACTCGATTCACCGCACGACGAATCCATAGGCGTATCCTCATCGCCCATTTTATTGAGTTGTGATGTATTAAATTGAACCAGAGTGCAGGATTCCGCACACCTATTTCGCGCTTATCTAGAATGTCATTCAAGTACATCCAAGTTGGGGGGTCGTTGTCTCTGGGTATCGGACCGGGCATCAACTCTCATACCAAAATTAGAAGTTTACACACTCTGTGTGATCGCAAGCGTATGCACACGAGCCTGCGACGTCTTTAAGGCTAACCCTAACCGCCGATTCCGTCTCACGTGCTCGACATCAGCGGGAGTAAGAATTGGCCGGTAACCTTGAATGTGACCTTGCACGAAATCGGTTATTGTCTGCGCAGCTTGCATCCATGCTTCGTATCGTAGTGCTAACCATTTCCTTTGAATGTCAATCAAAGCCTTAAGCGGACCCCATAACGATCGCGTTCCGTAGCCCTTGAAGATTGCTTGGAGTGATAGATTGGCCAACGAAGGCACTTCGTCGGGGAACTTCCGGATAATCATCCCTCTCTCAAATCCGTTGAATAAGTAACCTGTCTTTTTGTACCCGACCCAGTGTTGTGACATGCGAAGGTCTATCTGTCATTCCAAATCCGGAAAATCGTCCGGAGTCGGTGGCAGTGCGCGCGTTTCGACGCGGTCCCAGAAGCCAGTGTCCATGTGCGCGTTCCGCGACTCCTCGACCATCTCGCGGATCATCTCCTTCTCGCCCTTTGCGAACTTTGGCGGTCCATCGCCATCGCACATCGCTCGGTAGAACTGAGCGTAGTGCGTGCTCTTGAGCACGTCGTGCAGATCGCAGTCGCGCGTCACGCGGATGACCTTGTACGCTCCGGGCTTCCACGAGATGAAGTCGCACCACTCGCGGTCCGCGCACTCGAGGCACAGGTTGATCTGCAGGTAGTAGTACAGCGGGATCGTCTGGTGCGGCGTCTTGCTCCAGTAGGGGCACTTGGCCTCGACGATGCCCTCGGTGCCAATCAGCCCGTCCGGCGAGCCCGCGAGCCAGTCTGCGTGCTTGTGCACGTACAGGCCGGTCGGCTCGACGAGGTTGCCCGTGTGCGCGCTGTAGGCGACGAGCGCGTTCGGCTCGTTCGCCGTGCCCCAGCGCGTCGCGTCGTTACCCTCAAACGTGTCCGTGCCGATCGCGCGCTCGTACGCGACCTTGCGGCTCGTCCACGAGCAGAGCCCGAGCGCAGCGCCGACATTCGAGGCCGTGAGCTTCCCCTTGCGCGCCGCGTGCCACTCTGGCGAGCCCTGCTGCAGTGTGGCCGTCGTCATTTTACGGCAGTATCAGAAGATCTAACTGGTGCTTGCTATTGCCAGACATGCCACCTGCACGAAACACACGCAGTGCCTACCGCACTGGTGGTTCTGTGCTTATCACCGCTGCGAGACCGGGAGAAAAGGTGACCCCTCCTCGCAACACTAGGAATGGCCGATTCAAGAGAATAGAAGGGGGCAATACAGCGGCCTCAAAGATCGCTGCAGCTGCGCGAGGAATGGCTGCACGTAAGCAGGCCGCGAGTACTACTGCGGCTGCTTCGAGGATCGCTGCAGCTGCGCGAGGAAGAAAAGTACGTAAGGCCAATGCTGTAGCGATGATGTATGCCGGGCCGTCGAAGTGTGGTAAGGGACGAAAGGGGTTGAAGGCCGGCGAGCGAACGAACCGCGGTGGTACGAAGCAGGGACGACCTGGTGTGAGGTGTCCGTAAGGATGCGTTACTTTCTGAAAAGGAAATGTAAAATGCCATTGGCAAGCACTGTGAAAAAGGACAAGTATCGTGCAGACATTGTGGGCGCACTGCGATACGAAAAACAAGACAAGAAATGTTTGAAGGATTACCGAGTGAAGAAGCCGGGAAGCAAGACATGTGTTCACAAGACGCAGAAGAAGCTCATCCATAAGATGATGTACGACGAAGGCAAGCACCACCGTAATCCAGTGACTGGTAGGTTTGTGAAGAAGTCTTAGAGCTACTTTTCTGATGCATGACGTGTGAGCATGCTGTCGCTCCTGACGCCGCGCCAGAGTGACCAGGTCGGTGGGCCGATCGGGTCGCTGCGCGAGGCGAAGAAGGTCGAGTCGTACCCGAACTATGACGCCGCGTACCTCGCAAAGCGACTAGGCGCACGAAATCCAACAGTGCTCGAACGCAATCGGTACAACGCGCCGGCGGCTGGCTTCGTCAATGTAACCGACGAGATGGTCTACTTACAGAACGCTACGAAGGGGTACGAAGCCGAAGCAGAAGAGTGTCTGAAAAAGGAGTTCAAGGATTGGTTGGCGGGTGTGCATGATGACAACGTGAATCCACAAGTCTACGACAACAATCGAGGAGGCGCGGTTCGTCGGGACATGACAGGGAATCGCGTGAACAACTGGAAACCAACGTGGTGGGGCCCGCATCAGCTGACGTACTTGCCTGGCGTGCGCGAATACTTGCGCGAGCAGGCCGAGCGCGTTGACAAGAACTCGCTCGACCTCAACGTCCTGGCGCATCTCGGTCCGCAGAATCTCGAGGAGGCTTGGGCGTACTTCAAGCACTGGGTGAAGGCTCGGCCCATCGGGCCTGAGGAGTGCTTAAACCCCTCACCAGTATTGCCAGCTAACACTGACATACCTTTCCGTGCCGGGCCAATCCACATGCAACACGACACCCAGTATCACCCAGACCGACCATACCTTGCAGGTGGCTATGGATATGGAGTTGGTGGCGGTGGTGGCGGTGGTGGTGGTGGTGGTGGTTGGTTTGGTGGCGGCGGCGGCGGCGGCGGCGGCGGTGGCGGCGGTGGCGGTGGTGGTGGCGGTGGCGGTGGCGGTGGCGGTGGTGGTGGCGGTGGCGGTGGCGGTGGTGGTGGTCTTTTGATTCCATTCTCCCCACCGCCTGCAGCACCGTCGCCAGCGGCGGTGAATGATCAGTTAAGGGCACTGCTGTCAGATGAGATACGGGGTATTGGGGGTGGCGACCCCGATGATGATAACCCGTTAGGTTTTGACCCCGACACGATCAATTGGGACGATTACGATGACGATGGCAGCGACGGCGAGCCTGCGAATGGTTCTGATCCATTTGATGACTTTGACACACGGGCTTTGCGTGCTAATGATGCATTTGATGACTTTGACAGACAGGCTTTGCGTGCTCCTCGCGCGCGTAATGACCCTAACCAGGCATTTGATGACTTTGACAGACAGGCTTTGCGTGCTCCTCGCGCGGGTATGGCTGTGGATGCTTATTCGCCGATGACTTTGCGTCTCGACGAAGATCCCGAAGGTGTTACTCTCTCCGGGCTCGATCCTGATGCTCCTTCTCCAGAGTCGGTAGACCTCACTCTATCGAGGCTTAGGCGGGGCGCAACCACTTCGCCGAATCGGGTGCCGGTGAGGCGATCATCTATGCCGTCAGACCTGGTGACGCCGTTACGACCGACGCGAGGATCTACATCAGAGTTGTCGGTCTTTTCACCACAGGACTCGAGATTTCCCGTTTACGCAATTCCTACACCAGACCCGACGGGGCCCTTTGCACCACCGCCACGAGGCACGCCATGGCCATCGATTTCTCCGCCACCGAATTCAGCGTTCTCGTCATTAGCGTATTCGCCGGCACCAGTCTCGTCGCCATTAAGCATGATGGTGGACGATCCACGTGCCGTTCCATCTGCTTTGGCTGCAAATCGATCACGAGAGGCAGAAACACGGCGGCGATACGAGCGTGCCACGCAAATACGCCAAGACTGGCGAAGGCGCGCAAGTTTGCCCCAAGCATTTGAGTTAGAAGCTTAATCTTCTGAAACCCATCAGAGAGCACATGGGCATCGAGCACGTGTACGTTGTCTACGATCCGTCGCGTCCCTTTAACCGCTTCGACCTCGGGTTCCGCAAGGTCGCGACGTCGATCGAGCTCTCGCACTACGAGATCTTCGAACCCTTGAAGGTCACGTTAGTAACACCGACGGGGGTCCCCAAACCATGAGTATCTATTCTTCTGATAACTAAGTGGCGATGCTGCGACCAGTGGAAGTTCACGTGACGCCTACAGTTTACGCGACTCTGCAAGGGGCGACCGGCGCGACCGGCGCGACGGGCGCGGCCGGTGCGACCGGCGCGCAAGGTCCACAAGGCGTGCAAGGTGTACAGGGCGCGACCGGTGCGACCGGTGCGACCGGTGCGACCGGCGCGACCGGCGCGCAGGGGCCAGTCGGTCCTCTGATGTGGGCTAACCTCGCAGCCCATGAGGTTGTAACTGCATCGGACAATGCCATGGTCATACCATTCTGGAATGTCCCGAGTACGGGTAGTTATACTGTTCATTTGTTAAATAGTAACGATACACCCGATGGCGTCTTTAACGCCAGTACAGGGAAATTCACAATTCCCTTCACTGGACTTGACGCCTTAACTCTAGATTCCAGTCAAAACGGAGAGCGAGTAGAATTTGAAGACTTTTGGTTGAACCACCCGGCTTACGACGCGGATGGTACCAACTTTCTCACTGCGGTCTTTATTTTGGTCTTGACGCGCGGTACTGATCAGATTTACAGTTCAGTGACATTGCATCGGTTGCCAAACACGACGGCTGTGGAGGTCAAGAGCGTAACCGTCGCTTAATTTCTCACCGTCGGTATTATGGAGCCGATCCTCTTGAGCATCGATGAGGTCGAGGGCAACACGACGACGATCGTGCACAATGCGACGCAGCAGACGCTGCGCGAGAAGGTCTTCTGCGTGCTCGGCACGCTCGGGTACGTCCACACGCCGATCCACACGCACGTCTTCACGCCGCGCCACCTCTCGGCGATGACCGTGACGCTGCGCAAGTACGACCCTGCGACCGGAACCTTTCAGCCCGTCTTGACGAATACCTCAAAGGTCGGACTCTGGTTCAAGATTCAAACCGAAGACTGTTGATTTTCCAAGTCGCAGATGTAGAATCTCATGGCTACTGCAGGGCTTGATGCTGCACCGAGCGGCATGCCGTCAATTTCAGGGTCGAGTGGAGCTCGAACCAGTGCGACGATGGGAACCCAAAACGCAGACCGGTCCTTGGAACTCACTCAACAGTACGTGACGCCGAGCTACCCCGATGGCATGTATCTACCACACAACTACATCAATAGTGACACGGGTGGTCGACCTTCAAACCTACCAGTGTACTATCCTAATGGGACCTCACAACTCCCCGTGTCGTATGTGGGACCCTCGGCGGCGAAGGATAACATGGCCCGACGCCAGGCGGTCCGAGACGGTATCAACAATGCGGTCGCTGCGCTGGGCGCCCCCCCGGGCGTCCAGCGCACCGATCCGATCACGGACGAGGAGGTCCAGTACCTCAAGTACATGGAGGACACGTCCGAGCTCGCAAAGTTTGACCAGTACGTTGAATCCTTCATCGATCCCCGCCAGCCCGGTAGTATGAAGTTTTTGATGGAAGTGTACCCTGAGTATGTGAATCGGCGTTTGCAGCAGGCACACGCCGATTACGAGTACGCGCTGCGCAATCAGATGATCGACTCGTGGGGAATCAACACGTTTGACGATCTGTACTTCAAGTACATGGTCGATCAGGGTAAGCTCGAAGGCCCGCAACTCATTCGACCGGGCAGGAAGCTTGCAGACAAGTACGCACCAGGCATTCTCTCCCACATGGCATTCGCAACGAAGTTTGATCGCCAAGACAGGCTCGGTCTTCCCTTCACGTCGGCGAAGACGGGTGTATATAGCCCATGCGCCTCACTGGTTGTGGCTCGAGTGAGCGAGACCGCTGCAGTCGAGTCGGACCGGCGGAAACGGACCACGGAGCGTGACTCTGACGCTGCGCTTCTGCGGTCGTACGGTCCGGTAGATCGTAGAACGTTGTACACGGAACGCGGGGGTCGTACTCGCGTCGCCAAAAAGCTAAAAGGAGCAGGTTTGCGTTGCTGATGACCAGTGTGAGTGGTACAAGTCACGACGACAGTGAAAATAATAGGAGACCGAATGCCAAAATAGTATGCAAAATTGGGTATCTGAGTCTCACCTCTCAGTCTCACCTGAGACCGCGTCGAGCTCGGGCCTCTTGGGCGTCGGGCACGGCGGCAGCGAGCCTCAGCCGAGCCGCTTGTGGAAAGTTCGCAGGCTCTGGCTGATGCCTGTGTTGCAGATGGGGCACGCCGGCGGCAGCTCGGCCGCGCAGTCGACGCACCACACCTTGTGTGCGCACGGCACGAACAAGCAGTTTGGCGGCAGCTTTCCGCATCGCAGGCACAGCATCTCCACCGACTTGGCTGCTGCTGCTGCTCCTGTAGCGACCTCGGCCTCGGCGGCGGCGGTCGCCTGCTCGGCACCGGCGACGCTCGGCAGCTGCTGCTCGGTGTCGGTCGCCTCGGCCGCCGCCGCCTCGGCCGCCGAGGCCTCGGCCGATGCCTTGCCGCCGCGTGCGTGCTCGTGTTCTGCCCTGCTCCGCCAGTGGGAATCTTCTACCACAGAACTCATCTCTGCGTCTGTGCCCGCGAGGACGTCAAGCGCGAGGCCCTCCTCACGCGAGCGCTCGAGCGCCGCCGCGAGCACCATGTCTTGGCTCGCCATCTGGATCTTCATCGTCGACTCCACTGCCGTCCGACAGACTGGGCACACCCTCAAATGTTGGGAGCACCGCATGCAAGCGACCTCATGGGCACACGGCATGAGCACGCAGTTGATCGCGTAATCCATGCAGACGATGCACGAGACGGTCGAGTCGATCGACGTGCGTCCGCGTGTCGGCCGCGACCACGTCAACCTGGGGCCCGTCTCGCCGCTATTGCTGGGGAGCAGTCCCTCGTGGTATTCGGTCATGTTGACCGTGGTGGGGCGAAAGTCGCAGCGCTGCCAGTGCCACATCGCCATCGCGAGCAGCAGCAGAACGAGACATAGCACCACCGCACCCACGGCTACGAGGGTCTCCTCGGAGAGGCGCGGGCACTCACACTGCCCTGAGGGAACATCAAAACATGGACGAGGCTCACAGATGGGTACCTGGATCGCCGCATGCTCGCAATACTCGCACTCTTCGTCGCACACGCTGGTCCCACACGATGTGTTGGAGCTCCCGGGTGCTAGCCCAGACGCTGGGGCCAACATGTGCATTGGTCCAGTTGGAAAGCGACGCTGAGAAAGATTGACGCAATTGCCGGCCACTTCACAGTTACTCATAATTCACACTCAACGACTCGAGGTCCACTTCTCAATGGCATGAGAGTCGGGACAGACGACCCACTTTTTCGCGACCGGAGCGGCGCCCGGGGCGGGGCGCCCGGGGCCGGGGGGGGGCGGAGCGGGTGACCGGTGTGCGGTGACGGGTGACGTGGGGTTTGTTATCGAATTTGGGGGGGGTTTGTTATCAGGATACGTATCCCATGTATCGCGCATGTATCGTGCATGTATCTCGCATGTATCTTGATGTTTCCCGTTCATATCCATCAAGATACATCGAGATACATCGAGATACATTTGTATCTT
>ENA-UOXK01002534-UOXK01002534.1-mixed-culture-metagenome-genome-assembly--contig:-NODE-2534-length-10282-cov-36.774616_pt1 | contig 10282 bp, 8 predicted proteins | sample MGYA00238160_ERZ761638 | MGnify/ENA primary metagenome ERZ761638 (study PRJEB28912, sample SAMN08777098) | mixed culture metagenome | isolation source: Freshwater growth medium | place: USA...
CCGGACCTCCTAAGCGGCATGCAAGGGTCCCTGGAGCCAAGGGCTCCGGTTCCCACAACTCGCAAGCGCCTCGCCAGGGATGTTTCGCATGTGCCGGTATCCTACCCATTAGCACGATTTTTGGACCTCGAACGACGTACCCTCGAACGCGATAAAACAGCAAAGTAACACATGCGTCACCAAACATCACGAGCAGCCACACAAACATCACGCAGCGCAGCGCGCGCGCCTCTCGCTCCGCGACCATGCCTCTGTTCAGCCATGGGTTAGCACAGCTGAGCCTCAGAACCGAACTCGGACGTAGCACGCATCACGACGCGGTCGAGCGCGACTGCGACAGACGGGATGTGGTGCAGCAGATGCACGAAGCTTAATCGAAAAGGTCGAAGCCCGCAGCCTCCTCCTCCTCCTCGGGCTCCGGCTCCTTGGCCTTGGCCGCCGGCTTGCCACCCGCAGCCGCGGGTGCAGCCGCCGCGGGCGCAGCCGCCGCGGGGGCACCGCCGCCGCCGCCGCCGCCGCCGCCGCCGCCGCCGCCGATCACCGACATTTTGGCACGGCCAGCCGCGAGGACCTCGACCATGTCCTTGCCCTCAACACCGGAAAGCAGCTTGGCGAGGTTCTCCTCGTCCACCGAGCCACCGACCGACGCAATGATGGCAGTGATGTCCTGCGAGTGTCAGTGTAAGTTGCAGCAGTGTCAGAGGAGCTGCTTTGCGAGCACTGGCAAAGCACGGCTCATTGAAGGAGGCACAAAGAAGCGGCCTGCGCCGCCTCGCGCGACAGGACTCGCCGGCGTTGAAACAGAGCATCTTAAGAGCTGATGCTCCGCCTCCCAGTCGGCCGGGCGCCAGCCTAGCAATCTCACGGGATTGGCAGCGTACCGCAGCCGAGGGGGTAGCATTGCCGCCGAGCTGCGCAAGAAGAAGGGCCGCCACGTGCTTCATAGCGATCTCGGCCTGCAGAAATACCGGGACGAGCGCAGGCGTGTCAAGCCGAGACAAAGGCGTGTCAGGCAAAGGCGCGCAGAGGCGCGCAGAGGCGCAGAGGCACAGGCGCCCACCTCGAAGAAGATGGAGCTGTCTACGATCGCTTGTTCGGGAAAAAGGCCACGAGGCAGCTGTCAAAATGGTGTGAAGAACGAAGAAAGTATTTAAGGCGTCGAGGCCCGGGGTGTGTGTGTGTGTGGGGGGGGGGGGGGGGGGGTGGGGGGTGGGGGGGGGGGGGGGGGGCTCGATGGGGGGGCTGATGACTCGACACGGAAGTCGCCATGCTGCTACGAGGCCTCACCTCGCTCTTCAGCTCGAGCTGCACGCGCACGTTCGTACGCACGCTGCGAGAGTCGACGACTCAGTCGCTCTCCGCTCACGAGGCACGCGCGATGAAGCGCGCGGGCGCCGTGGCCAACAAATACCGCTTCGCGCGCGGCAACGGCATGCCACGCGTGGACAAGTGCTTCGCAGAGCCAGAGCGAGCGTGGATCCTTGTGGACGGCTACGGTGAGGTGATGGGCCGGCTTGCGTCAAAACTCGTGCCGCTGCTCACCGGCAAGCACAAACCCATCTATCAACCGTACCGCGATTGTGGCGATTATGTCGTTGTCGTCAACGCCGGGTTCACTGTGGTGACCGGCAAGAGGATGGAGAAGAAGAAGTACTACCACCACACACAGTACCCGGGCGGACTGAAGACGATGCCGTTATGGCGCCTCTTTGAGCAGAACCCCGTCGAGCCGTTGCGCCGCGCCATCTTCGGCATGCTGCCCAAGAATCGCCTGCGCCACCAGCGCATGACACGACTGCGCCTCTATCCCACGGCGATGCACGCGCAGGAGGCGACGCTGCGCGCGGCGAACGGGCTCGCTTTCCGAGCAAGGCTACCGCCAGGTGATGGTGCGGCCATCCTCGAACGCATCGCGCCCGCCGCAGAGGCGAGGAATACGCCGTGACGAAGAGCTGAGCACGGTCGCCTGGTCCGAGACCGGCAGAGGGGGCATGGTCAGCGTCAGCACACTGTGTGCGCGCAGCGTTAGCAGTGACCGAGGCTGGTCAGCTGTTCTTGCCTATGTCGGTGCCCAATTCCATTGTGAAAGGAAAACTACAGCTCATTTTCCCCTCTGCAATCCAATTTGGCTACTGTGGACAGCGACGTCTCCTCTGCACCAAGGCCCTCGACAGGCACGACGCACGCGCTAGCCAGCCTTCTGATGTCTGAGCCGACGCGTGCCCTGGATCCAGGCGTCACACTCCTGCGCATAGGGGCTGCCGGGTGTCGCGCGCTGCCAGGCCGCCGTGGGTGCAGGCGACGCCCGTTCAGGACACGCCACGCGGCTGCTGCAACGCGTCTTTCTCTTCTCTGACCTCTGCCCATCCTTTGTGTGCGCAGTGCGTCGGAGCAGGCATGTCGGGCCAATATGCTACCGAGGTGAAACTCTTTGGCCGCTGGTCCTTTGAGGATGTCGAGGTCAAGGATATGTCGCTCGAGGACTACATTGCGTGCCGGCCGAAGTACGCGCAGTTCCTGCCGCACTCGCAGGGCCGCTGGCAGAAGAAGCCCTTTCGCAAGGCCAAGTGCCCGATCGTTGAGCGCATGGTGTGCTCGATGATGCGCCATGGCCGCAACAACGGCAAGAAAGTCATGGCGGTTCGCATCATCAAGCACGCCTTTGAGATCGTCCACCTCCTCACCGAGCAGAACCCGGTGCAGGTGTACGTGGAAGCGGTGATCAACTGCGGTCCCCGCGAGGACTCGACGCGCGTGGGCGGCGGCGGTGCGGTGCGGCGGCAGGCGTGCGACTGCTCGCCGCTGCGCCGTGTCAACCATGCCATCTATCTGCTCACCACCGGCGCGCGCGAGGCCTCGTTCCGCAACATCAAGACGATTGCGGAGTGCCTGGCCGATGAGATCATGAACGCGGCGAAGGGCTCGTCGAACTCGTATGCTATCAAGAAGAAGGACGAGATTGAGCGCGTGGCAAAGTCTAACCGATAGATACTGCGTCCTTCGGACGCGACTCTGCCGTGGGCGAGCCGCAGGCCTGCGCAGCCGTCTTGCACGCACACCACTGTGGCGGCATTACGGCTCAGCAGAGCCGTGCGGGACGTCTCGACTGCTGAGCCGTACGCCAGGCCGTGTTCTCGGTGTGCATCTACGCCGACTGTTCCCAATGATCATGCTGTATGTGGGTCTAGAAAAGGCACCGCGGGTTTTAAAAGCTTTTTTGGACGATAGTCCGGATACTCGCGTTCGGTCCCGGCGTTCGCGATCGTCAGGACCGGACGTTGCCACGCGGATTGCGGCTCGCGGTAAACCTATCCGGACCGCGCGTAGACCGTAGTACCGATCGCGGCCCTAACGGGCGAGACGGCGTTTTACCTAACCTCGCGGGCCGTCACCGGGTACCGGTGGAAACGACCGCGGCCGTCGAGAAAAGGTGCACCGTGTTGCAGACGTCTGCACCGTCGGCCCCGGGAGGGCCCGGCCGCGGGAGCGACCCCGACCCGCCGCCCCGGCGCCGTGTATAGGCGGAGCTCTGCGAGCTGCCGCGCGGTCATTGCGTCTCTACACTCTAGCGTAGAGCCGGCGCGTCGGAAACATTGGCTGTGCGTGTAAACACTCGTCCAGCGCGCACACGACACAGTTCACAGAAAAAGCGTGGTCTGCCGACGGGGAGGTCCCCCCAAAAGCAAATATTCGGTTGGCTCGGGAGCCGATCATTTCGCCCGCGCCGGCGATGGCACGGCCCTTCGCCTCCGTGTCTGATACGGCGGTCGAACTCCGACCCGTGTGTGCGCACCGTATGCGCACCGTGCGCACGCTTTCCGAGCTGTGTCTAACCCTCCTCGGCAAGCACGAATTGGACGCCCGAGTTCCCCACAGCAGGGCCGCTCTGCGTCCAGAGGAGCGCCGCGCCGCACAGCACGATGTAGATTGCGAGCCCGAGCGTGCGGCTGGCAGGTGCGCCGGTGCCGAGGCCGCCCGGGAGCCAGCGCATGAGGCCTGTCGCACTCTTGAGTTTCGTCAGGCCGCGCGTGCTCGTGTTCTCGGGCCCTTCGCAGTCGTCGCACTGCAGCCCGAGCAGCATGTCCGACGGCGGCGGAAGCTCGCCGCACCCCTGGACCCATGCGTGGACGCAGCAGTCCGGGAGCGAGGCGCGGTCGGTCGGGTGGATCTGGAGCATCGAGTCCATGAGATCGCGCGCCGCGCTGCCGGGCCTGATGGTGCAAGCCGACGCGACGAAGTTGAGCCCGAGCACATTCGCTTTGAGCCGCTCAAAGTCTCGGCCGCCAAACGGAGGTGCGCCTGAGAGCATCTCACACAACGTCGCGCCGAGCGACCACACGTCGACCGCAGGCCGGAGAGACGCGCGTGCACACACCCCGTCGGTGCTGTACCCCGTCAACTGCTCGGGCGCTGCGTAGGCGGGCGACCCCTGCGTGATTGGCTCTGACTGATCGCCGATACGGCGCGCGTAGCCCCAGTCCAGCAGGACAGCATGCAATGAGTGGTACTCAAGCCGCGGGTGCAGGCGCACATTGGCCGGCTTGACGTCGCAGTGAACGAAGCCCACCGCATGCGCGTGGCGTAGCGCGTCCAACAGTTGGCAGAAGATCTTTTGCGCGTGCCGTTCGACCAGGACAGCGCCTGGCTGCTCGGAGATATGGCGAGATAGATCGGGGCCTGTGACGCGCTCCATGATCATGTAGCACGTGTCGACCACGTCGACCACGTCGATCAACTTGACGATGTGCCGATGTCCCTTGAGGCAGCGGAGGATATGCACCTCCCACAGCGCGGTCTGCGCCCTGACCTGCCCTTTGCGCACGACCTTGACAGCGAGGTGACCCGTGTCTGACGAGGGCTCGCAGCCGTCGGGCAAGCCGCCCGACGTCGCTGCCTGCGCCTCGGAGGTAGCGCCGCCGCCGGCTGACGACGAAGCGGGCGGCAGGAACGTCGCGGCTCGCTGGCCGAAACCACCAGGCGGACAAGCGAAGCTGCCACCGCTGCTGTGCCTCATGAAGGTTCCTCCGACATCGCTGCTCGCGCCGCCGGCGCCGCCGCCGCCACAGTTGACGGAGAGTCCCCCCCCCCAAGCTCCCAGGCCGCCACGCGGCGGAGCTTCCGGGGTAGGAGACAAGGAGGTGCGCGGGGGAAGCCCCCCCTGGTCCCCAAGGCCCCCAAGTCTCCCCGAGACCCCCGAGATTACCCCCGAGATCGTGGGCAGCTCGCCCGAGGAGCCCGAGGAGCACGAGGAGCCTGAGGAGAGGGTGGCGGAGCTCGTCTTCGAGCGGGACGCGCGCAGCCTGCACGGGGCGCTTAGGCTGCTGCCGGCGGGCAGCGCAAGATCGGCTGCTAACTCTTCGCTCGGCTGTCGGTGCGTGTTGATCGAGCTCTGTGGTGACTGAGAAGGCTTGGTGGCTTGGTGCACGACGCCGGTGCTGCCAGAGCCGAGTTCAATGCCAAGTGTGTACATCGGCACCGCGCTCGCGTCCGCGACCGCTGAGCGCTGCACAGGCGAGCGCGAGTAGCTGTCACTGCGCCCAAAGAGGAGTGCAAGGGCTGCTCTGATAGCCGGCTGCATCGCCGTCATCGCCGCCGCCTGGCTGCTGACCTCGGGCGGCGCCGAGTCGGTTGTGCGCAGGGCGGCGTCGGCCGAGGTCGAGGAGCCGGGGCTGTGCTCCATCAGCGCGCTCTGCATCACCTCGTGCCCGAACCAGTGCTTATTGCACACCAGCTCATCGACGTCGATGTGGCGCAGACGGCCGACGGACGCGAGGCTCTGCATCGCATCTGACACCGTGCAAAACTTGTGCTCGACGAGCAGCTTGGACATCTCGGCGAAGATGACGGGGCGACACACGTAGATGCCCACCTGCAGCGCGTCATACGCATCCAGCCGGTGCCCGATCCTCTCGATGCAGTCGCCCATCCCACGCTGCACTTTGACCAGCGCGTTGCAGTGGCCACCCTTGCAATAGGCCTTGCAGTGCGCACCCGTCACCCACTCGAGTGTCTCGGGCGCGGAGTCGATGAGCGCAAAGGCGTCGACGGTGCTTGTGAAGGCGCACCGCGCCATCTTGTGCAGCAACCGCCAGTCGAAGAGGTAGTCCGCGCGCACGATCAGCAGAGGCTCGTCACCCTCGAAGGCCGAACGCGCCGTCATGACATTGTTGGCGTATGTCGAGCCCCAGTTGAACTCGACGCCCCAGATGAACTTGACGATCATCCGCGGGAATGACTCGGCCTGCACCAGCTCGACGAGCTTCTCCACCCCTACCCCGAGCACTACGATGACACGCTCGATGCCAGCGTCCTGAAGGCCGTGGAGCACGTGCAGCAACAAAGGCCGTACATCGACGCCGAGTAGCGAGCCGTCGAGGACCGAGGTGAGCTGCGACGCGGGCACGAGGGCCTGCCTAATTGTCGGCATTTCGTCTCCGGTCGTCACCGTCGTACTGGGTCGGTCCAGGACAGGGGCAGTGGCACACGACTCGGCAACACTTTTCTCGCACACCGGTTTCGTCCAGGTTTCCAGCTTTTCACAGGGAACGTCACGGACGCCACCGTACATTGTACACGGCGATTAAGGGCTTATTTCCCGGGGACAGTTCCCGACACCCACCGCGAGATGAGCGCATGCGCGATCGCGAGCGGCGGCGGAACGAGGAGTTCGCCAGCCGCCCAGGACTTCTTGACAGAGCGCTCGAGCATCGTCCGCGCCTCCTCGCGGCTGAACCAGCGCGCATCCTGCAGCTCAGCAACGCCCTGAGCACCGCCCGCCATCAGCGCACCGCCAGCGCCGCAATCAATCGTCTCGCCGCCCGCGACGGCGCGTGCGAAGACGCCCAGCATGAGCTCGCAGTGGTTCCCCCGCCCGCATGGCCACGGCTGTGAGGCAACGAGTTGCGCGCTACCGGGCGTGCACACGACAGCCGTCTCTTCATGTGTCTCACGTATGGCCGCATTCTCGGCGCTTTCTCCATGTTCGACGAAACCCGAAATGCATGTGTACATGCCAGGCGGGTAGCTGGCCTGCCGGCCGAGCAAGCAGCGCTGCCCGTCCGCGCTCTCGACGAGAACGATGGCCACCGCGTCCATGCGGGGGTACATGGTGCGACCACTGGCCGTCTTGCGCCGGCGGCCTCCGCACGCCGGCGTGAAGCTCGTCGGCGTCCCATCGGCACCCGAGTACGCACTGTCCAGGTGCCACGCGAGCAGTGAGATCGCCCGCACGGCGGCCTCCACCTCGGAGACGCTCGCACGCCCCTGCGCAGGCAGGTAGAGCAACTCGCGGGGCGACTTCCAGGTGAACTCCCCGCCCGGCTTGAGCAAAGCCTCAGCACTTTCGTGCTTGTCTCTTGGCACGTTCGCCGCAAACGCCTCCTCGCTGCAGTTGCCGACGGGCACGTTCAGGCACATACTGCCCAAGACTGGCTCGGGTCTCACAGCGAGCCAGGCAAGCCCACCGCCGACGCGCACAGGCACCGTGCCGTTGTAGCAGAGCAGCGTCGCGGGCTTCACATGGAATTCCACGGGAATGACCGTGTTGCCAGTGAACATGCCCCAGGAAGCAGCAGAAGTCGAAGGAGCGTCGCCGCTGCCGCGGCGACGCACCATCACGAGGACTCCGATGCCGATGCCAATTCCAAGGCCGAGACCGAGAGACGACATTTCCATGGCCGAGGCGTTCTTCGCTCGAGAAGTGTGAATGGGCCAGTCATTGGTGTTGAGGACCTGGGTGTCGAGATATAACCAATGGCTGTGAATCGCTGTTAACTCACTCGGCCGCCTTGGAACATATTGGTAGGGCACTTGAGGAGGGGCAAAGACCTCCAGGATTATAGATTTGGGGTTCGATTGACTCAAAAATCTCTGTTCATCTTCATGTTACATGTAAGTCCGGTGGCGTAGTACGCTTGAAGTCGAGGCAAGCGAAGCCGAAACTGGACAAACCGCGCATAATGATGACGTCTGAACGAGATTCTTTTTATATCAACCCCCCGCGTGGGCGCACTTTTTTCATTTTTGACCTACAGGGGGACCTTCCCACTCACTACTCAGGTAATTACCCCATAGGCTTTGCACACCGTGGCGTGGGGCGCGCACTTCGTTTTGACCTAGGGGGACCTTCCCACTACTCAGGTAATTACCCCATTAGAGGCTTTGAACACTGTGCCGCGACCGGACGCACACATCTCCCCGGCGGCTCCCTGCCGCGCACCCGAGCACGGCCCGTTCACGCCAAGCCCCCGCGCCGCGGGTCGCGGCTCGCGCGAGAAACAGGGCCGGCCCACGCCCGGCCACACGCACCGACGGTTTTCACAACATCCGAAGTCGTCACACACGCACGCTCGGCTACTCGTAACATCGCACGCCAACGCACTTCAAGTGCGCCGAGTCCATGTTGTGGGTGCCGTCGGCGGCTTCTCAACAAGGCGCAAAGGGTGCTCGCTTGTCCGAGCTCTCTACCAGACGCTTCCTTGCTCACGACGTCGGCGAACTCGCCTTTCTTGCGAGCTCTCAACGCACTCCTTAGGCCACCTTCCTGCTGCCGCGCTTGAACCAAGGGATCAGCGGCGAGGTGGTGCGGATGTACTGGCGGTAGAGCTCCGCGCGCTCGGGCGCCCATCGCGTGAGCATCTTGTTCTCGGTCATCACCGTCACCGTTGCGAGAACCAGGGAGTTGAAGGCCGTGCCAACCAGCATTTCGGGCTGCCCGAGGCTCACTGCAAACCCGCCTAGAGCCCACCACCAGAGCTGCTCGCCAAAGTAATTCGGGTGCCGCGAGTAGTACCAGAGGCCTGTCTCGAGCAGCCGGATGCGTGGCTCACCCCGTGCGACGCGCTCCTCGTTGGTTCTCATGAATGCATGCAGCTGATCGTCTGCCACCCGCGCCGTGAGCAACCCGGCGACGCACAGCAACGTCCAGAGGGCGTCGGCCGGCCCGAGCGGCGGCTGAGGCACAACATGATGAACCGTGTACGCAGGAAGCGTGATGCCCACGAGCATCGGCTGCTGCGCTAGTCCGACGGCGAAGAAAGATAGAAGCGGCCACAGGCGCGGAAAATCCATTGCCATCTTCGTGTACCGCCAATCTTCGCGCTGCCCAAACTTCCACTCCTCGCGCCGAAAGTAGTTGTGCGTGAGCCGAGCCGACCACGCCCATAGCAGAACGAGCACGATCGTCGACCTATAGCTTGAGGGAGCGGCCCTGGGGTGCAGCTGGTAGAGGTGTCCGAGGAGCGGCGGTATGAGCGTCCAGTAGGGATCGATGAGCCAGAAGCTGCGCTGCAGCAGGCCGATGGCCCAGAAGCCGACGGTTACGTTGGCAAAGAAGAGACTGTTCGCCAGCAAGATAGGGGACGCCAGCGCCGGTTCGCAAGCCGCGGCGAGAAATGCGGCAAGAAATGGTTCTTTGGCTGCACTCTGTGATTCACATCGTGAGTAGAGCAGCCATGTGGACACGTAAGATGGCACGAGCGCTCCCACGGTGAGCAAGGCATTCAAACAGTTTTTGAAAGAGAAATGATCGTGAGGTACGTAGTCGCCCCAGACGGGCGCCGGCATCAGCAAAACAGATCTTGCACATGAGGACTCTGGTCATGAAGTACCGGTACTGTGAACGACGTCGACGAGCCCAACGGCGCGTACGTCAACCGGGCGATGGTACGTTTCATAGCGGCGTCCCAGCCCAACGCCGGCGCGATGCTCGACATCTCGCCGGACGGCTCTTTCCTCAACACTTTTTCGGATATGGATCTGGAAGTCTATGTGCAGCGTCGCGGGGGGCTTAACATCTCATGCGCGACGGGCGTCTTCGACTCGCTCGAGAACTCTGGCGCGGCCGTGGACCGCAAAGGCGACGGGCTCGCCTGCGGCGGAGAGTACTCCAGACGGCACCACCGCGTCCTGCGACGCGGAGTGGCCATGACGCGGGCGGTCGCGATCGGCCAGGTGGTCCAGGGCGACAAGGAGAAGCCGGAGCTCACTGACATGATCAACACGACGTGCGCGGTTGACCTGGCAGAGCTCGAGGGCGACGAGGCCACGGGCGCCGATGTGTGCCAGGAGTACAAGGTGGTCGCGCCGCTCACCAAGAGTCGCCGCATGGGCAAAGGTTCGGCAATTGCCTCACAATGTGAGGCGGTTAGACTTTCCGGTCCTTTCCGGCGGGTGGGCGATTTGAGTCTGGTGTGAGCGGGGCGGTCGCCGATCGAGCAAGAGATTCACCGTTCACAGCCAATGTTTAGAATTCGACACCCAAGACACCGGACCGGCGTACATA
>ENA-UOXK01002544-UOXK01002544.1-mixed-culture-metagenome-genome-assembly--contig:-NODE-2544-length-10234-cov-43.009726_pt1 | contig 10234 bp, 7 predicted proteins | sample MGYA00238160_ERZ761638 | MGnify/ENA primary metagenome ERZ761638 (study PRJEB28912, sample SAMN08777098) | mixed culture metagenome | isolation source: Freshwater growth medium | place: USA...
ATCCCCGGGTGGTGGTTACACGACTCGGGTGGTGGTTACACGACGCACACGATCCCCGGGTGGTGGTTACACGACTCGGGTGGTGGTTACACGACGCACACGATCCTCGGGTGGTGGTCTGCGCCGCCGCTGCTCCTCACCGCTCTCGTGACGACGATCCTCTTAGCACTCAAGAAAGGAGGGCAGCGCGCAGGCCGTAAGCTCGATCAGAAATCTCGATCTCAATCTCAATCTCGATCAGGCCGCAAGCTCGATCAGCGCGACCAGCACGGCGCGCGCCTGCCGGCGGGCATGACGTCGGCGCACGGTAGCCTCGCGGGCAGCCCCCCCCTGGTCATTCCCCCATCCTCACCCCATTCCATAGATCTCGGCAGTGCGACCTCACCCTCTACCCAACCCTCACCCGGCTCGGTCGAGGGGGGCAGCGCGCCCACATCCAGTGAGCCCTCGCCCAATTCAATCGAGCTGGGCAGTTCGGCGCGCGTCTCCAGCGGCTCGTCCTTCTTTTCGCGCACGCCCCTGATGTCGCGCTCGCGCTCGCTCCCGATGGCGCTCGCGCGGCGCCGATCTGAGGGCGAGGGCACCGAGGTGGCTGCCCCACGGGTGGCTGCCACCTCCAACGCTAGCCCGGTGGCCAGCCGCATGGCGAGCCACATGGGGGGCTCGTCTGCACGGAGCCCCCGGCTTGCGCCGTCGTGCGGAGAGGAGCCTCCACCCGTGCCCACCTCGGCGCTTCTCATGCACTCCGTGCCCACCTCGGCGCTTCTCATGCGCTCCGGCCGCAAGCGCTCGACATCGTTCGAGCAGCCCGAGGCAGCATCAGAGGCTGCGCCTTCGCCGCGGGGCGCCGCCGCGAGGGCACGCTCTGACGAAAAAGGAAGGGCGAGCTCTGACGAAACCGGAAGGGCGAGCTCTGACGAAACCGGAAAGGCGAGCTCTGACGAAACCGGAAATCCAAGCTCTTGGTTGCCTCACCCCGCCATGCCACGCACGCTCGTGCTACAGCTCCCGCTGCTTGAGACGTCGATGGACGCGACGCAGCGCCTCGAGGGGCAGCGCCGGCGCAGTGGGTCAAGCAAGTCTGTGGGTGCTGCGGCCGCCACCTCCCCCCCACCGGCCAGCTCGATCCTTGGCTCCTCCCCCACGTGCTCGCCACGGCGCTCGCCACGGCGCTCGCCACGGCCACCCCCGACGCCGCTCTCGAGAGTGAATCTCGAGCAGATCTCGGCGCGATCTCCCCTCTCCCGAGATCGTCTGCTGATGCAGGAAGGGCCGCCGCTGCGCCCCCCTTCCTCGACGGACGAGTCGTCCGACTCGAACCGATCGCTCTCTCCCATCTCCTCCGCGTCGGAATGTAGCTCCGCCCCTCCCATTCCACGGGGAGCCAACAGCTTTGATGATGTGTTGAGGTAGAGGGAAGGAGAATGAAGAAGGGAACGATGGGGCGCGGAACAGTCCATAGAGAAGCATGTACAAGGAGCACAAGGAACATACAAAGAGCACAAGAACACAATGCGAGAAGGAGAGAGTGGGGTTGTGGGAGAGATGTAGCATGCGCCGAGCACGTACTTCGGAGTACGGCCGTATAATGAAAACGTGATGACACGCTTCTCCGATCCGCCACGACCGCCGCTTCCTCCCTGCTCCTGCTGTTCACACTGCTGCTGCTGTTGGCAGCAGACCATTCTGCTCGCCCGGTCGACGAGGTGCAGTCCTCATTTTGGTGTAGGCAGCGCTCGCGGAATCTCGAGAGGAGAGAAACTACTTGTACGAATGCATGTTTGCGACTCAAATCGCAGACCAGGATCCATGTCAAGATCACACCATGTATCCCCTTCCCCCCAAAACGAAAGATGAGGCGAATCTGCAATCTCCGCGAACGGCCCCCATGTGACGGCCCCCTTTCTTCTTATTCTAGAACGGTGTTGTACGCACTCACACGCTGACGCCGCGGACTCGTGGGTTCAGTCGACGTCCTTGCTGGATATGTGGACGTCCTAGCTGGGTAGGTCGACGTCCTCTTCCTCTTTTGATGTCGGGCTGTGCTCGTCGAGGCGCGCGAAGACGGTGGCGATCGCATCGTTCGAGAAGAGGAAGCCCTCAGGGTCCTGCAGCGCGAGGGCACGCCCCGGCTCGAGGCGCGTCCACGCGCTCGGGAGCTCGGCCGCCGCGTCCGCGCACGCCGCGGCCGCCGCCGCGCCCAATTCGGCGCCAAAGCGCGCTCGCAGCTCCTCGAGGTCGACTCCCTCGCGGGTACGCAGCTGCAGCATGAGCGCCGTCGTGAGCGCATCGCGACCCTCCTCGTAGACCGCGTCGCCCGAGGCGAGGGCGGCCTGCGTGCGCGCCTCCCAGCCGCCCCGCTCGAGCTCGTCCACCCAAGTCTCGTACTCCTTCATCTTGCGTGGGCGCGCCAGCCGGACGCCGCCGACGTGTGACGTCGCCCCCATCCCAAGCGCCAAAAATGGTTCGTTACGCCAGTAGGCGCTGTTGTGCTGCGAGCGGTGGTGCGCCTGCGCGTAGTTGGACACCTCGTACCGCTCAAACCCCGCCGCGCCCAGCGTGGCCGATGCCGCCCGTACCATATCGGCCGCCACTTCCTCTGTCGGCAACGGAGCTGAGCCCGGCGCAAACCAGCGCCCGAACGCTGTGCGAGGCTCGATCTGCAGGTCGTACACGGAGACGTGGTGGGCGCCGCTGCGCGCGGCCGCATCGAGCGAGCGCTGCCACGTTTCCAGCGTCTGGTGCGGCAGCCCGCCGATCAAGTCCAGGCTCACGGAGAGAGGCTGCGCGTGGCCGAGCAGGAGCTCTAGCGCGCCATGCGCGTCGTGCACGCGGTGCACGCGGCCGCACGCCTCGAGCAGTGCGTCGTCGAAGGACTGCACACCAAGCGACACGCGCGTCACCCCGGCTGCCACGAAGGCGTCAAGCGCGGTGCGGTCGAACGTGCCTGGGTCCATCTCAAGCGTCACCTCGCAGCCTTGGGTGAGCCCGTGCTTCTCGTCGAGCTGGCGCAGCAGCTTGTGCAGCAGACGCGGCGGCGTAAGCGAGGGCGTGCCGCCGCCAAAGTAGACGGAGGTCAGCGGCCGCGCATCGGGCGAGTGCGCCAGCTCCCGGTCGAGGAGGGCGCAGTATCGTTCGGCGGCGGCGTCAGCGGCTCCGGGACGGTCGCCGACTGCAACGATCGGAAAGTCGCAATAGAAGCAGCGCCGGCGGCAAAACGGCAAGTGCACGTAGATGGCGCGTGGCAGCACGCTTCCTACGGTCGGCGCCGCCGACGACGCGGCCGCGAGGCTCGCCGTCGCGGCCACGTGGAATTTGTGCATGACGCCGGCCGGCCGATACGTTGTGAAATCACACTTGAAGAAAGGGCAAGCCCTCGCTCGGACGTCAGAGCCTTCTTTTGGCGACGCGTGCATATTTCGCCCTCGCTCAGCCCCAGTGCAGACCTTACAAGGTGACGCGGGTACATGTATTGAAGGCGTATTGGTGCGCTTTACTGGTGAGTGTCGAAGGTTGTGTTAGAAGTCACACAGACGCCGTTCACATCACACATACATACGAGCGGGCAGTACAGTGCCGTAGCACCGGTTGACGCGTCTGTCGTGTTAACGTTCACATACATGAGTTTGTAATTAAAGGCTTTGGCGCGAATCGGCAAATTCGCAGCGTCGGCTTCGTCGATGAAGCATGTGAAAGCCTTCATAGCCCAGGGCGCGGCCGCCGCTCCTGAGTCGGAGACACAGCTTATGGAGGCCTACGATAGCGCGGAGATGCCAGGCGCGGCCGCGGTTCCTGAGTCGGAGGCACAGCTTATGGAGGCCTTCGATAGCGCGGAGATGCCAGGCGCGGCCGCCGTACCGGAGTCGGAGGAAAACGTGTGGTGGAGGGAGAACTCGGACAAGCTCACTGACGCAGAGCAGCAAGCCTTGTCGCCCTCGAGGCTACGCACCCGTGATCAAGGCGATGTGCAAGAGATGAACGAGGAGGCAACTTCCCCGATCGCCGCCTCGTCGCCGCCGTCTCAGCCCATGGCTATGTGCACGATTACGTCTCCAAAGGGATCTCCAGGGCGAAGCATTTGCCACGATGCATCACCACCTCGTCCGCAACATGCTGCAGCTGGCACCCCTGCGGCAGGCATGAAGCGGCCACTGGAAGCTCTTGGCAAGAGCAAGGCCAGAGCTGTGCCCAGCTCCCCAGCAGCCTCGACACCGCTCTCGCGGGCCTTTGTTCAGCAGCGCTGCGAGGCCTCTCCATTACCGGCGGCTGGCATGTCGCGTGCGGCTGGCATGTCGCGTGCGCCGCGCGAGCTCGCCTTCGACCAAGTACCTGTGGCGGCCTTACAGGAGGTCTCGCCGGTGGCAGTGCCAGTGCCGGTTCTCGCATACCCGCCGACGATGATGGACGACTCGGACGAGCTATATTTATACCCCTCGCAGGCGTCAACTGCGGACTCGGCGCCGCTCGATGACGTCGATGTCCCACCGCAGCAAGATGAGTCGCAACTGTCGGCCTACTGGCAAAATGACGGCGTCTTCGAGGATGCTGATGCTCTCGTGGCGGTGCACATGACCCACAAGCAAGAGGGCCTGGCAGGACCAGGTGCCAAGCGGAAGCAGCCTCTGTTGGCTGTCATCCCAAAGTTTGCGCGCGTCTCTACAGCTCGACCTTTGCCTGCACTTTCATCACCCAGCAGCGCCATCTCGCCGGGCGGCACACCACCCTCTACATCGCCGCCAAACGAGCCCCTGCCGTTCCCGCTCATGTTCGTCCTGCACGCTGCGGGTGTCGACGACATCAGCCTCCCTGATGCACCTGTGAGCAAAGTGCTCGTCGATGCGTACCGTCAGCATGGATGGGCAGGTGTGGCTGTTGCGACCTCTAAGGGCCTCTCCGGTGTGCCCGGTAGCATCAAGGTGGCCGAACCGGCCCACTTGCGTCCCGACAAGCCCCACGTGCTGGGATACCGAGTGCGTTTCGACGTCCAGCGACAGGAGGTCCAGTACCAATGGCCCAGGCTTCGGCCGGAGACCAAGGCCGATCGCGTCCTCGGTGCTGAGCTACTGCTGCAGGTGGAGATGGTGACGGCGCCGGACGGGGAGAGCAGCAGCTCATCTGCGCGGCGTGGGCTGTGCTACAAATGCAACGAGCCGGGCCACTTCGCCAAGGACTGCCGGAAGGGTGAAGCGGTGTGCTACAAATGCCACGAGCCGGGTCACTTCGCCAAGGAATGCCGGAAGGGTGAAGCGGACCCGAACGCGCTGCGCCAGGCGCTGCTCGAACGAAAAGCAGCGGAAAAGGAGCGATCTTGTTCCATCTTCGAGCACGGCTGCCTGGTGTGCGGGCGTACGTACGCGTTCCTGGGCTCGAAGGACTGGGGGCAAACCCTTTTCTTTGTGGCCGTCAGCGGCACTCCACTTGACGAGCTGCAACTTGGCCGCCGGAGCCTCCACTTTTGGAACGTGGAGGAGGCGTTGCGCGCGCTCGCCGATTTTCGCGCCTGTGCAACCGTGCCTAAGATGTGCGCACGTGTCGAGCTCAGCTTCAGCGGGACCACCTCGGTCTTTGCAGGCCGACCCTTCCGTGCTCTCGACCTGCGAGGGCGCGGCCTTGGCGGCGCGTGGTCGCCGGCGCTGGAGGCGGCGCTCAAGGGTGAGCTCTCGCGTATCTCTGGGACGCGATGCAAGGACGAGATCGTGGTGGTGGCGATCGACGACCTTGTGGGGATGGCAGAAGGCGATCAGCCGGCTGTGTCCCCATCGGGGGGACCATACTTGATGAGCGATGGGTGCGGCATGATCTCTCTCAACCTCGCCGAGCAGCTCACGAGAACGCTGTGCTGGGATCATGTGCCTCTGCTCACGCAAATACGTTTGTGGTGGGGAGGAGGCTTCCTCGCCAAGGGTGTGCTGTTTACCTCCGCGGCCCTACCTCCGAACGTCATCCTCGTCCGCGACTCCCAAATTAAGGTGAATGCGAGGGAGCCCGCACCCTGCTGCTGCGTGGCGTCCCTCGATGTCAACGACTGCCAACGCAAACCCGGCGAGGCCGCCACGTCGCCCTTCCTCGTGCCTCTGCTTGAGCACTTGGGCGGCCCTGCGTGCGTGGAATTGATGCTGCGCTGGCAGCGTGAGGCCGCCGCGCCGATTGCGAAGCTCATCAGCCTCGTCGACAGCGGCGGCGCCTTGAGCGACGAGAATGCGTCATTGCTCATCTCTGAGCTCATCTCCGAGCAGCGAGCTGCGGACGCTGCGCTGCCCGGCAAGGTGGACGTGCAGCGTATGCTTCGCGCGGGTTGTGACCCGTCTGATGAGCACGTGCGCACTGAAGCGATCAGATCGCTGCGCGACAAGCTGAATGTTCTCCAGAGCGGCCGCTTTTCCATCCCTGACTCGTACACTATGATGGTCGCCATCGACCACACGGGCACGCTGCTCGAAGGCGAGGTTGTGCTGCTCGAGGCAGGCGTGCCACGCGTCGCGGAGCGCTGCGTGCTGTACAAGTCGCCAGGCATCCATCCGGGCGACGTGCGAGTGCTGCGCGCAGTGCCACCCACAGCGGAGATGCGCGAACACCTAGGCTTCGCACCCAACGGCCAGCATGCACTGATCGTCTCGTGCCTTGGCCGCCGTTCCGTCCTTGACATGATCGCCGGCTGTGACGCCGACGGCGACCGCTTCAGCATCATCTTCGACGCTGAGCTGCTCGGATGCCTGCCTCCCGACCGGCTGCAGCCGCCCTGGGAGAAGCGACCGCGCGCGCCTCCGCCGCACGCGCCTCTGCCGCCGGCTTCAGCGCCATGGATGCTGAGTGAGGACGAGCGCTGCCGTGCAATGATCGAGCACGTGCGGCGTTGCAAGGCTGGCCAGAAGGCGATGACGCAGGCCGCCCAGTCCTGGAAGGCATGGGTGCACAAGCAAGGGCCGGATGGTGCGGGCGACGAGGGCGCCAAGGAGCTCTGTGCGCGCTACATGGAGGCCCTCGACTCGAGCAAAGCAGATGTGGGCCTGAACTCCCTGGAGAAACGCTTCAGCAGCTGCCCTTTGCCACGTCACCTTTGGAAGAGCCGAGCCATGGCGCCGATGGCCAGGATGTGTGACGTCCATGGCAGTGGCGGTGGCGGCTTGGGTCACGTGGATCAACCGGCGCTGCTGCCCAAGACGGCGCTACTGCGCATGTTCGAGGCCGTCGAATCCGACGCCATCACTGGCGGGACGCCACGGCAGACATGCCCCAAGGTAATGGTTGATCTCGATCTAAAGGTGAGCGTGGCAGACGAGGCTCGCCACCAAACACAGAAGAACTTCTGGTTCTCCAAGTACTACGAGTACAAGGAGGAGATGAGGAAGTTGGGGGAGGCCTATTCTCCGGAGCGATGGAAGGGCATCGTCGGCGACGTCCGGCGCGAGCTGCTGGCGACGAGCGGCGACAGCGCCTACGACGGCGGCATCCCAAACGCGGCGCTGCGAGAGAGCGTGTGCGTGCTCTACGAGGCTCTATACGACTCGAGCGGTGCGCTCAAATGCGGCGAGTGCGCCGAATGCAAGCGCAACGGCGAGACGGGCCAACAGCGGGCTTCCGCTCTCAAATTTGTCTGGGTTGTGGCGGGCGATCTGCTGCTGTGCATCAAGGGCGAGGCTCGGCACAGGCACAACCAGATGAGGTTGCCGCCTTGCGCACGGGTCGCACCGATGATCGTGGACTTGGCCCGGCATGAGCAGCTGATGCGCAGGCGGGGCAGGCGGCCGATCGAAGCAGAGGAGCGTGCGCCCCCCGCGGACGACGAGGACGAGGAAGCGGAGAACTTGGAGTATCCTGGGATTTAGTTTGGTTTAGAGAGCACAATTCAAATGGACAATCTATGGCCATTCGAGGGTGCTTCTGCCGTTCTGGTTCTCCCTTATCTATCTCAGGCGCGAAAGCCACATAATCGAGTATGAGTGAAACGTAGTATTTTGTTTATTAAAGACCAAGCATGCAGACCAGGGGGGGGGCCGGTATAGTAGGACCAACTTTTAGACGGACCAACTTTCCCAAAATGTTGGTCTGTTGTTGACGTAATGACACCGGGGGAGCCGGGACAGGCACGTCGCACGACCTACTTTTCAACTCGATACTCGTGACGGAGGTTGGTGCCTTCTCGGACAACCGCGCACCCGCACGCTCCGGCTCACAGGACACAGCCGTTTCACACAGAGCTGCACACGGGACACTTTCGGTGGCACCTTTCGTCGCCATTGTTGCATTGATTCCTCGCGCCCTCCCGCTTGGCAGGCTCACAAAACTTGCGCGCGCGCGCGGCGAGGCAGCCACCTTACTTCATGCGACATGCCATGCTTCATGCATCTATGCATGATTTCATGGTGTTTGAACCCGTCCCGTACGGAGTGTAATTTATATCTTAGACTATTGTTACCCGGTCGAATACGTGGCGGATCTGGCCGTTTCATCTCTCAACTACGCGCGTCCTGTCTCTTGAAGATGCGCTCAAAGCACACGGCCCCGTCGCCGCTAGCGTCAGCGTCTCCACTGTCCCTGTCGCCGCACCTGCGTGCACTCGAGTCGCTGCCCTCGTTCCCTCGCCGAACAATGCTACTCCTCTGCACGAGGGCTCCGTCGCAGATGGCGCGCGTGGTGCGCACGTCCGCGAGTTTGCCACGCCGGTCCTGCGCGAGCGTCACGAGCACCGAGCCATCCCAATACGAGTGCTTGATGAACTCGTTGCCCAAGGGGTCCCGGTCGACGACCTCGGTGTCGATGGGCAGCTTCTCAACGCGTTCGCCCATGGGTGTCGGCATGCGCACCTGCAGCACGCCGTCCGTGATGCTAACCTCACACTTCGGGCGGAAGCGCAACGCGAGCTGGCTCTCGACCCAGGACACGCCGAGGCACTTAAGGTAGTCCTCGAGCCCGGTTGTCGACGTATTGTACCACGTGCCAACGAAGGTGCGAGCGGCGCTCTCGGCTGGCTGTTGGTGCTCCAGCTTTGTCACCGTCGTTATGCGACGTAGCTGAGAGCCTCGCTGGTCACCGCACAGGCCACACGCAGCCATCCTGCACAAGCGGCCAACGAAGCCAACGAGCGCCTCTGTGCAAAAAGGCGCGGTGCAGTACCGGGCGTTGGAATGTAGTTGCTCAAAGCACGTTCGGGCGTGCGCTTGAAACTGCTCGAAACTGCTCAGCGGCGGGCGCGAGTACGTCGGCCGCCAGTGCGGCGTCGAAGTCGGCGTAGTGGTCCGCATCGCGGATTCTCAACGCAATCACAGAGGCCACGTCACTCATATGAACATATAAAAGTCCAAAAGGCGGGCAGGTGCTTGCAAAAGGCGGGCAGGGCCACGTGACTCAGTCCAGGTCAGACGCTCAGTCACTCAGTTAGTCGCGGACCCCCCGCGCTCTCACCTCACCACCATTTCAAGGTACGCCTCCGCTCTGCCTCCGCTGGGGTGCGGGGGGGTTTCCTATCATTTTTGGGGGTAGTTTCCTATCGGATACGTATCCTGATGTATTCTGATGTATCTTGCATGTATCTTGCATGTATTCTGAAGGATACATGTATCCCTTATGTATCTTGATGTATCTCAAAATGTATCTTAAATGCCCTGTTATATTCCAAGAGAATACATGTATCTTGATATTTTGCGTGTATTTTACACGTATCCCAAACGAGTCCAAGATACATTTTAGGATACATATCAGATACATCAAGATACATGTATCTTGAGCGCTTCCTTGATGTCACTCTGGATACATTTCACGATACATCAGGATACTATCAGGATACATGTATCTTGAATTCTTTATCACGATACATCAAGATACACCGAGATACAAAATCACGATACATGTATCTTGGACGCGTCATGACGACACTTCACGATACAATCAGGATACATCACGATACATGTATCTTGGACGCTTCGTCCGAGCCGCGCTGGATACACACAAGATACATACGGGATACACTGCAGATACATTTAGGATACGTATCTTGGACTCGTTCTATTTGCCCTGTTGCCCAAGGAGCTCAAGGCGCTCCGCCTCTTCGTCGCTCGAGTCAGGCTCCACGTGTGGAGCACGCTGAAGGGCAGGCACCAGCTTTCGACTTCCCCTTTGCCCAGCCTTCTTCAACGCATTCGTCTGAATCGCCTTGAGCTGAAAGCGCACGTTGAACCTCAACAGCATGTGGTTGATGGTCAGCACGTGGGAGCAGATGCCCACCTGCTTGAAAGCC
>ENA-UOXK01002550-UOXK01002550.1-mixed-culture-metagenome-genome-assembly--contig:-NODE-2550-length-10204-cov-74.963149_pt1 | contig 10204 bp, 8 predicted proteins | sample MGYA00238160_ERZ761638 | MGnify/ENA primary metagenome ERZ761638 (study PRJEB28912, sample SAMN08777098) | mixed culture metagenome | isolation source: Freshwater growth medium | place: USA...
CATCCGCGCTGAGACGAGCGCGACCTCCGCCGAGCGACGGCGGACGCGCCCCAGACGATGCGACCCTGAACGTCCGTGAATTCGAATGCAAGCCGCGCCTGCCGAAACCCTGCCACCGATTCTCTGCGAATCTCTCGCAGGCGGCCCGCACGATTCCGGCCTTACTGCTTACTCTTCCACTCGCCCCCTCGCTCGTCCCCCTGGACCAATCCCCTTCGTCTCGCGCCGTCCTGGCTGCTTGTCTGCGCGTGACCCGCGACACGCGTAGGGAAAGGGACGCGGCGCGCGCCGCTCCGCACCAACTCATAAACCAACTCACAGTTGAAAAGATCATGTTGTGAACTGAATTCCGCAAACGCACGCCGGGTCCAGGGTTGGTGGCCGTCAGGGAGGCGCGTTGCAGTCGAGCGGTGCGTCGCGTGTCGCGCGCGCGGCGACCCATCTTTCGCATGCCCACCTTTTACGAGACCCTCGACGTGCCAACGGACGCTACGACCGATCAGATCAAGAAGCAGTACAAGAAGCTCGCGCTCAAGTGGCACCCCGACAAGAATGGCAACAGCGAGGACTCGCAGGAGAGGTTCAAGAAGATAGCGCAGGCCTACTCTGTGCTCTCGGATGACTCGCAACGACGGCAGTACGACGCTGAGTTGCGTGACGCATCGCGCCGCGGCTTTGGCGGCGGCGGCGGTGGCTTTGGTGGCGGCGGCTTTGATGTCGGTGGCGGCAGCGGCGGCAGCCGAACCTCACCGCCGAAACCGTGCCCCCACTGCGGAGGCACCTGCGCCCCCGGCACGTGCCCGTTTGCGGGCTCCAATCCGTTCGACACACGCTTCAACCCAAACTTCAACCGGAGCAATCGGAGCTCGAGCGACGGGCGCGCGACACGACCGTTCGGCGAGTCGCCTTTTGGAGCGTTCCCATCCTTCGAAGACGACTTTTTCGCGCGCCACCGCGCTCGCGCCGCGCGCAGCTCACGCCACACGAGCGGCGGTGGCGGCGGCGGCGGCGGCGGCGGCTTTGGCAAGGGCGCCGACTTTGGCTTCCTAGACGCGGAGGCCATCTTCCGCGAGTTTTTCGGCGGGCGTGACCCGTTTGAGACGATGCTCGGCGGTGGCTCGATGCTGGGCGGTGGAGGTGGCCGAATGAGCGACGGCTTCGGTGGCGGCGCCTTTGGCAGCTTCGGCGCGATGGGTGCTTTTGACGACTTCGGCGCGAGTAGCGGCGCCACTGTGCACGTCACACGCACCGTGCGCGACCCCAACGGGACGGTTCACACCACCACGTACACCACCACAGGCGGCGGCGGCGGCGGCGGCGGCGGCGGCGGCCTCGCGGGAAGGGGCGCTACGGGCCGGGCGGCGCTCCCTCCGAGTGAGTCGCGTCGGCCGGCGTCGCAGTACACCTCCTTCTCGTCGGCTCTTCACAGCGGCCGGAACTCCACACGCACATCGGACGCCGTGTCGGGCGGCGCCGTGTCGGGCGCCTCGCGTACCTCGGGCGGCGGCAGGCCATCAGAGCGCCGTGCCGTCGGTGATGGAGGGGCCGTCAGGCCATCCGAGCGCCGTGTCGGGCGTGGCGGCGGCGGCGGCGGGCTCGGCGGAGTCGACGAGGATGAGCAGCTCGCGGCAGATCTGGCGGAGGCGATTCGCATCTCGCGAGATCTGAGCCTCGATGATGAGGAGCGCATGATGCAGGCCGCAATCCGAGCGTCTCTCGGCCATTGACGAGCCTCGATGATGAGGAGCGCAATCCGAGCGTCGCTCGGCCATTGACGAGGCCGTGACATGGACGTGACGTGATGTGGCGGGGCGCCTGTCGGAGCCGCATTACGAAGGAGCCGCATTAGGAAGGAGTCGCATCCTCAGATTAAGGCGCTGCACCGAAGAAGAGCCGGAATAGGACACCAAGAGCGTATCGGGGCTCGACGCTAGTAGTACTACTTGGCCGAGCCGGTGTGCTCACAGGACACGTCTATATGGAACCGCGACCGAGCACCGATGTGCGATGAAGAGGCCATTTAGAGCCCATTATGGGAAGAGGAAGCGGAGGCACCGCCCTGCTGGGGCGCGCACAGACGAGATGCGGCACGCGACCGTAGTAGTAGAGAGCCCCTCCCGCAACGCGGTACGCGGAGTAGAACCGTAGTAGGTAGCGTGGTAGAAGTGAGGTAGAAGTCTGAGGACTATACCCAGTAGTTAGAACGGTGAGCGTTGTACCGTACACGCATATTACATTACATAATCTTTCACTTCGGCTTTAGATGAATCAGGGGCCATGTTCAGGACACTAGTACGGGGGTACCGGAACCGCAACCGGTACCCTCCGCGCGGTCTAGGTATTATTTGTCGAGGTAAACGAGTGAGGACACACTATTTCCGTCTCTGACTGCAACCTGCAGTGCACTCAGAACTCGAGTCTGCCCACGAAGACGCTACGCGCGAATGGCGCAACAATTGTGCTTCGTCAATCTGCCGTTTTCATCAGCATTCTATTTTAGGACCTGTTGCAGGGCAGCACAGAGAGGAGGGGACGCGTCTCTCCGGTCCACCCAGGGACGGCGGAGAACACTCTGCCTGAGCGGCGTTTGCTTCGCGCATCTACCACTTTGCGCGGCACAAGGTCGATGCAAATATATCTGCCTGATTTACCCACTGCCACCACCTCGGACAAGGTCGTTTTGCACGTGCCCGAGCCGCTGGAGCTTGAGCTCTCCGATCCAAGCCTATCAAAGCCCCACCGTAAGCTCAAGCAGATACTCGCAATGTCGTTGCTGGTGGTGTGGGCGGCTGTCTCGAGCATCGCCCTGGTCCTTGGGCTCATTCTGCTCGCGAGCAGCGCGGGCTCGAGCACGCCTGCTACGGCCGGGGCAATGCACATCATGCATGTTGGGTCCGACATTCTCTTGAAGCCCACGCTCTTCGTGGCAAGCGAGCGACGCCGTCAAACGCTTGATAGCTCCATATCGACTCCGTCTCCGATCGAGATTCCACGCTTGCTCGACACGTTGGATATCGATTTATGAATCATCGATGGGTAACGAACATGGGTTTGCGGGGGGTGCTATACCTGGTAGTATAGCACCCCCCGCAAACGCCAACGAAACGCCACTGAATACCTGCACAGGCAATCTTCGTGAGTACTAGTAGGAGTATGACTTTCATGCGACGAGGCCATACCTAGCGCATACCGCGACCTGAGCGGCTCAGGTCGGAGTACAACTTAGCGTAGTGTAGTGGAGCAAGTGAGAAGTGTTGACGAGGCCCGATACCTCTAGCATATGTCGCGACCTCATGTCAGAGTGCAGCATGGAATAAGGACCTACGAGTTAAGTGTTTCCGGTGCCGAGGGCTTCGTGAGTGAGTGAGTGAGTGAGTCATTGAGACACAGACACACCGTGGAACAATACGGGATCCACAGGTCGAGATATCCACTAACGCACGTAGGGTAACCCATGGTTCGAATCAAACGATTCGGCTCACTCACTCACTCACTCACTCACTCACTGAGGGCTTACTTCGAGTCTGTTCACACACACGTGCGTGAAGCTGTCTTGGTCCTAAAATGCGTCGCGCAATCGGCCTCTCCGTCCGCCTCAACACGGTGATCTCTCGCGTGGGCAGCGCTCGCATGGCCATCCGCGCTGCAAGCAGCTCTGCAGTGCCGCCAGGCTCGAGCACGGCAGCTGTTCACGCCGACGCGTTGGCGGACGTCGACTGGATGATGACCACTGATAAGGACGTTTCACCTCCGATCTCCCTGAGCACCACCTACACGTGCCCGGAGGAGGGATCGAGTGGGCACATCTATAGCCGCATAAGCAATCCGACGCGCGACCGCGCGGAACTCCTGCTGGGTGCTATTGAATCGACGCCCACTGAGCCGGCGCATGCGGTGCTGTACGCCTCCGGCCTTGCTGCCACGTTTGGCGTGCTCGCTCGCCTGCTGCCGCGTCGCGTGGCCATCTCGGGTGGCTACCATGGGACGCACCTAGTGCTGAGCCAGCTGCAGCGCATCTCGGGCGGCGCGCATGGTGCGTCTGTGCCCTTACCAGTGCCCGACGAGGTCGCTTCTGCGCTTCGGCCCGGCGACCTGATTTGGCTCGAGACGCCGCGAAACCCCGACTGCCACGTGGCCGATGTGAGCGCCTACGTGGCGGCGGCGCGCGCAGTGGGCGGCATACACGTCGTCGTCGATGCCACCTTTGCGCCGCCGCCGCTGCAGCGGCCGCTCACGCTCGGTGCTGACGTGGTGATGCACTCGACCACCAAGTATCTGGCGGGGCACTCCGACGCCATCGGAGGCGCGCTGTGCGTGTCAGATGCAGCGCTCGCGACGGCGCTGAAGGCGGACCGCACCGCGCTCGGCGCGACACCGGGCTCGCTCGAGCCCTGGCTGCTGATGCGCTCGCTCCGTACCCTCCACTTGAGAGTGACTCGACAGTCTGCAACGGCCGCCGAGCTCTGTCGCTGGTTGCATGCAGCCGTGGATGGCTCGGATGCAGCGCACCCGCTGCGCGGCCTCGTCAAGTCCGTGGCGCACCCGTCGCTGCCCTCCGATCCCGCGCACGAGATCGCGCGCCGCCAGATGAGCGGTGGTTACGGCGGCTGCTTCGCCCTCGAGCTCTCAACCGAGGCCGCCGCGAAGGCGCTACCAAAGGCTCTCCTGCTCTTTCGCGACGCAACGTCCCTCGGGGGCGTCGAGAGCCTGATCGAATGGCGGCGCAAGTACGACCAGAAGATCTCGCCGCTGCTCCTCAGGTGCAGCATTGGGCTGTGGCCTGTGGATTCGATGAGCCCGAGCACCTGATGACCTCTGATGGCCTCGGATGGCCTCTGATGGCCTGTGATTGCCTCCCTCATCAGGTGCAGCGTTGGGCTCGAAGAGCCCGAGCACCTGCGGGCGGACCTGCAGCGCGCCATCCTCGAGGTCTCGCGATGAGCAGCCACTTGATGAGTCTTTTGGGAGAGCTTCTTGGAGAGCTTGTGGATCCTTGCGATCTAGGGAGCTATGATCACCACGTCACATTCCGGACATTGTCGTCCATTGGCAGTACATTGGCAGTCCATTGGCAGTCCATTGGCGGGAGTACAGGGAACTTGGCGTACTGTATCGCGTGGGGTACCGCGGCCAGGAGGCGCGGTCGTGGCAAACCCGACCTCAACGAGTTCCAAGTACGCGACTGTGAATTTGACGTGTGAGTGGAGGCTCGCCGAGCCAGGTGAGGAACGAGGGAGAGGAGTCGCTTCGTTATTTCGACCGACACGATCGTGCATGTATGCTCGCACGATGCCAGTTGATTGTACTATGTACACAAGTGAAGTGCACAGAATTGCTACACAGTAAGTTGATTGAAGGGTGCACAGAATTGAAGAAAGAAAGCAGCCCCTCTTTTCTCATTGTGAATGGGGGCCCCCACGCCGAGCGTGAGAGTGGCGCGCTTGCGCCGGGCTGACTCCCCACATGTGGGGAAAACGGGGAGGATAAACCACAAAGAAGAATGCGTGCGACGTCGGCCGAGGAGGCGCCCACGGCGAAGAAGGCCAAACACGAGGAGCCAATACGCGTGCGAGCGCGAGACGGAGAGGAGGTCACGTTGTCGCGAGATGCAGCCCGACTCATGGGCACCTTGAAGGATCTGATGGACCTCGCCACCTCCGAGGATGGCATCTATCCCATGCCCACGATCATGGCCTCGACGCTTCAGATGGTGTGCAAGCTGAACGACCCAGACTACACGTGGCCGAGCTCTGACGAGCCTTCGCTCTTCCAGCTCATCCAGCTCATCGAGGACGCCCTCTATCTCGACGCCCCCATCGCGCTCAAGCACCTCCAGCATGCGATCGCCTCCCGACTCAACGGCAAGCGCGCTCCTGAACTCTGCGCGCTCATCGGCGCGGGTGGTGACTTTGGCAGCGCGGAGGAGCGCGCACCGCCAAACGCCGAGCCGGCATTTGTACCGGAAGACGTCGTTGAGGCGCCGCAGCAGCCGGCCAGCTCCACGTTACCGCCCGAGCCGCTGCAGCAGCCCTCGTTCTCGGCGGACGCCATGGAGGCTGCTCTGGGCCTGGTGGACGTGGCCACGTTGGCCGAGCTCAAGGGCGTGACTCGATCTTGGCGGGCGCTGGCGCAACGTGTCCTCTGCTCGCGCCTGTGCCGCCGCGACGGGCAGCCAGTACCCACACGTCTGGATGAGATCACCGACCTTGACGTGGAGCAGCTCATCGAGGCCGGCCGGCCCGGGGACGCGGCCGTAGCGGGGCGTATGCTGCCTGGGCTTGCGCGCCTCCATGGCTACGGCTATGTGGTGGACGTGGCCGCCGTTCGGGCCGCGGATCTGCAATGCGGGATGGGCGACTGGCGCCGCCCTTCCTTGCTACATGGTGCTGCTAAGGATGCTCTCAACAGCTGCATCTCAGGCGAGGGAGAGCCACCGTTGAGGCTGACGATCGCAGCCGTTGCCTGTGCGGGCTCAGGAGTCATTTGCGGCATTCCGGTGCAGCAACTGCGCGAGGACAGCGTCACGGAGCTCAACTTGTCCGATAGGGGGCTCCATGTGCCTGCGGCCATGCTTGTCGCCTATCTCATTCCTGCTACGTCGGTGCTCAAGAGCTGCAACTTGCTCAAGAACAGGTTCGACGTTGAGTTGGCCAAGAATCTCGCCAAGATGGGTGCGGAGATGGGCATCATGCTCTCGGGCATGACGCGCAACCAGACGGCGGCCGACTTCTGGGGCCAGAGCCTACAACCCGCCGACGCCATCCTGATCGCGTCTGACCTGCAGTTCATGGCGGTGGTGACCACCCTGCACCTGGGCGTGAACCAGATCCGTGCAGAGGGAGCCATCGCGATTGCGGAGGCGCTGAAGGTCAACGCAGTCTTGACCCGCTTGGACTTGGCCTCCGACAACATCGGGGTCGAGGGTGCCAAGGCGATCGCGGAGGCGCTGAAGGTCAACGCGGTCTTGACCACCCTCAACCTCGGGTACAACTCCATCGGGGTTGAGGGTGCCAAGGCGATCGCGGAGGCGCTGAAGGTCAACGCGGTCCTGACCGAGCTTAGCCTCTGGAACAACAACATCGGTCCAGAGGGAGCCATCGCGATCGCGGAGGCGCTGAAGGTCAACGCGGTGGTGACCACCCTCTCCCTCAGCGGCAACAAGATCGGCGATGAGGGTGCCATTGCGATCGCGGAGGCGCTGAAGGTCAACGCGGTCCTTACCGTTCTCTGGCTTTCGGGCAACGAGATCGGGGACGAGGGCGCTAAGGCAATCGCGGAGGCGCTGAAGGTCAACGCGGTCCTGACCAAATTGGACATCCGGTACAACAGCATGGGAGATGCAGGTGGAAAAGCGGTGCGAGATGCGGTGAAGGGCCGGAGTGGATTTGTGTTGGAGCTGTAGGAAATGATTGTGCGAGCATTGTGAACATGTGTGGATCGCTGCTGTGGGTGCTGTGTAGTTATCTCCTAATTTGGCAGTAGGCGTTTTCAGATAATATGGTGCGGCTGAATTTTTTGCAACGCTTAAGCAGGCAGTCTAACGCGTTTTGGGTGGTCGGGGTAGGGTCGGTGAATCCATGCGTCCAAATTAGCGCACGCTCTCACATACCCGACCCACCTCAATGTACCTCAATGACCCACGACCCGAGCGACCTGTGACTGCTACAAACGCGCTCACGGGCAGCTCCTCGAGAAGACGGACGCTCGCAGCACCTGCTCCTTTGTCGGTTGCACCCCTGTGTACAGCTCGAACTGCTTCGCTGCCTGCAGCGCAATCACCTCGGCTCCCGTCACCAGCGCCTTGCCGAACGCGCGCGCCCGGCGGACCAGAGGTGTCTCCGACGGGAAGGCGACCACGTCGAAGATGACACGCGCACGCTCGATCGCATCATCCCGGAAGGCGATCTCGCTCTCCTCGGGCGAGCCGGCCATTCCGATTGGAGTCACATTAACCAGGATCTCAGCAGCGATGCCATCCACCGACGCCGTCCAGACATAGCCGAGCTCGGCCGCCAGCGCCGGGCCGCTGGTCGTGTTGCGAGCAATGACAGTGCCCTTCATGAATCCGGCGTCTCGAAAGGCCGCCCCCACCGCCTTGGCCATTCCGCCGCTACCTCGAATCGCCACCGATTCAGACGAGCGCAGACCGTGGCTCGCGATCAAGGCGACTATGGCGCCGTAGTCCGTGTTGTACGCCCTGAGGGTGCCGCCCGTATTGACTATCGTGTTCACCGATTGGATGGCCAACGCCGATGCGTCCATCTCGTCGACCAACGCAATGACCGCCTCTTTGAAGGGCATTGATACCGAGCAACCTCGCAAGCCAAGTGCTCGTACTCCTCCGATGGCTGCTTTGATGTCCGAGGTCGTGCACGCCTTGTAAATGAAGTCAATGCCGAGCTCTTCGTACAGATAATTGTGGAAGCGCGTGCCGATGTTGCTGGGACGCTTGGCGAGCGAGATGCAAATCTGCGTGTCTTTGTTGAGCAGCGGCCGTTTCGGCCGCTTGCGTCGGCTCATGTATGCGATGCCCAGCCCGACGCCAAGCATGGCCAGAAGAGTGATCCTTGGAGGAACGGCCATCTTCGCGCCGTGAGGGGTTTCCGCGGGCTGTGAAGGATTCCTATTGCGTTTATCAGCTTTTAATCGACGTGATGTTTTGCTCATGAATTCATATCTCCTGGCAGATCTCGCTCCTCCGTGGCCCCGGGGGTGGATGGTGAGGCCCAACATAGCACTGCGGTGGGCGTGCTATGTTGGGGTGGATTGGCACCCTGCTCATCACCTCGGCACGCTGCTATAACATTGGTACGCTTGCCTCGCCGTTTCACAGCACGCAGCCAACACGGCTGCGTCCGCCTCAGCTCTTTGGAGAAGGGCGGCCGCAGCTAGTGCAGGAAGAAATTCAGGCGCTTGCTGGCTTGTGGAAAGTGGACCTTGGTTTTGAGAAACGATACGCAGCAGCAATATCACTGTACCTCGAGGCTAGTGGCCGCGTCATCCCCATGGACGAAAAGCTCCCCTACAACCTTGGCGAAGATTGCCGCGCATGGGCCTGGTGGAGCGCCGACAGAGCAGTCGTTGCAGGTGCCGTCGGCGATGACGAGCTGTCCTTCACGCTGCAGCTAGGCAATTTGAGGCTCGAAGGTCAAGGCAAAAGAAAGGACTTTCGGTGCAACAAGTTTGTTGGCAAGGCAATCTACGAGGGCGCCAACGATGATCCGGTCGGTAGCTTTACCATGCGGCTCGCCTTGCCGGCGAAGACGAACGTGGCCGCTCTTAAGGAGAAGTACCAGAAGCGCATCGCTGAGCGTCCCCCGCCCAGGCCCGAATTCGCCTTCTCCGACTTTGTCGGCCGATGGATCATGGGGCTCTCTGAAGACACGACTCCGAGGAATGCCGTCTTCTTTCCAGCGGTGCTGGCTGCCAACGGCACCTGGTCGAGTGAGAAGGCCTTGCCCCAGCTGAGCGGCACCTGGGGCATGTGCTCAGGCGATGACTCGCACGGCGCCGGCCCAGACGCGCATCCGACCGGTTCGAATGTGTGGCTCATTATTCAGAGTACGATCGGGATGCCGAACGTCCACCTGCAAGGCCGCCCCGGGCAGCTGGCGGCGCTCACGTCGCCCCTGCTCGAGGGTTACAACTCGGGTTCGGGTCGCCTCGCGCCCAACAGGACGAAACCCTCTGTCGCCGACCAGGTCGACGGGAAGATGTGGGAGCCCTCCCACAAAGGCAAAGCAGGGCGAGAATACTTTGGCGAATTTCGGCTGCTGCGAGAGAGTGCCCTCGTCGAGATCATCGAAGCGGCCAAGAAGGAGGCCCGCGCACAGCTGCAGAAGGCGATGAAGGAGCGAGCCGAGCGAGCCGCGGCGATGAGGGAGCAAGCGGTGGCGGAAGCGGCCGCGGGCATGCACGGTGTGGATGAGTCCATGCGACGCGAGGCACAGCAGCGCGCGGAGGCGGAGGCTCGCGGCAGACGTGCAGCTGCAGACACGGAGGCTACGAGAGACGCGTCTCCCACGAGGGATGCGTCGCCCACGAGGGACGCTTCTCCACCTGCCACTCCACCTGATATTCCGCCTGATGATCAGCTTGAAGGCCCTTTCAGCTAACTGTGAATTTAACTTGACTCTGCTGTTACATGTAGAGACATCCCGAGTGAGAGGGTCCCGCCCTGGACCCTCTAGACCCCTTTTCTGGA
>ENA-UOXK01002553-UOXK01002553.1-mixed-culture-metagenome-genome-assembly--contig:-NODE-2553-length-10188-cov-32.829073_pt1 | contig 10188 bp, 9 predicted proteins | sample MGYA00238160_ERZ761638 | MGnify/ENA primary metagenome ERZ761638 (study PRJEB28912, sample SAMN08777098) | mixed culture metagenome | isolation source: Freshwater growth medium | place: USA...
CAAATCCAGGAAATCCCGCCCACGACCGATCCGGAGGCGATGCTGGCGCTGCTCACCGTCAAGTGAGCGCTCGCCAAAGAGCAAAGGAGCGAGAGAGAGCGCCGCGGGGGGAGAGCCGGTCTGCAGCGCTGAGGGCAGGCGAGAGGCCACATGTGGAGGCCACAAGAGGGACGAACCACCAAGTTGTATTTTGTATTCTTGTTTCGTGTGTGTGACATGTGTGTGAAGGCATCGTCGTCGGTGTGTATGCGCCCGGGTCCGGAGGGGGCGGCGAGACGGGGGGCGCCCGAGGGATTCTTGTTGCTTCTTTGCGAAGCGGTGCGTGTTGATCGTGCATCGCGTCGAGTTGACCACACCGGAGGCGTAAGTGCTAAGTGGCGTTGAGGTAGTGGCCCCTAAGGCCCCCGGTTCATTTTACGCATTACGGATCGTACCGGTATCGCGTCGCCGTCGGTCCGTTTACGCATTGGCATTACGGTCCGTGCGACCCTCCGGGCCCGGCCCGGACGCGACGCCGACACCGGGCTTACGCCGGGTATGCATCCTTTATCGTTAAACGAAACGTTACCGCATAGTTACCGGTTAGTCGAGTCCTTACGCGACTACTAAAGAGAAATACCGGGTCCTCGTGGCTCCGGCCCCGGCCCGCCCGCGGTCACGGTGGACGGTCGCGCACGAGCAGACCGAACGCCCCCGCCCGCCCCGGCAGTCCGCGTACGACGCTCCTCTCGGAGCGCTACACACGTCACAGCTCTCGCCTGCGAGAGCGCACCAAATTCGGCTTCGCTCTCGCCGCGTCGCCGGGACCGATCATTGCCTTGTAGCTCGCACCCGCGAGCTCGCACCTGACCTCGCTCGGACCACACAACTCGCCGCTCTGGCTGTGAACTATGGCTGTGAACTCTTACCACCGCAGTATGACACCGCTGGCAAATGGGGTCGGCTCGACCTATCTAAAGCGCTGCGCGCGATCCGCTTGCCTACTGTACCTGTGACGGCGTATCTACCTCGGTCAGCTGGCACTCCGTTATGGAACCTCGTCCATGGCCGCCAGCGCAGCTGCCTGCTGGCCCAGCACGCCCCAACTAGTTCACGTTAATAGGTGGCTTGCGCAGCTGAGGCATGAAAGGAGTGAACGCGGGCTCGTCCGACGCGGCCGCATGCTCCACCTCCTGCGCCGCCGCCCCCTCGGCCGTCGCTACGGCCGCCGCCTCGGCCTTGGGCCTTGCCGTGGGCGTGGCCTCAACCTCCGCGTTGGGCGCAGCCTCCGCGTTGGCCTTAGCCTCTGCGTTGGCCTTAGCCTCCGCGTTGGCCTTAGCCTCTGCGGCCCACTTGACCCAAAACTTGCACGTGCCCTTCTCAACAGCCGAATGGCGCAGCCCGCAGAAGCTGCACCGGCTCTCCCACTCGCGCGGCAGGTACGACTTGCGCAGCCCCTGCACAGCACTCTCGCACTGGAGAAGGGCCTCGCGGGGGAGCTCTGCCTCCACGCTGTACGAGTCGAGCCGATCGTGCAACTCCTGCTGGAGCATCTTGACATGGTGCTTCTCGTCCGCAGAGGCGCCGCCGCGCTGCAGCCGCGCGTTCACCTGCGCACGCGACACGTGGAACTGCCGCATCGTCTCTGCCAGTTGCAGGGGCACCGGCGCGCTCAGGTCCGACGTGGCCGGCGCGGGCGTCGTGTGGTTCTCGCCCACGCCCTGCACCGTTGGGTGAGGGATGGTGACAGACGGGTGCTCGCTGTCGTCGAGCAGCACGCAGCGCACCGCGTCGGCCGCGCGCAGCGCCACGTCGCCCTTGCGTACCGGCCACCAGCCGATAGCACCCTGGATCTTCCCACCGTCATCCTGGCCGAGGCAAATGACGCACTCCTGCTGCCCGATGGGCTTGCAAAGCACAGCCCAATTAGTTCCATCCTCGACGGACGGCAAGCGGGCTATCGCCTTGCTATTCATAATCGACTGCCGGATGTCGACCGGAGCCGCTGCCAGCGTCACCGAAGCCTCCGCCGAGCTCAAACGCCGCAAGTCTGCGAGCAGCGAGGCATCCGCCCACTTTGGCACCGCGCCGAGCGCCTTGATCTCTGCAATCTCGGCAGCCTCCCTTCGCTCCTCCTTGGTCTCGCCCAGGCCCTTGCCGCGCCCTGCAAAGGCTCCAGCAAGCGCGGCCATCTAGACGCAGGAGGTCGCAGAGCGACTCGAAAATCGACCGCGGTTTGGCGTGAATTCACGCAAAACGCCGACACGACGCTTTTCGTCGACCGAAAGTTCAGGCCGTCACAGATCGGCATTCTACAAGGGTTCACAGCGCCGCGTGCGCGCGCGCAGGCGCGCCACCCGTTTCTAGCGGTGCTTCCGGTGTACCGGGTACCGGGTAAAGTGCCTTTGTGCGTGTCCGCGTGTCCCGTGTGTGTCCCGGCTCCCCCCGGTGTCTTCTTACCGGTACCGGTACCGTGTGATATTCATACTGTACCGGTAGACGCGCGCGGCGCGGCAATGACCGTCGCCGCCGCAGGCGTCGCCTCCAAGAATGTGCGCCTCATCGCCGAGACCGCACAGCTAATTCAAGAGCTGCATGCGTCTTCGACGTCGACAAGCGTGCTACGCTCGGGCAGTGTTGCTAAGACGCCAGAGGCGCCCTTGTTGCCACCACCGCTACCGCCTGCGCCGCCTTCGTTTCCATCAAAATTGCAAGACCACGACGCAGATCCGTTCCTTGGCAATGGACCGACCAACCATAGTGAGTGGCAGCACTGCTTTGATGCGATCGGCAGTCGTGCTGCGTATGCCACCGCGCTCTATGGCACGAGTGCTGCTGCTGCCGAGGATGCTTTCCGCTGGACGCACGTCAACGTCATCTACCCCTTCTTGATACCTAATTTGAACAACACGTGCTTGAATGCTGCTGACATGGTGTACCGCAGGGTGGTCGTTGGCGCTACGTTTGTCGACTACCCGGAGCGCAGCAAGATCATGCACGGGAATACAGTCAATGGTGGTGGCCCCCGCGCACCGCCAAAGTGGCGCAGGTGGCCATGGACCGAGGTGCTGCATTCGCCAAGTTGGGGTAGAGGCATGGTCGACGAGCAGCTGTGGATGTACGTTGCAAGGGGCAGCGGCCTTTGGTTCAACCCAGGCCGAGTACTTGAGCTAAGTGACACGTCGGATCTCGCCATCTTCCTGAATGCCAGCTACAGTGCACGCCATACAGGCTCGAAGGCCGTGCTCATGCAGCTTGGTGTGTGTGCGCCCTCGCCTCGCGATGCCCGCCTCGCGATGCCCGCCTCGCAGACGCACGATGACGCCCAATGGCTGTTCTTCTCACCCCTCACCTCGACCCTCGCAGCTGTAAAACGCCTCTCTCACCAATTCGACAGCGTCGCGTTTGCCTACCACGTTGACGGCGGCTGCTGCCATCGCATGGTCATGAGAGAGCTCATCTCTCTGCACAATTTCTCCAAAACATGCCCCGTAAGTCCATCAATGGCACGAGGGTGGCCACCGCACAATCTTCGACCGTGCAACTGCACGCCCCGAGTGGGCGTGTGCTGAGGTTTCCAATAGGATTACTAAACATGCTGAAAATTGTAACCGATGTAAGGTTCGGTCCTCGTAATGTGGCATTCCAACTCCGATCTGTCCTCTCTTCGACGATTACGACGAAAACAGTAATGAGTAAACCGATGGCAGGGCCTGGGGTTCAACCGAACAGCGTTACGCGTGTGGTGAGAGCGGTGTGGCACGTAAATGATTCTGCGTGGCCTTTCGGCGCGGGATGGGGTGATGAACGTGATGCCTGACTTTGCCTCACATATTAATCAGACCATCCCGAACACACATACACACACTGCCAGCACCGCCGCGCGTGGCCAGCTAGCCACCCGATCGCATCGGGCGATCTTCAGTCATCAATACAAGCGACCCACATCAAGCCAACAATCATCACATAATCTGACAGATGTGCCCACGTTATGGTGACTATTTATCGTGGGCCCGATCATCCTTGTGTTGATCGAAGAAGAGAAGAAACAATTCGTACATCGTTCTCGGCCGATGCCGTGCCAAAGTCTGCGCTCGGCGCATCCGTCCGAGTCATCATCTTGACCTCACGTTGCCTTGACCTGGGGAGGCGAGAGTGTGTGAGTCGTTGCGCCTCAAACCGCCAAGGCAGGGTTCACGGGCGATTGGCGGACCGTAAACGAGGGTGGACGGGCCGCTCTGAGGTCGATTGTCATGGTCGCCTGCGGCATCTCCACGGATCCGGCCTCCGTCGACTTGTTTGACGACTTGTTCTTCTTCTCAGCCACATCAGGCTTCACCTTTCTTTTAGGCTCTTTGTCCAGGTTGAGCCGACGGGCGAGGCGCCATTCAATCGCCTTGGACATCGCACGGCTGACTGGCCAGATAAATAGCGCAATCCCCACAATGGTGCAGAGGTACATGGCGAGGTAGGCCATCACTGGCGCCGAAGCAATCGCATTTAGCGCCGCCGCACCCGCAGTGAGCCGATTGCTCTCAACGTGTAGCGGGAACACGATTGGAAAGGTGGAAGAGTTGAACACGTTTGCAAAGAGGGGCCCGTCAAAGGTAGTTCGATCAAAGCCCACGATGTTGAACATGAATGGCATGTTATACTTGAGCACCTTGCCGGTGAGCGGCTCGATGTAAAGTTCGTGGCGCATCGTCGGTTCGTCATAGGCTAGCGGCGTGCCTCCCAGGGTCTCGAAGGTCGCCGATTCACTCAGGCTGTGACTGGCCTTACCAAAGTATGGCAAGGTCAGCGCGTATGGGTACATGATGGTCTTGTAGCCAGCCCACACATTCGGCCCCCAGAGCATGCCAAAGTCGCACCTGCCAGTGGCCGCGCAAGCTCCAGCCTCGTCTGGGACGCCGTCGACCGTGAGGGCACCCGCGCTCTCATCCATGGAATACTTGACCACGTACAGGCTGTTGATGATGAGCTCATGAGTGCATGCTCCGCAAGAGAAGGGAAGGCGGCGGTAATGCTTTGAGAAGTCCGTGAAGTCGAAGCTCGACTGGCGTGGCGGCGCCTTCGCAGGATAGCCAGATTCGAAAAAGGAGGGGGCGGCTGAGATGGGCGGCATCGGCTGACTCGAGAAGGGGGAGAGTGCCCCGCGCGTGCCGGAGATGTTGAAAATGGACATGCACCCGGTAAGGCGCCCTGCAAGGCGCAGCGCAAGAGGCTTGGGACTCAAGATGCACCCAGCGGGGCTGGAGATGCCGTCGTTGTCGAACGGAACGCCTTGCACACCCCACTGACCTTGGTTGTACGAGTCGCTTGCATACGTGAAGCCGCGTAGGCCGTGCTGGATGCCGATCAGGCTGGGGTTATTCTTGCCCGTGAATGTCAAGGTCTCGAACATCGTTCCGGTCGCACTCCCCGTCGCGATAGCCTCCTCGAGGGATGCGCGAGTCGGGTAGTCGTTGTACTCGCCCATGTGGAATTCCGTGATGCGGGAGCCCCCCAGAAGCTGCAGAGCCGCCGCCGGAAGGGAGGACGTGTGGCCGTAGATGAGCTCGCTGATAGTGCGCCGAACGAAGATGCCCACGTTGTTGGGTGTCGTCCCGTCCAGCCGGAGCTGTTGAGTGTCCGCTTCGACCATGTCGTACACGGGCACGCAAGCGAATGCAAGCGGGTGGGAAGAGTTTGGGTCGCGCATCTCCCGTATTGCCTGCTCGCCCCCGCAAAACCTGATCAGGCCAGCCAGAATGCTGTGTGCCGTCACGATCGAGAGCTGCGCGTCCGCCGGGTCGGAGAACTCCAAGTGGAAGTGCGTTTTTTCAGAGAACGTCTCCGCATCATCAGTGAGTTGGGCGTCGAAGCTCTCCGCCGAGAAACGAAAGGTGATCGGCACGGCCGCAAATATGGGCTTCGGCGGTGGCGAGACAGTCTGCAACTCGTACGCGTTGGTCACGTTCAGGAAGACATATTCGACCGGCTCATTCCTGATCATCTTGTTGCCAATGTCCCTTGCAGCGGCGAGCTTGGAATCGGTGTCAAGCGTGAGGGCATTGATCAAGGCATTCGTGAACATGGCCGGGAGGATGACATTGCCGAGCGCCAAAAAGACGGGGCTGCTGATGATCGCGCACAGCGCGCACACGTCCTTGCGTTGCATGTCAGAGGAGAGTGCGCGTCGAGCGATCGTCCGGCGAATGGTGCTTGCGAAACTTTGTGTATGGCCGCGGGCGGTGATGACGTTCACAATCCGCGTGAGGCCTGCCAGGCCACACCCTGAGTCCCGGAGGCATGCAGTAGCATGCTTTCCCAAACCGTCAACTGTGTTACCAAATTAGTGTGTAACTGGCAGGGCGCGAGCCCTCCAGTTTGTAGTGCAGTGAGATTCCCGCGTTGCTTTCACACGCGTTTTTCATGACTAGCCCGTGGAAGTACTCGGGCCAGTCGGTGCCTCAGGGCACGCCGCCTGTTGGGACGGCCGGCACTGGGCACCCTGCACGCACAATCAAACACTCGCCCTGTCGGGCGAGGTTTGTCCACCTGTTCTGTTCTAAAATCTCAAAATCTCCCAACAGCTACCTCTGCTGTACTTTACGTAGTTTTCCCGGAGCCGATGGGTCAGTGCGAGCAGGGGCTCCACCTCGTGTGGCGAGCGTGAGCATGATGGTGTCGAACGCGTCCGGTGCGCCGCCGTCAACGACTGCCTGCAGCTTGACAAGGGCGGGATTGTCCTTCAAAAAGTCGGTCGGCAACGTGCGAGTTGGGTGGCTGGGCAGGAATCGATCCGCTTCGAGGAAGCTCTTAGCGTATACGAATCGCGTCCAGAGGCGCTCCATAGCTTCGCCCATAGAGCGGCGCGTGCTGGGGAGTACGGAGCGTAGAAGGCCGTCGAGCTGCTCGACGTCCTTCTCCGCGATGCGGATGGCGAAGGCAGAGTAGTTGAGCACGGTCTCAAAGGGCATGTGCACATTATCCATGATGATCACAGGGATGCATCCGTGCCGCACGGCGTCGTCGACACGCGACGACCAGCCATCGCCGCCGGGGGGCACGATGCAAAAGTAGGATGTGCTCAGGTCGTTGCTGTAACGGGAGCCCACCTTGTTCTCGAGGTGCCAGCCAGGGACGCCCTTGAAGGCTTTGTAGAGCCGTTGCCGGATGCCACGCCCGTACTTAAGCGGCTCGTTCTGGGCCAGATTGCCGGAAAAGTACGCGAGGGTGGTGCGCGGCTGGCTGTCCCACGGCGGAGGGCGGGCTGACTGTGCGGTGCCCAACACGGCGCGATGCTGCTGAGCGCCATGTTGGGCTGGCTGCTGAGCGGCGGGCATCTCGGTGGGCTTCTCGGCGGGCTTCTCGGTGGCCGTCCGGAGCCATGGCGTCGCCTGCCATTTGGCGACGGGGGCGAAGACCGGGATGACGAGATCACGATCTGGCCGGTAGCACGGGTGCGTCCCAATGAGAGCGCGCGAGCCCCCCTGCCGCGCGGGCGGGAAGCTCCAGGCCTGACCAGCGGGCGCACGCTGGTCGAGGGTCCAATGAGCCTCCCAATTATCGGGTACGTACCGGCTGCTCGAGGTGGGCTTTGCGTCCATGCGCCCCCAGTGCGTGAGCACGATCGAGTGCTCGAAGAGCTCGAGGGGGGCCCAACACGCTCCTTCGTCGTGTGGGAAGAGCCACAGGTGGTCCACGCGGCCGCTCGCGACGGACGCGTTGAAAAACGGCCAGCGCTGCCGTATCTGCTGCAGCGCATCGAGCGCCATGCGCATCGCCGTCACCGGCCGCATCGGGAACCCAGTCGCGAACGGGCCCGGGCCGACCCAATCGTACACGGGCAGGATGGTGCAGGCAAGGTAAGAGGGGACGTAGAAAAAATCAGCCGAAGCTCCGTCGACGGTGCGGTGGGGTGAGCGCAGCAGCCACTCGTGCAGGGCCGTCTCGATTGTGTACGCGTAGTTGTCGTTGAAGACGGTCCGATTTAGCTCGTCAAAGGTGCGATGCACGCAGTAGCCGGCGTAGCCGCGGTACTGTAGGATGAGGCTCGTATGGTCCCAGAGCTCATACACGTACACCGAGGGGCGCCGAGGAGCGTTGTGGGCGGCATGGGCGGCATGGAGGGTGACGTGCCCGTCGGCCGCGCGCGTCGTCATCGAGCAGTCGACTCCGAAGAAGCCCGGGTCGCAATGGCAGAAGCCGCCGCCGTGAGCGTCGCATAGGCCGTGGCCCGAGCACTGGTTGAGGCAAAACGGTTCATGGCGTTCATCGCACAGAGGGCCATGCAGGCCGTCGTAGGTGCACGGGCACAGGTGAGCCACCGCGCTGTCTAACGCGTCCGCTGGCGTCGCGTCACACCACGCCGCCGGCGCGGCGGGAGTGGCGGCGGAGGTGGCGGCGGAGGTGGAGGTGGAGGTGGAGGCAGCGGCGGCTGCGGTGGCTGCGGCGGCGGAGGCGGCTGCGGCGGCGGAGGCGGCTGCGGCGGCGGAGGCGGCGGCGGCGGCGGAGGGGGCAGCCTCGTAGCTTGCGGCCCAGCCGTCACTCTCGGCTGGTGAGAGCCGATGCAGCAAGCTGTGCAGTGGCCACGTGCCTCGTGCGGAGAGCTTCTGATAGAGAAACGCCCCCCGCGCCGCCCGCGCCCCGCCCTTGAGGATGGGCCCCCACGGTGGACCCATGAGCTTCAAGGGCAGCTCGGCGGCGGCGCGGAGGGCTGCCTCGCGCTGTACATTCTGCTCTATCTCTCGACGACGGGCGGCGTCCATTAGGCGGCGTGCTGGGGGTCGTCCCACCTGCTGATTCCGACGTCGTCGCGGTGACAACATTGACGAAGCACTCATTGACGAAGCACCCGCCCAGTTCGGTGCCATATCGGGCGAGCCTGCAAGCTGTCCGCCGCCGCTGCCGCCGCCGCTGCCGCCGCCGCTGTCCAGCCGATACGCATGCGGGACATCGTTCGCGCCCACCTCGATGCGCCAATCGCCGCCCTTGTCGCCAAACCAGAAGCGTCGGAGCACGCTGGACCGTTCCGTCGGATTGACGCGGAGCGCGGCTGTGCGACCAGCTAGATCGTCTTCGAAACGGCGGCGGCGGAGGACCTCCTGGGAGCGATCGAGGCCCGACCCCTTACCCACGCCCAGGTCGAGTCGGCTCCCATTCAACGCAAACCGGATCCACGCCGGGTCCGGCTTCAACCCGAGCGCTGCGAAGGCATCCACAGGCATGTACTTCACCTGGCACGTGTCGCTCATGGGCCGTCTGTTGATGCGCCCCGGGCAGAAGCAATAGCCGCGCCGCTCGTCGCACTCGCCCGCGCAGTGGCTCGCGTGCCACAGCCCATCAGTCGGGCCGTTGCACCCGCGCACGTTCGCGCGCTCGCATGCAGAGCCGTTGAAGCCAGCCTCGCACGCGCAGACTCCCGTTTGCTCATCGCACACGCCGTGGCCGTGGCAGTCGGCAACGCACGCGCGCCGGCGCACGCCGACGACGTACGGCGAGATAGGTGCCGCTGAGAGCTCACGTGTCGCGTACCACGTGCGGCACGCGTCCGCGGCAAGGAGACCAGTACACCGGCGAGTGGCCAACTCGTCCTGCGCGCCGGTCACAGCAGCTGCAGGTGTCTGCTGAACGTCGAGGTCTTTGGTGAGCGGACGCGGCCATGAAGGTTGTGTGAGCGTGCTCGAGTCAGACTGCGGAGGAGTTGATGCGTGGCTGGCGATGGCGTCGCTGGCGATGGCGTCGCTGGCAATGGGGCGATGGGTCATCACGATGCGTGTGGGTCGGTGCTCGGTCTCCTGCTGCGAAAATCGCTGCAAGCACCACACGACTGCCAGCAGCACGCCTACAATTGCAAAGACTTCATACGGGCGTCGCCACCACGGACGTGTCCCTGTGGCGCGACCTGCGACGACCGATCGCGACTCGAGGGCTTCGTAATACGCACCTCGCATTTATAGAAAGTATCGCGAGTGTGCACGAAAACGCGCTTAAGTGCTGTACCGGTAGCGGAACCTACTCTCGGGAGGTCCTTTGCGTGATGTTGACGCGCGAGCTCCGCGATTGCAAAAAAGGAGATATGGGCCCAGGGGGCGAGGGCTGGGGACCCGCTTTTCTTTATGTTTATCTTTTCGTCTCTCTACACAAAAACTTGCACCCAGACCCGGTCCGCGGAAACCGCGGACGCCACCTACGGACGCCTCCCACGCAGCCGGGCGGGTCGGC
>ENA-UOXK01002581-UOXK01002581.1-mixed-culture-metagenome-genome-assembly--contig:-NODE-2581-length-10101-cov-40.306391_pt1 | contig 10101 bp, 8 predicted proteins | sample MGYA00238160_ERZ761638 | MGnify/ENA primary metagenome ERZ761638 (study PRJEB28912, sample SAMN08777098) | mixed culture metagenome | isolation source: Freshwater growth medium | place: USA...
CTTTCCCTTCTTCTTCTTTTTCTTTTATTTCTTCAACCGTTAGAAAAACGCCGCCAGATTTCGTGGTGGAAACATAGACGACAAGTTTGAAGTTACGACCTCGTTGATTAAGTTAGAAGGCAACGGAAGAACTGTCGAGGGAGGTCATACTGTCTAGCGTTAGAGCTCACAGCGGACAGAGTCGCAGTTTGTCGTGAGCGTCAGTTGTCTTCTTCTACCCATGGTAGCTCCGGCAGCTGTGACAACCGCACCTGCACGCACTCGCAATTGTTTGCCTTAACACCGGTGAGCGCGTACACAACCTGCTTGTGTGCGACGATGCATATTGTGCTCTCGTCGCCGCTCGGCGGGTCGTTGCACTGAGTGCGCAAGAACGCCATCAACTCCACCATTCGTGCAGTGAAGAGGTCTCGAGGCTCGCCGGCGCACAGGTACTTGCCAGGCGGTCGCCACTCGGAGTCTTTCCAGCTCGCATCGCCCTGGTACCACCACCACTCTCGCAGCGTCTCTCGCAGCCTCCACTCGGGATCGAAGCGGGCCGCAAGCTTCGCCACAGGCGAACCAACATCACTGCTCAGAAAGAGGCGCTCGGCTGCAAGCGGCGTGACGAGTCTCTTGGAGATGCTGAGGCCCGCGAACGCGAGCTCCGATGTGTGGAGTGCTCGCTGCAGCGGACTGCTGATCAGCGCGTCCACCCGCGGCAGCTCGGAGCCTCTGAGCTTGGCGTTGAGCTCACTCGCTTGTGACACGCCGAGCGGTGTCAGCTCAGTGTCGAATAAGCCCGGGTCGACAAAGTTGGGCGCTCCCCACTCGCTACCTGGCTTCGACAGATACTCGTTCATATGAGTATGCCCATGGCGGATGAAGAGCAGCCGCGGATCGGCCAAGGTGAGCGAGAACGGGAGAACTGAGGCGAGCATTCGCAAAGTTTTTCACACGGCAGTTCACACGGCGTCGTCGCCGCCAAACTTACGGAGAAATTTCCTCGCGTGAGCCCCCCATGACGCGTCACGTGTCGTTTTCCTTCGATCAAGTCGGGCTGGATTTCGCGGGACAACCGAACCGGCCTCCAATGGCGCCGTCCGCATTCTCCTCGAGCGGTCTGGGCCACGGGGCGCTGGGCCACGGTGACGCGGCCGCCTCAACATTTGGCAGAGGACCCAGCCGTATGGCGCTGGTCCCCCAGGCGGGAGTCAATTCCGGCGGCTACATGCTGTCGGCCGAGGAGTCGGACGTGCTGAAGCCCGCGATCCGTGGCGGCTGCTTCGGAACCGCACCGGGAACGCAACGGGCGGCGCCACCCGTTGATGAGCGCTCGGCGCTCGACCCAAACGTGGATGCGATCAAGCCACGCGCTGCCGCCGTGGCCTTCGGCCCGCCACCCTCGGAGCTGTCTGCGGACGCGCACCGCGCGCCGTGGCCCGTGGCGGAGGCGCCGCCTGCGCCTGGCCCTGGGACGTACGACGTGCCGGCTCCCGGGCTGGTGTTTCGACGGTCCCCGGCGGTGGCAATGGCGGCGCCGACAACGGCGGAGCGTGCGGCAGCGGAGGCGCGCAAAGACGCGGCGAACAAGGAGTGGGCAGCCAAGGCGGCGGCCGCCGAGGCGGCCGCGCTCGCCGAGCGCGAGGCCGACGCCGCGGCCGCCGCTGCACGCGCTGCCGAGCTCGCCCATCGCGCACCCTTCCTCTCCTCAGCGCCGAGGGAGTCTGGGACCAAGATCACGCCCGGGACGGCGCCCGCGCCGTTGGGCCTCGAGGCCCTCGAGGCCGTGGCCAAGGTGGTGCGGCGCGCGGTGCCCGCCTTCTCGTTCGGGGCGCCACCCCAAAACGGCGCTCGTGACGGCGCTCGTGACGGCGCTCGGGATGGCGCGGACGAGACGCTCGGGACGGCGCCCGGTGACGCGCCCGGGACGGCGCTCCCGGGCCCGGGGGCGTACGAACCCTCGCTCGAGCTCGTGACGAAACGCGCGCCGGCCGCGTCCTTTGGCATCGGCGCTCGCTTTGTGAGCAGCCCGAGCAGCGACGGCGCCGACTGCGTCGCGGGGATGGGCGAAGAGCCGCCGCCCATGACGCCGCCGCGCTCCCTCGGAGGCTACTATGACTCATCGAGCCGCTCTGTGCGAGGTGGCGCCATCGGCCGAGCGCCGCGCTTCGGAAATGGCAAGGACGCCAAGGAAGGGGCCAGTGCGGGATCGTCGGTGCCATTCTCGCCGACCGCTTCCACAGTGCTCTCGGATGCAGCGACGGACATCGCACCGTTGGATGAGGTCAGTCGCGCGGCTGCAACGGTGCGGCCTCGTGCGCCGACTGCACTGATGGCGCCGGAGCGGACGGCACCGAAACACTCTACAAAGCTGCGCGAGGAGCAGCGGCAAGCGCGCCTCGGGCCCGGCCGTTACTCTCCGAAGCGCTCGCTCGTCGAACGGAGTGTCTCTGGCCCCTCGTTCGGTCCGTCCGCCTCGGCCGCTGCCTCGCCCTCCGCCTCCGCCAACGGCTCCGGCGCTGCCACGCCGACGACCGAGCAGCGCTCGCGCCACCGGCGCCGTGAGCCGCCTTCGCCTGGCCCAGCCAGCTACGCGCCGCGCAACCTGCTCGACACGGCGCCGGTGTGTCCGGGGGCGGCTTGGTCGAAGCTCAGTGGGCGCGAGCCGCCAGTGACGCCCAAGACGGCGCCCTCGCCCAAGACGACGCCTCCGGCGACCCCCTCGACCGTCAAGGCAGAGGCGGAGGCGAGGGAGAGGTCAAGGGCAGAGGCAAAGGCGCAGGCGGAGGCGAAGGCCAAGGCGGAGGCGAAAGCGAAGGCGGAGGCGCAGGCAAAGGCCAAGGCGGAGGCGAAGGCCAAGGTGGAGGCGGACGCCAAGGCGGCGGCGGTGGAGGCGGCGGCGAAGGCGAAGGCAAGGGCCGGCGGCGGCACCGCTGGTGGGCCGGGCACTTACGAGGTCAATTATGGGCTGGTGGAGCGATCGGCGATCGGCGGCTCTTTTGGCAAGCTGCCGTCGACGGCTCCCCGGCGCCGGGCCGCGGAGGCGAAGAGCACTGTGAGCCGCGCGTCGGACGTGTTTCGTCAATGGAAGGCGAGATCGGCCGAGCTCGAGGCACTGCTGCGAGGAGAGCCGAGTGCATTCACATTCACAGCGAGGCCCGCCGTCCCTGGTGGGGGCGCGGCGGATGCCGTGCTGCGTCGCTCGTCGTCGCTCGTGGTCTATAAGCCGCCCGCGAACGTGGCACCCCGGCATCCGCCGCTACGTGAGCACCCGGCCGTGCCCACGTCCGTGGCGCGCCGCCCGCCCAATCTGGAGCCGGAGCCGTTACGGTTCAAGCCGCGCGCACCCAGCTACGACTTTGGCAAGCTGCCGAGCCGGCTGCGCTCGGTACGGCGCTCGACCTCGCGCGCGCCGGTGCCGGTGCCGGTAGATCGGTCGATGGAGGCGGCGAGGGCGTACCTCGAGCTTGCGCTGCACCGCACGGCGGTCGCGATCTGGAGCCATCTCACCGCCGTCCGGTTTCGTCAGGCGGCGTCCCAGAAGCACTCCGGCAAGGGCAGCGAGCAGCATGCCACCACGACGGCGCTCTCGGTGCGCCGCCGTAACGAGCGCTTCGAAGGGGACGTTCTCAATTTGGATGTGCTCAAGGCGCTGCTCTCCACACGGTTCCACAAGGCGCCTGTCATCCGGTGGCTCCTGCCCAGCACGACGCCTCGCAAGGCGCTCGTGCCGCGCTCGCGCTTCGCGCCGTCCATCATGACGGCTCCAGTGCTCCTGCTACCCGAAGGCTCCCACCTGCGCCGGCATGTGCCCACGCCTCTCTTCGGACCGAAGCGCCATCGTGAGCGCTCTCGAGCGGACGAAGTCGCGCTGGCCGACGCGCTTGCCTTCGGCGGGATGGCCACGCGCGACGTCGACTGGCTTTCTCTCGATGTCTTGGCAGCCACATACGCGGCGGTCGAGCGCGCCGTAGCGGGCGCCCCCTTTGGGGCGCTGAGCCAACGCCGTTTCGAAACGGTCACCGCCGCGGCCGCGCTGCTTCCAGAGGGCTGCGTACTCGAGCTCCACCCCAACTACGACCTGCTCCATCCACACCACGGGACGCTCGTCAACATGTCGGTGGGCTTGCCTACTGGCCGTGGCAGCGTTCGCACGGTGGCCCTCGATCCGAACGCACCTGGCGGGCGTTTCATCGACCTGCTGCTGCCCGGGCCGGGCACGTACGACGTCGAGCCCGCCCTCAACTTGGTGCGCCCGCATGCAATGGTCGTCGACTTTGGCGCCGCGTCCAACCCCCGGGTCAGGGGAGGGGCGGCTCTGGAGCGGAGCACTCTCGCGGCGCTGATGCCCTTCCCGGCCACGTACGAGGCCGCACACGCGTGGATTGTGCACGCCATCACTGGCGCCCGCCGCCCGCCCGCGTTCAACTTTGGGCTCTCTGCCGGCCGTGGCGGCGGCGCCGAGGACGTGAGGGGCGCAGGGTCGTTGGGCGAAGGGACGTTACTCCTCCTTGAGGTGGGACGTGAGACGGGCCGTGCGATGCGCCACGATGGCGTGGGCGGCGCGCTCTCCCTCAGCCGCCAGGTGGGGCGTGCGGAGCTCAACCGCCCGCAGGCCGGCAGCGGCGCGTGCGGGCCTCTTTCAGCCGGTGACTATGTCGTCGATGAGCGCCCCGTGCGCCGCCGCTGGCCCGCCGTCGACTTTGGGCTTGGGCGCGGGCGCTCTGAGACTGCTGCGGATGGTGAGGGCGACCAGCTCGATCTGCAGCTCGAGATGGCAAGGGCCGCTGTCGAGCCACGCGCTCGAGTGGTCGACTTTTCGAGTGCGCAGGGGCACGAGAGCGTCGCGGCGGACGCGAATCCGTTCGAAGGGCAGCTGCTCGACCTCCACCCGGACCCCGAGGTCATCCTGCCCCGCCACCCCGCAGCTGTGATCCACCGCGACCCCCGGCAGCGCCGAGTGCGCCGCCAGCCTGTGGTGCGCGTCGGAGACGACGGAATCCTCTGCGACATCGAGAGAGCGCTTGCCATGCACGAAGCTGGCGACGAATAGATAGACCACTCAAGCCTTTGACCGTCCAACGAAAACTTATGTACGGTCCGCGCTGTAACGCTGTAGTCGATGATGCAGACCAGGAGCGTTGAGGACGGTGTAGCACGGATTATCGGATTTGATCCGTGTCCAGTCGTTTTCGTTACGTGTTTTTGTATCTCTATCTGAATCGCGAAGTAACGACACCGTGGCTAAGTGTACCTACGCGAACTACCCCTTCAAATCGTCCAAAGTGGCGCCCCGCACCTTGTCCCAGAGTGCCTGCAAATCTGGTGGTAACGGGCTTCCAGAACCGGTCTTATCATCCTTGAGCTCGAGTGCTTCGGCGTGGCCCGCCCTGCCTCGATGGACCGTCTCCAGCACGGTCGCCGCCTTGGCTTCCGAATCTTTATCTGCCAGCTTGTCAGCCGCGACAGCTTTCTTTCCGGCTAGAAGGGCTACCTGGGCTGACCCTAAGGGCTTCCGCTTCGAGCCGTAAAGGTTTGCCAAGACCTTAATCTGCGTTTCCTTCTCTTTGGGGCTGGGCACGTTCACCTGTGATTACAGCGGAGAGTACAGTGAGGCGGCTGCTCGTGCTCCTTGGAGCGGCGGGCGGCGGGCGGAAGGCGGCGGCTTGCTGATCAATCCTAGCAACGGGTTCCGTTTGCCGCTCTTGTCCGAGCACGCCGGCAATCAACTTAGCAATCACCTCCTCCCTCTTCTCCTTGTCCTTCTCCTTCTTTAGCTGGGCTGCTTTGGCGCGGCCCGCCTTGCCTCGCTGGATGGCTTGCAGCCTGATCACCGCCTTCTCGTCCACCAGAGTCGCCTTGCCAGCGCCAGGAGCCTCACCATCTGTGCCTGCAGCGGCCTTCGCATCCGCCGCTGCATCAAGCTCCTTCTCCAGGCGCCAACTCACCTTCTGAGAGCCATGCGGAGACTTGTTTGAACGACGAAAAGAATGCGGAGACGAAGACGGAGATGTCTCTTGGGCGGAAGGAGGCCTCAGAGCAGGCGATTTCGGAAGACCGTCGGGGCCGTGTCGAGGCGAGAACGACTGAGGCACTGGGCAAGCTGATGGCTGAGGTGGAGCCTTGTTTGCAGGGGTCTGAGCAGTCGGCTTCGCCAGCGAGTTGGACTCTCGTTCAGGCGTGGCCGTTTGCGGCACCGTGCGCTTCATCTCGAGCTGATCAAACATGCTCCCTTTCGAGTCCTGTCGAGGCGATGCTGATTGAGGAGGCAGTGGCCGAGCTGGAGGTCTTAGTTCAGGGGCGCTTGCCGTCTGATCATTCTTGTCGTAGGTATAGATTTGGCTCATCTTCGCATCTCTCACGTGGCTTGGCAGCGTCGGTGCCGCCGTTCTCGGGGCCGACGGCGGCGTACGTACCGGGAATGAATGCGAGCGCATCGCGACGGTGGCAAGATCAGAGAGTGCAGGCGCCACGCGATAGGATCGGAAGAGGGCCGAATCACGCGTCCAGTGTTGCCCCTCCGTGCGTCGTGTGGCCGATGGTAGAGGCGTGGCGCGCGCGGCATGCGTGGCGCGTGCCGATGGCCAAGGCGTGGCCATTACGCTGCGATCATCAGCCTGAGGCTCGGCGTCCTCGGGCTGAGGAAGAGAAGGTGGGTCGCGGAGGCGGGGGAAGATGCCCGCCTCCAAACGTGGGTCCCACTCGTCCACCACGGACTCCTGCTCAGGAGACGCTTTTGGTTTTTGGTCATACGCGCGACGCCTCTTCTTGCGATGGCGTCTGATGTGCCAGCACAAGTAGCCCTGGCCCGCAAGGAGCAGGAATGCGATCAAGCTGCCAAACACGCCAGCAACAATCCACCCGTTGGATTGGCTGGATATTAGTGGCGTTAGTGGCGTGGACGGAGCCAACGGCGGCTGTGAGGGCGGGGCCTGAGGTGGGGGATGATGTGGCGGTGGTGGCGGAGGCGGCCTAGACGGCGGTGGCGAAGGCGGCGGTGGCGAGGGCGCATCGGTTCCAATAGATAAGAGCGTTGACGCCGCTTGCAGCACCTGCACACCCAGCGCAGCCGTGAGCGTCGCGGCGGAGACCTGACCTTGCGCGAACGCCTCCAGGTTGACGGCGGTTGCAGGCAGCACGACCAGAGCATCAACGTGGAGGCTCGCTGCGAGCACTCGCAGGGAGATGCACTCTGGAAAGACGCTCGTGATCGTCTCCGTATAGCGTGCAAGGCGGTTGGCATAGTTCCGCTGCGCAAAGACGTTAAATTGGCTCACTGTAGAATCGACGGTAGCCTGCACGCTCACAACCGGCCTGAACGAGCCTCCGGGGTTGAGCGGGGCTGGTGGGCTGGGCGGCGGTGGGCTGGGCGGTGGCGAGGGTGGCGGCGGCGAGGGCGGTGGAGGTGAGGGCGGCGGCGGCGGGGGCGGGGGCGGCGGGGGCGGCGGGGGGGGTGGAGGTGGGGGGGGTGGGGGTGGGGGCGAGGGTGGCGGCGGTGGCGGCGGTGGCGGCGGTGGCGGCGGTGGCGGAGGCGCGGGTGGCGGCGAGGGTGGCGGTGAAGGCGGAGGCGGTGAGGGTGGAGGTGAGGGTTTTGGTGGCAAGGGAGGCGGCGGAAACGGTGGTGGTGAGGGCGGCGGTTCTGGAGGCGGTGATGGTGGTGGTGGCGATGGTGGCGGTGGCGAAGGAGGCGATGGAGGCGAAGGTGGTGAAGGTGACGGTGGTGTTGAGGGTGACGGTGGCGGAAAAGGTGGCGGCGATGGTGGCGGTGACGGGGGCGGGGGCGACGGTGGCGGTGGCGAAGGTGGAGGTGTTGAGGGTGGTGGCGAGGGTGGCGGCGAGGGTGGCGGCGGCGAGGGTGGCGGCGGAGAGGGTGGAGGTGACGGAGGTGGTTTGAAGGGTGGCGGCGATGGCGGCGGCGGCGGGAATGCCGGTGGTGGCGAGGGTGGCGGCGGCGATGGCTCAGGAGGGCGCGGCGAAGGAGGTGGCGGTGGACTCGGCGGTGGTGAGGTGGGAGGCCGCTGTGGAGGTCCAGGCGGAAGTGGTTCTGGTGAGGTTGGTGGCGATGGTGGCAGTGGCGAAGATGCCAGCAACTGCAACCTCCTCTGTCCGGTCATCCTGCCGACGACGGAATCATTGCACTGCTGAACGTCTCGCAGGGTCGGCCGTGCTGGCGGAGGCGGTCGCCCTGGCGGCGATGGTGGCGGGTTTCGAGAGCCGCAATCGATGCAGTCAGTGCCGCGGCCGCAGTCTGAGTACTCGGCTCCGGGTCCGCCGTCGTCGCATGCAGAGTCGGACGCGTACATGCACGTGTTTCTGCAGCCGCCCTGCGCGTTGGTCATGCTCACCATCATGAGAGCAAAGATGATGTGGGCAAGTCGAGGCGCTGGCCCTGGCGTCCTCGAGTCCAACGACAGCAGCGACATGGTGAAGCCTTGCGCTGGCCGCGTGCCGCGCCAGGCGGTGCTGTGGATGTCCGTGGACGTCGGCTCGACCCACCCAACCTCGAGCCGACGGTGCTACCACGCGGAGCGCGCACTTGAAACTGTATTTGTGCATTCACGCTTGGGCAACAAGTTTTAAATCATGCACTCGCAAACAGGGTGCGGTGCTCATGCCTACACACGTTTTAGAACCAAGCACGAGAAGGTGTTCATGACCAGATTCACAAGTTGGTTCACACTTGGTCGGAGCTCGTCGCCGCTGTCTATGCACGTCCATATTGCGACGAGCCTTCAAGCCAACCCTCACCGGCCGCCAGAAAGATGCCCGACAGAAGCAGAAACATGCCCAACCCTTCAAGATCAACCAGTGCAATCGCCGGCCGCGGCTCCAAGATCGGGTGCATCGAGGTGCGCGTGCTCAGCAGTGGCACATGGGACGCCCCGCCGATGCTGCTGCTCACGTGCGAGCGCATGGATACGTACGGCTACCTCATCAACGCAGGCGAAGGGCTGCAGCGCTTCTGCGTGGAGCACAAGATGCGCCTCGTCAATAAGCTGCAGCGGGTACTTTTCACGCGCATGACGTGGGACGCGACCGGCGGCGTTCCCGGCCTGCTGCTCACGATGGCGGACGGCGGCCATGCTGGCACCGTCAAGCTGCACGGGCCGGCGCGGCTGCCGCAGCTCGTCTCGAGCTTCCGCCGCTTCGTCGTGCAGCATGCCATGCCGCAGCTCGTGAGCGAGACGCCTGAGGACTGGCCAGACGCCATCGGACAGACATTCGGCGAGAGCGGCATCCGAGCGACTCCGGTGCTCCTGAATCCTGGTGCGGAGGCCATGGGCGCCGAGATGGGCGCTGGGTCGCCGCCGCGAGGCAAGCCGGCCGAGGACGCCGAGGATGCCACGGGCGTGAGAGCGGACGAGCCCGCAGCCAAGCGCCGTCGTCTCGAAGGCGATGGCTGTGGAAGTGTCGTGTCGGCAGCTGCCTCCGTAGTTGCAGCCGCCTCGCCGGCCGCGGCCGCTTCGTCCGCCGCCGCCGCCGGCTCACCTCTTGGCGGTGGCGGCGACTCGTCCATGTTTGGCAACCCCGGTCTCTCGGGGTCGATGCCCCCCGGCCCCGCCGCCTCCGCTGCGTCGATGCCCTCGCTCTGCTGGGTGCTGGAGATGCCGCCGGTGCCGCCCAAGTTCGACGCGGCCGCGGCGGAGGCGCTCGGCGTGCCGAGCGGGCCGCTGCGTGCACGGCTGTGCGATGGACGCCCAGTCACCCTCCCGAACGGCCACGTCATCACGCCTAATATGGTGCTGACCGGTGGATCTCGCGGCGAGATCGTGCTGATCGTCGACTGCCCATCCGTCGCCCACGTCGAGCCCCTCGCACGCCATCCAACGGTCGCTCAGTTCTATCGGACCAACGGCGCAGCTGAAGCTGGGGATGCGTTCACCGCTGCTCACCGTGACACGTCGATGAATGAGGAAGATATGGCTGGCGCCCAGGATGGCGCTGCCGAGGCGGGCGCCCAGGATGGCGCTGCCGAGGCGGGCGCTGTGGCGGGCGCCGAGGCGGGCGCCGTGCCGGGCGCAGTGCCAGACCCAGGGACGTCTATTGAGGCCGATGACGGGAACGGCGGCGGCGGTGGCGACGATGGCGGCGGCGGTGGCGACGATGGCGGCGGCGGTG
>ENA-UOXK01002588-UOXK01002588.1-mixed-culture-metagenome-genome-assembly--contig:-NODE-2588-length-10074-cov-62.229364_pt1 | contig 10074 bp, 6 predicted proteins | sample MGYA00238160_ERZ761638 | MGnify/ENA primary metagenome ERZ761638 (study PRJEB28912, sample SAMN08777098) | mixed culture metagenome | isolation source: Freshwater growth medium | place: USA...
CAGAATCACGAACGCGCTTCGGGCGCGCTCCGTAGCGCGTCTGCATGCCGCGAGTAGGCTTGCTGTACTGTGCGGACGCGAGTGCTCGTGAGAGCGTCGCGCCGCTGTGCTCTTCGAGAGAGTGCTCTCGACAGGAGAGGCTGTACACTGCTCTCGACTGGTGAGAGGCTTGGCACTGCTCTCGACTGATGAGAGGCTTGCTGTACTGTGCGGACGCGGGTGCTCGTGAGAGCGTCGCGCCGCTGTGCTCTTCGAGAGAGTCTTGCATGCTCCGCATCCGCGTCAGGTTCTGAGGCGCGCTGCGCCATCGGAACGGCGGCGGGGGATGCTGCGGTGCTCATGCGGTGCTCGGGGAGCGCTGCATGCCTGCGTTCTCGACTAGTGAGGACGCGGGTGCGAGAGCTGCGGCTGGCTCCGACTAAGGGGAGGGTCGCCGCTAACCTGCTGGTCTAGTCGCCGTAATCTCCGTCCACCCCGTCGAGGAGGCCGTCTTTTGCCAGCCTTGCGGTCATCTCGAGGCGCTCCCGCAGCGTGAATTCGATGGGCGGCTCGTCCAGCACTGGATCGTCCATCTCGGGATTCTCGGCCCATTCCATGGCTGCCAGCGCTTCGATCGAGTTGTCTTTAACGAGCCGCTGGATGTCACGGGAAACGAAGAAGGCTGTGCGTGCGTCCGCCGCAAAGGCGGCGTCCTGCGCATACCTATCCGGGAGCTGGGCGCATCTGAGCTTGTGGCGTTTGAGCTCTGCGGGCTCGGGCACCAACGCCGCGTTCTGGGCCGCGCTGCCGGAGAAGCGGCCTAGGCCGTGCCGCTCGACTGGTCCGTATCTCATGCGGGCTGCATGCTTCAGCATCATTGGCTTGAGTGAGTGAACCTTGAAGTCCAGCACCGTAGGCGGGGAGCATGAAAGCGGAGGCAGCGCGAGGAGATACTGCAGGGCTGCGTCGGCGCGTCCTCCCAGGATCGGGCCGTTGGTGAACTCAGAGCCATCCACAGGCGCGCCGGTGCTCGAGTCGTTGTCGCGTACAAGGAAGCACCCGTCTTCGACGTCTTGGAGAGCTTCGTAGACAGCTTCGATGACACCACGAGAGCCGTACGCGTCGAGTACCGGCCCGAAGGCCGGGCGTGCCGACTGCTTGTGCGGCTCGTTGCTCTTGTCGATCTGTACTGCGGTGTATAGAATGCCCTTCTTCTCGGCGACTATGGCGCAAGCCTGCGCCTGCTTGAATCTAGACGTCTGCGACGCCACGAGGGCGAACCCGGCGGCAGTGCCGCGTACGACTGGGCTGCTGTGGTGCGCTGCCAGGTAGCACAGCTGTGCGTAGTGCGGCGGCTCGAGGGCAGGCGTGGGCGTCGGGATTGTGGTGCCGAACTTACGCTTCCCGACGAGGGCGTCTCGAGAGGCGTTGGCCATCTTGGCGTTATCGAGGAGGAAGCGCAGCGAGCGGAAGGCCGTCTTTGCAGCGGAGCGCCCGTCGCGCCGCTGCTGCTGGGTAGTGAGCTCCCTGCCTTCGGCGGCCGCCTTGGCGTGATAGGCTGCGGCTGCCTTGATAGCGTTCACGTTGATGTGGTCCAGGAAGGAGCTGACGAGGTGAGCGGGGTATACGTCCTCATCTGCGGCCTCGTACTCGCCTTTCGCCTCTGCGAAAGCTCGTAGGCGTGTGAGAGTCGAGAGCGCGCCCTTGAGCGTCGAGACGCCCCATCTGGCGAAAAAAGAGATGACCCCATTGGCGCACTCGACGGCGTAGAGCTCGCTGTCGTGGAGCTTCTCCGCGCGCGTGCGGAGGTCCCCGCCTAGGATGTCGTGGCACGTCTTCAGGGTCAGGGCTCGGACGAGCTGGCACGCTGCACGCGTCTTGTTGCTCTGGTCTCGCATCGCGGAGGTGATGAGCATGCCGCCCTTTTTGTTGCGGCCGAGCTGAGGTGGTATCAGTTGCAGTGCTGCGAGGCTTATGGCGCTGCTGGCCTTCGCCCAGGCGGCGCACCTGGCCTCGTGGTCGCCTTGGAGCGCCACCGCCATGGTGGTTGCGGCCACCATAGGGTACGGCTCGGCGGTCGTTGCATGCGCCGTAGGGAGGGCGGGCTGTGGTCGAACTGGCAGGTCAGCAAGCGGTGGTCTTCCTGTAAGGAGGAAGACCGCCCTCTGCGAGTGCTGCTCGTGCAGCAGAAACGTGTTCGTATCCGGAGTGAGATCACGGAAAGAGTTCTCGGTGAGGTAGTCCTTCCTCCGGCTAGGCGCGTTCGGCTTCCTTTGCCGGCTGTTGGGCTTCGAGCTCGCCGAGCTGGCGGCTGTCGGCTGGCCGGGAAAGGAGGTCTGCTTGAACCTCTGCAGCTCGATCCGGACTGCGAGCTGCTCTGCCTCGATCGCTCTTGCGACCTGTTCTGCTCTTAGCGCGATGGCTTCGGCCTCCCTAGTGTGCCGGAGGCTCTCTAGGAGGCGCTCGATCTTGGTCGAAGAGACGACCTGGCTCGCGGAGCTGGCCGTTGCTGCAGACACTGCCACGTATGGCACCAACTGTCCGCCATTCGAAGGCCCTGCATCGGTCGGCGTGACCGCCGCTTGGGTTGCAGGGGGCGGGGCGGTTGGATCGGGCCGGCGGAGCGCGCGCTGGATGAAAGATGAAGGGTAGCTCGACGAAGTGCTTGAGCAGCTAGGGTCATCAGCCCAGAAGTGGTACTCGATGCCCGGGATGCTTTCGTCGATGCCATGCATGTCACCAACAGGGGTGACGACGGTGACGAGGCGTCCGAGCCCAGGCGGTGCAACGGGGCGACCGCCTGGGGAGACTCCAGCGGCGGCTCGTTGCGCGCCGGCAGTCGCTCCGTGCGGTTGCGGGCTGGCCAGGCCTGGCCCAAGCCGCGCGTCGTCGGGCATGCCTAGGGCGGATCCTTGCGCGCGCACTTGGGGGTGCTCGTGCGGTTCGTCTGGCTGCCGATCGTCTGGCTGGGCAGCGGGGGCGAGGCCACTCGCTTGCGCTGGACCGGTTCCAGAATCACGAACGCGCTTCGGGCGCGCTCCGTAGCGCGTCTGCATGCCGCGAGTCAGCGGCTTGCTTTCGCATTGGAGGATTCCGTCCCGAAGCTTGGGTATTGGTTGGATGACGTGTACGGTAACGGTACGGTAACGGTCTGTGTGCTGCCACGTGTCACGCGTGCATGCACCGTCTGTTGTGGGTAGGGTCAGAGATTCACACAAGGGAATCTCGTTCCCTTGTTGCCGCCACGACGGCGCGTCTGCCTATCGATACGTTGCGGGCCCAGAGCCCCCCGAACACAGGCTCCACGATACAGTCCCTCGCCTGGCCTCGGAACATCGCTATTCGCTTCTTGTACTTCTCGGAACATCGCTTCTTGTACTTCTTCCGGTACGTCGTTTTTCGTGGTTTCGTTCAGCTGTTTACTTAGAGCTTGACCAAGAGCTGATGATGAATACCGTACACGAGACACAGAGCAGACTGCGGACACGCGCTGAGGCTGCACTTGCTCTGATGACGAGCGAACCCAGAGAACCCATGCGTGTGCGGAGTGCGCGCGCATGCGAACTGAATGGAAAGAGCTCGAGGACGGGTTCTACCTCGCTCTGCTAGGCCTTCCTCGTGCGCTGCTGGTGAGGTTCTGGATGAGCACGTCCATCTCAACGGCAAAGTCGCTCATTTCGCGCTCGAAGGCGTTCTCGGCTGCGTCCCCAGCTCCAATACCTCGGGAGACGGGCACGCCGCCCCAAGCGCCGCCCATAGTCGCGCGCCGGGGCGGAGGGCCGATGCGATCCGCTGCGCGCTCGGCTGAGCGGGCGCGTGCCCGCTGAGCCGCGTAGCTGCCGCCCAAGCCTGCTGGCGTCGCTGCGGCGCTGCGCCCACCCGCGCCGTCGTAAGCACCGCAGCCCCCCCCCGCGCCGTCGTGGGCGCCGTCGTGGGCGCCGCTCGTCACGTAGACTGCGGATCGATCGGCGCACGCGGAGCTGTAGTCAGTCACGAGGCGCTCGGAAAGGCGCTCGGTCGCGCCGTAGCCGGCTACGGTGGACTCGTCGAGGCGAACGAGGCGCGGGGTGGGCAGGGTCGAGGTGCTACTCGAACCGACCATACGGCCAGGCAAAGGCTGCTGACCCAGCTGATGAGCCGGCTGCATGAGCCCGTGCACCTGCCGGCGCCACGAGAGGTACTCGGCATAGTCGGCATACGAGCCCTCCACTGCCCGTACCTCGTCGCTTGCGCCCGGGATGGCGCCCGGGATTGCACCGCCGTCGCTGCCGCCCGCGGAAGCACACGGGCTGGGTGCGACACTGTGGTGAGCACTTGCATGCAATGGGCTGGGTGCGACGCTGTGGTGAGCACTTGCATGCAATGGGCTGGGTGCGACGCTGTGGTGAGCACTTGCATGCAATGGGCTGGGTGCGACGGGCCGCTGCACCCTGCTACCGATGATCATTGGGTCGCTCGCGCTCGAACAGTGCGCCCGCGACGGCGCTGAGCCGCGCAGGCCGCCGCCCTCGCTGCCGCCCGCGCCCTCGCATTCTCTGCCGCCGTCGCCACGGCCGTAACCACCCTTGTCACGGCTGTAAACACCCTCGCATTCCCTGCCGCCGTCGCCGTCGCCGTTGCCGTTGGCGCCAGTTGCTCGGCAGGCGTTGGACTCGTGCAGAGGGGAGATGGCGCCGTGATGAGCGCTTGCATGCAAGGCGTTGGACTCGTGCAGTGGGGAGATGGCGCCGTGGTGAGCGCTTGCATGCAAGGCGTTGGACTCGTGCAGACGACGCGCCGACGAGCGGACTGCTGGCGAGCGTGACGGGGGAGGGTGCGGCGGCTCCGACGGCGGGGTGGCCGCATGGGCGCCGCCGTGGGCGCCGTCGCGTGCCGATGACTCGGCTGTAACCACCAGGCAAGGATCGGCTGTAACCACCACTGAGGACTCGGCTGTAACCACCGAGGACTCGGCTGTAACCACCGAGGACTCGGCTGTAACCACCGAGGACTCGGCTGTAACCACCAGCCGCCCTCGAGAATCGAGCTCGGTTTCGGCAGCCGCTGCCAGCCCACCCGCTGCCGCCGCCGCTGCGAGCATCGCCGCTGACGAAGCTGACGAAGCCGCCGCCGCTGCGAGCCCGCCCGCTGTGGCCACCGCCGCGCTGTGCCGGGCGGAGCTATGTTCACGGGCGGAGCTATGCTCACGCCCGCCCGCTGCCGCGATGCGCCGAGCGGAGCTCGCGAGGCCGCCGCCGCTGGGGCTGCGTCGTGTGTACTGCGAAGGAGCGGCCAAGCCGCCCTCATCACGGCTGTAACCGCCCTCGTCCCGGCTGTAACCACCCTCGTCCCGGCTCTCCTCCTCGTGCTCGTCTTGCTGCTCGTCCACCTCTTCTAACTCCTCCTCCACCTCCTCCATCTCCTCCACCACCTCCTCCACCACCTCCTCCTCCTCCTCCTCCCCTGCCACGTCATCGGGCAGCTCGGTCGACATATCTCCGAAGACGAGCTGCACGGGCCGCCGTGCCTGCTGCTGCCGCGCTGGCAGCGGCGGCGGCGGCGGCGGCGGCTCCTCCAGCCTGTACTGAAGTTGCGGAGGCTGCGGCTGGGGCTGCGGCATCTGCTGTTGAGTTGCGGCGGCAGGCGGCGGCGGCTTCTGCCGCTGGTAGTCTGGCGCCTCCGGCCGCGGGGCCCTACCCCCCGGGGCCTTCCCCCCCGGGGCCCTCCCCCCCGGCGTGGGTGGGCCGATATGCTCCATGATGCCCTTGACCGTCTCAAGCTGCTCCTCGAGCCCACGCACCTGTGGGGAGGAGGGGGAGGGCGCCGTGGTGAGCGCTTGCATGCATGCGAGCGCGTGGCTGAGCTCCTCGAGCCCACGCACCCGCGCACGCGTCATCTCGAGCGCCTCCTCGACAGATCTCCGCTGCTGAGATTCGAGCTCGAGATGGCGTCGCGCCGTCTCGAGCGCCTCCTCGAGCCGGCGCGTCGTCGCGTGCGCCCGCCGCGCCTCCTCCCGCGCCTCATGTGCTTCGTCATGCGCCTCGCGAGCCTCCTCGAGCGCCGCGCGCAGCTGGAGCGCCTGCTCCGCGAGAGCCGAACGCGCTGTGGTGAGCACTTGCATGCAAGGCAGGTCATCAGTGGCAATCAACGTCCTCGAGCTGGCGCGCTGGCTCATGCCCGTCGCGCTGTGGTGAGCACTTGCATGCAAGGCAGGTCATCAGTGGCAATCAACGTCGAGCTGGCGTGCCTGCTCATGCCCGTCGCGCTGCGCTTCGAGCGCCGTCTCGAGCGCCGCACGCTGCGCCTCGAGCTGCACCTCGTGCGCCGTCTTGCGCGCCTGCAGAGCCTCCGCGCTGCATGCCTCCGCCTCGCGCCTCGCCTGCTCCACCTCGCGCCTCGCCTGCTGCTCGCGCCCGTCGGCCTCGCGACGCGCCTGGAGTGCCTGGTGCTCGCGCACCTCCATCTCGCGTCGCGCCTGCAGCGCCTGCAGCTCGCGCGCCTCGGCCTCGCGCCGCGCCTGCACCGCCTCGGCGAAGCGCGCCTCCGCCTCGCAGCGCGCCTCGAGCGTGCCGCGCTGCGCCTGCAGCACCTCCGCTTGCCGCACCTCGGCCTCGCGCCGCAGCTGCATCTCGCGAAGGAGCTCACGCTCGGCTTCATTACGCAGCTTCATCTCGGCCGCGAGCTCACGCTCGGCTTCGTTACGAAGCTTCATCTCGGCCGCGAGGGCGGCCTCCACCGCTTCGGTCGCCAAACGCATTGACTCGCACCGAGCCTCGGCATCCTGCCGACGGGCGCACTCGGCCGCGAGCGCATCGGCGGCGTGCTCGGCCGCGGCGCGCACCTGATGAGGGAGGCCATCAGCATGCACTCAGAGATGCATTCGGACGCAATCAGTTGGAGCTCGGCCGCGGCGCGCACCTCCCTCTCCTCGCGCCGACAGTCGGAGATGGTCTCCCTCAGCGTCGCGGCCTCGGCAGCCAGCGCGAGGTGCTGCCCGTCGGCCTGTGCGACGGTCGCCTCGAGAGCCGCACAGGCGCCGCTGCTCGTCTGCAGCAGCTCGGAGTAGGCGCGGTCGGCGTCTCGGAGCGCTGCGAGCGCCGCGTCGCGCGCGATGAGCGCCTCCTGCAGCACGAACATGTGCTCCGCGCGAGATTGCTCGAGCTCGGAGCTGAGCTCCGCGCGAGATTGCTCGAGCTCCGCGGCGTGCACGGCGCGCGCCGTCTCGAGCTGTGCGGTGAGCCCGGCGCTGTGTAGCTCGAGCAGCGTGCCGAGCTCACCCACAGCAGTGCCGCACAGCTCGAGCAGCGTCGAGGCGACGTTGTCCCACGGCAGCATCGCCGCCGCCGCCGCCGCCGCCGCGCTCGCCTCGCCCAGCGCCGCGTGCGCCGCCCGGAGCTCCCGCGTCAATCCGCCGATCCGCTGCCCTGCGCGTGCGAGCTGCTCGTGCAGGCTCTCGCGCTCCATCTTCGCCTGCGCGCCAAGGTTCTCGAGCTGCTCCCGCACAGCCTTGACCTCCTCATCCAGGATGATCTCGCGCAGCGAGGGCGACGCCGGCACCGGGTGGCGGGCCGATGGCTGAAGCGCCGGGTGATGCTCGCGCACAGCCCGCACAGCCGGCGATTCGGTCAGCGGTGGCGCGGCTGCGTCGGGAGATGGCGGAGCGTGGGCCGAGGGCGACGACGGCGCCGTAGGAGCCTGTGACTGCGAAAAGTCCTGCTCCTCGTCCTCCTCGACAACCTCTGGAGTCGAGGGTAGCCGCGCGGGCGAGCCGCCTTCCTTGAGAATGCCGATGGGCAACACCATCCCGGAGGGCGAGAGCGCCATGTGGCCATGACGCTGGACCACGGTCGTCGCAGGATCCTCCCACGACAGGGGGTCCCGCAGCATGCGCCTGGCAGCCTCTCCGAGCTGCGCGATTGAGCCGCCCGAGATCAAGGAGCTTACGAGCTGCTCCTTGGGGTTAGGCTTTGGCCGTGGCGGCGGGGTGACCTTGCGAGGAGCAACACCTTTCTCGAGAAGGCCAGCGTAGCTTTTCTCGAGGGGTTGTGAGTGCATCAGCGGCATGGCGCCGCGGCGAGAGCCGGTAGAAGACCAGGTCGCCTGAATTCCAAACTGTGAACCGCTAGACGCGGCCTTCCACCCATGAAACTGTTTACGCGACCTCACACACCGAGAGCGGCTCATGCCCTAACACACCGTGCCCGAGTAGCATGGAGAGCGCACGACGACGCACGTTGACACTCGTAGTAGGAGACCGTGGTGGGCGGAAAGCCCAAGCGTTGCATGTCGCGCGGCATTGGCGGGGCTTCCACAGCGGTGGCCGTTCGCAACCGGCGCGCGTACGCACTCAGCGCTGAGTTGAACACGATCGCGTCGGCGCGCACGTTGGCTGAGCGTATCGCCTGCACCAGCCACATCGCGTGTGTCGCTTTGCGCTGCACGCGCATGTCGCGCGGCAGGCGCGCGGGCTTCCACAGCGTCAGCCGTACGCACTCAGCGTCGAGTTGAACACGATCGCGTCGGCGCGTACTTTGGCTGACCGCATCACCTGCACCAGCTGCAGCGTGCTTGTCGCTTGGCACCCCTCACAGCACGCGGCGACCGCGTCGCAGGTCCGACGGCCGAGTGTCGTTCACGTCTAGGACGGCGATTGGTACGTCGGATGTAGCCTTTGGATTTTCGCCCTTTGATCTTACGAACTCCACCACGCCATGAGCATGCTCGATGAAGATGAAGAGTATGGAAGACGACATGCTGTACGAGCGCCGCGGCACTCCCGCTCTTCGCAGTGCGCGCTCTGAGCTCGTCGTGCCCACACCCTGGACGAGTTGGCTCTGGCCTGGAGCCCCAAACTCGAACTTATGGCCTCGAGCATGCGCTGCGACGGGGAATCCTGTCTCGATGACCGGTTTCTCGACCCCGCTGTCTTGGGTGCTGGTGCGTGTTCGTGAGCGACCGCGGAAGACACTTCACGGTCACACCTCCGTCCATAGCGATAGAGGCCCTCATGCTTGGGGGCCCGGAGCGTGTGCGCGTTTGTGTTTCACAGCAGCAGCAGACACTTCACGTTCACAGGGGTGTCGGAGAGGGGGTAAACGCACTGATACAAAGAGTCGCGCGCACAGCCCTAGTTCCATGCCATACAGGTCAGGATTCGCTTCTAAAAGTACAGTGTACGCAAAACACGCCCCCGGACGCCGGACGCGTGGATGAGCGCGGCCGGAGACACACGGCCCCATGCGCCATGGCCCATGGCGAGTCCATGGCGCCATGGGAGGCCCGGTAGCCGGCACACACGAGCCCCGAATCGTGCTCTAGTCAGTCGCTGTCTGCCCCTTCGTGCCGTAGATTTGCCAATAAATCTACGGCACAGCACGTCCACTTGCGGTACATCACCGCCCGCGACCAAAACCCATTGCCCAGTGTGTTCTCGTCGAGGAACATCTCGTCGAAGAACTTCTTGTCACAAGTTCTCTTCGAGGAACTTCTGCACGTCGGCCCAGGCCATCGTCTTGCCGCAGTCCTCGCACGTCGCTTGCAAATCCTCATCGAACGTGTCAAAGTTGTAATCGATTTTCTCAAAATCGGTGAACAGGATGGTGTGAACGCGCTTGATCGGCAGCCGACCGTGCGAGCCCGCCTCATCATCGAACTGCTTCTTGATGAGCGCGACACGATCTTCGGGGTAGGTGAGTGGCTCCCAGGCACCGATCTTCGTCGGAGCAGCGTCCTCCGATACGGCCAAGCTCTCCGCCGCCTCAGTGAGGCTGTCGACCCCTTTGGCATCCAGAGCCGCCTGCTGCTCCTCCGCAGGCAGCTTGAGCCACGCCTCGTACTCCACCTTGGAGCAGAATGGCGAATCTATGAAAGACATCGGCATGATTCTCTCACACTTCTCCACGCGGCGAGAATGGGTGTGTTCGTTTGACGTGCGTAAGTTGTGCTTAAGGCGCCGTTCCTTGTACATGTAATCATGCTCTGTACGTAAATTCATACTTCGGATCTCTTTTTGCCGCTCTCCTTTTGTGCGGACGCTTTTTTGTGGGCTCAGCGTTGACGGCTGGAGCGGCGCGCGCGTCCCTTCCCTTCGCGTGTCGCGGGTCACGCTCAGCGGAG